>Ga0114918_10002053_pt1 | contig 18060 bp, 15 predicted proteins | sample LantaG_FD_87015 | JGI IMG/M metagenome (GOLD analysis project Ga0114918, IMG submission 87015) | Deep subsurface microbial communities from Baltic Sea to uncover new lineages of life (NeLLi) - Landsort_02402 metaG | ecosystem: Environmental > Aquatic > Marine > Oceanic > Sediment | place... | reverse complement strand
TTCACACGACGAAAAAGTAAAAAACGAAAAAACGAAACGAGATTTGGGGGAGTTGTTGTTTTTTTTATACTTCTTTTTAAAAAAAAAAAAAAAAAAAAAACACTTTTTTCTCATGTGGGGGTGGAATTTTTTTTGTTTTTTTTTTATTTTAATTATTTTAATTGTTTTGCCCCCGCGAGAGAAAAAAGGTTTTTTTTTTTTTTTTTTTTTTTTAAAAGAAGTCTAAATAAATCAACAACTCCCCCAAATCTCGTTTCGTTTTTTCGTTTTTTACTTTTTCGTCGTGTGAAGAATCCCGGGGGATGAAAAATAAAATAGCAACGAGGAGGGCTCAAACGAAAAAAGGAAGAAAGGAAAAAAGAGAAACAGAGAGATGAAAATCGAAAGAAAGAAAAAAAAACCCCTCTCAGAGTTCGGCGCCCGACTCTGCTTTCGACGACGAAGAAGAAGGAAAGAGGGAAGCTTTTTTCGCAGAGAGCCACCCTTTCGCCGCGGCGATCCCCTCCCTCGCCGCCTCCTTCGCCCTCTCTGCCCTCTCGGACGGGCCAGAAGAAGGGGAAGGGGAAGGGGAAGAGGTAGAAGGGGTCGTCGAAGAAGGGGAAGCGGCACTCGCCTCTCTGTCCGCTTCCATCGCCTCTGCGAGCGCCGCCTTCACTTCGGCCTCCGCCGCCGCCTTTTCGTCCTTTTCTCCTCCCGCGCCCTCCTCCTCTTCCTCGTCCTCCTCGTCCTCTCCGTCCTCCTTCAGGCTCTTCAGCACGCTCTGCCTGTCGAACATCTGCCCTCCCATGCCCTGCGCCTTCATCGAGCTCATCATCTGCCGCATCTGGGCGTCCTCGCTCGATTCGGGGGAGAACGGCGAATCTTCGATCTCGCGCGCGAGCGCGCGGGCGCGCGTCGCGGGCAATTGAGCGTTCGAATTGGCACTCGAGCAGGCGCTCGTCTCCTCCCTGCACAGCCACTTGGCGACCTCCTCGGGGCCCGCCTGGGCCCCTCCTCGCCACAGCCTCTCTGCCAGATCGGTGTCGGTGCCCTCCAGGCAATCGGCGGCAGCCATCGCAACGGTCCGGCACCGGGAGCCGCACTTGCCTCTCTCGCCCTTGTCTTTGAGCGTCACCTTCGATCCCCCTTTGATCTCGAAATCAAAGTGCGTCAGCCATTCGCCCGCGTCGGTGTCCGGGTCGGCCATCGCCTCGACGAGGTCGAGGATCTCGGCTTCCGTTAAAGATCCCTTGGCGGTCGGGGTCTTCCTGAAGCGCGAGGGAAGAGACGAAGACGAAGACGAAGAGGAGCTTTCGTCATCAACTTCCTTCTTCTTCTCCTCTCGAAGTTGGGACACCCGGAGGGCGGCGTGGCGGGCCAGGGCCTCGCAGGCCTCGCAGGCGATGAACTTGACGTCGGAGCGGACGCCCTGGGGAGTTTTGACGTTTTTGAAGGAACAAGAGAAGAAGAGGTTGAGAGAGAAGAAGGAGGGAGTTTTCCGGAAAAGTAGAAAAAAAGCGAGATCGCCTGAATCGATTCTTTTTCCCCAATGCTTCTCTTTTTCGCGTCGTTTGCGAGCGAGGCTTCGCAATCGCGTCCCCTGGCGGAGGCGAGACCGCTCTTTACACGGCTCTCGAAGGAGGAGAAGAGGATCGCAATAGATGGGCGAGGAGAGAGTGAGGGAAACAAGAGCGAAGAAGAAGGGGCATCGATCTAGCGATCAATAAATCAATCGGAACCCTTCTCTCTCTCGCTTCTTCTCTTCCCATCCAGAGCTCTCATCAATCTCCTTTACCTTTGCCTCGGCGACGGGAGAAGGCATCTGGAAGGCCTCGACGGACAAAAAGAAGAAGCAAGCCAGGAGCGCGAGGGCGGAGGGAAGGCGCGCCATCTTGTCTTTTTTTTTTTTTTTTTTTTTCCTTCTTCGAAAAGTGAAAGATTTCCACTCTCTTGTTTTTTTCTTCTTCAATTTCCAAAATTTCCAATGCCCAGCCCGCCCCGCGTCTTCCTCGTCACGGGCGCCAACCGCGGCATGGGGCTCGAGGTCGCGCGTCAGCTCGTCGACGACCACGCGATAGACGTGGTGCTGGCCTGCAGGAGGCGCGACGCGTGCGAGGCCGCTGTCGAGGAGATCAATAATCATCGGAGGAGGCGACAACAAAGTTCTTCGACCTCGACCTCTTCGACCCCGACCCCTTCTTCCTCTTCTCCCCTCCCTCGAGCCCGCGCCGCCCCGCTGCCGCTCGACCTCTCTTCCCCGCGCTCCGTCTTCGCGTTCATCGAGGCGATGAAGAAGGAAGACGAAATTCTGGATGGGATAGTGCTCAACGCAGGGATCTCCCCGTCGCCGCCTCCTTCCGTTTCTGATTCCGATGCTTCGTCGCCTTCTCCTTCTCCTTCTTCTCTCCTCCTCCCGCTGCCCCCTCCTTTCCCCGAGGGCTGGTCCCCCTCTGCGGTCGACGACGCCCTGGCCACCAACCACGTCGGACACTTCGCTCTGGTCCAGGGCCTCTTGGAGAACAAAACGATAAAGAAGGGAGCGAGGGTCGTCGCCGTCTCTTCGCGCGCCTCGGCCGCCGGCGAGTTAAAGAAGAGCGAGAACGAAAAAGAAAACAAAGACGGAACGCCTCTCCTCCTCCTCCCTTCGCTAGCCCCCAGGCTCTCCTCCCCCTTCCGGTCCTATTCCCGGTCCAAGCTCGCCAACGTGCTCTTCTGCAGGGAGCTCGCGCGGAGGAACAGGAAAGGTGCAAACGGAAAAGAAGGCGGAGAAGGAGAAGGAGAAAAAGAAGGCGGAAAAGAAGAAAAAGAGGGCGGCTTTGATCTCTTCGTCGCCGCGACGAGCCCAGGGCTGGTGAGGACCCCCCTCGCCCGAGGCTTCGCCCTCTCGGCCGCCGCGTCCGCCGTGCCGAGCTGGATGCCCCTGCGGTGTGCCGCAATCTCGGTCCTCTCCTCGCTCGCGGAGGGGGTTGCTAGTTTTTGGGGCCAGAGCGCGGAGAAGGGGGCGACGAGCACCGTCGTTGCCGCAACTGCAACCGCCGAAGAGGGAGGAGAAAAACAAAAGCTCTTTCCTTCCTGTTCTTCCAATTTCGCCTTCTTCCACGGCAGGAAGCAGGCCGACTGGCTGCTGTCGAGGCAGGCGACGAACGGGGAGCTGGCGGCGCAGCTTTGGAGGGCGACGGAGGCCGTTGTGGCCGAGGCGAGGAGGAGGTAGGAGCAGGAGGAAGAGAAGAGGAGAGGTTGAGAGAGAGGAAGTGAACTTGAAAAAAAAACTGAAAACTCTTTGAATTTTTGCTCACTTTTTCCTTTTTTCGTCTCTCGAGTTTCTCTTTCAGAAACGTTTCTCTTCGAACTCACTTCAAGCGCAGACAAGGGCCCTCTTTTGAGCTCTTTCCAGATCTCTGAGCGTTTCCAGGTGAGAAGGAGGAGGAGGCGCTCAAGAAGCTGAGGAGAGAGCAAAGTCTCTCGTTCAGCGAGCGAGCCGAGAGAGCAATCGATGGGGGCTCGAAAACGTCGTCGTCGAGAAGAAGAGCAGAGCGAAGAGTTCTCTCTCGCGCGCTCCCTTCTTCTGCTTCTCGTCGCCCTTCCCTACGCGTTTCGGCATCAGAACGGTCTCGGAACGGCTCACCGGCGGAGAAATCTTCCGAAAGCGCACGCCTTGGCGGGTGAAAAGAGGGAGGGAGGAAGACGACGACGTCGATTGTCGAAAAGCGTCGACGCGTCTTCGGCGCTCCTCTCTCTCTCTCTCTCTCCTTCCTCTTCTTTTCATCGCTCACTCTTTCTCTCCTTCTCCTTGTCTTTCTCTCTCTCTCTCTCTCTCTCTCTCTCTCTCTCTCTCTTTCAGGCTCCTACATCGCTCAACGCCCCTCTCCCAAATGAAGGGGGCAAAAAGAGACACAGGGAAGAGGCGCAGCGAAGCATCTCTTTCTTCTTCTTCTCCTCCGCCGAGACTCTTTGAAAAAAAGAAAAGAAGGAAAGAAAAAACCCAAAAATGGCCTCGCTCGCTCGCTCGCTCGCCAGGCCGTTCGTCGCCACGGGCCACTGGTACTCCGACGTGGCCAAGAAGCGGCCCGTGGTCACGGCGGTGATCACGACGGGGCTCAAGACCTCGGCCGCGGACCTGTTTGCGCAAAAGGTAATTGCTTTTTTTGATTTCGAGTTTTTTCTTTTCTCGCTTCTTTTCCTCGACGCATCTGTCGGTGGTGGTGATCGAGAGAAAAAAGAAGGAGGCGCGCCCAGGGAGCCGCCGGGGTCGCAGCTGCATTTCGATCGCGGAGACCGAGAGGCGATAGTCAGCAGGGCACATCGCCGCACGAAGATCGGGGTGGAAGGGGGCAGAGGGCGGAGAAAAGGAGCGCGTCAAGAAAGGGCGCAAGGGGAGGAGGAGGGGCTGGAATCGAGCAAGAGGGCAAAAACCACAAACGAAGACGACGACGGAAAAAAAAAACCGCGCGACCTCCTATTCTTTCTTCTCCCTCTCTCACCTTGTTCTCTTTCTTTCTTTTTCTCTTCAAAAAACAACAACAGGTGCTTGAGCGCCGCGAGGAGATCGACTGGAGTAGGCACATCGCCTTTTCGACCTTTGGGATCATCTACCTGGTGAGGAGTTTTTTTTTTTGAAAGAAGAAAGAAAGAAAGAAAGAAAGAAAGGCTCCACTCTTTGCTCTTTCGGACCTCGTTCCGCTCCTCTCGAGCCCCTCTCCCCCTTCCCGCTCACTCTCTGGCTCCCGTTCTTCCTCCATCACCTCCCAAACCCCATGAAACAAAACCAATCAACAGGGAGGGTTCCAGTACTGGCTCTACAACATCAAATTCAGCCAGCTCTGCGCCCCTCTCACCGCCCGCTTCGGCCACGCCGCCGTCGCTCCGATCAAGGTCTTTCTGGACCAGGGTCTGCACCACCCCTTGCTCTACTTCCCCTTCTTCTACGGCCTCAAGGCCTTCGTCGAGGGCAAGCCGATGAGCTCCGCCGTCGAAAAGTACAAGAGAGAAATCAAAGATTCGTGCAAGGCTCTGTGGAAGATCTGGGTCCCGGCCCAGCTGGTCAACTTCGCGTTCGTGCCGCGCCACCTGCGGATCCCTTACGTCGCTGCCGTGTCCTTCGGCTGGACCGTGGTGCTGTCGACAATGCAGGGCAAGTACTCGAAGCAGGAGGAAGAGGCCGCGGCCGCGGGGAAGACGGTGGCAGAGATAATGGAGGCCGAGAGGATCGGGAAGGCGTCTCAGGAGCTGATGACCAACATCGTCGCAACGGGAGGGATCCCCTCTCCTACCGCTTCTCCTTCCTCTTCTTCTGCTTCCAAGAAGGGAGGGGACGCGGCGGTCTCCGCGGCTTCCTCGGCTTCTTCTCAGAAACTGGGGGGGCTCAAGGAGATCGCCGCCGAGAGCGGGAGCAAGAAGGGCGGAAGCAGCCGGAGCTCTCCGGCCATCGTCGCCGCTTCGAGGGCCGAGGCCGCGGCGCTGGTGGCCGGGTGCGCGACGAGCGCGGGCGGCGGGGCCGCCGCGGCGTGAAGGGGGGAAAAGAGAGAGGTTGCCACAAAAAAAACCAAAAGAAACGAAAAAAAAAAAAGAGCTGCGTGCTTCTTTTGCTTCTGTACAACTAGTTTTCTTCATTAAAAAAACAAAGCACTTTGGGCGAATCATCACGAGAGAGGGAACAGAGAGAGAGAGGGAGAGAAATTGGAGAGAGAGAGACGGGGAGTGCAAACAGAAAAAAAAAGAAACAAAAAATCATCAATTTCATCGTCGTTTTACTGATATCAAAAGTTTTTGCGTTTTTTTCTTTTCTCGGACAAGGCAAGGGCAAGGGTAGGATGCGTGGTACAATAATTGTGTCAAAATCGGTTGTTGTGGTTGTTGTTGAGTTGAAGATGGGGGACCTCCAAAGAAGAGGAAAGAAGAAGGAAGAGCAGCAAAAAATTCCGAATTATATAGAAAAAATTGATCACTTTTTCGCCGCTGCAAGCCGCAGCAGCGCCGCCGCGGCAGCGCCGGCCCCTGCGTCCCCTCCCGGCCTGCCCCCCTCTGCGGCGATGCGGGCGAGCGCCGGGGCCGCGCGCGCGACGAGCGCCGCGGAAGACGACGGCGACGAAGAAGACGACGAGTTGCCGTTGCCTTTCGCCGCCGCTCCTTTCTTGCCGCTGAGGTGGAGCGAGGAGAAGAAGCCGGTGGTTGCCGTCGCCGGAGCAGCAGCAGCGGCAGCAGCAGCTCCCCCTGCGGAGACCGAGGTGGTCGTCAGGCAGCGCAGCAAGAAAAGAGCGCCGGCGGTGGCTGCCGGAGGGGTCCCCCTGTCTAGGCACGAGAGGAGCAGCGCCGTCGCCGAAGGGGAAGCAGAGAGCGACGCCGACGACGAAAGCGCTTTTTCGCTAGCGGCAAAGCCCTTCTCTTCACCTGCTGCTCCTCCTCCGACGAGCGCCGAGAAGGCCGGGACGGAGTGGACCTGTTTTTGTTTTTGAAAGAGAGAGAAAGAGAGAAGAGAAAAGAAAGAAAGAAAGAGAGTGAGTGTTTTTTTTGTTTCCTCTCCAAAAAAAGGAGGAAAAAAAAAAAGAAACGAAAAAAAAGAAACGCTTTTCCCGACACCAACTACTCACCATCGCCCCCGCCACCGCCGCGGCCCGCAGCGCCAGCGCGGCCCTGGCCTCGGAGCAGCACGCGGCAACAGGGACCGGAGGTGTCGTCGAAGCAGCCGGCTGCTGCTGCTGGTGCGGCGCGAACGAGAACGAAAAGGAAGAAGAAGAACTCGAACAATTCGAAGAAGAGCGAGGCGGCGCGCTCCGCAGCCGCGGCTTCGGCGCCTCCAGAAGCGACGACGACGCTCGTCCCCCTGCTCCCCCTCCTCCAACTCCTCCGCGGCACGCCACGAGGCGCATCAGCTCCCTGAGGATCCCGGCGTCGGCGAGCGCGTCGACGGCCGCCCCCGAGGAGGAGACCGGCGGATCCGAGGAGGTCGAAGATTCCTTCGGAGAGGTTGAGGGAGAGGAAGAGGCGTTTGAGCCCGAGCCCGAGCCCGAGGAAGAGGTCGAGAAAAAGTACCTCCCTCCTCGCCCGCTCGTCTCTCCGTGGCCCGCCGCCGCCGCCGCAACGTCGAGCACCACGGCGACCAGCGTCGAGGCGGCGGCAGCAGCGGCAGCAGCAGAAGAGGAGGTCTCTTCTCCTGCCCCTCCTTCGAGGAAATCCGTCGCGAGTCGGAGAACTCGAACGAGCCGAAACGCCGTCGTCGCCGTTTCTCCTTCTCCTCCTTCCTTTCCTTCTCCTTCTCTTTCTCCCTCTCCTCCCCGCGAAGGCGAGTAGAGCGCCGCTCTCAGGTCGGAGACGGCGCCCGAAGAGGCCGAAGAGGAGGTCGAGGTCGAGGACAGCACGGAGAGGGCGTCGGCGGCGCGGCGGAGCGAGAGAGGAGCCGCGGAGGGGTCATCTTCCGCGGCAGCTGCAGCGTTGGTCGTCGTCGCCTCGGCGAGGGAGACGACGGCGGCGACGAGCTCCTCCCTGCCCCTCTTCTCCTCCCTCATCTTTCTTCTCTTCTCTTCTTCCGCTTCCCGTCCTTCCTGCTCCCTCATGGCATACGTCGGGGAAGAAGACGAGGAAGAGGAGGAAGAAGAGAAGCAGAGCAGGGCTCGCGCGGCTTTCAGGGACGAAGCCACCGAAGACCTCTCTGCGCCCTTGAGGAGCAAGGAAGCGGTTTCCTGTCCTTCTCCCTCTTTCCTCCCCCTCCTCGTCTTCGCCGCCGCGGCCTCGAGCGCGACCGCCAGCGCCGGCAGCGCCCCGGCCGCGACGAGGTTCGCTCTCCCGGCCTTCCTGCGGCAGAGGGCGGCGGCGAGCTTGCCCCCGCCGGCCCTGACCCTCGAATCGGCGGCGGCGGCGGCGGCAGCGGCGGCGGCGGCGGTTGAAGAAGAAGAATTCGAAGGAGACGACGACTCCGAAGAGCTGCAGCAGCTGAAGCGGCAGGAGAGCGCCTCCGCGGCGGCGGAGGCCGCGCCGGCCTCCACAGCCTCCGCCGCGGCACCGGCCGACGAGCAGAGGAAGGCCAGAGTGCTCAGAGCCCCGGCGCGGGACTTCGAGGACGAAGAGGAAAGAGAGAGAGAAGAAGAAGTGTTTTCGTCGTCTCCATCTCCGGCTTTGGCCCCCGACTTTGGACTTCCGCCGCCGTTGCTCCTCGCCAGCGCCAGCAGCGCCGTCGCTCCGCCTCCCTCGGCGTACGAGTGCGCCTCGAACAGGGGCTCGGGACAGGCCGCCGAGGCGGCGAAGAGGGCTCGCTTCGCTCTGGCTATCGCTCCTCCTCCTCCTCCTCCTCTGCAGTCATAAGAAGAAGGAGCTGAGGAAGAAGCGGAAGAAGAGCGAGCTGGGAAGGGGAAGAGAGAAGAAGAAGAAGACGAGTTTTTCTGTTCTCCCTGCTCTTCTTCCTCGTCGTCCTCGCTCGCGTCTCCCCTGACGCCCCCACGCCGCCTCCAAGCCTCAGGGTTCCATTCGGAGGCAGCGAGCGCGAGGGAGTTGGGATTCGAAGTCGAAGTCGAAGAATAACTCAGGCTGCCGCTCAGGTTTGCTCGGGCGCTGCCATTGACGCTTCCATGCTCAGTGAGAGAGCACGCCGCCGCGGCCTTCGCCGCCGCGATCGATCCCGGTGGAGGTGGCGGGAAAGAAGAGGACGAGAAGGAAGGGCGGCGCGGCTTCGTCGTCATCGTCGTTAACCCCGAGTCGTCGTCGGCAAACGGAGAAACCGCCGTTGCCGCAGCCGCCGTTGCCGCCGCCGCCGCCGCCTTTGCCCGCTGCTCCTTCTGGCGATAAAACTCCTGCTGCTGCTTTTCGAGGGGAGAGCCCGCGGCTGCCAACAGGGCGACGAGGGAGGGGGACCTCCTCCCGGCGGCGGGCGAGCGGGGAGGGGAAGGTCGCTGCATCAAGGGAGAGGCCGGGGAGCAGGGCGCGACGGCGCCTCCTCCGGGGGAACTCGAAGGAGAAGAAGAAGAAGGGGAAGAAAAGTTCCCTCCTCCTCCGTCACGGTGGCGCAGGGGCTCCGGGGAAGCAGGGGCGCTGTTGCCGACGCTCGCGCTGCCTCCGCTGCCCGACCCTCCCCCGCGGTGCAGCCAGTCCTCGTCGTCGGCGACGGAGACGCGCCTGTTGGGACGCGGGGTGGAGGGCGGGGAGGAGATTCTGCTGTTGCTGATGTTGTTTCCGTTGTTGTTGTTCACCGAGAGGTGGTGGTTCCTTCCCTCGTCCGCCGCCGCTGCCGCTGGTGCCGCAGCTGCTGCTGCCGCTTTGGCCGCTTGCGCGATCGCTGCCGATCGCGGGGGCGTGCTCGGGAGAGGCCAACCGCTGTCGCCCGCCGTCTCCTGCGGGACGACGACGGCAAAGGAGGGAGGGGCGGCGGAAGAAGCCGCCGCCGCCGCCGCCGCCGACGACTGCGACGACAGAAGAGAAGGAGGCAGCAGCAAGCCCGGGATCGCCCCCGGCGGCGGCGCGAAGACCTCGTCCTTCGTCTTGCGCAGGGACGGAGCATGATGCGAGTCCGCAAAAGCAGGTAAAGCTGCGGCGACGACCGCGGCGCGGGGCGCGAGAGGCAAAAGGCTCTGGCAGCGGCGCGGCGGCGGAGATCCGGCGGAAGCGGCAGCGGCAGCGGCAGCAGCAGCAAGAACGACAGCGGTGGCAGGAGCAGAAGCGCTCCCTCCGCTGCTCCCACTGCTCCCCGCCACGGCCGCGAGCATCCCGTCCCTCGACAGCCTCGGGAGCAGCGACTGCGGAGGAGGCCGATGCGTCGAGGTCGAGGAGGAGGAAGAAGAAAAAGGATCCGCCGTCGCCGTCGCTGCCATCAACGCTTGCGCTCCCGCCCTCGCCGCCCTTGTCGTCGTCGCCGGGAGAGGCAGCCGCATCCCCGTCAGCCGCCTGCTCCCGGCCCCCCCCAGCCCGGCCCCCTCGCCGTCGCCCCAGCCGTCCGGGTCCACCGCGTCCGCGCCTCGCGGAGAAGGAGGGGGCTGCAGGTCCCCCTCGGTCTCGTCCTCGATGTCTTCTTCCTCTTCTTCCTCGTCGTCGTCATTGCCGCAGCCGGAGGAAGGAGAGGAAGGAGGCGAGCAGTGAGCGAGCGGCGGAAGAGGCAAGGGAGAGGAAGCCTCCGGCTGCTCTTTCTGTTCATCTTCTGCCGTCGCGGCAAGGAGCAGGGACGACGCCGAATGCGACGAGTTCTTCCTCCTCATGGAGCAGGAAGCGACGGCTCGGCTGCCGCTGCCTCGCGGAGGAAGAGGAAGAGCCGAAGAAGAAGAGGAAGCGGTACCGGCGGCGGCGGCGGCGGCGGCAGCGGCAGCGGCGATGACGCTCCCGCTCTCCGACATGGACCGCAGAGCGCTGCGGGCGAGCTCTCCCAGCGTCACGCACGAGGCCGAGCGCTGCTTGCTGCTGCTTTTGTTGTTGTTGTTGTTGTTGTTGTTGTTGTTGGAGGGAGTTAGAAAGAATTTGAGTGGGAGAGAAAGAAAGAAAGAAAAAGACGAAGACGAAGAAGAAGCGGCGGCAGGAAAACGTCGGGCATTGTCGTCATCGCTCGAGTTCTTTTCTTTTTCGCTTCCACCTTCAGGCCTCTTCCGGAATCGCATTCTCTCTCCGGAACGCACCATCCGAGCGCCATCGGCGCCTGCAGGTCCCTGGCGGGGCTGGTTGAGGATTTGGAGTGGAAGAAGAGGGAGAAAAGAGGGGGGCGGCGGTATGAGAGAGAGATTGAGTAAAAATGAAGAGAGAGCTGACTCAGAAGCCTGCTGGCAACGAAATCATCGATTCGCGCTCTCTCTCTCTCCCTCTCTCCGAGCCTTCATTTTGCTCGCATTTACAGAAGCGCCAATCTCAGGAGCGCGCAAACGACGTCGCTCGTCGAACTCTCGGGCACGGAAGAGGTCATACGAAGCAAGAAGCGTACCTCGCCGCCTCGATCATGGTGCTTTCCAAAGGCGATGCCGTGTTGTTTCGTTTGGTCGTTTTGTTGTTTTGTCGGTCGATTCTCTCTTGTCGCTCCTGCCCCCCACTCAAAGCGCCCGCGCCTGTTTCCCCTCGAGTCTTGTGCGAGGCGCGAGGGGTCGAGGGCGGCGCGGAGGCGCGCGCGCGAGAGAGAGGGCGCGGGCGAGGAGGTGCGCGAAGAGCGAGCTGTCGGAGATCGACAAACGAAAGAGAAAAAACAAAGTGAAAAAAGAGCGTTTTCTTCGGGGGCCTTTTTCTTCCTCGATCTCGACCTCGACCTCGTCGACCTCCACCTCTCCCTCTTCCTTCTTCTTCTTCTTCTCCCTCGCAGCAGCCAGCGCCACCTCTCTTACAAACCTCTCCTCCCTTTCTCTCTCCTCCACAAACTCAAACCAGCAGCTCCGCGATCTGCACCGCGTTCAGCGCCGCGCCCTTCTTGATCTGGTCCCCGCACACGAAAATGTCGAGGCCCTTCTTGTCCTTGCGGGAGATGTCGCGGCTGAGATTTTGTTGTTGAAGAATTTTTTAGTTTTTTCGTGAGCGTCGAAAGCGTTTTTTTTTCTGTCTTCCTTCTTTTTTCTTTTCTCCCCTCTCCACCACCACCACCACCACCTCAACTGAACTCACCGGATGCGTCCCACGAACACGTCGTCATTGTTGCTGGCGTCCAAGGGCGTGGGGAACCTGTTGTTGCTCCTGTCGTTGATAAGCTTAACCCCGGCAGCCTTCTCCAAAACCTTGACCGCTTCTTCCTCGGAGAGCTCCTTCTCGAACTCCAAATTGATCGACTCTGCGTGCGCCCGCATCACGGGAACGCGGATGCAGGTGGCCGTCACGGCCAGCTCGTCCCCGGACACGCCCCAGATCTTCTGCGTCTCCTTCACCAGCTTCATTTCTTCCTCGTTGTAACCATTCGAGGTCATCGGCGAGTTGTGAGAAAAGAGATTAAAGGCGTACTGGAAAGGGAAGATGTTTTTGGTGACCTCTTTCCCTTCGAGGGCCTCGCGGGTCTGGAGCTCGAGCTCGTCTATGGGAAAAGGAGGAGAGAGAGGGGGGTGGGGGGGGGAGTTGGAGGGGGTCGAGATGGAGAGAAGGAAGGAAGAAAAAGTGAGAAGAGAGAGAGAGAGAAAAACCCGAAAAAGTCGAAAAAAGTAAAAAAAAAAGAGTAAAAAAATCTCCTCCTCCTCTTACCCATCGCCGCCTGCCCCGCCCCGGACGCGGCTTGGTAGGTCGACACCACCATCCTCCTGACCGTCGCGGCTTTATGCAGAGGGGTCACCGCCACCAGCGCGATGATCGTAGAGCAGTTCGGGTTGGCGACGATCCCTCCTTTCCCGGCCTTCATCCCCTTCATCGCCCCCGGGTTGATTTCGGGGATCACGAGGGGGACTCCCTCGGTCATGCGGAAGGCGGAGGAGTTGTCGACAACGGTGGCGCCCGCGGCAGAGGCCAGCGGGGCGAACTTTTTCGAGATGGAGCCGCCGGCAGAGAAGAGCGCGATGTCGACGTCTCCGAAAGAGTTTTCTGTCAGCTCTTCAACCGTTAAAGTGGCGCCGTCCCAGTCGTAGGTCCTCCCGGCGGACCTTGCCGAGGCCAGAAGCTTCATCTTGGAGTAGGGGAAGTCGCGTTCCTTGAGGACCTGCGGGGAGGGGGGAGGGTTTGAGGTTTGGTTTGGAGGAGAGGTTAAGAGCATAAGGTCGGGGTTGAGAGAGGGAAGGTGGAGCCCAAGAAAAAAAAAAGAAAAAAAGCCGGCGGCCGTCGGTGCTCGATGATTGCGAGTCTTGGTCGATCTCGCCGGTGGCTCGTTCTCTCCACTCTCCGATCTCTTTTTTCCTCATCTTTCACGCTGAATGCGTGGATAAGACCGCCGATTCCCATCAGGGATTGTAATCGAGCGCAGAGAGGGACCGGGAGTTGCAGAAACGAGAGAGAAAGAAGAAGCGAAAAAAGGAGAAAACCAAATCCTTACCCGGAGGAATTCTTGGCCGACAGCGCCGGTGACGCCGACGATGGCGACCGAGGGGCCGTCCGCCTTTTTCGCTGCGCGCGGGGCGAAGGACAGAGACCTGCCTGAGGAGCGCCGGCTGCCGCTTGGGCGCGTCGCTGGCCGGGCCGCGGCGCCGGAGGAGAGGGAAGAGGAAAACATTTCGTCGAGAATCGGACGATCGAACTGAAAAAAAAAGCTGAAGAAGTGGAAGAAAAGGAGTGAAAAAAAGAATTACAGTCAGCCTTTCCTCTCTTCCCCTCTTCAAGCAGCCTCCAGCGCCGCGACAATCGCCTCGACCGCGGCCCGCAGCGCCGCCGAGGCGGGAGCGAAGGTAGAAGAAAGAGAAGGAGAAGAATTCCGTGCGTTCGCGGCCTCGAGTCTCTTGAAGGCGGCGACGGCGGAGGCGACCCCGCGCGAGACGGCGGCCTCGGCTGCTCCCGGCTCCTTCTCCTCCTTCTCTCGCTCGCCGTCTCCTCCCTGTGCCCCTGCTCCTGCCCCTGCGGCGGCGGCGTTGGCGGCCGCGATCCACCCGGGGAGGAAGGCCGAGGCGGCACGGGTGGCGGCCGCGGCACGCTCGAGGGCGAGGGCGGCAGCCTCGGCCGTTTCAGTCGCCGTCGTCATCGCTGTCGCTCCTTCTTCTTCTTCTTCTTCTTCCTCCGCCGTCGCCGTTGTTTCCTCCGCTTCCTTCGCTTCCGCTCCCGCGATAAGCAGACTCTCGACCGCCTCGGAACAGGCGTGGGCGATCCTCTCGAAGGCCGCGGGGCCGAAATCAGGGTTGGGGAGCAGGAGCCAGAGGAGCGAAGCCGCGGCTTGGCTTTCGGTCTCTCTATCGTCGTTTTCTTCTTCTTCGTCGTTTCCGTTTCCTTCTCCTTCTCGCTCTGCTCCCGTTTCTTCTTTCTCTGCTCCCGTGCCGCTCCCGGAGAGCGCCGAGACGGCGAGCCACGACGCGGCGCGGGCGGCTCCCAGAGGTCCGAGGCCGTCGCGGCACTCGCAGGAGCAGGGAGGAGGAAGCGGAGCGAGAACTGCTGTCGTCGTCGCCGGCGGTGGCGGTTGCAACGACGGCGGCTGCAGCGGCAGAGAGCCGCCGCAGCCTCCGCCGTTGCTCCTCTCCCGTTGGTGGACGCTGGTGCCCTCCGAGGCCGTAGAGTTATTGTTCACGCTGCCGGAGACCGCAGCAGGAGGAGGAGGAGCGGCGGCGGCGGCGGCGCTCTCAATCTCCTCCTCCTCCTCGTCCTCTCCTTCTCCTCCTCCTTCCTCCTCTGCCGCTGCCGCCGCTCGTCGCAGGCACTCCCGGCACGGCCCCGCCGCGGCGCTCAGCAGCGCCGCCCCGGCCTCGAGGGCCGCGATGCGCTGCTGTCCCGCGTCGCCCTGCCTGGCCGCCGAGGCGACGGCGACCCTGGCGAGGGAGACGAGGCCGGTTCTCTTTCCGGCGTTTAGGTCGTTTTCGTTTTCGTCGTCGTCGTCGTTTTCGTCGTTTTCTTGTTTGCCCTCTCGCGAGAGCAGTAGCAGCCTTGCAGCCGCTGCCCGCCTCCTCCACCGCTCGGCCTCGGCGAGCAGCGGCGCCCTGGCCGCGGCCTCGATCCTGAGGCGCCACGCGGACAGGGAGAGGGCGAGGGCGAGGCGGGCACGGGAGAGGACGGGAGAGCTCATTTTTTGGCTTTTTTTTTGAAAGTGAAGAAGAAGCAGAATTTTTTTCTTCATTTCTTCTTCTTCTTCTCTTCCGGCTCTTGACTTTCGAACCCCGACCTTCTTCCTCTCCTTCTTCCGAAGCGTCATGCGCTCTTCTCGCGGCGCGGCGCCCTCGCGCGCGTCGAAGAGTGCTTTATCACTGCTCCTTGTTGCCGTGGCCGCCTTTGGAGGTGCGTTCGAAAGAGAGAGAGAGAGAGAGAAGGAGAGAGAAGGAGAGAGAAGGAGAAAAGGAAGAGTCACCACCCCTCCTCCGAGCGAAAAAGGGAGGGCGCGAGCGAGCGCGGCTCTCTCTTTCCTCTGTTCTCTCTTTCCGCGGCCTCTTTGCTCTCGGAGGGAACCCCCCCGCTTCTCGCTTCCCTGCAAAGAAGAGCCTTTTCTTTCTCATTTGAACGAGTTTTCTTTCTTTGAAGAGGAGAGAGAAGGCGGATGAAAGAGTCAGAGAGAGATCTTTCTTTTGCCCACCTCTTTTCCCTCGGAAAAAAAAACTTCAAAACTCCGACAACGACAGCCACTTTTTCTTCTGCCGCCAAAGCCCCCTTCCTCACCACCAAGAACGGCCTGATAGTCGACCAGACGGGCAAGGAGGTCGTCATGAAGGGGATCAACTGGTTCGGGTGGAATACCTTCCTCGACGCGACAGGTGAGTTTCATTTTTTTCTTTTCATTTTTCTTCGCATCAAAACGCCGCCGCTTCTCTCTCTCTTGCACGCAAGCGAAAAAAAACCTCTCTCATCTTTTTTCCCTCGCTGTTCTCCAACTCTCCAACGATTTCAGGAAACTTCACCAACGGCGCCGATGCGGTGGCTCAGGACGCAGGGTGGGCCACGGCCCGAGCGGCGATGATGGTTTGTGGTTTTTTTCCCCTCGATTTTTCAAACTTTTTCGAGCCTTTTTTTCGTTCTTTCGAAAAACGAGAAAAAAAACACCTCCTCTCGACCCCTCCCTTCCACACACAACACCACCCAGGGCTTCAACGCCGTCCGCCTCCCCTTCCGCTTCAAAGACGTCGCCCCGGGACGCCGCCCTTATAACTACACCCGCCTCTGCGGCGTCCCCTCCCAGGACGACGCCAAGGTCTCTTCGGTCGTTCCCCCGGCTTCGTCGAAACCCACGCTGCTTCCCGCGGCGACGCGCATCGTCGCGGGCAAGAACGGCGCCGCTTCCGTGAAAGTGCCGCTCCGCCTCCCGGCGCAGGACTTCCCGGACATCCCGCCCTTCGCCGGCTCGACCAAGGGGGTGTGCAACGCCCGGATGCCGCAGCTGGACTCGAGGGAGCGCTTCCTTTGGAACGTGGAGCTGCTGATCAGACAGGTAAGAGAAGAAGAGAGAAGGGAGTTTTTCTTTCTTTCTTATCTTTCATCTTCCCCTCTTTCTCACCTTTCTTTTTTCCCTTCCTCTTCACAAAAAAGGGAATGTACGTCATGCTCGACTACCACCCGGGCATCGACATCGCGGGAGCTGAGCGCTCCGTTTTGAACGTGAAAGAGTTCGTCGAAGGGTGGAAGGAGATCCTGAAAGCTGTCTTGGAGGCGGTCCCCGCTGCCAGGGGCAGGCTGCTCGTTGATCTCCTGAATGAGCCAGACGCCTTCGCTCTCACGTGGAATTCCGCCGGTGGCCCTTTATCGATCAAGAGCCCCTCGCAGGACCCGAAAGGGCTGGTGTTTGCCCCTACCAGACCCTCCCTCGACGCTCTCTACTCGGCTGCCCTCGATGCTCTGTATCCGATCTGCAAGGAGTGCGTCTTTCTGATCGAAGGTGGGGGCCACTCGAGCGCGGCAGGAGTGCACTGGGGAAACGGCTTCATCACCGACGCGGGGTTCGCCTCTAAAATGAGCCTGCAGACGCCCAACGCCTTCTTCGACGCTGCCCTCGAAAGCAACGCCCCCTGGCTCAAACAGCTCGCGCTGGCGCCTCACATCTACTGCCCGCGCGTCTCCGGGGCAGCGGACTGCTTCGAGGGACAGTGCCTGTTCGAGTCGCTCGACAGGTCCTTTGGCGATCTGACCAAGGGGAAGGGCTACTGTTCTTCTTCGGCGAAGAGTAAATGTTTCCTTTTTGCTGCAGTGATCGGGGAGCTGGGCTCCACGCTCGATAACGAGAGGGAGACCTCTTGCATCGCGTCGGTGGTCGACTGGGTGATGGCGAGCGGTGAGTTTTTCTAGAGAAAGAGGGCAAGAAAGGAAAAGGTTTTTTTTTTTCATTCTTTTTTTCTTTTTTTTTTCCTTTTCCTTCTTCTCCTTCCATTTCTTCTTCCCCCCCGCCCCCCAACCACCAACCAGGCGACGCGGCTTCCCCCTCCCGAGTCCCCTACCGCAGCGTCTTCTGGTGGGCGTGGAACCCGGACTCCGAGGACACCGGAGGTTTGGTCGAACTCAAAGACTGGAGGTCGATCTCGTGGCCGCGGTTCGAGGTCTTGACGGGGGGCACGAGGTCGAGGCCCCGCGGGCTGGGGCTGAGGCCGTGGTACCTTGAGGGGTTCAGCGGGGTGAGAAGAAAAATTGGTGTAGTTGTCGTGATTGTGGAGAGAGAAAAGGAGAGGAGAAGAAGAAGAAGAAGAGAGGGAAAAAGAAAAAGGCTCACTCTTCTTTCCAAAAATCCTCAAACAGGCCGTGTCTCTGGACCTCCCGAACGACTCAAGCAGCGTCTCCTCGGCCTCCGGATCTCCTCCGAGAAAGGCCCTCCGCGGCGACGGCAAAGGGAGCGCCTTCTCGAACGCCTCGCCGGGGGCCGTCGCCGTCGCTGTCGGCGTCCCGCTCTTGTGCCTCGTCGCCGTCGTCTCTTCCACGCTCGTTTGGAGGGCCTCGGCCCGCGCGGAGAAGCAGCGGCTCGCTTCGATTGCTGCTGCTGCCGCCAAAAGAGGAAACAGAAACGGGAATGGTATGCAGCGGCAGCCGACTTGGGGAGACGCCGCTTTCGCTGGGAACAACGCTCCTTCCTCTTCTGCCTCTCTCTCCGCTTCCGCCGTGAAAGGAGGAGCGCAGCAGCATCACAACTACCAGTACCCACCGCCACCGGCCATCTTCCCCTCGGCCACCGCGATCCCGCTGACGTTCGCCCCGACGCGCGGCGGGGACGCGGGGGCCATCACCGCTTTTGCTGCTGCTAACGCCGCCGCCTCGACTGCCGCGACCTCTTCGTCGTCGCCGAGGCTCTTTGGCGGCAGCGGCCCCTCGACGCCGCGCTCTCGCAGGGCCCGAGGAGGCTTCTTCGGTGGAGGCGGCTCTTAAAGAAGAGAAGCAGAACAGAAAAGAGATGAATCAATAGGGTAAAAAAAAGAAAAAGAGTTGCTTCAAAGTTCAAAAAGTTTTTTCCAAAAAAAAGATGAAAGTAAAAAATGGGAAAAATCGTCTCTCTCTCTGTTTCTTTTTTTCTTTCTTTCTTTCTTTCTTTCTTTCTTTCTTTCTTTCTTTCTTTCTTTCTTTCTTTCTTTCTTTCTTTCTTTCTTTCTTTCTTTCTTTCTTTCTTTCTTTCTTTCTTTCTTT
>Ga0114918_10002052_pt1 | contig 18070 bp, 16 predicted proteins | sample LantaG_FD_87015 | JGI IMG/M metagenome (GOLD analysis project Ga0114918, IMG submission 87015) | Deep subsurface microbial communities from Baltic Sea to uncover new lineages of life (NeLLi) - Landsort_02402 metaG | ecosystem: Environmental > Aquatic > Marine > Oceanic > Sediment | place... | reverse complement strand
GTGACATTGAGCACTGCCGCGACGTGCGGGCTCACCGTCATCACCTCTAACTGGAAACTGGAGAGTTCCATCACCACCCAATCGTCGGGCCGGATCTGATCCAGGTCGGCAATGAGCGGATTGCCGATGTTGCCCCCCACCCAGGTGCGCAACCCCGCAGCGTGGCACATCTCCCCCACCAGCGCCGTCGTCGTCGTCTTGCCGGCCGAGCCAGTGATGCCGATGACTGGGGCCGGGCAGCGCTCTAGGAAGAGTTGCGCATCGTTGCTCAGCGGGATAGAGCGCCGCTGTGCCTCCACGACGATGGGCACGTCCACCGGCACCCCTCCACTAAGGCATAGCAGGTCGGCCTCGTCCAGCAGATCGAACGGGTGCTCTCCCAGAACATAGCGGATGGGCAGGCCTGCCAACTCCGCCAACTGGTCGGCCAGCGCTGTCTCGCCCTGCAAGTCAGAGACGGTCACCTCGGCCCCGGCCTGCGCCAGGAAGCGTGCCAACGCCATCCCCTGCCGCGCCAGGCCGAGGATCACGACCCGTTTCCCGATCAGATCCGACTCTCGTGCCTGAGTACTGTCACTCACCGTTGTGATTTGAGATTCGAGACCTGAGATTTGTCTTCCGCCACACCCAGCCAGAAATGATCCGGCAGGATTGAGCGGCCGGGGCGGATTTCCACGCCACCAGCCTTCTTGACCGGGCGCTTCCCGTTGCCGTTGAAGGCGCTGGGATGGACGAAGCACAGGTTGGGCGGCAGCCCATACTTGCGCTCGTAGTGCACTGCCGCCCGCAGCACCTTCTCCTCCAACTTTTTGCGCGGATCGTCGTCAAACCACAGCAATCCAGTCTTCATTGTTCACCTCCAGAAATCATGCATCACAGGATATGCAACACGCAACATATGCTACGTATTTCGTGCTACGTGTTCCGTCAACACGTCACGTGCGTCGCACCTTACCACAATGCAAGTGCCACCCCTGCCATCGCCGCCAGCAAGCCCACCAGCCAGAAGCGCTGCACCACCTGCGTCTCCGACCAGCCCAGCAACTCGAAGTGATGATGCAGTGGGCTCATCTTAAATAACCGTCGCCCCTGGCCGAACCTGCGCCTGGTGTACTTAAAATAGAGTACCTGCAAAATAACCGAAAGTGTCTCAGCCACCGGGACCAGCGCCACTACCGGCAGCAGCAACCACTGACCGGTCATCAGCGCCACCGTCCCCAGCGTCGCTCCCAGCGCCAGACTGCCCGTGTCGCCCATAAACATCTGCGCCGGGTGGGCGTTGTACCACAGGAAAGCGAAACACGCCCCTACCACGGTGAAGCAAAAGGGCAGCAAGTAATCCTGCTCCTGCAGCAAGGCGATTATACCGTAGGCCGCGAAAGCGGTGGCGACGATGATGCCCGCCAACCCGTCCAGCCCATCGGTCAAATTGACCGCGTTGGCCGAGCCTAAAATCACGAACGCCGCAACGGGCACCCACGCCCAGCCCAGATCAACCATCCGCCGCACCCCTGGCACGCCCATTTGCCCCGCGAACTGTATCCGCATCACCAACATACCCGCCGCGATTGCCAGCGTCAGGGGCACTTCCCACAGGAATTTCCGCCCCGCCGAGTACCCCTCGCCACGCCGCATCCCGCGTACCCCGGCGATGTCGTCTACCGCGCCGATGACCGCGTAGACCAACATCACCCCCAGCGGCACCAGGATCGAGCGCCCAATCACCGTCCGTCCCAGCAGGTTGTAGATGTTCAACGCCACCGTGATGAGCAGCACCGGCACGACGATCATCAGCCCGCCCATCGTCGGGGTTCCCAGTTTTGTCCGGTGACCACGAGGACCGTTGATGCGAATGCGCTTGCCGATGTGGTAGTGGCGCAAGATGCGAATGAGAAGCGGGCCCCACCCTACAGCCAGGAGGAACGAGATACTCGCCAGGATGAGCGCAAAATTCATCACGCCCTCCCCAGTGCATTGACGATCTCTTCCATCTGCATCGCCCGCGAGCCTTTGACCAGGATCACATCGTCGCCCGTCACCATCTGCTCCAGCAAGGCGACCGCTTCGGCATTTTCCTCGACAATGTGCACCCGTTCAGTGGGCATACCCCAGCGCAGCGCCGTCTCGCCGATGATGCGCCCTCGCGGTCCGAGCGTGATGAGCACATCGGCCACCTCCAACGCCCGCAGCGCCACTTTCTCGTGTCCCTCCCGCTCGTAGTCGCCTAGTTCCAGCATGTCGCCCAGGACGGCGATCTTGCGCCCGTCCAGTTCATCCAGCAGGTTGAGCGCAGCAAGAGTCGAGGCCGGGCTGGCGTTGTATGTGTCGTCCAGGATAATGGAGCCCTCCGGCCCCGGCACCGCCACCAGCCGCAGTTGCGCCGACGGCCCCCGCAACCCCTCAATGATCTCCTGCCAGGTCAGTCCCTCGACCAGCCCCACCGCTGCCGCCCGCAGCGCCGTGTGGACGGAGTGCCGTCCCAGCAGCGGAATCTTCACGTGCAATGTCTCGTCGCCACGATGGAGTTGGAAGCGGATTCCCTCCAGCCCCAGCCCCTCAATGTGGTCGGCCCACAGGTCCGCATCGGGCGAAAGGCCGTAGTAGAACACGCGGGCTCTCGTAGCCTGCGCCATCCCCCGCACACGCGCATCGTCGTAGTTGAGGATCGCCACCCCCTCGGGGGCAGGTGGCAATGCCTCGACCAATTCTGCCTTGGCCTGTACGATGCGCTCCATCGTTTTGGCCCGCTCCAGGTGCATCGGCCCGATGATTGTCACGACGCCGATATGCGGCTGCGCAATGCGGGCCAGATCTGCGATCTCGCCCAGGTCGTACATCCCCATCTCGAGCACCACCCGCTCGTGCTCGTCCGTCAGATGCATCAACGTCAACGGCAGACCAATCTCGTTGTTGTAACTGGCCTCGCTCTTGAGCGTGACGTAACGGCGCGCCAGCACCGCCGCCACCAGTTCTTTCGTCGTCGTCTTCCCCACACTGCCTGTAATACCGATGACCCTCAACCCGTGCCGTCGCCGCCAGAAAGCCGCCACTTGCCAGAGCGCCTTAAGGCTATTGGCCGTCTTGAGCACCAATGGCAGCGACCAGGCACTGGGCAGCGTCCGAGCCGGGTCAGTCAGGTCCAACATCAGCCCAGAGATCATCACATCCCGCTCGACGATCGCTGCCACCGCGCCCCGTGAAAAGGCATCGGCGACGTAATCGTGGCCGTCCGCATGCTCGCCCCTGAGCGCGACGAACAGCGCGCCAGGCTTGGCCTGCCGCGAGTCAACCACCGTCCTGGAGACTGGCTGATCCAGTCTTTCCGGCCGGCTTCCCGTCAATCCCTCGATCACATCCGCCAGCGCCAACGCCCCCGTGCTCACCTTGCCGCCTCCGCCACCGCCACGCCATCTGGCGGAATGCCCAGGACGACGAACAGCCGCGCTGCCAGCCTCCGGAACGCTGGCGCTGCCGTCTGCGACGCCCAGGACGAGGTCTTTGGCCGATCCAGTTTGACCAGGATGATGAGTTGTGGGTCAGGCACCGGCCCAAACCCGACAAAGGAAGCGATCGTGCCCTCCTTGTCGTACCCCCCGGGGATGGGAATCTGCGCTGTGCCTGTCTTGCCCGCGACGCGGTAGCCCTCCACCCTGGCCTGAGCCACCCCCTCCTCTACCACCCGCACCATCACCTCCGTCAACGTGCGCGCCGTCTGTGGAGAAATCACCTGCGCCTCGACCACTGGCTGGAGAGTGGAGACCGTGCCGTCGGGCTCGACGCGCTGGGCCACGATGCGGGGCCGCAACCGTGCCCCATCGTTGGCGACCGTCGCCACCGCGGCGATCATCTGGAGCGGCGTCACCGCCACCCCCTGCCCGAAAGCATTCGTCCCCAGGTTCGAGTCATGCCAGTGCTCGTAATCGTCCGGCAGCCACAGTTGACCGGATATCTCTCCCGCCAGGTCAACCCCCGTCGGTCGCCCGATGCCAAACGCCCGCACGTAACGATAGAATACGTCAGGCCCCATCTGCGTGCTCAGCCACGCCGCCCCCACGTTGAGCGACTCGATCAGGACGTCGGCCACGGTCCGCTCACCATACGCTGCGTGAGAGGCATTCTGGATCATCTGCCCCCCCACCTCAATCCAGCCCGAGTCGTAGTAGATCGTTTCTGGTGTCACCAGCCCTGCATCAAGCGCGGCCGCCACCGTCAGGACCTTGAACACAGAGCCCGGTTCGTACTGCTGGCTTACAGCCGGATCCTCAAATGGGAGTGGGTTTTGGCTGAAGAAATCAGTGTACCTCCCCGGATCATAATCGGGCAGACTTGCGAGCGCCAGGATCTCGAAAGTGCGCGGATCCATCACAATGATCGTGCCACCCTCGGCCTGGTACTCTTGCACTGATCGCGCCAGTTCCTTTTCGACCAGTGCCTGCACGGTCCGATCGAGCGTCAGCACCAAGTCAGTCCCCGGCTGAGGCAGCACGACGGGAACCACAGCCCAGGGAATCTGCTCGCTGGCCGGGTCCACCGGCCCCTCCCATTCCACCCGTTCTGGCCGCAGCAGCGCATCGTGGAACCCCTCAACCCCGTAAAAGCACTTGCCCTCGACGTTACAGAAGCCGATCACGTGCGACGCCAGTACACCCTCAGGGTACTCCCGCGCCCACAGTGGCAGGACGGTGATACCCCGAAGCCTCAGGTCTGCGATCTGTTCCCCCACCTCCTTCGACACCGGGGACGCAATTGAGACCCACGAGGCCTCGCTGTCCAGCAACGTCTCAACGTGAGCGGCAGGCACGTGCAGCAGCGATCCCAACGCCGCGGCCGCCGTCTCAACATCCACCAAAGAAGGAGCCGCCTCAATAGAATACAACACCGCGTTCCCCGCCAGCAAGTAGCCATCCCGGTCACGGATCGCGCCCCGTGGGGGCTCGGCCATCACGATGGTTCGCACGCTCTGCCATTCGCCCCATTCCTTGTAGAAGCGGTGATTCACAATCTGCACCTGCGCCAACTGAGCCACAATCACAAGCAGGATGCCGATCAGCAGCGTGACCAACAACCGCAGGCGACGTCGTGGTCCTTCCGCCATCTCACCCTCCTACGGCTCTCCAGCCGCCGGAAGCAGAAACTCCACCCATTCGGCCGGTGCGAAACCCAACTCAAGCGCCCGCTTCCAAAGGCGAGAGATAGAGCCTTCCCTGGCGATATCCACCTCCAGTTGCTCGTTCTCCCTCTGGAGCCGGAACAACTCCGCCTGCAGCTGCTCAATATGACGACCACAGGCCGCCGTCCGGCTGACCAACACCAGATAGAGAGCCGCTACGAACGTCAGCACCACGACGAGCGCGAATAAATGGAGCGCCATGCGCGGGTTCACATCGAACCGACCGCGCTTGATCCCGTGTGTCACCCATTGCATAAAATCGGACATGGCCCGTTCCCTAGCCGCTAACCCGATAGCCCCTCACTACTGACTGCTATCCGCTCCGCCACCCGCAGCCGCGCCGAGCGAGATCGCGGATTAGCAGCAACCTCGTCCGCCGTCGGGCGAACAGGCTTGCGCATGACCAGCCGCAGCGTGGCTCGATGGCCACAGATACAAACCGGTGACTCCGGCGGGCAGATGCAATCACGGCTCTCCCGGCGCATGAAACGCTTCACCAGCCGGTCCTCCAGCGAGTGAAAACTGATCACCGCCAGCCGGCCGCCAGGCGCGAGTACCTCTACGGCCTGGGGCAACGCCTCCTCCAACGCGGCCAGTTCATCGTTGACGGCGATGCGCAGCGCCTGAAACGTGCGCGTAGCCGGGTGGATGCGCCCGCGCCGCCTCACCCCCCTCTCGACGATGACAGCCAGTTCCTTCGTCGTATGGAGCGGGCGGGCGGCGATGATCGCCTCCGCGATGCGGCGTGACTGTCGCTCCTCACCGTAGCGGTATAACAGGGTCGCCAGTTCTTCGAGTGAGAGGTGGTTAACAAGCGCAGCCGCAGTAAGACCGCCCGCCGTCGGATCGAAGCGCATGTCGAGCGGCCCATCCGCCTTAAAGGCGAAGCCACGGGTGGGATCGGCCAGTTGGAGTGAAGAGAGTCCTATATCGAATAGGATGCCGTCAGCGGGAACGAAATGGCAGGCATGCGCGATCTCAGCCAGGCGGGTGAAGGAACTGTGCACGAGCACAACCCGCCCAGCGTAGGAGACCAACCGGACGCTGGCTGCCTCCACCGCTGCAGGGTCCCGATCCAGGCCCAGTAGACGCCCGCCGGGGGACGAGGCCGCCAACATCCCAGCCGCGTGTCCACCGCCTCCCACCGTTGCATCTATATACAGACCGCCTGGCCTGACCTGCAGACCGTCGAGTACCGCTTGGAAAAGAACAGGGACATGGATACCCCCCACCTCCCCCTTTCGCGGTGTATCGGATGCACCAGCACAACGGCCGGGTCGGGCCCCCGTATCGGCTAGATGCCCAGGGCCGCCCATTCCTCAACGCTTACGTCGTCTCCCTCAACGCGCTCGCGCTCCTCGCCCCAGGAAGCCGAGTTCCACACCTCAATGTAGGTATTGAGCCCGGTGACGACGGCCTCGCTATCGAGGCCGGCATATTCTCGCAAGCGTGGGGGAATAAGCACGCGGCCCTGCTTATCGGGGATTGAATCAGAGGCGTTGGCGAAGACCAGGCGGCGGAAAGCACGGGCACGCCGATCGGTCATCGGCAAAGCACTCACCTGCTCCGCCAGCCGTCTCCATTCCTCTATGGGGTAAATCGCCAGGCAGCGATCAAGTCCACGGGTGACGACAAGGCCGCCCTCCAGGTCGTCCCGAAACTTGGCGGGGATAGTCAACCGCCCTTTCTCGTCAATGGTGTGAATGAACTCTCCCAGAAACACGGCGTTGCATTCCCCCACGTGGGAGCAACATTGCGGCACCTAGCAAGGCAGTCTTCCACTTTGCCCCACTTTCCCCCACAGATGCCCACATTATACACCATTTTTTCATCCTTGTCCAGTACCTGGGGGGATTTTTAAGGTTTCTTTGGGAGAGTTATTCTGCAGTTCACGTGAGAGAAGTCACCCTATAGGCTTCCAAGCATCGGCTGCGAAGGCCAGGCCCAGCCGTTCCAGCGTCTCCCGCGTGGGCTTGCCTGTCTCCGGGTCCCAGCCGTACTCGGCGTAGGCACCACTCAGGAGTACATCCACATCGGGGACCATCCCCTCGGTCCCGCCGTCATCCAGTGGCTTCAGCAGCAGGTCGGGGAGGCGGTCGCCGGAGCGGGTGAGGCCACGGCGCAGGTTGAGCAGCCGCTTGAAGGTGACGATGCGCTTGCCCAGCGCCATCAGATCCTCCGCCTCCAGGCCCCAGCCCGTCACGCCGTTCAGCGCTGCCAGGAGCCGCTCGACGCCGGGGTTCTGGAATTGACACAGGGTGAGCGCGTTGTACAGGTTGCGCCACGCCTGGTGCCGTGCGGCGATGCGTCCCCTCTCCTCCGTGGCTTCGAAGCGGTCGCCGGGGAGAATGCCCAATTCAACGGCTGGTCCCTGCCCCGTGTCCACGCCGTACATATCGCCATCCATGTGGCAGGCGCCGCGTGGTGAAAGGGCATAGGTCACGGCCATACCGACGAACGCGCGCGGGTCGTGCATCGGCACCTCCAGCCGGTTGACAGTCACCGCCAACTCTGGCACACCAAACCGCTCAGCCAGGGCGGCGCTCCCCTCGGCCAGCGCGTCGCCGAAGCCCTCGCGGCGGGCGATCATCTCGATCAAGCGGTGGGTCGTCTGGACGTCGCCGTAGCGGATCTCCAGGCCACCCGTGTCGGCCGCGGTGAGGATGCCGCGCTCGAACATCTCGCAGGCCAGCGCCAGGGTAGCGCCGGTGCTGATCGTATCCAGGCCGTAGACATTGCACAGGTGCCCGGCGTAGATGACCGCCTCCAGGTCGTCCACCATCGCCAGCGAGCCAAGTGCGGCCAGCGTCTCGTACTCAGGGCCGTCCACTTTCTCCACGCCATAACTGGGAGCCCGTGTCTCGCGCCCGCAGGCGATGGGGCAGCGGTAGCAGGCGACGTTCTTGTTCTGGTACTGATCCACCATCAGCACGCCGGAGAGATCGCTTGCACCCTCCCACTCCCCCTGCTGATAGTAGCGGATGGGCATGTCGCCATACATCAGCCCCATGTCCACGTAGCAGGCGGTGCCGGCAAGTTGGAGTGACTGGGCCGCCATGTCCCCTTCCAGGTTGGCGATAATCTCCCGGACGACAGCCTTGAACCCGTCGGGGTCGGCCAGGGGGACGCGGGCTTTGCCGCGCACAGCGATGGCCTTGAGGTTCTTGGAGCCCATCACCGCGCCCATCCCGGTCCGGCCGGCGGCACGCCCATGGTCGTTCATGACGGCAGCCATCTTGACGCAGGTTTCGCCCGCCGGGCCGATGCAGGCCACGCGTGCCTTCGGCTCACTCAGAGCCTGGCGCACCCACTCCTGCGTGAGATACGAGTCGCTGCCCCATAGGCCAGCGGCGTCGTGCAATTCAGCGTGGCCCTCGACTATAGAGAGCCACACCGGCTTCCCGGCCCGGCCGGTGACGATGACGCCGTCGTAACCGGCGAAGCGCAGTTCAGGCCCGAAGAAGCCGCCTGTGTTAGACTCACCCCATAAGCGGGTGAGAGGCGAGAGGGCACACACGCTGCAGCGGCCAGCCGAGGGCATGGCTGTGCCGACCAGCGGGCCGGTCATAAAGACGAGCGGATTACCCGGCCCCAGGGGATCGGTGTTGCCGCCCACCATGTCGTAGACGATGCGTGCTGCCAGGCCACTGCCGCCGACGAAGGCGCGCGCGTACTCCTCATTAAGTGGCTCGTCGTGTAGTTCTCCCGCGCTAAGGTCAACGCGCAGGATTCTGCCCATGTAGCCGTCCATCACTTGCCTCCATTGCAAGGTAGGGGCGAGGCATCTCAATGGACAAGACAAATGCGGTTGAAACCGCGCCTGTTGAGCCTTCGGCTGGCCGTCCACCTGCGTGGACGGCTAGAAATCAACCGCCTCGCCCTCGTAGGCATACAGGAAGAGTTGGCGCAGTTCGTCGTAGGAGGGGGCGCGAACGGCGGTGACCATCTGGGTGTCATTGAAGGCATCGTCTATCAGTTTGTCCAAATGGGCCTCGTAGGCCGCACGCTCGACGCCAGCCCCGGCGACGCTGGTGGGGTTACCGACCTCCTGGCACAGGTCGCGGATGCGCCCGGCCAGCGCCCGCGCTGCCTCTACCCCCCCTCTCTCCCCCCCTATAGGGGGGGACGGGGGAGGTGAGAAGCCAAGCAGACCAGCCAGTTCTGCAAACCGCTCCGGCGCTTCGCGGGCCGCGAACTCAATCGTATAGGGCAGGAAAATGGACACAGCGCGGCCGTGGGGCACGTGGAACACCGCGCCCAGCGCGTGCCCCATCGCGTGGGCCAGCGAGGCCATGCTGTTGCCAAAGCCCAGGCCGGCGCAGGTGGCGGCGTTGTGCATCCGCTCGCGGGCATCCATATCGGAGCCTTGCCCTGAGTCTGCCGAAGGGGCGGCGGCCACGGCGCGGGGCAGGTATTCGAAGACGAGACGGGCGGCGCTGAGGCACAGGCCATCGGTCAGGTCGGTGTGCCAGGCACAGGTGTATCCCTCAACGGCGTGGGTCAGCGCGTCCAGGCCCGTGTCAGCGGTCAGTTGGGGCGGCATCCCGGCCGCCATCTCCGGGTCCACGATGGCGACGTCGGCGACGTTCTCGCGGTTGCCCAGCCCCATCTTGCGCTGCTCCTCCGTGTCGGTCAGCACGATGGCCCAGGTGACCTCGGCCCCGGTGCCGCTGGTGGTGGGGATGGTGATCAGGCGCGCCTTCCGGCGCAGGCCCAGACGGATGAAAGGGTTGATCTCGGCCGGCTGAAGATCGGGCCGCTCGTAGAGCACCCAGATAGCCTTAGCCGCATCCATCGGCGAACCACCGCCCAGACCGATGATCCAGTCGGGCTCCCCTTCCCGGGCCACCTCCACTCCCTGGCGCACCGTCTGCACGCTGGGGTCGGGCTCCACTGCATCGAAGACGCGCGCCTCGATGCCAGCCTTGTCGAGATGAGCCTTCACCTTGTCCACCAAACCCAGTTGGACCAGCGTGGTATCGGTGACGATGAGAGCGCGCCGGCCCTCCAACTCGTCGAGGGCGTCCAGCGCCCCCTCACCGAAGATGATCTCTGGGGAGACGAAGTACCACATATAGCCACCTCCTCACGATGTTGGTAGATTGGTAGCAGAACCAACTACCAGTTGCCCAATTTACCAATGTACCAACTTTAATCACCAAAGTCGGTGGGCACGAGCGCGCAGCAGGAGACGATCTCCTTGGCCGCCTTGGGGTAGCGCATGATCTTCATCATGTTGCCCTTCAACTTCAATTTGCGCGTCATCATGCCCTGGATGGGGTCAAGTTTGCCCTCGATGACCTTGCGCCAGGCGCTGAAGGGGGCCGAGAGGACGTAGGCAGCCTGCTTCTCGTCGGGGCCACTCAGTTGCTTCGCGCTGGGGCTCTTGCCGTGGTAGAGGTCAAGGTACAGGTGAACCGGCTCGCCCTGAAAAGCATCGTCGGGCTCGACGATAAAGTCGAAGTCACCCTCCCAATCTTTGGCCGACTTCTCATAGACTTCGCTACTGTTGAGTTGACGGCTGAGTTCCTTGATCCATTCGTCGGACGGAAATTTGAATGCCATCGGTATTCCTCCTTGTGTGTGAATTCTAAGAACGCGGATTTCAGGACATCAACGGATCAGTAAGGGCTCCCAGCCCTGGGTTTGAGGAGACAAGATCACAAAACGAGACCAACCATACCCAGAACTGTGACAAGCGGACTCGTATGGACGCCCGCCTCACCTCGTTCGCCCACGGCCCCGGCCTCTCTCCTGAGGCTGACCCAGGCCGGTGATCTGCTTGAGCACGGTCAGCACGCCCACGGTGGCCGTAAGGGCCTTGCCCGGCTGGATGGCGGGCAGCCGCTCTTTGCCCTCCTCATCCACCTCGACGGGGGCCGAGCGCAGGTACAGGTAGGCAGCACCCACGCCCAACAGTGCCCCCAGGACGCCGCCGATGATCATCACTCGTGTTCGTAGGTTCATCTATTGCCTCCTAACTTCGCGATTGCGGTGTAGGGGCGCGGTAACTGCGCCCCTACCACGGATTGCACCAAGCCAGCCCTGGACCATCGCCAGGGTGGAATGGACCAGTAGAATCGGCCGGACCACAGCCTGCATCACCAGTTCGACGTAGGCCCGGCCCAGGGCCAGGTACACTTGGGCCAACTGGAGCCAACTGGGCAGGTTCTCGTGCCGTTGGAGATACCACAGGCCATAAACCAACCCGCCGAACAGCGCCAGCGGCACCAGGGCCATGACGAACGCTCCGCCGGCGAGGAGGATGAGAGAAAGGTCGCGTAAGAGAGACATAATATCAACTCCTGATTTGTCTGCCCAGCGAGGGAGTATATGAGGAAGGGTAGATGAGGAAAGTGAAGGCACGTAAATGGTGTGGCCACCCTCGTCTCGGGACTGCTTTCGCATAACAGTCCGGGATACACCCTGCTTTTCAGTATAACCCCTCCCGCTCTATCCGTCAACTGGCGGCGCGGGCCATCTTCTTCATCACCAACTCCTCCCGCCAACCCAGTCAAGCTTGGATCACGAATAATCGAAACGGCGCGAAATACGCGAAGATTTTCGCGCTCTTCGCGAACTTTCGTGCCCTTCGTGGTCCAAACGCCCGCCCCATCCGTCAACCAGCGGTGCGCGCCATCTCCTTCAGCACGGTCACCAACTGCTCCCGCCAGCCGCGCTCCTGCGGCAGCCAGACTTCGCGGCGGCCCACAACTGCGCGCTCGCCGAAGACGTGCTGAAGCCTCTCGCGGCTGGGGTAATCCCCCCCACCCGACCGCAACACCAGGCGACCGTTCTCAACACCGACGGCTCCCACCCCCGCGTCGCGCGCCAGCGCCTTCAGCCGCAACTGGTACATCAGGTTGCGCGCTGGCTTCGGCAGCGGCCCGAAGCGGTCGGCCAACTCCTGCTCCATCCCCTCAATCTGCGCCATCGAACCCAGTTCCGCCAGGCGGCGGTATATCTGCAGGCGCAACCGCACGTCGGGGACGTAAGTATCGGGCAACCGCACTGGGATGGGCAGATCAATCCTGATGCTCCCCAGCGGCTCAGGAGGCGGGGGCTGGCCCTCCCGCTGCGCTCTCAATTCCTGCACCGCTCGCGCCAGCAGCCGGGTATAGAGATCGAAGCCGACGGCGGCGATGTGGCCCGATTGGCGGGTGCCCAGGATGTCGCCAGCGCCGCGGATCTCCAGGTCCCGCATGGCGATGGTGTACCCGGCGCCCAGTTCGGCCGTCTCGCGGATGGTCTCCAGCCGCTGGCGCGCTTCGACCGTCAAACGGGTCATCCGGTCGTGGAAGAAGTAGGCGTAGGCCCGCTGAGCGCCCCGGCCCACGCGCCCCCGCAACTGGTACAGTTGCGCCAGCCCGAAGCGCTCGGCCCGCTCGACGATGAGCGTGTTGGCATTGGGGATGTCGAGGCCGCTCTCGATGATGCTGGTACAGACCAGCACGTCAATCTCCCCGGCGACGAAGTGCAGCATCACCCGCTCCAGGTCGGCCTCCCGCATCTGACCGTGGGCCACGGCGAAGGTCACCTCCGGCACCGTCCGTTCCAGCCGGTGGCGCACCATCTCAATCGTCTGCACGCGGTTGTGGACGTAGAAGACCTGACCACCCCGCTCCAGTTCGCGCAGGATGGCCCGCCGCACCAGTTGGGCGTCGTACTCGCCCACGTAGGTGGTGACCGGCAATCGCTCTTCCGGCGGAGTCTCAATAGTGCTGATGTCGCGCACGCCGGTGAGCGCCATATAGAGGGTGCGGGGGATAGGGGTGGCAGTCATCGTCAGCACATCCACCTCGGTGCGCATGCGCTTCAGTCTCTCCTTGTGGGTGACACCAAAGCGCTGCTCCTCGTCAATGATCAACAGGCCCAGGTCGGCGAAGGCGATGTCCTTCTGCAGCAACCGGTGAGTACCGATGACGATGTCCACCTGACCGGCGAGCAACTTTTCCAGGATACTCCTCTGCTCGGCACGGGAGCGGAAACGGGAGAGCATCTCCACCTCGACGGGGAAGGGAGCCAACCGCTGGCGGAAGGTGGCGTAGTGCTGCTGGGCCAGAACGGTGGTCGGCACCAGGACGGCGACCTGCCTGCCGTCCATCACCGCCTTGAAGGCAGCCCGCAGCGCCACCTCGGTCTTGCCATAGCCCACGTCGCCGCAGATGAGCCGGTCCATCGGCTTGGGTTTCTCCATGTCGGCCTTGACGTCAGCGATAGCGCGGAGTTGGTCTCCGGTCTCGAAGTAGGGGAAAGCGGCTTCCAGTTCCGCCTGCCAGGGATCATCCGGGCCGAAGACGTGACCGGATGCCAGTTCGCGAGCGGCGTAGAGTTCCAGGAGTTCGCGGGCCACGTCCTCGGCGGCCCGCTTGGCCTGCGCCTTGACGGTCTGCCACCCGGCCGTTCCCAGCCGGTTGAGGCGCGGCGGGCGGTCGCCGGCCCCGATGTAGCGGCTGAGCCGATCCGCCTGGTGGATCGGGACGTAGAGGCGGTCACTGCCCCCGTACTCCACCAGCAGGTACTCGCGCTCGATCCCCTCGAGAGCCCGTGTGACCAGGCCACGGAAGATGCCGATGCCGTACTCGACGTGAACGACGAAATCGCCGGGCGTGAGATCGGAGTAATAGGACTCAGGGGCTATCCTGCGGCGATGGGCGGGACGCCGGGGCTGAGGGCGACGCCAGCCAAAAATCTCCGCGTCTGTGAGGAGATGAGTAGATAAGTAGGGAGCAGATGATGAGGGAGGGAAGCGGAGGATCCAACCTTCGGCAAGAGCGCCCTGCACAAAGGTTAGCGGCGACTGTGATGGCTGGCGCAGTTCATCAAGCGGTTGGACGTAGTCGTGCTCTGCGCCCCATAGTTCGGCCAGGCGACGGGCCTGCCGGCTGACGACGACTACCTGACCACCACCCCCCCCGGCCCTCCCTACAGGGGGGGAGGGGGTTAACGCGGCGTGGATGTGCTCCAGTACAGGCTTGAGTTGGCCACCAAAACGAGGGCCGGGGATGAAGCAACCGGCCAGACGAGAGGTCGTGCCCTCCTCCCCGTGGCCCAGCGTGAGGACAGGCTGGTCGGTCAGCAGTTCCGACCACTCGTCCCAGGTGACGTAGGGCAGCGGGTAGTCGGGCGGGAGCACGCCAGCCTCCTCAGCGGCAGCCCGCAGGTCCACGGCTTCCTCCTCCAGATCAGCCCAGGCATCCGCCAGTTCCTGTGGGCTTTCCACGACAATCAAGGTCTCGGGTGGGCGATAGTCCAGCAGTGTGGTGGAACCGGTGTAGAAGTAAGGCAAGTAGAACTCGAGGCCTGGGAATGGCATGGCAGCCGTCAGCCCGCGCTGGTGGGCCTCCAGTTCGGCGCGCACGTCGGCCGGCAGGTCGCGGGCCAACTGCGCAGCGATGTGACTGGCGACCCGCGGGCCGTGGCGAGGGAGCGATTCGCGGGCCGGGGAGATGGTGACGCTCTCCACCCGCTCCTGTGAGCGCTGGGTGGCGGGATCGAAGCGGCGGAGCGACTCGATCTGGTTGCCGAAGAGTTCAATGCGCACAGGCAGGGAGTCGGCCGGCGGAAAGATATCGAGAATGCCACCCCGGTGGCTGAACTGGCCGGGGGCCTCAACGACGCTGACCGGTTCGTAGCCCAGCCCCGCCCATAGGCCCAAGATCCGCTCCAGGTCGAGCATCTGGCCCACGCGGAACTCGCGAATGGAGGTGCGGAACTGGCGCAATGGCAAGGTGCGCTGCATCAGCGCGCGGGCCGAGGCGACGACTACCCCCCCCGTCCCCCCACCCCCCCTCACCCCCCCTATAGGGGGGGAAGGGGGGGGTGAGGAGTGGAGGGCAAAGAGGACGCCTAGGCGACCCGCAATAACCTCGTCGGTCCAGGGAGCGCGCTCATAGAAAAGGACCAGCGGTTCGGGGAAGCGCTGGATGCACTCCGGGGCAGGGGACCAGTCGCGCAACGAGTGGGCCAACGCCCGAGCGCGCTCCACCGAGCCGACGATGATCAGCAGCGGGCGCTTCAGGTCACAGGCAAGCGCGACCAGGAAAGCAGGACGGGCAGCACGCAGCAAGCCCAGCGGGGTCGGCACCTCACCGCTGTCCAGGTCCTCCAGCAGAGCCCGGTAGGGCTCAAGCGATTCGAACGATGCCAGGAGTCCCGAAACATTCACGCTTCACTGCCCCGGTTGTACTGGCTCATCGCCGCCTCGATCCCATCGCACAGCCAGGTCTCGACGGCAGCCACGGCCCATTCCAGTGTCTCCTCCACCTGAGGCTCCTCTGCTGCCGAGAAATTCTGCAACACGTAGGCGGCCGGGTCCATCAATCCCGGCGGGCGGCCTATGCCGATGCGCAGTCGCGGAAAGGCCCGTTGCCCACCCAGATGCTCGATGATGGAACGCATCCCTTTGTGACCGCCGCTGCCTCCCTCCGGCCGCAGGCGCACCGTGCCCAGGGGCAGGTCAAGATCATCGTAGACCACCAGCAACCGCTCCAGCGTCACCCGATAGAAGCGGGCCAACGGCACAACTGCGCGCCCGCTCTCGTTCATGAACGTCTGCGGCTGAGCCAGGATGACGCGCCGCCCACGGATGGCTTCCAGGGCGACGCAGGCCCGCTTTTGCCGCTTATCGAAGGCCAGGCCACGGGTTGCGGCCAGTCGCTCGAGGCAGCGGAAGCCGACGTTGTGCCGGTTCGCAACGTATTGGGGGCCTGGATTGCCCAGCCCGACGATGAGGTAGGATTCCACGGCTACATCCTATGCCCTGCTTTCACACAACACGCCAGGACATATTACGTGTTGTGTGTTGCGTGCCGCGCATCTGCCGGCCCGGTGGCGACTCACTCCGGCGGATGCGTGTGCCGCTGGCGCAGGAACCAGCGCACGCCAGCCTTCACCAACAAGTACAACCCCCACAACGCAAACAGCGACACGGTGATCAAGATGCCGTCGCAAAAAGCACTGCGCAATGCGTCAACGTTGAGCGTAAAACCGGACCCTGCGTCCTCGCCTGCAACGGGTATGGGGGTTTCCCCGCCCTCCCGTTCACTGGGCGTGGGGGATGGTCGTGGCGTTGGAGTGGCGGGCTGCTCGATAGGGACCGGCGTAGGTGATGGCCCGACCACGGCGGTGGGCATCGGTTCCGGCGTGGGTGTCTCGGGCGTCGGGCTTGCAACAGGCTGGGCGTTGTTCACCGTCAGGTTCGTGACGAAGAAAAGGTAGGGACTGGCGGCATCATCCACACCCCAGACCGCCAACGCCAACGTGTACTGACCATCGGGGATAGTGGTAGTATCCCATGTGTTCAACACGTCGTTTTCGACCTGTTTTCCTCCGACGATGGGTAAAATATCCACCCATTGCGAATCACCGGTCGGCTGCGGCCCGGCGGCGTAGCGCACCTGGTAGAAGTTCATATTGGGATGGGTAGCAATGCCAGTGACCTCCACCACACCGCTGACGGTCATCCCGTCAGTCGGATAGGTGACGACTGATCGCGCCTGAGGCCGCGGCGCTGCCCAGCCCGGCGAGGCCATAGCGAACAGAATCATCACCAGTGCCATTCCCACAGCCAGCGTGCGCTTATGCATAGGTCTCCCTCACAATGAGTTTGAGTATATGAAAAGTGTAACATGAAAGAGCCAGAATGACAAGAATGTAAAAGAGCAGTCAGCAGGTAGCAGGTAGCAGGTAGCAGGTAGCAGGTAGCAGGAAACAGGTAGCAGGAAACAGGAAGACAGATTGGCCAATAGCATCTTGCTCACTGCTCACTGCTAACGGCTGATCCGGGTTGACCAGCCGCCGCTCCTCTGTTATACTGGTCTCGCGTCACCACCAGGTGGCGCAACCGCGAGAGCGCAACGGTGTTCTCATAATTGAGATGCCGTTCGCTCATCCCCCCCCCCCCCCCCTGTAGGGGGGAAAGGGGAAGAATAAGCAGGCAGTATGCACGAAGAGAGCGATTCGGCACTCATCGCCCGCGCGAAGGAGGATCCAGAGGCATTTGGCCTCCTGTACGAGCGCTACGCCGCTGGCATCTACAACTACATTTATTACCGCACGAGCAACCACCACGATGCGGAAGACCTTACAGCGCGCACGTTCTACCGGGCGCTGAAGCACATCTCGCGCTACGTGGATCGGGGCGCCCCCTTCTCGGCGTATCTGTACCGCATTGCACACAACATAGTGGCGAACTGGCATCGGGACCACAGCCGGCAGCGGATCATTTCGCTGGACGAACTGGTGATGGGGTCGCCAAAGCGAGAGGAGCCCGCCGCCGTGGCCGAGGAGCGCGAGGAACAGGACCTGCTACTCCAGGCGGTCCGCCGGTTGCCGTCAGAGCGGCAACAACTGCTCATTCTTAAGTTTGTTGAACAGATGAGCAACGCCGAGATTGCACAAGTGATGGGGCGGACAGAGGGGGCAATCAAGTCGCTCTACCATCGGACGCTGGTGGCACTGCGCAAGGAATTAGCCAGCGTAGGGAATGGGTGGGAGGAGATCACGGAGAGGATGAAGGATGAACAGGAAACGAATGGCTGAGGTGCTGTCCGCCCACGCTGAGGGGCTGACCGGCCGACCGGAGGCTATGCAGAGGCTCAACGTGACAGCCAAGGAGCGTAGCCGGATGTCCCCGCTGTTCCGACTAGCCGAGAGGTTACAGCAAAGCATGCAGCCAGTGCAACCGCCGACGGCCTTCGTGCATAGCCTGGGGAAGGAACTGACGGATAACGCCAAGCGTCAGATCGCGCTGACGAAGCGACTGCGACAGGCGGTGATGATCGTCGCTGCAGCGCTGGGGTCCCTCGTGTCCATCGCATCGCTGGTGGGGGCAATCATCTTCGTGGTGGTGCGGCTGCGCGCACGGGCACAGGCCCGGACACTCCGCACACCGGTGGG
>Ga0114918_10002051_pt1 | contig 18077 bp, 15 predicted proteins | sample LantaG_FD_87015 | JGI IMG/M metagenome (GOLD analysis project Ga0114918, IMG submission 87015) | Deep subsurface microbial communities from Baltic Sea to uncover new lineages of life (NeLLi) - Landsort_02402 metaG | ecosystem: Environmental > Aquatic > Marine > Oceanic > Sediment | place... | reverse complement strand
TTTTTTTTTTTTTTTTTCGTTTTTGAAGTTTTTTTTTTTTTGTGGATGAGAAAAAACGAACAAGAGAAAGAAGAGAAAGAAAGACGAAAGAGAACTCAAACTGCGACAGCTTCTCCTTACCGCTCCTCCTCGGTCATGTCCGGTCGGAGCACGATCATGGTTTCGTAGCTGTTGTTGTTGGGTTGGGGGTTAATGGAGTTTCGAGGAAAGAAAAGAAAGGGTGGTGAGAGGAAAGGAGGGAAAGAGGTTGAGGTTTTTTTCTTCGAGCGCTCGTCTTTGAAAGGGAGGCGGCGGCCGCCGGCTCTCTCTTCTCTCTCCCGCGCATCTTCACTCGATCTCATCGCGCCGCCCAGGCCGCCACATCCCCACGCGCATTGCCTCCAATTGGCACTCCCAGGCGCAGAACCTTGTCGCGGACCTCTTCTCAAACAGAGAGAGCGAGCGAAGGAGGCCGCCAAGAGGGCGCGAATCGGCCGTTTTCCGTCGCTCTCTTTTTTCCTCCTTTTCCTCGTCGCCCGAAGAAGAGCGTCGTGGGAGAAGAGAGAGCAAAAAGTCAAAAACGCAGGGTCTCCACCTCGCCCTCGTCTGCGTCGTTTTTCCCTCTTCTGCAACTGCAGGAGGCTCATGCTCGTCACGTCAGATCCAAATCGACCGTGACGACACGGAGAAGGAGAGCTATTCGGAAAGAGCGCGAGCCTTTTCAAGAAAAGCTCCCGAGAGAGAGAGAGAGGGATGTCGATTTCGTCGTCGTCGTCGTCGTCGTCGTCGTCGTCGTCGTTTGTCGGTGGAAAAAAGAGTTTTTTCTTTTCTTTTTCCCTCGCCTAATTCTTACCTTGCGTATCCCTCGGGGAGCGTCGACGGCGCGGCGGAAGCGACGAGCGAGGATGCCTGTGTCGGTGTTTGGGTGGTTGAGAAGAGGTCGGTTCGTGAGCAAGACGGCGTGTCGAAAGGAGGAAGAGAGAGAGATTTTTCCTCCGCTGCGGCTAGAAATTTGACGGCAGAGACAGGATTTGCCTAGAGAGTTCTCTCTCTATCTCTCCTGCGCCTCTATCTCCATTTCTGATTACTCAGGAGGGAGCAAGACGAAGATGATGACGCGAAAACGAGGAGAAACAGAAAACGAATCCGTACCCTGCTGGAGACGCCGCGGCGGACCGGAGACAATCGGCCGACGGCGGCGGCGGCGGCCGAGGAGGTCGAGGCCGCAGCCGTCGAGCGGAGCATTGCCGCCGCCGGAGCGACCGCCGGCTGCTGCTGTCGCTGCTGCTGGGACGCAGAGACGCGGCCCGCCGTCATCGACGCGCCGCGGGAGAGGCAGGCTGCCATTGTTGAAAGGGTAAGGGGAACGAGGGAGAAGAAGAAGAAGGAAGAAACGAAAAAAGAGAGAATTCTCGTCGTCGTCGGTGTGAGCGAGGCTGGAGGAGGGAGAAAAAAAACGTTTTTTTTTTGAAAAATTTCAACCTCTTTTCCCTTTTCTTACAGCTCCACCACCGCCGCCACCGCGCACCCGGCGCCGACCTTCTCCTTCATCCTCGCCGCGCCAGCGACGTCGGAAACAATCAAAACGCTCCCCGCGACGGGACTGGCCTCTTCCTTGAGCTTGGACGCTTCCTCCCTCGACGTCACGAAAAGCGTCGAGGAGAAGTCTTCTCCTCCCTCGCCCTCTGCTCCTCCTCCTTCTCTCACCCCGAACGCGCAGCTGGTCACGCGCGTCAGCGGCAGGCGCAGCGTCGCGAGCCTGGACAGCGGCAGGCCCTTGCTCTTGGCCTCCGGGTCGAAGCGGACGACGGTTCCGGTTTCGGCCAGAGCGACCCACAGCTTCCCGCTCGAATCGATTTCCATCCCGTCCGGCACGTTGTTCTGGAAGTCCGAGGCGTCCAGGACGATCTCGCCGGTACCGGAAATAGGTACGGCGGTCGATTTGTCGGTCTGGAAGCGCTGGACCGTCTTTGCTGCGCTGTCGACGATGAAAAAGTCGAAAAGTTCCTCGTCTTTTTCGTCACCGTTTTTTTCACCTTCTTTTTCGTTTTCACCTTCTCTCTTCTTCCGCCACGCCATCCCGTTGCCCATCCCCACTTCTTCGGGGCCCAGGACGCGCTCTAGGGACCAGCTCGAGTCACTCTTCTCCTTCCTCAGACAGTAAACCGCTCCTTTCTCTCCGTCCCTCCACTTCGAGTGGAGCCTCCCGATGACGAAAGCACCCTTCGGGCTCACCTTCCCGTCGTTGAACCTCAGGCCCTCGACCCCTTCTCTCTCATCTAAAGTCGCCAGGGGGGCATCGGAGAGCTCGCCCGTGACCGCGTTGAGAGAGTAAACGGAGCGGGAGAGGGCGACGAGCAAGGTCTTCGGGTCCGAAGTGAGCGCGAGGCAGCCCACCGCCTCTGGCGTCTCCCCGACGACGACCGAAGGAGAAGGAGAAGCTTTCCCTCCTTCCTTTTCCTTTTCTCCTCCTTCTCCTCCCGCCGTTTCCTTCAGTTCGATGGAGAGCACCTTCTTCCCCTCGATATCGACGCGGTAGAGCTTCCCGACGCGGGGGTCGTGGACGGGCCCCTCGCCGAGGACGTCGCGGTCGTCGGCGAGGACGAGGACCGACGACGAAGAAAGAGAAGAGGAGGTCGAAGGAGCAGGAGCAGCGATTGTCGCCATCTTCGGTGTTGATTGATTCGGCTCTTTTTCGATTCTTTTTTGGCTTCGATTGCCGTTTTCGATCGCGTCCAACTTTTCAGAACAACGAGACCTTCTCAAGATCTTCCGTCTCTGAGTTGAGGAGAACGGAAAAAGAAACGCAAAAGGGGCCGAAAAGAGAGCGAGGGCGCGAAGGGGGAGTTTTTTGAGATCGCAAGAAAAGTGAGACGCTGTTGTCCAAGAGTTTCCGAAATTTTTTTCTTCGTTTTTTTTCTGTTGCCCCACTCTTTTCCATCCCTTTCAAAACTCGACCTTCTCTCTGGGAGAGGCCGCCCCCCCCTCCTGTTCTGAGAGCAGACAGACAGACAAAGAGAGAGACAGAGAGATCGCTCTGCAGGGGGGCCATCGGGAAAAATGATAAAGACAGCCAGCAGTTCCTCCTCGAGGAGCGTCGCCGGCTCTCTTTGCTCGCATCGTCGCCGCCGCTCGGCATCATCGTCGTCGTCGTCGTCCGTCGTCGGCATTGCCTCCCAATTGCCTCGCCTCCGCCAGCTCCCTGCCGCGCATTCCCGTCCCCTCTCCTGCCGGAGACCTTCCGCGCTCTCTAGAGCACCCCACGTCGCCGTCGCAGCCGCCAAGGGCCACCAGCAAGAGCGAGCGCGAGGCGACGAAGCACGCGACGGCGACGCCGACGCCCGAGGACCAAGCCGAGAACTTTTCCGTTCCTCGACCTCTTCTTCTTCAACCCCGACCTCCTTCTCCTTTCCTTCTCCTCCCGTCTCCCCGCTCCACCTCCTCCTCGCCCGCGCAGCCACGGCCACCGCGGCCGCCGTCGTCCTCTCGCTAACACCAGCCACCGCGGCACTGGCGGCGGACACGGCCAAAGTCGGCACCTGCCTGCTCTCCTCCTGCCCCGCTGCCCTCGCTCGATGCGTCTCCGACCTCACGTGCGCGAAGTCGCTCGTCTGTTTGAACAAATGCTCCGGGAGACCCGACGAGACGGCCTGCCAGATCCGGTGCGGCGACCTCTACGCCGACTCGGCCATCGAGACTTTTAATGCTTGTGCCGTCTCGGAGCAGAAGTGCGTGCCCCAGAGGGTCGACGAGGACGCCTACCCGATCCCATCGAATTCCGCGCTCGATCAAAAGTTTAACCTTTCCGACTTCGAAGGGAGGTGGTACATCACTGCCGGGCTGAACCCGCTCTTCGACACCTTCGACTGCCAGAGGCACTTCTTCGGGGTGCCCGAGCCAGGGAAGCTGTATGCCAAGATCAACTGGAGGATCTCGATGGCCGGGAACGGGGCAGGGTTGAAGGACGAAAACGAAAACGATGGCAAAAAACCCGAGTTTGCGCCCTCGACTTTCTCCGAGCGCTCCACTGTTCAGACTTTTGTCCAGGACCCCGACAACAAGGCCCTGTTGCTGAATCACGGCAACGAGTATCTGCATTATGAGGACGACTGGTACATCCTGGACTCGAGCCTGCATTCTGAATCCGATGCGATCGAGAAAACGAGTCCTAGGACAACGCGGAAGGTCAAGGACGACGACTTCGTCCTCGTTTACTACAGGGGCAACAACGACGCTTGGAGAGGGTACGGCGGCGCCGTCGTCTACACCCGGGCCGAGTCCCTCCCGCAAGCGCTGGTGCCGAGGCTCGAGGAGGCGGCAGCAAAGGCCGGACTGCAGTGGAGCGACTTCGCCCCCACCGACAACAGGTGCCTGCCGCCTCCTCCGGCCGCCCCGACTCTGCTCGAGGAGGTCGAGGAAGGGGTTTTGGCGGTGGAAAAGGAGGCCGCCAAGGACGCCAGACTCCTCGAGAACGTGCTCGAGGCCGACGCCAAGAAGCTCGAAGTGGTTTTGGAGGAAGACGCGCGGAGGCTCGGGACGGTTTTGCGGGAGGACGCCAAAGAGGTGGGAAGGGAAGCGGCGCAAGCGGCGGAAGCGGCCACGAAGCTCGCGGCGCAGCTCCGGAGCTTTGGGAAGTTCACCGTGCTGCCCGGGAGGACGCCCGTCAGCGCGCAGAGGGCCAGGGAGGTGAACAGGGCGGCGATGGAGGCCGCGGCGGGGGAGAGGGCGCCCGAGGTTTCGAGCTCGAGCTCCTCGAAATCTTCGAGTTCTTCTTCGAAATCTTCGAGTTCTTCTTCGAAATCTTCTTCCTCTTCTTCTTCCTCTTCTTCTTCTTCCTCCTCTTCGATAGCAAAGTCTGTGAAGGAGGAGCTCTCGGCAGTCGAGAGGGAGCTCGAGGACGCAGCGAGATACCTCGAGGGCGTGGAGGCGCGGTACGCCCCGGCGGGCGTCAGCAGCTTCTTCGCGAGGCTCTTCGGTGGCGGGAAGGGGTGAAGGAGAGAGAAGAGAGGAGAAATTTTTTCCGTTTTTTTTTTTTTTTTTTTCGAAGTGACCGTAGACCTCATTTTTTTTTCTGCTAGCCTTTCTTCCAATCTCTCTCTCGCTCTCTCTTTTCGAGCTTCTCGTCCTCCTTTCTTTTCTCCTTCTCTTACCCCGAGTCTCTCAAGCCTGTCACGTCTCTTCTAGCCCGAAGCAGCCCGAGGCCCCTGACCGGAAGCCGGGTTCAGGGAAAAAAGAAAAAAAGAAAAAAAGAAAGAAGAGAGCAATGGCCGAGCGCAACCCGCAGCGGATCTCTTCGATGAACAGGGCCTCCCGCGCTCCGTCTTGGGGTGGGCGCCTAGGTAAGGAGGAAGAAACCACTTTCGACACTCGTTATTTGTCGTTCTCTAGCCATCCAGCAAGAGAGATGGGGCACTGGAGGAGGGCTTGTGGAGGCGGCGATGCGAAAAAAAGACCGACGTCGTCGCCGTCCCCCTCTCGCTTTGCTCGGCGGCTCGACCGTCCCTCTTCTTTCTTCCTTCTTTTTTCCACTCACGCGTTTTCTCTCTTCTTCTTTCCCCGCTCCGACAAAAATCCCCCAGGCTCGATCCCGGACACCGACGACGGCGAGGAGGAGGAGCTCGAGGATGAGGAGGAGACCATGGACTTCTCCGACGCTGCCTCGGGCGGCGAGGAGAGCAGCGGCGGCGGCAGTGGAGGAGGAGGAAGCGGCGTCGGCGGCAACACGAAGCTTCCGCCGCCGCCGCCGCGCCGCTCGTCGCTGCCGACGCTGGCGGAGGACTCCGTGGGGGGCGGCTCCCGCTCGACGAGGACACGCTCGCCTTCCCCGAGCTTCGGCACGATCGCCGGAGGGGGGGGAGCAGGAGGGGGGTCCAGGACAGCCTCGGGGGTCGAAGAGGGGAGCGGAGGCGGGAGGCAGCAGCAGCAGCAGCAGCAGCAGCCGAGCTCTTCCGGCGAGCGAGGGGGGGTGGGGGTTGTCAGAGGGGTCGCCGGCGGGAACGCGCCCACGCCGCCTCCGCCTCCCTGCTTCTACGGCGGAGGGGGGGCGAGGGGGGCGGCGGCGTTCCCGCTGTTTCCGCTGTCTCATTCCGGGTAAGAGGAAGAGGAGAGGAGGCTTTTTGGAGGAAGAAGAGAGAGAGAGAGGAAGAAAAAAACTCGCTCAAAAAACTTTTTGTTCGAAACTTTCAAAAAAAAAAATCCGAAATCTCCGAAACAAATAGCCGCTGGGACTCCTACTTCGACTCCAAGAGGAAGGTCAACGTGCCCGGGAGGGGCAAGTTCTGCGTCTACCAGCGCGGGGGCGTGGCTCCGATGACGGTGAATTACAACAACAGCGGTGCGAGCAGCGGCGGTGGCGGCAGCGCTTTCGCAAACGCCGACGCTGCCGCCGCCGGAGGGGCAGACACCGCCCTCTCCCCCGCGCCGCCCAAACCTTCTCCCTCTCCTTCCCCGCAGCTCCCGGTCGTCTTCTGCCACCACGGCGCCGGGTACACGGGGCTGAGCTGGGCGCTGATGGCATCGCAGCTGGGGCCGGGGTGAGTTGGCGTTTTGAAGTTTTTACTAGAGATTTCTGATTTCTCGACTAGCTTTTTTTCCTTCCCCTTTTCTCTGCTCCGTTTCCGCTCCATTTCGCCCCGTTCTTGCACTTCTTCCTCGCTCTTCTCCTCCTCTTTCTCACCATGGCACTCTCTTGAATTCAAAATAAAACAACAACAAACGAAACAGCATCCGCGTCGTCGCCTACGACGCGCGAGGCCACGGCGAGACCGAGACCGCCGACGACGGCGACCTCTCGGCCGCGACGCAGGCCGAGGACGCCGCCGCGCTCTGGCGCACCCTTTTCGCGGAAGAGATCGCCAGGGGCAGTCCTCCGAAGACCGTGGCGGTGGGGCACGCGATGGGGGGCATGGCGTGCGTGCGGGCTGCCGCGGAGCACAACGGGTACCGCGCCGAGGTCTTCAACCCTTCGAATCCTCGAAACCCATCATCACCTTCGACCCTCGGCGGCCTCGTCGGCATCGCTCTGATCGACGTCGTGCTCTGGCACGGAGGGGCAGCCGAGTCCGCCCCGCACATGATGTCGGTCATCGCGGGCCGCCCCCCTTGCTTCGATTCCCACTCGAGCGCGATGCTCTATGCCACTGCCAGCGGGAGGTGCCGCAACCCCGAAGCCGTGGCCGTGTCGTTCGCTTCGATGGTGCGGGAGGTGACCGACGAGAGAGGCACGCACTGGGAGTGGCGCACGCCCTTGGAACCTTCGAAGCCGCACTGGGAGGGTTGGTACCGGGACCTGGCTTCCGGGTGCTTGCTCTCGCCCAAGCTCAACGGGATTGCGAAACTGCTGATGTTTTCGGCGGCGGGGAGGCCGCTCGACAGGTCGCTCGAGGTCGCGCGTGCGCAGGGGAAGCTGCAGGTTTTGGAATTACCCTTGGCGGCGTTTGCTGTCCACGAGGACGAGCCCGGGTCCGTTGCGGGTGCTCTGAGGGAATTCTTGGAATACAACTGCCGCGAGAAGGGCGAGATGGGAGGAGGAAGTGGAGGAGGAGGAAACGGAGGAGGAGGGAATTTCAACGAGGCGAGCAGCAGCGGAGGGTCGAGGACTCACTTGGCCGACGGTAGCTGAGAAAGTTCTTTTTTCTTTTCTCCGTACCTCTTTTCTCTTTTTCTCTTTCTGAAGAGTTTTCAAAAACTGCAAACAAACAAGCACTGATCAGAATCGAGGAGAGTTATCTTACAGGGGGGGGGAACGGAGAGAGGCAGGGTTTTTTGAAAAAGAAGAAGAGGAGGTCGAAAAAAAAACGCTCGATCCTCAAAATCTCAGTTCTTCATCGCCGCCGGCGCAGCCCCTCCGGCGTCGCCTTGATTTTCGTCACAAAAAACGCGAGCGGGAGCACGACCAGCAGGCTGAGCGTGACGAGGCCCAGCAGGAAGCGGCCTGGGGAAGGGGCGAGGAGCATTTTGGATTTCGGATGTTTTGATGTTCGAAATCATCGATCAGATAAATCAATCAGATCAATCGAAAAAAGAGTGAGGAAAAAGGTTTTTTTTCTTCCTTTTTTCACTTTTTTCTTCTCACCCTCTTTCTCTTTCTTTCTCTCTCGCTCATCCTTCTAGAGACGATGAGCGTCGTGGGAGAGAAGGGCGTCAAATACGGCCTGAGCCTTCCCTCGAAAGGAGGAGGCGACGACGACGAGAAGGACAGACGAAGGATGCCCGTCGCCGCTCCGGCTAGCAACAATCCCTTTGGCGACGCCGACGACGACGAAGAAGAAGAAGGAGAAGATGGGGACGGAAGCGACGCCGCCAAGAGGCAGCTGCAGCGCGACATCGCGCGCCAGGCTGCGCAAAAGGCCAAGCAGGTATGATAACATGAGGGAAAGGAGAAATAAAAGGAGGAGAAAGAGAGAGGACGACGACTTTCCTCCTTTCGAGATCGAATGCTCAACCTCCTCGACCTCGACAAAACCAAAAACAAAAAACCCAAAAAAAAAACTTCGAAAAAAAGGTCGCCGCGGTCCACGCCGCGGCGCTAAAGCAGGACGCCACCGCCTTCGACTACGACAGCGTCTACGACGAGATGAAAGCCGGGGGAGGAGGAGCGGGGAAGAAAAAGTCTCTCGTTGGAGGAGGAGGGAGCGGAGGGAGCAGCAGCAAGGCCGAAGAGGAGGCGCGGAGGTGAGGAAAAAGATTTTTTTGGGTGATTTTTTCCCTATCTCCCTTCCTTCCCTCCTTCAACTCACACCAACACTTCCAATCTTCTCTTTCCAACACAGGCCCCGCTACATCGAGTCCCTGCTCGAAAAGGCAGAGAAGAGGAAGCGCGAGGAGGAGATCTCCAAGGAGAGGCGGTGAGTCCTTTTTTATGATTTTTTTGCTTCCTTTTCTCTCTCCTCCCTTTCTCTTTTTCTCACCTCTTTCTCTCTCGTTTTCTCCTCAAACAAAACAACAACAATAGGCTTGCTCGAGAGCGAGAGGCCGAGGCGCACCTCTACGGCGACAAGGAGGTCTTCGTCAGCTCGGCATACAAGGAAAAACTCGCAGAGAGGGAGAAAATGTTAAAGGAGGGCGAAGAGGCGGACGCGAGAGACGCGGAGGAGGAGGCCAGGGCCGCGCTGGCCGGCGGTGGTGGCAGGAGGGGCAGCGAGCGGGCTATCCAGGGGTTTTACGCGAGCGTGTTGAAAGGGGAAGGTGGCGGCGGGGGAGGCGGCGGCGAGAAGAAGGAGAAGGAGAGGGGAGCTCCTCCTCCTTCCTCTTCTCCCCCTCCCCGGAGGAAGCAGCAGCAGCAGCAGCAGCAGCAGCAGCAGCAGCAGCAGGAGCAGGAGCAGCAGGAGCAGGGGCAGCGAGAGCGCTCTGTCTCCCCTCCGCGCCGGCGAGCAGCTCCTCCCACAGAAGACAAAGACGACTCGGAGAGAGAAGAAGGCGGAAGGGCAGCAGCAGGAGGAGGAGGAGACGCGAAGAGGCAGAAGAAAGAAGAAGACGAGAAAGAAAAACCTCAACAGATCGAAGACAAGGCTTCCCTCCGCGCCTCCAAGGTCGCAGCGGCCAGGGCCCGCTACCACGACAGGAAGAATAGCAGCAGGGGCGCCTTCCGCCCCTCCGTCGTGGCGCGGTGAAGTAGAGAAGAAGAAGAACAACTGTAACAAAAAATGTTAAAAAATATAAAACCAATTCAGCGTCCCTTAGCCCTCTCCAGAGCCTCGCTAGCGAGTTTCAGCCCCGGGGCAACCAGCTCCTCGGCCCTTCCCTCGGGCAAATCGTAGAGCGGGCCGTACTTCCCCGCGAGGTGCTTCAGGTAAGGGCCGACGTCGAGGGGCCTCCTGAAAAAAATTTCGTTTTGTTTTGTTTTGTTTTTTTACGACGGAAAAAAGTGAGAGCTTTTTCTTTTCTTTTTTCTTCTTTCCTCGCGCTCTCTCTCTTCTCCCATTTCTCCCCCAACCTAACTCACCCCGTGGCCTCCACCATCAGCGCGTCCAGCGACTCCGGCAGGCTTCCCCTCGAGTGCACCTTCGCCTCCAACCATTCCCTCAATTTCTTGAACCCTTCCTTGCCCGAGGAGACCTCTTTGTCGAAGTCGAGTCCCTTGGACTTGAGCTCGGCGCGGGCGGTCTCGTCGAGCTGGGCGGCCGCGATGGCTCCCAGGACGTAGGTGGGGAAGTAGCCGATGGCCCCTCCTGCCCAGTGCCTGAAGAAGGGAGAAAGAAAGAAGCAAGAAGAAAGGGAGAAAGAAGGAAAGGTTAGAGTTTTTTTTGTTTTCTTTTTTCGCGTTAAGTTTCTTCGTTCTGCTTTTCTCTTCCGCGCCTCCGCTTCCCCTCTTTCTCCCGGAACAGCGAGCAAAAAAACGCTCAAAAAACAAAAAAAACAAAAAGGAAAACGCACATGTCCTGGAGGCAATTAACCCTCCCGTCGTCCGCCGGGGGCACGCAGCCCAGAGAATTTTCCATCTTCTCGTTCCAGATCCGAGGGACGTCTGAGACGTCGATCTCGCCTCGCAGCAGGGCCGCCTCTATCTCGACGCGGAGGACGACGTGGAGCGGGTAAGAGAGCTCGTCTGAGGTTGGTTGATTGGTTGGTTGGTTGGTCGATTGGAATTGGAAGGGGCGGAAGGAAAAGGAAAAGAAAGGAGAGTGAGTTTCTGTTTTTATCTTTCTTCATCTTTTGTCCGTCGCGCGACGCCGACAAAAAAAAAAAACTCCTCTTTCTCATCTCCGCACCTGCCTCCACCCGCACGAACGAAGGGTCCTTGACCGTGTTCAGAGCCACGTATAGGGCCTCGGGCTCCGCAGTGGGGGACGCCTCCTTCTCGGGATTCGACGGGAAGTGCTCGTTGATCTTCGCTGACAGGTAGGACGAAAAGGCCAGAGTCAGCCCGACCTGCCGCTCCCAGAACAGCGACTGCGACTCGTGCGCGCCCAGGGAGCGGGCCGAGGAGACCGGGAGGCCCGCGAACTTGGCCGGGCGCTGCTGCTCGTAGAGGGCGTGGCCTGAGGTTGGGAGAGGGAGGGAGAAGGGGGGAGGAGAGAAAGAGACAATGAGAGAATGAGAGAAAGAGACAAGGAGCCACTAGGGAAAAAGCTACTTTTAACAAAAAAAAAAACTACTCACCGGTCTCGTGCGTCGTCCCAGTGATCCCCTCGAGGAGGTTCTCGGCCTTGAAGCGCGTGGTCATGCGGACGTCGGCGGGGCAGGCCCCCCCCGTGAAAGGGTGGACGCTCACGTCGAGCCTCCCCTTTTCCAGGTCGAAGCCCAAATCCAGAGCGATCTCCTCGCAGAGCTTCGCCTGGACTTTCGGGTCGAAGGTGGTCCTCCCTCTTCCGAACGAAGGGCTCGACGGAATCTTCTTGCCCTTCTCGAGGATTTCTTTACGGAGGGGGACGACCCCGGCCTTCACGCACTCGAAGACCTCGAGCACGCGCTTTTCGGTGGCGCCGACTGGAAAAGGAGGGGAGAATTGGAAGGGGGAGGGGGGAGGTAAAAGAAGAAAAGGAAATGAGATTTGAACTTTTTTTCCTTCGTTCGACGCGCCGAGAGAGAGAAAAGAACCCGAAAACAAGAAGGAGAAAAAAACTTTTAACTTTTTCAACCCTTTCTCACCCTCGAACTCGTCCAGCAGCACGTCGTAGACGGGGGCCTTCGGGTCGATCGCGCACGCGACCTGCTTGCAAAGCTCGATCCATTCTTTGAGAGCAGGAGCAAAAATCGAAAAGTCGGATTTCGATCTGGCCTCGAGCCACGAAGCGTAGGCCGAGCTCTCCAGTGCCGCTTTCCTCTGGGCGAGCTCTTTGGGGATGGCCGAGGCGCGCGCAAAGTCGCGGGAGGCCTCGCGGAGGTTGGCCAGGGCCCACTCGTCGAAAGCAGAGGGATCGGAGGAAGAAGCGGCAGCACTTTCGAGTTTCTTAATCAGTCTGCCGAGAGAGTCCGAGGTCGACGCCTCGTGCACGAACCCCGCCAGAGCGGATTTCTGCGCCGCCCTGGCTTCTGAAGCACCGGGCCCGGGGGGCAGCATGACCATCTCGTCCCAGCCGAGCAGGCCCTGGATGCCCTGTTTGGTTTTTGGAGAAACGTTGTTGTTGTTGTTGTTGAGGTTGAGTTTTTTTTCTTTCCCCCCCTTTTTCGACCTCCCACGTCGTTCGGCATCGAAAACCTTGCTAGCTCTCTTTTTCGATATCCTTTTGTCCCTCTAATTTTGCCTCCAGCTCCCTACCTGGAGACTGCTCAGCTCCTTCAGCTTGGCCGTCAGCTGCTCGTAGTCCGCGGCGACGGAGGACGAAGAGGGAGCAGAAGAGGTCGCCATCGTTCTGAGAGAACAGGAAGGGGAAGAAGAAGATGGGTTTCTCGACGACGACGACAGAGAAGAAGAAGATGCCTTCCTGATGCTCGCGGAGCTGACCCTCCCGGCGACTGCGACGACTGCGACTGCGACTGGACGGCGCAACAGGGAGCGCGCGCAGGTGCTTTGCATCAAAATCGGGGAGAAGGGAGGAAAGGAGGAGAGGAGGGAGGGAGCGAGAGAGGAAGTGCAAGAAAAAAAAGCGAAGTGAAGTGGTGAGCTCCAATCGATCGATATGGAAAACACAAAAGCTAAAAAAAATTCGATGCCCTGGTCGTCGTCGCCCTCGCGGCGCTCGCCGCCGAGGCTGCAGCTGCTGCTGCTCCCTCTCTTGCTCGCAGCGTGCCTTTGCGCGCTCTCCCCCGTGGCGGCCCTGACGAGGGAGCAGGCCGAGCAGGTCGACTGGCACCGCAAGGGGATCGGGAAACTGACCGACGCCTTTTTCGTCGATCGATCGGGCTCGAGCTCTTCTTCAAGCTCTTCTTCGTCCTCCTCTGATGCTGCTGTTGCGGACTCGCTGCTCGTCGCCGCAGCGCGGGAGGGCACCGTCGCGCTGCTGGAGGTCTCGAGCGGCGAGATCGTGTGGCGGAAGGTAAGGAAAAGGGAAATGAAGAGGAAGAAGAGAAGAGAGAATCGAAATTGGAACTCCCCAATCGATCGATTGATCTCAACCTCAACCTCGACCTCAACCTCAATCTCTTCAACCTCGATTTCCTCCTTCCAACCGCAGCTCCTCGACGCCCGCGAGCGCCTGCTGTCCGTGGCGCCCCTGGGCCCTTCGGGCTCGGCGCTGACTCTTTCTTCAATCGAAGGAGAAGGAGATCTCCTGGTCCTCCGGGCGTGGCGCTCTTCGGACGGGGCGCTCCTCTGGGACCGCTCTTTGGAATGCGGCGCCTCCTCTTCTTCCTCTTCTCCTTCTGCTAGCGCTAGCGCCGGCTCCTCCGCCGACGGCTCCGTCGCCGTCGTGGCCTGCGGCGATAGCACCGGGAAGAAGGCAGCGACGGCCTTCGACGGAGGCAGCGGCTCGGAGAGGTGGGTGGTGTCCCTCCCCGTCGCTTCTTCCTCTTCCTCCTCTTCCTTAGACGAGTCTCTCTCGTTCGCCGTCGCTGCTGCTGCTGCGTCTTCTCCCGCCGCCGTCAGCGTCGCGTGGGCCTCCTCTGCGTCCGCGGAGCTGGGAGTCGTCTCCCTGGCCGGGGAAGACGGGAAAGAGATCTCTCCGAGCGGGAGCGGGAGGGCCCCTTCCTCCGCTCGCCCGCTCTCGCCCTCGTCGCTGGTCGTGGCTTCGTCCTCGAGCGCTTCCGCTGCCGCGGCTCTCTCTTCCGACGGCAAGAGGCTCTGCTCCGTTTCGAGCGGGGGAGGCAGCGGCAGCGGCGGCGTGCAGTGCGTCTCGCTGCCCGCGGAAGCGGGAGACTGCTCCGCGGGGCGCCTGAGCGCCGGAGGAGGGGGAGGAAAGGCTTCTTCGGTCGCCGTCGTCGTCGCCTCCTGTTCCGCCGGCGCCGCCGCCGTTTCTCTTCCCTCTTCTTGTTCCCCTCCGGCAGTGCTCGAGCTCCTGAAGGGCGCCTCGGCGGGGGCAGCTGGCGACGGAGCGTCCTCCTACGCCGGAGTCTCCGAGGCGAGGGGCGGCGGCGGCTCGGCGGGGGGAGCGGGGGCCGTCGACGTCTCGTCGCCGCTGTTCCCGGCCTGCGCCGCTCCGAATTCGATTCCGAACTCGAAGTCCAATGCGTCGCCGCTCGCCCCGGAGAGGGCCTGGCTCGGCCGTGTGTCGCCTTCCTCGGCCCCCGCGGTCCTCGTCGCGGCCAGAGACGGCACGCTCTCTCTGACCGTCGCGGGGGCAGAGACCGAAGAGGCCTCCTCGAGGAAGCCGCTGTGGGTGAGGCACGAGGCTCTTTCGTCTTCGTCTTCCAATGTCGCGCCGCTCTTCGTGCCGCTGCCTCCTCCCGCCGCCTCTTCCGCCAAGGACGACGCCTCTGCCTCCAGCGGCTCCATGCCCTTCTCCTCCCTGCTCCGCTTCGAGTGGCTCGCCGCAAGGTCCCACCTTCCCGGCGGGGCGGCCACGGCTCTTTCCCCCAACGAGGCGGCCGAGCTGCGGGCGCTGCGGGCGCTCCAGGCCAAGAGGGGGGCGGCCTCGGCCGACGCCAGGGGCTTCCGGCAGGCGGCCCTGGTGCTTTCCGACTCCGGGACGCTCTACGCCTTACACACGGGGGACGGAGCTGTGCTCTGGAGGGCCGACGGCGTCGCGGCTCCTTCTTCCTCCGAGGGCGGAGGAGGGGGAGAGGAGCCGAGGCGGCGGGCGGTGCTCCACTGGAGGTCTTCTCACTCGTCGCCGTCGTCGTCTTTTTCGACTTCAACCGCCGCCTCTTCCCCTCTCGTCGCCGTCTTCTCCGGGGACTCCTTCTCCGTCGTCGACGCCTTCTCCGGCGCCGTGGTGCAGACAGGCAAGCTGCCTTTTGTTCCGCTCAAGGTGGTGGAGCTCCCCGGGGCAGGGGCGACGAGGGAGAGGCCCGACGCGGCGTTCCTTCTCGTCGCCGACGAGGAGATTTCGAACTTCGAGAACGAAAATTCAAACGCCGACGACGACGACGAAGGAAAGGGCCCCCGCGTCGCGCTTTTCCCCCCGACCGAGGCGACGCTCGAGGCCGCCGAGGCCCTCGAGCTCCAGTCCCCGCTGCGGTTCTGGCTGGAGGACCCCCGGGCCGGGACGCTGACAGGGTTTTTGGTCTCGAAAGGAGGAGGAGGAGAAGAAGGAAAAGAAGGAGGAAAGAAAACCCTCGAGCAGCGGCTCGCCCGCTCCTCCTCCATCTCCTGGAGGCACTCCTTCGGCCCGGGGCCGGGCTCCCTCCTCGCCGTAGCGGCCCCCTCAGCCAGCGACGCCGCGCCGGCGGCGGCCGCCAAGGTGCTCGGGGACAGGTCGATGAAGCTGCGGCTGGCCCCCGGGTCGCTGCTGTTCGTCGCGACGGCGAACGAAGAGAGCGTCGACGAAAACGGCGAAAACGACGCCGAAAACGGAAACGCCGGCGAAAACGGATTGTCTCCTCCGTCCTTCTCCGGGATCACGGCGTCGATCCTCGACGCCGTCTCGGGCCAGTTCGTCTTCCGCCAGACCCACGCCTCCGGGGCCGGGCCCGTGCTCGCGACCTGGGCCGAGAACTCGGTCTACTACCATTTCGCTGATGCTTCCAAAAAGGTTAAAAACGGCTCAAAGTCGACTAGCTTTTCTTCTCCTTCTAGTAACAAGTTCTCGGACCTGGCCGCCGACGGCACGCCCGCGCCGAGCCCCCCGAGGTGGCTGGTGGGGTCGATGGAGCTCTACGACATGGCCCGAGGGAAAGGGCTGTCGGCGGGGGCTCTGGCCCTCGGCGCGGCCAAGAGCCTTCTGCTGAAAAAGACAAGAGGAGGAGCGACGAAGAACAAAAAGTCGTCGTCGTCGTCGTCAAACTTTGAGCAATCTTCTTTCGACCCGCCCCCCGCAGAGGTCCTCCGCGCCACCTTCTCCGTCCCTTACCCCGCCTCCACGCTCTCCACCACCACTTCTTCTCGAGGCGTCGCCGCCCGCTGGCTGCTGCTGGGGAACGCGGTGACGGGGGACCTCCTGGCCTTCGACCGGCGCTGGCTCGATCCGAGGAGGCCCGTCGCCGGAGCTTCCTCGAATTCGAATCCTCTCTCCGCTTCTTCGCCGGAGGCTCTGGAAGGTCTACCGCCTTACCACCCTGACCTCCCCGTCGTCCAGGGCATGGCCCCGACGCACGGGACCAAGGTGCCCGGTCTGTCAGCGGTGGCGGCGACGCCGGCGGGCCTCGAGTCGACCTGCCTGCTGCTCGTCGTCGGCGGCGGCGGGGGCACGAAGCAGGGAGGACGAGATTTCTTCGGGACCCGGGCGCAACCGGCCTCGAGCTTCGACGCGCTCCCTCCGGACTTCCCCTTCGGGCTGCTGCTGGCCGCGACGGCGGCGACGCTGGCCGGGGCGGCGGCGCTGAGGATGGCGGCGGACAGGGAGGCGCTGAGGCAGCAGTGGGCGTGAACAGAGAGAGAGAGAGAGTTTTTATTTTTTTCCGGTTTTTCTTGTGAAGCTTTTCGTTTTTCATTTTTTTCGACTCTTTTTTCTTTTTCTTTCTTGCTCCGAGAAAAAGCAGGCGTTTCACCTCCGGCTTTCCAGGACTCTCTCCCCCTCCTTCTCCTTTTCTGACTCTCTCTCTCTCTCTCTCTCTCTCTCTCCTCTGCCATCCAGAGGAGGTTTCGTCTCCCTCTCACGCGCGAGAAAGTAAAAGAGAAGACGACGAAGGCGACGACGAGAATGGAGGAGCTCGCTCCGCGGCGCCGGCGGCGCTCGCGGCTGCCGTCGCTCCCTTCTTCTTCTTCTCCTTCGTCGTTCCCTGTCGCCGCTCTTCTCCTGCTTCTGCTGCTGCTGGTGCGTTTCTTTTCTACCCAGAAGAGCAAAAAGAACGAAAGAGAGAGCGAGAGAGAGGCGCCCGCCACGAGCGAGAGAGAAAAAAAGGTCAAAAGAGTCGCAACCGAAAAAAAAGAAAAGAAAAAAAGCTCGAAAGCGCGCGGGGGAGGGGAAGAGCAAGAGTCTCGCTCGAAAGGAAAAAAAAAAGAAAAAAACGCTCTCCTTCTTCCCTCCTTCCCTCCCTCTTCCCCTTTCTCTTTCTCACCCTCCCCGACTAATCCGAACACGCTCTTTCTGTTTATCTAGGTCTCGGCTCGTGAATCGACGGCCATCAACCCCAGCACCAACTGCAACAACAACGGCGGCAACTCTTTGGGTTCGTATGGCGGTTACGGTTTCTACGGCGGAGGCCTGCTCGACACCTGCTGCCCTCGCTCGTCCTTCTCCGAGTGCGCGCTGGGCGGGGCCTCCGAAGGCTGCGCTTGGACGGACGGGTGCCGTGGGGCCGGCACGCAGGAGGAGGCGGCTGCCAGGGAGCAGGCGTGCGGAGGAGACTCGGCCCGTCGCGCCTCGAGGGAGAGCTGCGAGGACCCTTCTCTTCCCGTTAAGTGCCAGTGGCTGCCTTCCATCTCCTCCAACTCCGTCTCTTCCTCGTCTTCTTCGTCGTCGATCTCGGTGGGGGGGTGCAGGCAGCCGTGGCCTTTCAATCCCGGGAATGAAAGCTCCTCCTCTCCTTCTTCTTCCTCGAGTTCGACTTCTGCTGTTGAGGAAGAAAAGAAGAACAAGGAGAAGCAGAACGACTTTTTCGGCTCGCTCGACGCCTTGCTCCCTCCGAGCTCCTCCTTCGCCGCCGCCACCTCTCCCAAGGCGCTCTTCTTTTCTTCTTCTTCTTCTTCTTCTTCTTCTTCTTCTTCTTCTTCTTCTTCTTCTTCTTCTTCTTCTTCTTCTTCATCTTCTTCTTCTTCTTCTTCTTCTTCTTCTTCTTCTTCCTCGCCCACCAACCTCCTGCTCCTGAACGAGAGCGAGGTAAAGAGAAAGATCGAGGAGGTGTTGCTGCGAGGAGCAAAGGGAGACGAAAAGTCGTCTTCTCTTTCATCTTCTTCCGACGACGGCGAAGAAGCCTCTTCTTCCTCTTCTTCCTCGCGCCGCCTCCAGCTCTTCCAGGGACGATCGCTCCTGGAGGCTCAGCAGCCCGCTGGCACCTGCGTCTCCGCCGTCGACTACAGGTGCTCTCTCTACGGGGACGAGCAGGTGAGAAGGAAGAGAGAAGAGAAAGAGAAAGAGAAAGAGAAAGAGAAAGAGAAAGAGAAAGAGAAAGAGAAAGAGAAAGAGAAAGAGAAAGAGAAAGAGAAAGAGAAAGAGAAAGAGAAAGAGAAAGAGAAAGAGAAA
>Ga0114918_10002050_pt1 | contig 18078 bp, 22 predicted proteins | sample LantaG_FD_87015 | JGI IMG/M metagenome (GOLD analysis project Ga0114918, IMG submission 87015) | Deep subsurface microbial communities from Baltic Sea to uncover new lineages of life (NeLLi) - Landsort_02402 metaG | ecosystem: Environmental > Aquatic > Marine > Oceanic > Sediment | place... | reverse complement strand
TCTTTCTCTCTCTCTCTCCCTCCCCCTATCTCTCTCTCCCTCCCTCTCTCTCTCTCTCTCTCTCTCTCTCTCTCTCTCTCACTCTCTCTCTCTCTCTCTCTCTCTCGACCTCCGAAAAACTCGAAAGAAAAAACAAGAAAAAAAAGGCTCTGTCTCTCTCACCCGGCAAGCGCCATCCTCTTCGAGAGCTCGAGCCTCAGCCTCCTTGAGGCCAGGCACGCCGAGCCCGACCCCGGCATGAAGAACTTGAGCGTGGTGCGCACGAAGCGCTGGCTGCCGGCGGAGGAGAGAGGAGGAGGAGGAGGAGGAGGACGAGGAGCGGAGAGGGGGTTAGCCGTCGCCGTCGTCGCTTTCGCCGCTTCGCTGTTGCCGTCACCGTCGCCGTTGCCGCTCGACAACTCTCTCGCCCTCGCCCGCAGGTCTGCCACCGCCGCCACCAGCCAAGCCTCGTCCCCCCGGTGCTGGGCCACCGAACGGTCTTCCGCGTCCATCGCGGGCAGCGTGGCGATCTGGGAGGCGAGGAGCTCGACGTCGGTGGCGAGGGAAGGGGAAGAAGCGGAGGAGGTCGAACAAAGAGGAGCGGCGGCTTCGAACGCCTCTGCGAGCGCGAGCGCCCGGGAGCGCAGGGAGACGAAGTCCGGCTGCTGCTCTCGCTGCCCGTGCCCCTGCTGCTGTCCCTGCTGCTTCGACGCGAGCCAGAGATCCTCCACCGGGACGACGGTGGAGATCATCATCGTCGTCGGTGATGGTTGCGTGGAGAAAGGAGAAAGAGAACTGTCGAAACAAAAAAAGAAACGAAACTGATGAAGACTCGAAAATTTGTTTCATCCAAAGTTGCAAAAGAAAAAAAAACTCTACAACAAAAAACTCTCAACAAAAACTTGCGCACAGCTCAAAAAAAAACACCTCCTCTAACTCGAGCACGACAGCAGCTCCACCCCCTCTCGGGGCGCGAGCGGCGCCGGGACCCTGTATTTGTCCTTCCCTTCCTGCAGGGTGAAGGGCTTCCTCAGCGCCTCGAGCAGCGAGCGCAGCTCCGCGCCGCCGTCGCCGTCGCCATTGCCGCTCCTCCCCTCGATCGCCTCGGTCGCGGCGTGCATGAGGTGGTTGCGGGGCACGTAGACCGGGTTGGAGGCGTCCTGTCTGGGGCGCAGCGGCCAGAAGGACTCTTCTGAATCGCTCTCCGCGGCTGCTGCCGCTGCCCTGCCGAGTGCCGAGCGGTAGAGTTTGAGGAACTCTTTCGCGTCGTCGACGATTTCCTCGGGGATGTCTGAACCTTCCCAGGTCGCGCCGGCGGGCTGCGAGCGCGTGTGCTGTTGGGAGAACGGGACGGGGTCCTTGCGGGCCAGCGCACGCGCGAGCTCGAGCGGCGGGGGCGCGGTCAGAGCTCCTTCGTCGTCGTCGGGCTTCATGACGGGCTCGACGGAGGAGAGCGCCCTCCAACCGTTTGTCCAGTCGGCCTTCGCCCTCGAGAGCAGGCTGAGCCAGGCCACGGCCAGGGGCTTGTCGTAGGACGGGAGGCCTGTTTGTTTGTTTTTCATAAAAGTAAAAAAACAAAGGTGGGGGAAAGAAGTGAGTTTTTTTCTTCGTCGTCAATCTCTCTCGCTTGCCTTCTCCTTCTCTCCTTGTCTCCACTCCCCACCCCTCTCTCTCTCTCTCTCTCACCCATCTTCGCCGCCACGATCCCCTCGTACGTCCCCGCCAGCTCCTTGGAATAAACCTCCACGGCCTCCCCGGCGCTCTCCGGGTCCTCGACCAATCCGTTCATCACGAACGCAGCGGCGAGCCGCTCGACGTTCCACGCAACGGCCGCGGGCTGACTGCGGAACGAGTAGCGCCTCCCCGGGAGGTCCGAGGTGTTGGGCGTGAAGTCGACGTCGAAGGCCTCGATCCAGCCGTAGGGGCCGTAGTCGATGGTCTCGCCGAGGATGGAGCAGTTGTCCTGAGATGAGAGAGGGGAGTTGAGGTGGAGTTGAAAAAAAAAAAAAGTTGGTGAGTGAAAAAGCCAGGTTTTTTTTTTTTTACTTTTTCGCTTTCTTTTCTCTCTCTTTCAGGCAACAGGAAAACTTCAACCTCCTCCCTCCTTCTTACCGTGTTCAGCACCCCGTGCACGAACCCGCACGCCTGCCACGCCGCCACCGTCCTCCCCGTGCGCTCCGCCACCTCCAGGAGCAGCGGCAGGCCCGGAGATTCAGAAGAAGAAGAATCGGAGGAAGCAGAAGCAGCAGCGAGGAGGTGAGGGTAGTGCTTCGCGACGACAAAGTCGAGCAGCTCCCTGGCCAGCGCCGGGTCGCCCCTCGCGGCCGGGAGCTCGAAGCTGCCAAACCTCACGAAGCAGGGGGACACCCTGCAGACCACCGCTCCCAGCTCCAGCTTCGCCCTCCCGTCGTAGAACTGGTCGCGGACGACCCTGTCTCCGGTCAGAGCGAGGCTGAGGGCGCGCGTGGTTGGGATCCCCAGCGAGCTCATCGCCTCTGACGCGACAAACTCTCGGACCGAGGAGCGGAGCACGGCGCGCCCGTCCGCGAAGCGGGAGTAGGGCGTGGTGCCTGCCCCCTTCAGCTGGAGCTCGTAGAGCCTCGAGGGGGTGGGTAAGGGGTAGGGCGGGAAGGGCGGGGACGGAGGGAGAGAAGGAGAGCTCGAAGAAGAAGAAGACGAAGGAGAAGAGGGGCAAGAAGAACTTTCGACGTCGCCCAAACAGATCGCCCTCCCGTCTCCGAGCTGCCCGGCGAAGCTCCCGAACTGGTGCCCGGCGTACGCGGCGGCGTAGGGCCTCATCCCTGCCGGCAGGTCGGCCTCGGCGACGTTGCCGGAGAACAGCGCAGCGAAGGCCTGGGTCTCGCACTCTTTCGGGTCGAGCCCCAGCAGCTCGGCCGCGACCTCGCCCGAGAACGCGACGACCCTCTCCGAACCTTTTCCGGCGGTCGGGGTCGGTGCCACGTAGGAGAAGGCGGCCCCTGAGACCTGGCGGACGCTGTTGGAGGTGTCAGGGTCGGCGGGGAGGGCCGAGGCGAAGGTGGAGCGCCAGCGGAGGTCCTGGAAGAGCGGGGGAGGGGGAGACGAGATTGAGGAAAAAGCGTTTTTTTTTTTTGCGAGGTTTCAATGTCGATGTCGATCTGGAAACCTCTCTCTCTCTCTCTCACCTGGAGCTTCTTCAGAGCCTGCGGCTCGGCAGAGGAGGGCGAGGCCGGGGTCGCCGCCTCCGTCTGTTGCGCCGCCGCGCGCGAGGCGACGTTGGAGCGCTGCTGCGCGGCGTGGGAGGAGGAGGAGGACGCGGCGGCCATCATGGGGTCGGAGGAGGAGAGCGGCGACGGCGAAACAGCGGGGCAGCGACGGGGAAGAATCGGCGACGACGAAGAAGGTCTTCTGGCGAGCGCGGAGGCGGCTCTCTGCGCGATGCGCATCCGTTGCTGAAGGGGGATGAGAGAAGATGAAGACGACGGTGCCGATGAGGCACCGCGTGCGTGCATCAGAGGGGTAGAAGGAAGAGGAGGGAGAGAGAGAGAGAGAGAGAGAGCCGCGAGTTTGATGCCCAATGGCTTGATTTTTTTTTGTGAGACGAAAAAAATGAAGGAAAAGAACAAAGAAAAAAAAACTCTGAACCTCTCCGCCGCGCTCCCTCTCTCTCTCCGAAATTACAACACATTTCACTCCGAATACCTCTCCACCAGAAACGCCCTCAGCTTGTCCAGCGCCCGCCTGCGGTGCGAGATCAGGTTCTTCCGCGAGGCGGGCATCTCGGCGTAGGTGAGCTGCCCCGGGTTGTTATTCTTTTCAACTTCTTTTCCTTCTTCTCCATCTCTGTCCCCAGGGACGAAAATGCAGTCCCAGCCGAAGGTGCGCGGCCCCCGCGGGGTGCGGGCAATGCTGCCGTGGGTGCGGCCCACGAAGACGCGAGCAGCAGCGGAAGTTGAAGGGGTTTCTTTTTCGGCTTTTTCGGCTTTTTTAACCTTTTCGACTTTGGCGAAGGCGAAGACGCATTGCGCATAAGCACGCTCGTCCTCGAAGCCGGCGAGCAGCTTTGGTAAACCTTCGGGGCCGATCGCCTTGAGGAAGTCCTTGACGTAGCTGTTGGTGGTGATGGTGTTGTTTTGAGGGTGCAAGAAAGAAGGAAGAAAGAGGTCAGAGAAAGAGAATGAATGAAGAAAAATAAGAAGTGAAAAAAACGAAGAAGAAAAAAACTCTACTCACGGCCCCGGGAGCCCCCCGAGAGCCTCGAAGCACAGGCTCGTGTCCTCGACAATCACCGCAGACGCGGCTATTTCGTCTCCTCCCCCCTCCCTCGAAGCCACCACCCTCGCGGCCGCCTCGGCCTTGGCGGCGGCGATTTCCTGCGGTTGCCCCTGGAGCTCCGGGAGGTCGACATCGAGCGCCCGAACCTCACAGGGCAGCGGCTTCTCCCCTTCCCTCGAGGAGGCCTCTTCCAGGATTGCCACCACCTCTTCAAGCTTGTTCTGGTTGCCCGTCACGAAGTAGACCAGGGGCTTCTTTGTGCCGTTTGAGGCGGGAGGAGGAGAGGCCATGGCGGCTCGAGGCGTTGGTCGGGGTTGGGAAAAAGGTCGAACTCGAACTCCTCCTCTCTTGTCGACGTCGATCTTCTTCTGTTGTCGTGGGAATTGGGATGGAAGCGGGCTTCGTAATTGCCTCTGATTCACAGGGAGAGCAGAAGACAAGCTCGAGGTCGTGCTCCTGGTGTCGGCTAGTCGAGAGAAGGGGCGGAGCATGCGGGAGAGAGGGGGAAGCTGGAAAAGCGAAAACGATTGAAAAAAAATGGAAAAAAAAACTCATCACATCTGATCGGTCAAAAAAGAACTAGGAAAATTCCGAATCGATGAGACCGCCGGCGCCGCTCCTGTCCGCCGCAGCCAGGGCGGCAGCCCCCGCGGCCATGCTGTCGAGCCCGACGCCGACGACCGCCGGCTCTCCGCAAACAGTCCATAAAGTCGGCGTCATCGACTTTGAGCTTGACTACGAGCCCATTGATGGCAGCGGAGCAGCAGCGTCATCGACGACGACGTCGTGGCCTTCCTCTTCTTCTCCTTCTCCTTCTCCCCCGCCTCTCGACCACTTTCGCCACCTCGTGGGATCCTTCTACTACCCCGCAGCCGCCCCCTCAACACAAAGGGCCCACCGCTGGTCCCCTACCTTCTACCACACCCGCTCCTACGTTTCTTTCGCTTCCCGCATGAGCCCGGACCACGGCACCGCCCTCAGAAAGGCCAAAACTTTAGCGATGGCCGCGGTCTCGCACGGCGTGCTGCTCGCCGCGGGAATCCGCGTCAGCGCCGACGCGGGCAGGGCTGCGCCCCCATTGAAGGAGACGGGAACTCCTTTCGGCGCCGTCGTCTTCAGCCACGGGCTCGGAGGGTCGCGCGCGGCTTACTCTGCGTTCGCCGCGGCGCTCGCCTCTGCCGGCTTTGGGGTTTTGGCTATAGAGCACGCCGACGGCACCGCCGCCGTCGCCAAATTGGCGGGAACGCGAGGGTTTAAAGACTATGAGAGGTGGCAGCCGGGAGGCGAGCAGCTGCAGGCGCGAGGGGAGGCGAGGAGGGCCGAGCTGGCCGCGGCGGCGCGCGTGTGGAGGGCGCTGCTGCTCGCTCCTTCGAAAGAAGGTGACGCCGAAAAAGAACGAGAGGCGCTCCTCGGAGGCGGGCGCCTCTCTCTGGAAGGGGGCACGCTGCCGCTGGATTTCTTCGTCGGGGCCGTCGACCCGGGGAGCGCGCCGGCGGTCGTCGGGCACTCCTTCGGGGGGGCCCTGGCAGCGGACGCCGCCGCCGGAGGAGGAGCGAACGCCGCCGACGCCGACGATGGAAAAAAAGAAAAAGAAAAAGATGAAGAAAATGACCTTTTGTTCTCCGCCGCGGTCTGTCTCGACCCGTGGTGGGGCGCGCTGCCCCCCGGCTCCCCCGCCGCGACCAGCAGCGACGACCGCACGCCATCCACGAGGAGGGCGCCGCTGCTGGTCCTCGGGTCAGACGCGTGGAACACGCCCAACGCCGAGGGCGAGCTCTTCTGCGGGCGCGAGCAGCAGGAGCGGGTTCTGAGCTCGTTCGCTCAGAAGAGCTCGATTTCGTCTTCGACTTCTTCTTCCAAAAACAACGACAACGGCAACAACGGCGGCGCTCTTTTCGCCGTCCTCAAGGGCTCCTCGCACCAGGGCTTCTCCGACGTCGTCAGCCTGGTCCCGGCGCTGTCAAAGCTCTTCTACGGGCGGCGCAGAGCGGCGGCTGCCGCGACGAGGGTGGCGGAGGCGGCGGCGGCGGCGGCGGGAGGGAAAGTCCAAGAAGTCGAAGAAGAAGAAGAGGAAGAAGAATCGACGACGACGGCCGTGACAGAGGCCACAGACCCCATCTCGACCGCCAAGGCCGCCGCGGAGATGAGCGCGGCGTTCCTTATGAGGAGGAGGCACGAAGGCGGAAGCGGAAGGGTGACGGCGGAGGACGCGGCGGCGGTCGTGGCGGCGGCGCGCGGCGTCGGCGTCGAGCTCCGGGAGCTCAGGGTGGTCTGAAATGATTTTTCGCCCTTTTTTTTGCTGACGAGCGCTGCTCTGCGTTGGGTTCGTTGAGGGGGGCGGGGGGGGAGAGAGGGAGCGTTTTGTAAAAAAAGAAAAGAAAAAGTTTGGGCGAGAGAAACTGAAAACGAAACTTCACTGCGCTGCTGGCGGTTGAGATTTTCGACGAACGGCTCTCAGCACACGACGACGAAAAAAAGGAAGCAGCTTCAATCACTTCTCATCTCTTTCCCTCTCTTCCTTCCCTTCCCCGCCTGCGTCCCTCCTCCCTCCTTCCGCGCAAGCGCTCAAGCGCGACACAACAGACGCCCTCTCTGCCTCATTTCCACTCACCGCGGCCAAAGCCTCAAGCCCCCTCGGCAGAGAGCCACAGCTCGGCGGCGACCGCACCTTCCGAACGAAACTCTTCACTTGCTCGCTCTCGCGCTAGCGGCCGAAAATCGTCGATATGAAGATCTCTCGCTCGGCACCCAACCTGCGCTCGCTCTCGCAGATTTCCGCGGCCTCGCCGCAGGTAGCGACCCCCTCGTCGACTTGCTCGACGCCGAGCGCCTGCGCGGCCGCGGCAGCGAGCTGTCAGGTACGTGGTTTTTTCCTATTCGCGAACAACGAGGCAGCATTGAAATTGAAAACCTTCTCCACGCCTTCCCCGCCCTCGTTCTCTCGCCACGGCTCTTCTTCTACCTTTCCTTCACCATGGAACGGATTTCGCCGATCTTGTGGCTCAAATGAGACGCAAAAGAGGGCTCGCTGCCGCGAAAAGAGATGAGGCGCGCCACAATGACAATGATGCGATTTAGAAGACGCGCCGCCACCGCTCGCTCGCTTTGCTTCTTTTCTTTCTCGCCACCACCTCGCGGACCTCGTTTGCGGCTTGATTCTCTCTAACCTCAACCCCCTCAAACTTCGCCCTCAATGCACTACCACACAGGCCTTCGCCTCGCGCGCCAGCACCACCTCCTCCAGCGCCGCCGCCGTGCCCGCGACCTCCCTCGGTGCGACCTCCCGCCGCTCTGCTTCTTCTTCTGCTTTCTCTCCCTCCTCCTCCTCTTCTCGCGCGCGCTCGCTGTCGCCGTTCCCTCGCCGCTCCGTTGCTGCAGTGGCCGCTCACCACCTCCACCAGCAGCAGCCGCAGCAGTCCCAGGCCGCGGTGCTCGAGGCCGTCGGGGTCGCCCGCGGCCTCGCCTCGGCCGAGTGCTTCGAGCAGTACTCGGCCAAGCTGGGAGCGCCGCCTCTGGTCGGAGAAGAAGGAAAGAAAGTCGACGACGGGAGCGATGCGGCGACCTCCGTCCTCTCCCGCCACCTCTCTTCCTCTTCCTCCTCTCTCGCCTCCTCCTCCTCCGCTTCCAACAACTCCCTCTCCCCGGACTCTTCGGCCTCCGCCGCGGCCCTGGCTTCCTGCCTCGTCACGCCTATCACGGAAGAAGAGAACGCTGGGGAGGCGGCGCGGGAGCAGCTCCGGCGCTCGGCGGAGGAGACTGAGGCGGAGGTCGAGATGCGATTCGCCCGCGAGATTTCGACGCGCGAGGCGCTGACGCCGGCCGGGGTGAACGCCTCTTCGTCTTCGGCAACGGCGTCCCGCTTCTCCGCGGAAGTGGCGCCGGCGCCCGGGAGCGGCGCCCGCGGGAACGGAGGCGCTTCTTCTTCCTCCTCCCGCCGCCGAGGCTCTCGCGGCGGGGCTGGGAACTCGAACGCCGACCCTCTCTCGATGCTCCTGATCGCTCTGGGAGCCCCCGCACCGCCCGAGGTCGTCTCCAGGATCAACAGGGGGGACGTCGAGATCCAAGGGAAGAGGGGAGGAGAGAAGGAAGAGGGAAAAGAAAAAGAGGAATTAGCTTCGACTTCTCCTTCGCTGCCCCTCGCCGCCGACGACGAAGGACCCGAAAACGACAACCAACAACAACAACCGCTCTTCCCGCCGCGCGTCGAGTCCCTGCCCCCGGCCCTGGACAACGAGAAGCCCGAGACGATGGCGAGCCTAGCGCAGCTGGCGATGGCGCTCGAGGCTGTGCACGCGTCGGCTGCGGCGAACACCCTCTCGCTCGACGAGGACGACTTTTTCGCCGAAGCGACGGCGACGACGGAGACGACGACGGCGATGACGACGGTGGCGGGCGCCGGCGGCCGCAAGGTGGCGCCTCTCGCCGTCGCCTCTCTCTCTCCCCTGGGCACGGGCCTCCTCGCGACCGACTGCACGCTCAGAAGCAACGACTTTGACGACGGGAGGGGCATCGAGGAAGCCGAGAGCGAGGACGAGAGGGAGGAGGTGCTCCGCTTTCTGAGAGCGAAGAGGAGCGTCGTCGGAGTAGTTTCGAGCGACCGCAACGGCAAAAGCTCCTCCTCCTCCGCTGCGGCGGCTCCTTCTGTGATCTCCTCGGCGATGCTCGTCGCCGCGGCCTCCGGGGCCGCGCCGAGCCCCTGGCTCACGCTCGAGGAGGAAGAAGAGGCGCTGGCGGCGGCGGCGGCGGGAGGAGGAGAGAGGAGGGAGCCCGTTGGTGTTTGAGAGAAAAAGAGAGGGAAAGAACTTTTCTCTATCTCCTCTGCTCCCTCCCCCCCTCTCTCTCGACCAACCCCCTGCGCCTCTCGCCCAGAGTGGTTTCCCCTGCTTCGCACACAAAATAAAAGCGGCCCTTGCGCGCTTCCACCATTCTTTTCATTCTTTCAATATAAAAAAAAACGAAAATCAACAAAAACTTGCTTGCACTTCATTCTTTCCAAACCAACAACGACCGCCGATCGCCCATTCGCGTATTATACAACACCGTCCCAATAAAAAAAAACCCTATTCTTTGCCTGTTAGAACAAGAAAGAAGGAGAAGAGGCAGCGGAGGCCATTTTCCTCCGTCACGCCTCCTTCTCTCTCTCTTTCTCTTTTCCCCTTGAATAAAAACTTCAAAAAAGAACTAAAAAACAACGCCCCCGATCAAAAAAGTTCCCCCCTTCGCAACAACAACACCAATAAACAAACGATTCGACATTCATTCATTGTGCATTAGAACCTGATTTACAAGAAAAGAGAGAGTTTCGATTTCCGGTTTCCGATTTCGAGAAAAGTGTAAAAAGAAACAAAAAAAAGAGTTAAAAATATATTCTTTTTTTCCTTCTCCTCCTCTCCGTCTCTCAATCTCACCCAGCAGCAACAACGAGATACGCCACGGCGTTGTAAAAGGCGTGCGCGAGCGCCGGCGCGGCAAGGTTGAAGGAATCGGTTTCCCTTTCTTCTCCCCCTCCTTGCCCTTCTTCTCCCCCTCCTTGCCCTTCTTTTCCCTCTTCTTCTTCCTCTCCCTCTCTGCTGGTGCCCTTGACCGCCGCCGCGGCCAAAACGCCTCCTAGAACAAACAGAAGCAGCAGCTCCTTCGCTACCTCTCCCCGGCTGCCATCGGAAGCCAAAACAAGAAGATGAGAGGCGGAAAAGGCCGCGGCGGAGGCGGCGACAGAGGAGGTGACGGCGAAAGCGCCACCTTCGCCTCCGCTTCCGCTTTTGTTCCTCCTTCCGAGGAGCAAGCCTCGGAGAAGGATTCCGCGGAAGACGATCTCTTCGGTCGCCGGGGCTAGAATGCAGCTCGCCAGTATCAAGGCAGCGCGGGTGAAAGGGCCAGAGGCCTCGGAGAGCACGGACGCGGCAACGGCCGTTGCCGTCGCGGCTTCCGAGGAGGAAGAAGAAGGAGAAGAAAGAGAAAGAGAAGAAAGAGAAAGAGAAGAAAGAGAAGAAGAAAGAGAAGACAAGGTCGAGAGCAGAAAATCGACCCCTCCCACCGCCGCCACGGCCGCGACTCCTCCTGCGAGCCCCACCGAGATCGCTCTCTTATCCCGGAAGTCGAACTGGAAGTGACTGCCGACATTCGAGGCGATGAGAGAGACAGCTGCTAGCTGCGCTCCTTCGATGGCAAACGCCGAGAGAGCTCTCGCGTCCGCTAGAGGTAAAAGAGAAGAAGAAGAAAAAGAAGAGGAACTTTCCACGAGCCAATTCGCGAGAGAGCCGACGCCTCCTCCTCCCGCGACGCCGGTGAATGCGAGCGCGAGGGCAAGGGCACGCGCGGAGTCGTAGGCGTCTCGCGCGGGGAAGGAGGTTGAGGGGCGGCGCGGAGGAGGTGGAGAGGAGGTTGATGAAGTCGAAGAGGTCGAGTTTTTCCCAGGCTCGATTGCTTGCATTCGAATGCGCAAAGCCCTCCGCGGCTGCGCTCTTTGAGGGAGCGAGACGCTTCTTGATTGTCTCAGGAGGAGTTGCGGAGTCATCTCTCACTCAGAGTGCGCAAAATGCGCCTCCTCGCGCTGGAGCACGCGCTAAGGCGCGCGAGTTGGAGAAGGCGAGAAAAAGAAGAGATCGAAAACGAAGAAAAATGGAGAGAAAAAAATTGACTTGAATTTTACAAAGAGCCTCGCTTCGTTCTTTCTCAACTCGGAGGCGGAGGCAGCGCCGGAACGACGACGACCGGAGGCATGCGCGTGAGTTCAGTCACGCGCAGAGTCTGGGGTTGCTGTGGAGGTGGCGGAGGAGGAGCTGGAGAAGGGGCTGCTGCTGCTGCTGCTGCTGCCGCTGCTGCTGCCGCTGCCGTTGTGGTTGCCGCGGCAGCCGAAGCAGCGCGGCCCTCTCTCCCACCTCCTCCGATTCCGTTCCCGCCGCCTCCTCCGCTCTCCCCCCCGTCAGCGACGACCACGGCCCCGGTACCGCCGCCGCCGCCGCCGCCGCCTGCATCGTCGAACGGCTCGAACCCGCTGGCCCCCCGGCGGCTCTTCCAGGCCCTGCGAGCGAGGACCGCCGCCAGCGCGAGGCACGCCGCCGCGCCGGCCGCGGCGCCGACAGACGAGAGGACGAGCACCGTCGCCGACGAAGAAGAACTGGAAGACGCGGAGACCGCCGACGAAGAGACCCCGGCTCCCTCTGCTGATTCGGCGGCGGCGGCTTTGGAGCTCGCAGGCGCAGCTGCAGCTGCCGTCCTCTTCCTCGCGGCGGCCTCGGCCGCCTCGAAGCCCCTGGCCGCTCCCTCGCCCAGGCCCCTGCACCCCGCGCCGACGCCGAAGCCGACGCTCGCGTGCGCCGCGTCGTATTGAACCAAGACGTCCCTGGTGGTGATGCCTCCGATCAGGGAGCCCTTCGAGGGGCCCTGGTTGTCGGCCTCGTCTTTGCCGTCGGCGGAGAAGATTCCTGGGAAGTTTTTTTTTTTTTTAATTTGTGAGTTTTTTTTTTCGACCTCGACCTCTCTCGCTCTCTCTCTCTCGCTCTCTCTCTCGGGAGAAAATAATTAAAGGCTCGTTCCACACTCACCTAGGCAATAGGCCCCGGGCCTCGAGACGTGCGCGAACAGGTAATTCAGCGGGGGCAAGTCCAGCTCCGCGGTGGGCAACGGCGGGCGGCGACGGAGTTTTGGTGTCTGCTGTTGCGGAGGAGGAGGAGCAGAGGGAGAGATAGAAGAGGAAGGAGAGGAAGGAGAAGTTTTGGCGTCGCCTTTGGACTCGCTCTTGTCCTTCTTGGCGTCCAAAGAAGGAGGAGTCGACGGCGAAGCGGGCTTCTCGCCGCCACCGCTGCTGCCGCTCTTCTCGGGAGAAGGCGAAGATGAGCTCGAAGGAGGCGACGTCTTCTCCTCGAAAGACTTTTCGTCGCCCTTGTTCTTCTTCGCACCCTCCTCCTGTTCCAACTTCCTTCTCCTCCTCCTCCTCCCCGCCGCGGCAGCGTTCGCCGCCGTCACCCTCGCCATCTCCGCGGCGTTCTGCGCCGCGACAGCAGCGGGCGAGGGGCTCGGAAGGCCCGCGGCGCCGGCTCTCCTCGCCGCGGCGACCCTCGCGGCCGCGGCGGCGTTGGCGGCCGCGACGCGCGCCGCGTCCGCCGCCGCGCTCTGCTTCAGAGCTCGACTTGCCGTCGTCGCCGTCGTCGTCGCCTCCTCGCTCGAAGGAGAAGAAGAAGACAGGAGCGCTCGCTTCCTCCTCCTCAAGATCCTCCTCTTCTCCTTGGGCTTCCCACTAGCAGCAGCAGAAGAGCTCGAAGAAGGACTCGCCTTGCCCCCAAAGGCAGCGCTCCCCCCTCCTTCCTCGGCGGCAAACCGCAGCTGCATTCTGGGGAACAGCTTCTTCACCGCCTCCTCGCCTCCCTCCAACCCGCCCCAACAGACGTCGCCATACGAGCTCGGCTGGTTCCCCGGAACCACGGGCAACTTCGCGGCCTTGGCGGCCGCTCTGACGGCTTTTTCGAGCGAATTGAAGACGACGCCCGGCAAGTAAGTGAAGGTGGTTCCGGAGTCGAGGACAGACCCATGCCCTTCGCGAAAGACCGAGGCGTCGAAGCCTTCGAGGGGTTTCCCGCCGAAGGAGATGGACTCGAGCCCCACAGCGTAGTAGTAAGGGTGCCCCGGCGATGGCACGAGAGGAGTCTGGATGAGGGGCTTCTTGCCCTTGGGGAGAGCAGGAGGAGGAGCAGCAGCAGAAGAAGAAGAAGAGGTCGAATTCTTGCTGTTGTCTTTGTTGCTTTTTGTCGAAACAGTCCCGTTGACCTTGACCCACTGTTCCGGCAGCCACGAGCCCAGCAGCAGGGCCCCGCCCCCTTCGTGCCCGCCCATGCAGAGGGAGAAAGCCGGCGTGGCGTCCTCTGTCGGCAGAGGAGGCAGAGAAGAAGAGGAAGCGTCACCCTTGTTGGAGGTTTGGAGCGCGCCGGCGGCCCCGAGCTGCGAAGGAAAACTCGTGCTCGCCGCGCCCATCCCCAGGATTCCGTCGGTGACCTGCTGGAAGATCTCCCCGGTCTCCCTGGTGGTGCAGCCGAAGGTGACGGGCACGCGGCGGTACAGCGGAGAAGAGGAAGAAGAAGAGTTCTTTTTCCCGCCATCGTCGCTCGACGAGGTTTTACTAGAGCTCGAGCTAGCCGCTCCGGCGACCAGCGGCAGCGTCACCAGGTCGGTGACCAGCCTGCCCGACGCGCTCGACTCCTCGGCGTACTCCCTGCTCCAGGTGCAGTTCCCCTCCAGGCTCGCCTCGAGCGAGTCCGGGGCCGCCTTGGAACCCCCCTGGAGCGCCTCGCAGCCGCACTGCTGCCTGGATCCACAGGAACACTTCTCGGTGTCGCCGCACTTCACGCGCTCGGCTGTAGCGCTGGCGGCGGCGTCGAAGCCCGAGCCCGAGGAGTGCCTCGGGCCGCAGTCGCCGGTCGAGGCGCAGCCGGAGCAGGCGACGTAGGTGAGCGTAGAGCCCGTGTCGACAATGACGGAGAAGGGTCGCGGGGGCGTGCCGAGGAGGAGCGAGGTGGTGAAGTAGCTGCGAAAGAAAAAGAAGAAAGGTTGAGTAGTTGAGAAAAAGGTTAGACGAGATGGAAGAAGGAACGAAAAAAGAGAGAGAGAGAGAGAGAAAAAACGCGCCTTTCCTTCCCCCTTTCCTGCACTCTTGGATCGAGCCAATTTGCATGCTTACCCGTAGTCCTTGATCGCGCCTTCGAGAGGCAGCGAGAAATTGGCGGAAAGGTCCTTCGCAGCGAGCAGGGAGCGACGGCGGAGATGACCATTGACGTCGCCGCTGGCCAGCGCTTGCCGGGCGATCGGCAAAACGACGCCGCCCGCCTCCGGCATCGAATCGGTGTCGCCGGCGGTCACACAAGCGCGCGATGACAAAATCAGCAGCACGGCTGCAACGGAAAACAACGACATCGTGTTTCCGAATAAGAATTGGAGCGAGGCACGCCCGGGAGGGCCTCCGGCGGCGGGGCCGCAATTCGACTCCTTCTTCCTCCTTTTCATCTTTTTGTTTTCTGATTTCAGAAAGTCTGAACGAAAACCCGCACTTGCTGCTCTGTTGCTCCGTTGTTGTTCATTTCTCTTTTTAGGCCCCGGCGCAGCATCGCCGCTCCTCTTTTCATTTACAGCGCCTATCTTTCTCAGCGAACGAGAGAAGAAGAAAGAAACAAAAAAGCAGTCGTTCCCGAGCTTGCTTCCTCTCTTCCCCTCTCTTCTTCTCTCTCTGAACGGAAAAAAATGAAAAAAATGAAAAAAAACTCTTCTATTTCGCGCTCCCGTGCTCCCTCAGCCACGCAGCCGTCCTCTCGAACGCGTCCCCGGCGGCCGCGGCCACCTTCTCGTCCGTGTCGTCTCCGCGCAGCGAGAAGCCGTGCGCCTGATCGGAGTAGTAGTGGTGGGCCGTCGCCGGTTTCTTTTCCTTGTTCTTGGCGTCGAGGACTTCGACGATCTCGGCGCGGAATTCGTCTGACACTTGCTGATCGTTGGCCGTAAACAGCACCAGCATGGGCGCTTCCACCTCTTTGAACTCTTTCAGGGTCAGGAGGGAAGGGTGCAAAAGAGCGGCGGAGGCCACGGAAGGGTTGGGACCGCCGGCGAGGAGCGTGGCGTAGAGAGCCCCCCAGCAAAAACCGACAGCCGAAACAGGTAGCGGAGTTTTCGAAAACTTCTTCGCGATCTCCTCCACGACGGCCTTCGCCTCGGGAAGGACCCTGTCCCTGGGGTGCTTGGCCAGCCACTTTTGGAATTTCTCGGCGCTCAGCTCGGTGCCCGCGGGCCACGCGTCCCCTCGGAAGAAGTCGGGCAAGACAACAACAAAGTCGTTGGCGGCGGCAAGGCGGTCGGCCCAGAGTTTTGGGTTCTTGCGGTGAGCTCCGAAGATGTCGGTGATGAGGAGGGCGACGCCCTTGGCCTGCGTGTTGTTGGGGGGCATGGCGACGTAGGTGTCGAGGCCGGCGAGGCTGTTGTTTGGTTTTTGGAGAAAGAGGTGGAGGGGAGGTCGGGGTTGAGAAAAAGGTGAGAACTTTTTTGTCATCTAAATTCTCGAATTCTCTCTTCTCTCACACACACACACACACACACACACTCACCTCTCGTTCTTCCCCGTGGGTTCTCCGGCCCAGACGTGACCAACGGCGCAGGGCCCCGCTCCGCTGCAGGCCATCGCGGGTGTTGACGAGAGGGAGAGGAGAGAGAAGAAAAGGAGGGCGGCTTTGAGCATGCAAAAAAAGAAGGAGATCGGAGAGGAAGCGGCGTGGTTTCTTTTTTTTTCTTCGAGAAATGAGCGTGAAGGTTTCAGAATCGACGAAGAAAAAAAGCAAAAAGGCAGTCGACAAACAGAGGCCGTGTCTTCAGCTCTAAGCACCTTTTACCTCTCCGCATCGCTACTCCGAGAGGCCAGAGACCCTTCGCGGGCGTCCTCCCTCATTAAGGAGAGAATCTCTCGAGCCCGATTGAGCAGTCAAAAAGAAGAAAACGAATCGTCAATCGAGAAGAAAAAAAACGATGGCCGAATCCTCGACCTCGACCTCATCAAACCCCTTCTCTTCCTTCCTCTCCTCTGCCTCGGCCCAGCTCGCCTCCCTGCCGCCCGTCACCCTCGCCTTCACCGCGCTCCTCGTCGCCGCTCACGTCCTCCGCCTCGCCCTGGGGATCGGAGTGCTGGCGTAGTGCCTGGACGTTCGTTTAGTTTTGAAAAAAGTCCAGCTCTGGCGTCTGCTCAGCGCCCCTCTGACGCACCTGGGCGTCCTCCACCTGCTGTTCAACGCCTGGGCTATAATCCCAGTGGCGTCGGACAGGGAGAGGGAGGCAGGGTCAGGGGTGCTGCTGCTGGAGCTGCTCTTCCTGGCGCTGAGTTCGGGGCTGGTGTTTGTGCTCGGGGGCGAAGGGGTCCACGATTTCTTCGATGAGGTTGTCGATTTTTTGAAAATCGAGGTCCCGCGCCCCGCTTGCGCCGCCGGGGCCTCCGGGATCGCGCTGGGGCTCCTATCCGCCGCGGCGGGATCCCCCGGGGCCCCCTCCCGCTTCGACGTCGCGGGCTTCTCTCTCCCGGGAAGGCTGCGCCCCTGGCTGCTGGCGGCGGCGGTCCAGCTGCTGGTGCCCGAGGTCTCCCTGGCCGGTCACGTTTCGGGTCTGCTCTGCGGCGAAGTCGTGGGAGCGGCGCGGAGGAGCGCGGCGGCGCGGGAGAAGGTGGCGCAGGCCGGTGGCGTTGTCGACGGGCTGCTGCGGGCGCCGCTGGACCTGGCGCGGAGGGTTCTGAGCGGGGTTGTCGGAGGAGGAAGAGGAGGCGGAGTCGGAGGCGGTGGAGGCGTCGGGGCTTCGCTGCTCCCCGTTTCGAACGGCGGCGGCGGCGAGAGCGGCAGCAGCACCAGAAGCCTCGGCTCCCGCTTCGCCGCGCTGTTCGAGGGGCGGAGGCGAGGCGGCGGCTGGCAGGCGCTGCCCGGGGAGGAGACGCCAAGAGGGAGGACGACGGGAACGGCGGCAGGAGAAGCGGCAGCAGGTGCAGCGGAAACGACGATGAGCGCCGCCGAGGCAGCGAGGGCCGCGGCAGAGGCCCGCGCCGCCGCAGCGGCCGCCGCAGCTCCGACTAGATGAGAGAAAGATAACTTGTTTTCCTGTTCTTCTTGTTTCTTCTTCTCACGAGCTGCCAGAAAAGTTTTCTTAAAGAAAAAGGAACAAAAGAAAAAGCTCTCTGTAAAAAAAAAAAGGAAGAAACGAACAAACAAACAAACAAACGACGGAAAAAGTGAAACTCTCTCTTTCTCTCTCTTTTCTCTTTCTCTCTTCCCCTCCCACCTCTCACAGCGCCCCGGCGATGGCGCTCCTCGCGGCCTCCATCATCGCGTCGGCGTCTTTACTGGGGGCAATCTGCTCGTGCACCACCACGGTCACTTTCCCGCCAAAGGGACCGCCGTAGAGCCTCCCTTCCTGGCCGTTGGGCATCAAGGCGCCAGTCCCGACGAGCGACACCGGGATCACCGGCACGTTGGCTTTCGCGGCGACGCTGAAGGCCCCCTTTTTGAACTCGGCCATGGTTCCGTCCTTGGAGCGCGTGCCCTCCGGGAAGAACAGCACGGGGGCCCCCGAGGCGAGGAGGTCGCGGCACTCGGAGAGGCAGGCGAGCTGGGACCGCCTGTCGACCCGGTTGAGGCGGATGTGGCTGTTTTTGTTGGTGGTGGTGGAGGAAGAAAGAAGGGGAAAGAGAGAGGTTGAGTTTGGAAAAACGTTCGCGGCGCTTTCTCTTCGAAAAAACTTCAAAAGGAAAAAAAACTTCTCTCCATCTCACAACAACAACACCACCAACTCACCCCGTCAGGAACATCGACCACCCGATGATCGGGATCAGGAAGTTGCTCGTCTTGGAGATGAACTTGAAGGGCCGGCCCAGCCAGAAGAGCGTGTAGATATCCAAGAAGCTTTGATGGTTGGCGACGTAGACCGCGGGTTCGGAGAATTTGGGCAGGTTCTCCCTGCCGACGATCCGGACCCTGTAGAAGGGGGCGGTCGAGGCTTTCGCCCACCAGTCGTTGACAAAGTGCTGCGCGCGTCGCCTCTTCGGGTCGAGGAGCGCGACGAAGGGGGCCAAGAGGAGCATGGTGACGAAGAGCGGCACGGCGAGCGCGAAGGTGAAGAGGTAGAAGAGGAGGCCCTTGACGTGGGAGAAGAAAGTGGAGATCGCGGATTTGACGCCTCCTCCTGCTTTCAGGGGGAGGTCCGCCTCTGCCGCTGCGGAGGCTGTTTGTTGTGGTGGTTTTTTTTTTTGGGGGGGGGGGGGGGGGAAGAGGGGGGGGGGGGGAGGGAAGGCGCGGGGAAGGGGGGGGGGGAAGGGGGGGGAAAGCAAGAAGGTGGAGGTGGAGG
>Ga0114918_10002049_pt1 | contig 18084 bp, 21 predicted proteins | sample LantaG_FD_87015 | JGI IMG/M metagenome (GOLD analysis project Ga0114918, IMG submission 87015) | Deep subsurface microbial communities from Baltic Sea to uncover new lineages of life (NeLLi) - Landsort_02402 metaG | ecosystem: Environmental > Aquatic > Marine > Oceanic > Sediment | place... | reverse complement strand
GCTGCCTGAGTTTGACTACGTCGTCGTCAACCGTGACAAGGAACTGGACCAGGCTGTGGACGACGTGGTCGAACTCAGGCAGCCGCTTCATCTCTTCGCGGGCGGTGGCGATGCGCTTCTGGAGTTGCTCGGGCGAATCGCCTCCCCGGGCGCGCAGCCGTTGCTCCAGTTCCTCCTCCGAGGAAGCGGTCAGGAAGATCAATATGGCCTCCGGCACCAGGCGGCGGATGGTGGCTGCCCCCTGCACATCAATCCGCATGATGACGTCCTTTCCAGATGCCAGCGCGTCCTGCACATGCTGCCTGGGGATGCCCTTGTGCTGGCCGTAGACCACGGCGTGCTCCAGTAGTTCGTCCTGTCCGATCATCCTGGTGAATTCCTCGGTGGTGAAGAAGAAATAATCCACGCCGTGGACCTCGCCGGGGCGCGGGAGACGGTCGGTGGCGGTGACGACGAAGTGGATCGGGTAGCCTCGCTCCTTCATCCGCTCCAACAGCGTGTCCTTCCCCACACCAGAGGGGCCAGAGATGACGACGAGCAGTGGCTGGCGCGCAAAGTTGTATAGTTCTTCCACGCATTACTCCTACTTGCGGTGCGATGATAAATTGGTATACTGGTGCTGGTAGATTGGTACATTGGTAAATTAGTAGATTGGGAACCAGTTGCCCAATCTACGAATTTACGAATCTACGAATCCACTACTATTGGAGGGTGCCGTGCCGATCTACGAGTACCATTGTCACGATTGCAAACACCGCGTCTCCATCTTCTGGCGTACCTTCTCCGAGGCCGGGGAAGGGGTGCCGGCCTGCCCCCGTTGCGGCGGGACCAAGCTCGCTCGCCTGGTGTCCCGCGTTCGCCTCGTCCGCTCCGAGGAAAGCCATCTCAATGACCTGGCCGACCCCAGCAACCTCCCCGACTTCGACGAAAACGACCCCCGCAGCCTGGGGCGCTGGATGCGCAAGATGAGCGCCGAGACCGGAGAGGACCTGGGGCCGGAGTTCGACGAGGTGGTGGGGCGGCTGGAGGCTGGCGAGAGCCCGGAAAAGATCGAGAAGACGATGCCGGAATTGCTGGGCGAGGGCGGCGAGGACTTCGGCGGCGGGATGGGTTTTTCTGAAACGTGAAGCGTGAAACGTGAAGATTATTCCCTTGAGGCCCAATCACGTTTCACGTTTTACGTGATTCAGTCTCGTCTTCACCAGCGCTCTGATTTCCGCTTGCACCTCCTCCGCTGAGGGAGCGGCGTCTATCACCACCCACCGCTCTGGCTCCAGGCCAGCCAATTCCAGGTAGCCGGCCCGCACCCGCTGATGGAATTCCAGCGTCTCTGCATCCAGACGATTCCACTCGTCCCCGCCCAGACGCCGCCGCTGCAGGCCCTCCTGGGGCACTACGTCGAGATAGAGCGTCAGGTCGGGCGTGAGGCCGCTAGTGGCGAAGGCGGTGATCGCCTGCAGCGTCTCCAGGTCGAGCCCCCGGCCGTATCCCTGGTAGGCCAGCGTGCTGTCGGCGTAGCGGTCGCTGATGACGATCTTGCCGGCCGCCAACGCCGGCCGGATACGTTGGGCCACGTGCTGAGCGCGGGAGGCGGAGTAGAGCAGGATCTCGGTCCGGGCGTCCATGGTGGTGTTGTGCGGATCGTGCAGCACGACGCGGATCTGGTCGCCGATGTCGGTGCCACCCGGCTCACGAGTCAGCACCACCTCGTACCCCTGCCCGCGCAACCACTCCGCCAGCAGGCGTGCCTGCGTGGTCTTGCCGCTGCCGTCGGGGCCTTCGAGGGTGATGAACATGCTCATTCCCTACTCCCGGTATATACGCACCCGACGGTGGGGCTCTTTTCCCCGTGACTCCGATGCCAGATCGGCAGCACGGGCCAGTTCGTGCTGGCGGCGGCGGATGTAGGCATTCCGGGGGGAGAGTTCCACCTCCGGCACGCCTCCCTGCACTTGCCGGATAGCCTCCTCCGCCTCCTGCAGCGCCTGGCGCAAGGGGTCGAGCGATCCGCTCCCCAGTTCAAAGATGTCGCTCAGACAGGCCTCCATCTGGGCGGTGGTGTTGGCCCGCAGGACATAGATGGGCAGCCCCCGCTGCTCCGCGTCCGTGACCAGGCGGGGCCGCTTGCGGTAGAAGCCTTTGGTGGTGATCAACACCTCGGCCTCTCCCAGGTCTTTCACCAGGTAAACCGGCACGCGCATGCGGCGGACCGCCCGCTCTAGCCGGTTGCGGGCGATGCCGTAGGGGAGGATCCGTACCGGCTCCCGCGCTTCCGGCACCCTATGCACGGGCCTGGGGAGCGAAGTGCCAGGCCGCCCGCTCTCCCGTTCCTCCAGAGAGGGAGGAACGGCCTTCTCAACGTGGATCTTCCCATCGGCGTCCCGATAGCGGAGTTCTGCCTGCAGTGACCGGCCACGGAGCATGGCGTCCACCGACTCTGCCACACTGTGGTGGATGAGAAGCCGCTGCCGGTCCTGAATCTCGATCAATACGTCGAAGGTGGGCGGTGCGCGCCGCTCCAGAATCGTCTTCTGAGTCCCCCGGCGGCGGGCCTCTTCGTCGGAGAGGGTCACGCTCTCAATGCCGCCCACCAGGTCGGACAGGGTGGGGTTGAGCAGGAGATTGTCCAGCGTATTGCCGTGGGCGGTAGCGATCAACTGCACCCCTCGCTCGGCGATGGTCCGTGCTGCCAGTGCCTCCAGTTCCCGTCCGATCTCGTCAATGATGATGACCTCGGGATTGTGGTTCTCTACCGCCTCGATCATCACCTCGTGCTGGAGGGAGGGCATCTCCACCTGCATGCGGCGGGAGCGACCGACGGCTGGGTGCGGGATATCCCCGTCACCGCCGATCTCGTTGGAAGTATCCACGACGACGACCCGCTTCTTCTCCGCCAGGACCCGGGCCGCCTCTCGCAGCATCGTCGTCTTGCCCACGCCGGGCCGTCCCAGCAGAAGGACGCCTTTGCCGCTCTCGATGATGTCCTGGATGATGGCGATGGTGCCGTAGACAGCGCGACCCACGCGGCAGGTGAGGCCGACGATGTCTCCCTTCCGGTTGCGGATGGCGGCGATGCGGTGGAGGGTGCGGGCGATGCCAGCCCGGTTGTCGGCGTCGAACTCTCCCACCCGGCCCACCATGTACTGGATATCCTCCTGGGTGACCTCCGTATCCCGCAGCACCACCTCCTTGTCTGTGTAGCGGGCTGTGGGCACCCGGCCCAGGTCCAAGATGGCCTCCAGCAGTTCGTCCCGCCGGCCGATGCGCCGCAAGGCAGCGCGGATGTCCTCCGGCAGGACGGCCAGCATGGCGTCCAGATCGTCGGTGATGTGATTGTAATAACTCATTCGCCTACTGCAAACTCCCCAGAATCATCTCCTGCACATCACCATTATATGAAGCATCCCTGCGCCTGGTCTGCAGGCCAGAGTGTGCCCCCGCGGCGTTGTCGTAGGCGGCTGGTTGTTACTCGCTGCTTTCGTCCCAGGGATGAGGTTCATATTCCTCGGTGTCTGAGGGTAATGGCCTCTTGAAAATGTAGAAATACTCCATGTTCGGTAATGCAGGAATTCTCCTCCATAGAATCGATTAATTTGATGCAGTCCAACTAGTTCCCAGCCATTCCGACCCAGCCAGTTCACCCCTTCCACTAGACGGTAAAACTTATCGCCGATGCGGATTAACCAAACGCCTTCATCTTCCCACTCTAGCCCGTGCTTTTGCGTGACGTGAAACCACGCATAGTGCCCCGCGTATTCCCACTTCATTGTGCACCTCCCACGCAGAGGACTGCAGAGGGCCGCTCTTTCCGCTTGGCTCCTTACTGTGCCTGGCCCGCACGGCTGGCGTGTCTGCTTGCCGGGCGACCTGGCCTGGGCTGCATTTTGGCATCACATGCTCACGGTCTCGAAAGCAATCCGCAGTTGCGCCGGAGCGGGTACTGAGAAGTTAAGTTTCTCAAAACCAATCACCCGGCCAGTTCGGTCTTTCATCAGGATAACCTCGTCACCCGTCTCTTCACAGATGTATTCGTCCTGCGGATCACCGAACCATACGGTCAATGTGTTGCCTGCACGGTCATGGAAAACCTTTACCTGCTCCATATTCGTCTACCCTCCTTAATTGCATCAGTTGGATAGGTGGTGATCAAAAAGCCCTCATCGTTAAGTCGCTTTGCTACGGCACAAATCCAGCGGCCGGAGCGCTCAAGCCGGTAGAAGAGATACACGGCTTGGTCACTGCGACCCTGCCGGATCTCGTCAGGTACCCGCAACGTGTCCTGTACATCTGCTACGCGACCACGCATCACCGGATGCTTGATGGTAACAATTAGCTCCCAGTAGTCACGTGTGGTGTGAACGCTGAAACCAAGCGGCGTAGGTACTTCAAAGAATATGTCGCCAATCATCCGTATTCCCAACCGAAGCGCTGCCTGAAGACCCCGGCGTCGTAAAGCTCAAGTTGTCACGCCAGCAAGCCCCAGGAAATACCGATGGAACCGGTCGTCGTCCGTCAGTTCGGGATGAAAGGCGGTCGCCAGCAGGTTCCCTTGCCGGACCGCCACCACCCTTCCATCCCCTTCGGCTCCGCTCAGGGCAGGCTCCAGCCGGGCCAGTACCTCTACCTCCTTCCCCACGCGCTCGATGACCGGCGCGCGGATGAAGACGGCGTGGAAGGGCTCCTCCCCCAGCACGGGTATCTCCAGATCGGCCTCGAAACTGTCCACCTGGCGGCCGAAGGCGTTACGGCGGATAGCAATGTCCATCAGTCCCAGCAGGGGCTGGCCCGGCACGCCGTCCACCACTCCCTTCGCCATCAGAATCATCCCTGCGCAGGTGCCCCAGAGGGGCCGGCCGGACCGGGCGAGGGCGCGGATGGGCTCCAGCAAGTTCCACCGCTGAGCCACCTGGCCGATGGTGGTGGACTCCCCGCCGGGGATGATCAAGCCATCCAACCCTTCCACGTGCTCCGGCAACCGTACCTCGACTGTCTCCACGCCCAGCAGACGCAACACCTTCTCATGTTCGATGAAGGCCCCCTGCAGGGCCAGGACGCCGACCCGCCTTACCACCCCCGTACCGCCAGCCGCTCCGCTTCGGGAATCTCACTGATGTTGATGCCGACCATTGGCTCGCCCAGGCTCCGGCTGACCTCGGCCAGGATCTCCGGGGCGTCGTAGTGAGTGACCGCCTGGACGATGGCGTGGGCGCGCAGGGCAGGATCGCCGGACTTGAAGACGCCGCTGCCGACGAAGACCCCATCCAGCCCCAGTTGCATCATCAGCGCCGCGTCAGCGGGGGTGGCGACGCCACCGGCGGCGAAGTTGACCACTGGCAGGCAACCCAACTGCGCCGTCTCGACCACCAGATCGTATGGTGCGCCAATCTCCTTGGCGTAGGTCATCAGTTCCTCGGGAGCCATCGTCGTCAGACGACGGATCTCCCCCAGCACGGCGCGGGCATGACGCACCGCCTCGACGACGTTGCCGGTGCCAGCCTCTCCCTTGGTGCGGATCATCGCCGCCCCTTCGCCAATGCGCCGCAGGGCCTCACCCAGGTTGCGACAGCCGCAGACGAATGGCGTCTTGAACTTCCACTTGTCAATATGGTGCTCCTCATCAGCCGGGGTGAGCACCTCACTCTCGTCAATGAAATCCACACCAAGCGCCTCCAGAATCTGGGCCTCGACGAAGTGACCGATGCGACATTTGGCCATCACCGGGATGGAGACCGTCTCCATAATCTCCAGAATCTTCTCCGGGTCGGCCATGCGGGCCACGCCGCCCTGAGCACGGATGTCCGCAGGGACTCGTTCCAGCGCCATCACCGCGCAGGCCCCTGCCTCCTCGGCAATGCGGGCCTGATCGGCGTTGGTCACGTCCATAATCACGCCGCCCTTGAGCATTTGCGCCAGGCCACGCTTCACCGTCTCTGTACCGATTTGCTTCTCCATTATTCACCTCCCACAACATATTTAAAAGGTAGGTCACTGTGGACCCGCTCCTATTGTACCGCTGTTTGGGTAAAGCGTCAATGCTTCTGCCTCCAATTGACAACTTGGTGACGACGTGATAAACTCTCGTCAATCGGAGAAGAGCATTGATGAGCCAACGGAATTCATCCCGCCTGTACGCCGTTCTGGGCGTCGGTATCGCGATGATAGCCGGGCTGGGGCTGTTGCTGACGTTCCTGGGACACGAGTCGAGTGCGCCCACCCCCACGACTACCTCGGTAATTCCTACCCCACCCGACGACCCGGTTGTGGTCAGCATAGATGGTCATCCCATAGGATACTCCTTTTGGATGGAGGCGGTCTTGCTCGACCAGGTGATGAGCGGGCTGGCTGGGCAAACAGCCCCTACTCCAGACGAGACGCTCCAGCGGTTGATCAACGAAGAGTTGATACTGCAGACTGTCCCGCCGGAACAGGAACCGACGGCGGATCAGATCAAGACATGGATTGCCGCATTAGAGCAGGCCTGGGGGGTGGACGACGCCGCCGTGGTGACGGCGCTGGAGGAGGTGGGGCTTACCCGTACAGCGTTCGAGCGGGCGGTTGGGCGGTTGTTGGCGGTGCAGGCTGGCCTGGAGGCACTGCAGGGCCAGGGATACGACACCGCAACCTGGCTGGAGGAGCAGCGGGCCAGCGCCGAAATTGTGCTTAATGAGGAGTCCAAGAACGCGGCAGTGCCCGCCCTCCCTGGCGCACAGTCACCGATTGTGAGTCCGGCTACATCGCCCATCCCTACCGCCATGCCCGCAGCCGAGATGCCCGCCCCTACCCCTGCCCCTGTGCTTCCCGAAGTCGCCCCAGATTTCACCCTCGAGCGAGCCGGAGGCGGCTCGCTCACGCTCACGGAGCAGTTGGCCCAGGGGCCGGTGGTGCTGATCTTTTTCCAGAGATGTGGCTGAGGGCCCGATCGGCAACTCGTGGAGTTGCAATTGCAGCACGAAGCGTTCCAGAAGGCTGGCGCGGAGGTGATTGCGCTGGCGGTCGCATCGGCCGCATCCGTGGATGGATGGCGGGAGGGTGCAGGCGCTACTTACCCAGTGCTGGCCGATCCCGAGCATCGCGTGGCCGAGGCCTACGGCGTGTACAACATGCTGGGCGACGGCTACGCCGCGCCGGCCGTGTTCGTTATTGGGACAGATGGACACATCGCATGGAGTTACGTCGGCCAACACCCCGACGACCGGCCCAGCGCGCAGACGGTCCTGGAGCACCTGCCGTAGTCAGCCACCCTTGCGAAGGTTGCAAGTAGCTCTGGCAATGAGGCGATTCTTGGTAAGCGAAGATGCTTCTGACCTGAAAACTACTGCCAAACCTTCGCAAGGGTTCGTAGACAGGACCGCCGTCACCTACGACCGCATCGCTGCCCGCTACGCGGTACGGGTATTCTACCCGCTGGAGCGGGAACTGGAACGCTTCGGGCAGATGGTGCCCACCGGCGGGTTGGCGCTCGACGTAGGATGTGGGCCAGGGCAGTACGCGCGGGCACTGAATATGCGGGGGCTGCGTGTCGTGAGCCTTGACCTCTCGCAAGGCATGCTCCGCCAGGCACGGGCGGCAGGGATATCCCGGCTGGTGTGCGCCGACATGCGCCGCCTTCCCTGCGCCGACGGATGCGCTGACGGTTGCTTTGTCTGCGCCTCGCTGCTGCACCTGCCACGCACACAGGCACCCCAGGCGCTGGCTGAATTTCGCCGCGTACTCCATCCTGGCGGCGCACTCTACGTTGGCGTGAAAGAGGGGGAGGGGGAAGAATGGGTGGCTGACCAGGAAGGCTGCGAGCGTCTCTTCGCCTACTACCAGCCGGATGAGTTTGACCGGCTGATCCGAGCAGGGGACTTCGAGGTCGTGGACGGCTGGATCAGCCCGCCGGGGGAGGGGCAGCGGCACGACTGGCTGAACCGATTTGCAGTGGCGCGGCCACAAGCGAAAGACGTTTGCGCCACTGCCAGGCAGGAAGCGCATCCTTCGGACCTATAACGTGTTGTAGCGTAAGGAGATAGGGAATAGGGAATGAAGGGAATGGAGCCAGGAGTCGTCGCGATCATCGGGCTGTGCGTGTTTCTGGCGCTGTGGTACGGTGGAGGGCATCTATATAACCGCCGCCGTGGGCAGCATCTCTTTCGTTGGCTGGAGATGGGGCTGGACGTGCTGGGCGGCGAGAGGGAGGCTGGCTGGATCGGCTCACCTGCCTCCGGCGCTCGTGTCAACGTCGTCCACGCAGCCCCGCCCTTCCGGCGGCTGGAGATCACGTTGTTGCTGGAGAACCGCGAGATTCTGCCGCTGTGGCTGTTTGACCGCTTGCTCGGAAAGCGGGATGGGCTTATAATAAAAAGTACGTTGCGCTCGCCGCGCCGTGGCGAAGTGGCGGTCGTATCTGCTAAAGGGCGGACAGCACAGGGCCTGCGCAGAGAGCAAGAGCAGCCCTGGACGTGGCAGGAGGGGCCTCACGGCCTGGCCATAGCATACCGGGGGGCGGGCGCGCGGCGGCAAGTGGCGGGATTGGAGTCCTGGCTGGAGACTTATGGCGCGCACCTACACCGCTTTTCCTGGCGCAAGACCGATCCCCACGTTCAATTACAGATGACAGTGGGCGGGTTGCTCGCCACGTCCAGCGAGATATTCCTGGCCGACCTCCAGGCCGCGATGGGAGGAGCGACGCACGTTAATAAATGATCATTCGTCTCACAGTGGTGATGACCGCCGGTCGTGGGGCCGGCGGAATCGCAGCGTTAAGTAGTGCACATTATTCGGGGGCGAAAGGAGGTGCACCAGAAACGATCAGACACACTCAACATTCAGACAGTATCTAGCCATTGATTGTTTTCACACAAACAGGAGGCAAGAACGATGAATTCGATTATTGTTTTGATCCTGGGGGCCCTGGGCATCGCTGTCGGCTACGGCTGGTATGCCCGGCGCATTGACCGCGACATCGTCCAGCCCGACCCGAAGAAGGCTACCCCGGCGAAGATGTACATGGACGGCGTGGACTTTACACCGGCCAGCCGCAACGTACTCTTCGGCTACCAGTTCAAGTCCATCGCCGCGCTGGGCCCCATCACCGGTCCCATCATCGCCGTGCAGTGGGGCTGGCTACCGGCGCTGGTCTGGATCATCCTGGGCACCTTTTTCATCGGTTGGGTTCAGGACTATGGCGCTATGATCATGGGCGTGCGCCGCGAGGGGGATACGATGGGCGCGCTGAGTTATAAACTCATCTCGCCCCGCGCCCGCAGCATCCTCATGCTCTTCATTTACTTCTACCTGCTGCTGATCATGGGCGCTTTCGGCAACGCGGTGGGGAAAGTGCTGATGACCAACCCCAGGATGCCCTTCGGCATGATCGCCGTGGTTCTGATGGGCGTCCTGGCCGGCCAGATGACCTACAAGTGGAAGCAGGACATCATCCTCACCACCGTCGTCACCGTCGTGCTCACCTTCGTGGGCATCTGGATCAGCACCCTGCCGTTCATGTCCAACATCTTCTCAGGCCTTTACGGCCTCCCCGATTCCCCCGTCATCTTCCTGCAGAACACGCAGGCGCAGATCCTCGGCACGCTGCTGGTGATCATCTTCTGCTACCTGGGCTCGGTGCTGCCCATCTGGTCTTTCGCCCAGCCCATTAACTACGTCTCCTTCTGGATCGTCTTGCTGGGGATGTTGGGGGGTGTGATCGGCCTGCTGGTCTGGCGTCCAGGGATGGGCGACTTCCCTCCCTTCACCCAGTTCACCACCGCCAGCGGCCCGCTGTGGCCTATGCTCTTCGTCACCATCGCCTGCGGTGCTATCTCCGGCTGGCATAGCCTGGTCTCCACCTCCGGCACAGCGCGACAGTTAGAGAAAGAGACCGACGCGCTGCCGGTAGGCGGCGGCGCCATGTTCATGGAGATGGCCTTCGCGGTCATGGCCTTCCTGACCGCCACCGTCGCCTTCGGAGGCTTGCAGGGGTATCAGGACGCCGGCGGCGCGGGCAAGGCGCTGGCGGTCTTCGCCGGAGGGCTGGCTAACTTCCTGGACTACATCGGCATCCCCCACGACTTTGGCGTGGCCTACGGCTCCGTCTTCCTGACCATCATGGCGCTGACCATCATGCAGTTGGTGGTGCGCTTCATGCGCGTCGCCAGCGCCGAACTGGTGGGCGACGCGCTGCCAGTGATGAAGAATGTCCACGTGGGCACCATCGTGGCCCTGATCCTGACGCTGATCTTTGTCTGGATCATCCCCTGGCTGACCATCTGGGCTGCCTTTGGCGCCGCCAACCAGTTGATGGCCGGCCTGGCCCTGCTACTCATCTCCCTGTGGCTCATGTCGGAGGGCAGGAAGCACGCCTGGGCGCTCTACCCCTCGATCTTCATGATCGTCACCACCGTCGCGGCCCTGCTCTACACCGCCTACGTCAACTTCGCCAAGATACCCGCCGCGGATAGCACTCAGCAGGTCATTGCCTTGCTCCTCATCGGGCTGATCTGCCTGGTGCTGACAGTGGCGGCGGTCTTCCTCATCGCGGACGGCTGGAAGGCGCTCCAAAAGCCACGGAAGGAAGAGGCTGTCTAGGCGAAGCAATCGCGCTAACGTATGATGGGAGGGTCTGCCCCCGACCCTCCCATCTGACGACAACAGCGGACAGGGAAAGAAGCGGATAGTACGTATGGAACGCGGCATCTGCTTCCGTTCCTTTCTTTGTCCGTTGTAGTGTGCGGGATGAGGATATCTGTGTGGGAAGAGATACGGGATAGGGTACGCCGGGCCGGGCAGGCCGTGGGTGAGATCCTTTACGGGATGACCACCTTCGACTGGGTGCGCGGCGTGCGGCGTGAGCGTGGGGAGGTGGAGCGCCTCTTTGTCCTCATCACCTTCGGCGACATCGTCGGCCTGCCCATCCTGCCGCCCTACTACACCCTGCGCTTGCTACCCTACGTCGTCCCCGTTCTCAACCGCTGGAAGCGGAGCTTGCTGCGCGAGCGCGACTGGACTGACCTGGTCGAGTTGATTGAAGGGGTGGATTGAAACGGTGGGTGTAGATGGCCCTATGGATCGGCGGAACGGCGGAAAGCATGTTCTTCTGCCTGAACAGCATCGAGGCGGACTTGGGACGGAATGGACGCAATGCCATCCTGCGCTATGCGCACCTGGAGAAGTACATCGCTGTCCCGCCGGAGAACGATCCTACACTGGCGCTGTCACCTGACGACTTGGCGATCCTCACGAAGGCATTATTGGATATAGCCGGGGCAGAGTGTGCCCTTCCCATCCTCCGTCAGGCAGGACGCGCAGTTGGCAACCGATTAGTGCGCCGCAGGCTGGGCAGGAAAAGGGGGCTGAGACGCCGCTCGCCGTTGGAGCGATTGGAGCGCGCCCTCACCGAATTAGAAAAGGGGCTGCGGCAAGCGAAGCACGATGTCGAAGAACATAATCTGGTGTAGCGCATCGCTCTGTGTCCCTACTGCCACGGCATTTCGTCCGATCAACCTGTCTGTCGCTTCCACGAAGGGCTGCTGGAGGCACTGGCACAGGAGATCGTGGGTGATACCTGCACCGTCTATGAGAGCACTTGTCAGGCCATGGGGTCCCGGGTCTGTCTCTTCATCATAAGAGGGCTCCCGCTGACCAGGCCCGCACTGGGAGGTGTGGAACTGCGTTTGTGAAACATAATCGTAAAGGAGATAAGCAAGAATGAGCGAAGAAGAAAAGCGAGAAAGTGGACTAAAGCGATTTGGCCGCTCGGCCAAGGAGTTCCTCTACGGCATGGCCGGACACGACATGACCCGCTTCGCGCTCAAGACGCGCGGCAGCATGGAGCACTTGTTCATCCTCATCACGATGGGTGACCTGCTGGGCATCCCCATCCTGCCGCCCTATTATTCGCTGCGCCTGTTGCCCTACGTCGTGCCGCAGATCAGCACCTGGAAGCGGCGCATGCTACGCGAGCGCGACCTGACCGACGCGCTGGCGTGAAAGAAGCAAGAAGCAGGAAGCAAGAATCCTGCATCCTAATCTTGCATCCTGCATCTTGAAAGGAGCAAACATTGTCACTAGCACAAGTTTTCCGTGAGCATCCCAACCGCCGCTACATCGAGTTTGGTGGCAAGGGCGGATTGGGCAAGACCACCTTCTCTGCCGCCAGCGCCTACTGGCTGGCCAAGCAGGGCTACAAAGTGCTGGTTTTCTCGGTGGATCCTCAGGCATCCCTCACCGACATCTTCGAGCAGGACATCTTCGGCAAAGGGGCGGTGGAGATCATCCCCGGTCTCTTCGCCCAGGAGATTGACGCCGACCGGCACATCAAGGAGTACCAGGACGAAATCCGCCAGAAAATCCGCGATATGTACGGCTTCGAGGAGATGCCAGAGGAAATCGAGAACTACATCCAGGCTGCCGCAGCCGAGCCGGCGATGGAGGAAAGTGCCATCTTCGACGCCGTGGTGGACATCGTCGTCGGCGAGGAGTATGACTACTACATCTACGACCTGGTGCCTTTGGGGCACGCGCTCTACTACCTGAGCATGGCCAGCGTCTACGACGACTGGATCACCAAGATCACCGCACTGCGCGAGGAGATGCAGGAGTACGCACAGGTGGCGGCGATCCTGGAGCGTGATAAAGAAACAGAAGAGGACAAAATCCTCACCGAACTGCAGTACATCAAGCAGCGTATCAACACTTCCTCCAGCATCCTCACCGACCGCGAGAAGACGGCCTTCTTCTTCGTCATCACGCCGGAGGAGATGATCATCCTGGATACACTCAAAGCGGCGAAACTGTTCGCCAAGTACGACGTGCCCATCTCCGGCTACATCGTCAACCGCATCATCCCGCCAGAACTGGCCCAGCAGGACATCCCGGAGTATCTGCGGAACCGCATCGAGATGCAGGAAAGATACCTCGAGGAGATAGACAGGACCTTCGGTGATGAGGTGCTGACGAGTGTGCCGGAGTTCGAGCGGGACATCACCGGCCTGGAGATGATCGGCAAGGTGGCGAACGCGCTGTTCGGAGGTGAGGCATGATAACAGAAACGACCCGTCGATTTCTGCTCGAGCATCCAAAAATGAAGTACGTCTTCTTCGGCGGCAAGGGCGGCGTGGGCAAGACCGTGATGGCCGGCACAGCGGCACTGTGGCTCGCCGGTCAGGGCAAGCGCACGCTGCTGGCTTCGACCAACCCGGTGCACTCCCTCAGTAGCCTGCTCGGTCAGAACGTCTTCGGTGCGCCGACGCCGGTGCTGGGAGTATCGAACCTGGAAGCCTACGAGATTGACACCAAAGACACCATCGCGAAATCGAAGGTAGAACTGACCCAGAAGATCGAATGGTTCCTCAGGTACGCCGACATCAAGACGAAGGCCGACGAGTTTGTGGAATCGGCCACCATGAACCCGGCCTTCGAGGAGTCGGCCATGTTCGAGAACATGATTAACCTCATGTTCGAGGACAAATACGAGGCCTACGTCTTCGACACCGCCCCCACGGCCAACGCCCGTCGCCTGTTGGGTATGTCAAGCGTGTACGGTATGTGGGTGAACAAGATGATGCAGAGTCGTGAGGAGGCCAGATCGTTGAAGCAACTCCTATCCTATAGCAAGAAGGAGGAGAAAGATCCCCTGATGGACTATCTCCTCAGCTTCCGCGAGCGGATGGAACGGGCCAAAGAATTGCTCACCGACGAGGAAAAGACTGCTTTCTTCTTTATCACTCTGCCTGAGGCGCTGCCCATCGCCGTCATCAAACGCTTCATCAACTGGTTCAAGGACTTCGGCATCCCCGTGGGCGGCGTAGTGGTGAATCTGGTGATTGACAAAGAGGCGGTGGGCGAGGATGCACCCGACTTCGTGCTCAACCGCGTCGCTATGCAGGATGATTACATGGAGGAAATCTGGCGCAGTTTCCCCGACGTGCGCGCCATCGTGCCACTCTTCGAACAGGAAGTACGCGGCGTGGAGATGCTGGAGCGCACCGCTGCCCATCTGTTTGCCTAGCCAAACGTAGTGTTTCAGGTTTCCAGCGCATAGCAAACCTGAAACTATGAAACTTGAAGCCAAGATCAACGCCCATGCACCCATCCCTGCTAATCCTGCTCGTCGGCCTGCTCTATGTCCTCGGCTTCGGCGCTCTCTCCTTTATGCGCCGGCAGGGGCTGTCCACACGCTTCGCTGTCGAGGGGCTGATCCTCACCGGCATCGGCGCTGCACTGACCTATGTCTCCGTGCCGGTCAATCCCGTCCTCTTCCTCATCATCCTCTACCTGGTCACCATGCGGGTGCGGCTGCTGGTTGACCTGGGCAATTGGTTCACTTCCAGGAAACAGCACGACCGGGCGCTGGCGCTCTTCCGTCTGGCTCTGCGCCTGAGGCCAGACGCTGTCGGCCGCCAGATCGTGCTCATCAATCGCGGAGTGACCCAGTTGCGCATGCAAGAACCAGAGGCGGCATGTCTCACGCTTGAGCAGGTGTTGGCCGACGAGAGGTTACGGCCAGGTGCCAGGTATCTGGCTGCCGGCTACTACAACTTAGGGCTGGCCTACCGTCGCACCGGCCGCGAGGCCGAGGCGATCCGTCGCTTCAACGAGGCGATTGACGCACTCCCCAACTCGATCTACGCCCACGCGGCCAGACAGGCACTGAAAAAAAGACCCTAAGGGTTTCTGTAACCCTTAGGGTCTCTTCCTCGAAAGGAGGTACCCTTGCACGTCATAGAATCCGGAATCGGTGAACTGATCCAGTCCCCCGACTTGAACGCCTTCCGCGAATGGAACCGGGAGAAGAAGTCGCGGGCGCTGGTGGACAAGATGATGACGGATACGGAAGCGGTCTCCCGCTTCGTCTACGATGGCTGCTACATCGGCACCGAACTCTACGGCACCGTGCGCTGCCCCATGACACTGGTGCGGGAGGTCGTGCGGCAGGGCAAGAAGGACCTGGGGGTAGCCGGCCAGGGGGTGACTGAACTGGACCTCTGGCTTGGGGCCGGGCTGGTCAAGAAACTGGACATCACCTACATCGGCCTGGAGGTCTACGGCACCTCTCGCGCGCTGCGCCGCGAGGTCGAGAGCGGGCGCATCGAGTCGGTCGTCGAATGGTCCAATGGTGGCATCACCTGGCGCTTCAAGGCCGCTTCTATGGGTGTCCCCTTCATCCCCGTGCGGGCGATGATCGGCAGCGACACCCTCAAATACAGCGCCGCCAAAGTGGTCGAGTGCCCTTTCACTGGCCAGAAGGTCTGCCTCCTACCGGCGCTGATCCTTGACGTGGCCCTCATCCACGTCCACCGCGCCGACAAATACGGCAACGCCCAGGTTGACGGCATCTCCGGCTTTGCCTTCGAGATGTCGCGGGCCTGCAAACGGCTCATCATCAGCGCTGAGGAGATCGTGGACAGCGAGGAGATTCGCCGCTACCCAGACCGCACCATCATCCCCTACTACCTTGCGGACGCTGTCGTCCACGCTCCCTTCGGCTCCCATCCCGGCGAGATGGTCTACTGCTACGCGCGGGATGAGAAGCAACTGCGGGAGTGGGTCGAGGCCTCGAAGACGGAGGAGGGGACGCAGGAGTACCTGGACAAGTACATCCACGGCGTGGCGAATCACCAGGAGTACCTGGAACTGGTGGGCCGGGAGCGACTGGAACAGTTGCGGGCTGAAGAGGAGGGACGGCGATGAGCGAGCCGGAATACAACCCCACGGAACTCTTGATCTGTATCGCGGCGCGGCAGATGCCCGATAGTGTCACTGCCTTCATCGGCACCGGCATCCCTATGCTGGCCGCCAGCCTGGCGCAGAAAATGCACGCGCCCAACATCGTCCCCATCTTCGAGTTCGGAGGGACGGGGGCGCAGTTGGTGCGGCTGCCCCGGGCAGTGGGGGAAAGCCGCACCTTCTACCGGGGGGTGGCCGCCTCCGGCATCTGCGACATCATGGAGACCGCCACGCGCGGTTTCATTGACTACGGCTTCCTGGGCGGGGCGCAGATTGACCCCTACGGCAACCTGAATTCAACCATCATCGGTCCCCAGCACCACCCGCCCAAAGTGCGTCTCCCCGGCTCCGGCGGGGCCAACGACGTGGGCTCCCTCTGCTGGCGTAACATCATCATCATGCGCCACGACAAACGACGCTTCGTGCCGCAGGTGGACTTCATCACCACACCCGGCTACCTGACCGGCCCCGGGGCGCGCGAAGAAGCGGGCCTTCCGCCCGGCACTGGCCCCTACCGCGTGGTGAGCACGCTGGCGCTCTTGGACTTCGAGCCAGAGACGAAGCACATGCGACTCCTGGCCCCCCATCCCAGCGTCACGGTCGAGCAGGTGATCGAGAACACTGGCTTCGAGTTGATCATCCCCGACGAGGTGGGCCAGAACGAGCCGCCGACGGCGGAGGAACTGCGCATCCTGCGGGAGGAGATTGACCCAGAAGGGTTCTACATCTGATGCCCAAATACAAAATCATCGTCAACCCGATCGCCGGCAGGGGAGCAGGCGAGCAGGCCATCCCTCGCATTGAGCGTATGTTGAGCGAGTATGGCCTGGATTTCGACCTGGTACGCACCGAGCGCCCCTGGCACGCCGCCGACCTGGCCCAGGAAGCCGTCGCCGCCGGGTACGACGCGGTGGTCGCGCTGGGCGGCGACGGCACGTCCAACGAGGTGCTCAACGGCCTGATGCGGGCTAAGATAACCCACATCCCCGGCCCTTCCGACCTCTCCCCGGCCCTCCCCTACGAGGGGAGGGAGAGGGAAGGGAGAAAGACGTGTGCGATGGGCGTGCTGTGCGTCGGCACCGGCAACGACTTCGCCTACGGCGCAGGTATCCCTACCGACCTGGAAGCGGGCTGCTGGGTGCTGGCTCAGGGGCACCGGCGCACAATTGACGTTGGCAGGGTCGCCGGCGGCCTCTACCCACAGGGTCGCTACTTTGGCAATGGCATCGGCATCGGCTTCGATGCCGTCGTCGGCTTCGAGGCGGCCAAAATGCGCTGGCTGCGCGGCTTCCTATGTTACTTGGTCGCCGTACTCAAGACCGTCTTCCTGTACTACAAGGCCCCGCTTACCACCATTGAGTACGACGGGCAGACGATCACGCAGTCCTCGCTGCTGATCTCAGTTATGAACGGGCGGCGGATGGGCGGTGGCTTCATGATGGCCCCGGAGAGCAAGCCCGACGACGGCCTATTCGACCTATGTATCGCCCGCGAGGTGAGCCGCGCCCGTATCTTTGGCCTCATCCCTCACTTCATCCAGGGCACACAGGCCACCCAGGAGCCGATCCGGACAGGGCGGGCGCGGCGCGTCGTCGTCACCGCCATGGAAGGAGTGCTGCCAGCCCACGCCGATGGGGAGACGCTATGCACCGAAGGGCGACGGCTGGAGTTAGAACTGCTGCCGCGCCAGATTGAGGTCATCTGCCAGCCGCCGGAGGCCGCTCAATGACCCCCATCCCCGCCCCTTCCCCCTGCGGAGAGGAAAGGGAGACCCCCATCCCCGCCCCTTCCCCCTGCGAGGGGGAAGGGAGACCAATGACACTCACTTACTGGGTGGTGACCTCGACGATCAAGAGACTGATGCGCCTTCTCTGCCGGATGGACGACGCGCAGTTGACGCAGGTGCCGGACCGGGGGCCGCTCATTATCGTTATCAACCACGTCAACTTTCTGGAGGCGCCTGTACTATACACTCACCTGCAGCCGCGACCGGTGACCGCCCTTGCGAAAGCCGAGACGTGGGATAATCCCGCCCTGCGGCTGCTGGCCGACCTGTGGGGAGCCATCCCGTTGAAACGAGGCGAGGCCGACGTGGCCGCTCTCCGTCAGGCGCTGAAGGCACTGGAAGCGGGTTATATCCTGATCGTGGCCCCTGAGGGCACCCGCAGCGGTCACGGGCGCTTGCAGCAGGGCCACCCCGGTATCGCGTTCCTGGCATTGCGCAGCGGCGTGCCCTTGCTGCCCGTCGTCTATCACGGCGGGGAACTCTTCTGGCGCAACCTGGCCCGCCTGCGCCGCACCGACTTCCACGTCGTCGTAGGCCGGCCGTTCCATCTGGACAATGGCGAGGTTAAGGTGACCCGCCAGGTGCGCCAGCAG
>Ga0114918_10002048_pt1 | contig 18094 bp, 17 predicted proteins | sample LantaG_FD_87015 | JGI IMG/M metagenome (GOLD analysis project Ga0114918, IMG submission 87015) | Deep subsurface microbial communities from Baltic Sea to uncover new lineages of life (NeLLi) - Landsort_02402 metaG | ecosystem: Environmental > Aquatic > Marine > Oceanic > Sediment | place... | reverse complement strand
TAAGGCGGCGTGTTGATAGGTTGAGCCCTTGGTAAGGGCGAAGTACCTAGAGCGTCCACCCCGCGCATGATACGTATTACAAGAACGAGATACGGGCGGCATGCGCATTAGGGCGCTCTGGGGTTCGATTCCCCTTAACAACGGTTGTCAGACCGGTTCGAGACCGGATTGCCGCCCACAAAAGGAGATTAAATGAAGACCGTGACGCTTACCGACGCTGCAGTTTTGAGTCTTGCTCAAAACCCAGCTGCTCGCAGTAGCCTGCCTCTCCTGAACGGCGTATGGAATGCGTTGAACAGGAAAGGAGGATGCGGCAAGTGCGGTAAACGTCGCAAGATAAGCGGCACGGTTCTTTCGGTAAGGACAGCATTTTCTACCAATCCTGTTGCCCTGCGTAAAATCAAGAAGTTACTTGGTGCCGACAGACTCGTCCTATACGTTCGAGGTCCGAAAGGACTAACGCAACGGAAGGAATTTTGACTGTCTAGACAGGATCATTTTTTAGTGAAGTTGGGCGGAGTAATCGGCTCAATATTCGGACTCTGGTTGATATATCAAACAATCTGCATAGCGTTTAATGCAATGGCTCAGGGGTTCTGATTCCTGCTGTCGATACAAATATATAAGCACCCTGCGCGAAATAGAGTTTGTGATCCCATCTATTAAACGCGGGGTGCTTTTTTTAGCTATCAGTTTGCCTTGACAATACTATGCCTGATACTATACTAAATGGAAACCCGAAAGGAGCCTAACATGGCTGACGGAAATATCATGACTCCAAACCCGATGGAAGAGCGTGGACAGCAGGCAGTTGCGAACAACTTGTCAGGTGGCGTAGGTGTACCAACACAGATTCCTGAGCCTGATTCAGGATCCAAACAACCTATTGTAAGGGTTGTGGATAAGTACATGGAAGGCAATAAGGTCATTATCGTGTTGGAGAGTAGTGATACGAATCGTATCATGTCGTCAGAAGCAAAGAATCTCGCGTATGCCCAGCGCTTTGTATATGGTTTGACGACCGCTGGCATCGAGGCTCTGGCTGGTGTTTACATTCCACCAGAGGAATACGAGAACGCAGCGAAAGAAAAGCGTAACGTAGCCTTGTGGCGTAGAGAGTTTAAGCTCACGCCGGGAATCTAATGACTGTAAGTCTCATACCCCAAAAGCTGGTGTTGGACAGTCCGGTAGAGCCCAACCCCGCGCTTCTCCGGACTGTCCTTGCCAGTGTCTTCAATCGAGATATCACAGCTGATACCCTGCTATCCGAAGCTGAAGTCGTAGTTGTATTAGGGACCAAACTTCTTCAAGATCTTGGCTTTGAGATGGATGATATACAAATTATCTTCCGTCGCTATAAAAGCTACATTGAAGAGTGGGGAAAGCAGCTACGTATAGCTATTGCATCTCGTGGTGGTAACAAAGCCATCATCTTAAAACCCAAGCCTATTATGTTAATGATCAGTGATAATAGACGAGCAGCATTGCTTTACGAGAATGAGAAGCGGACAAGTTTCTTTGATTTTAAGAAGTCAGAGGAACTTACAGCACTTGCAGGGGTGGCTCCAATTCTTCAGCTTGCGTTGAATTTGTCACAGCTGTTCGAATCTGCTGTAGATACTCTGAAATCCGAGTGGTATCACCAGACTGCAAAGGAAGCTGTTGAATCTGTGCAGAAAGAAGATCTAGTCGTTGACTAATATAGCTCTCAATATCATCACGCTCCCGCGTTTGCCTATCTTCGTACATATTCAACATGGTCTCGTCTGGACCGATCTCTATACCAGCCTTCTCTTCGGGATCTTCATCATATTCAACAAATGGTGCTAATATACGTGGAGGTGTCGTAACACCTTCAGATGAAAGCGTAAGGCCAACATATCGCTTTATCTCATGGCTGAAGCGTACGGAAACATCTTCGCCTTTATCTGGTGGATCGTTAAGTAAGACCTCAATAATCCCCCATGCTGCTTCTTCACTATCAACAGGATCATATGCACGGAAGTCTGCTTGTGAGTCATTGAGCGCATTGCAGATTGGCATGAAGGTCTCAAGACTAATGTAAAATAAATTGGTCGTTAGTACTGTTACAAGAGACCATATTTTGTCTTTGTTTACCTGTGGTAGCTCAGCACCAAATGCGTATTTGCAATCGAGATCAAACGTTTCAGGTTCCCAATCAAAGAAGGAGAGCCCGAAAGTGTCAACGCATATAAGAAGCAATGATGTGCCCAGCATTGTTTCATCGGTAACAGCATTGAAGAGTCGATCTTTACGAAGGAGTGGCATAATTATCCAAACATAAGTTGGTCAATGAGATTGTCAATTAGATTGCTGTGCGTCCGTAGACGCTCACCAGCATCTGCTGCTGAAACTTGTTGCATTGAATTTGGTGGGACATTTGACGGTTGATTAGAAACTTCAGGATAGACGGCTTGAGTGCCACCTGTTGCTGTCAACTTCTTGAACGTACTAATTGTCTGTTGCCCTTTTGCTTTTGCATTATTAGCCATCTGACGAATTCGAGACTGATCATTACCCGCGATTGGATTGCCACCGAGCTTAAATGGACGCGGGTTCATTAGGTCACTATTGACACCCATAGCTAGCTCACAATGTCAGCGAATGTTGGCTGTTTGATAGATGCCCCTGCTGATTGAATTGCACGTTCTAGGAGAAGGGCATCATCTCGTGGAAGCGTAGGAGCTACACGTGCAAACTTCTCGATATCAATATCTAGATTAGAGTCAGAGATAATTGACTTGAGAAAATCAGCACCAACTGTTGCAGCAATCTTGGCAATTGGTAATACATGAATCATATCAACGGGGAGGAGCGTACCTGTAGTAAGTTGGATATATTCATTCTTCAGTGCACTTGCTCGCTTTTCAGTAAGCTCAAAGAAGATTTCCTCTGGTGTATCAATACCTTCGTTATAGTGCTGATAAAATCCAAACTCTGTATCAACACGATCAACAATCTCAGCAAGCTTCGTCAGTTCAGTCAGAGGTATCTCTTTCATTGCAAGAACTGACTTGGTTAGCTTAGCCATCTTAGTCCGCATATCGCCAGCTTCTTTTGGCATCATAAGAGCACGCATACCAAGCTTCTCAGCAGCTCGCGCTGGTGTGGTCATTCCAAACCCTGCAGCTTTGTATAGATACTCTTCAACCGTATCGTCAAGCTGTGCCTTATGCTCAGTAGCATTGCGCAGGATCTTACGAGCAGCTATCTGACGGAGATCAAATGGATAACGTGCCTGCTTCTCAAAGAGCTTCTGTGCAGCAGCTTTAATGTTTACCTCGTTGTTGATGGGCAGATGGCGTACTGTCTTACCATCCTGCTCAAAAATCATTGCATAGTCTTTATCATCCACGGTTTGTTCAGGCGTGTTATGTTGCTCCCACAGCTCTGCAGCCTCCTTTGTCGTATCTTCGATGGCAAAGTAAGCAGCAGCCTTGTTAATTCGTCCTTGAACTTCTTGTGCACGGAGGGTAGGGTAATTGTGTTGGGCTTCGAGAAAGTACAGTTGTGATAGCCATGTTGCAGCTTTTGTATGACATGGGAACTTTCTGATTGTAGGGTCGGCAAATACCTGTTGTGGTAATGTGGCGACCTCGGCGGGCTCGATAGTTTCAGCTTCTTTGACAAACTCAGGGAAGTCGATCAATCGAGAAAACTTATACAGCATCTTGTTACTCTGGTCGTCTGTTACGTCAGCAACTTTGGTAAGCGCCATGGCTACTCCTCCGGTCGACTTGAATGTACACGTAGGGCACGAATCAATATTACAGTCTTTCGAAGTACCGGTCAAGAAACATCTTCCATCAGCTACAGTATGTCCTCTTTGTCAGCAAGAGTCACTATATATTTATGTTTCTCCAGGTGAAGGTGGTAGGTGGTATTCCTGTCATTTCTGCTCCTTTAAAGGCGACTCGATCGAGTTATATCAAGCTGGACATCAGATAAAGGATATTAGCACTGCTGTGCGCGATCTCCTACATAAGCAGATTATCCCTATGACAAGCAGTGAGCTAACTGCTGAAGTGATAAGGGGATACAACTCGAAGTACGTGCTTAGACGACGACAGCTGTTAGCCTTCTTTGAGAAGGCTCGTGAGCATTTAGTTGATATTGATCATTTTGCTCTACAGCTCCTACAAGATAACTTCCTTTGGAGAGGTTACTCAAATGACCTATATAATCTATTGGGTCAATTTGTAGGTGCATCTACGCCAAAGGAAGCAGCTGCATACGGTGTGAATGTTCCAAAAGGTTTTCATCATTTTCTTGTATTACCATACTATGATGTACCGGGTCGAATATGTTCGTTACTGCTGATAGGAAGTAAGAAGTCGATACGTATACGCGTGAATCTCCGTGATGATGATCGCGAAGATGGTCTTATGATGCTCGGTACTGTGGGGTTATCTGACCCCATTGTATTTGCAGTGAATGACCCCATCTTTGCGCTTCACCTCCAAGCTAAGAACTTCACAACTGGAACAACGCCATTACCGATGGTGGTATATGGCACCACGACTGACAGAGCATGGGCTTCTATTTATGCTAGTAGACTGATATTCTGGGATAAGAAACAGACCTTCTTACAGTTCAGCCAATCGAAAAAGCATGTTCGATCACACATTGCAAGATGTCCCAAACTCAGTAATATCTTTGAGTACTTCAGAGTAATGACATTACCAAAGATTCTCAAAGCACTTACTGAAGGAACATTAACATGGCCTGAAGCAATGAAGCATTACATTCTTAACCACGATGATCGTGGAGAAGTCTGCGATACAGTTAAAGAACTGGAGTTGACGGCATATGAGCTAACCCGTATTTACGATTTATGCTCATTTGGTGAACGCGAACAAGTACAGCATATACTCGGAGAGAAGCCATATGAGCAGCATGTATATGTTCGTAATATGAAGATAATAGAAGCAGATGGTGCCTGGTGGATTGCTCGTGCAGGACATCGAGAGTTGGGATGTAATGCTATCATTCGTATTGATAAAGCAGTACATGCCTCGGATTCTGGGTTAGATACCTATGAAGGCCAAATTGTAGCAAATGGTAAGATGATGCGGTTCAAAGATGATATGGATAATATTGAGACGCTTCCTGCAAAATGGCTAAGTAAACAGATGATGGCTGGCGGTCTAGGTGTACCCATAATTCAGCGCAATTTAAAGACGAGTCTTATTGAGATTGCTAAGCAGCTATATCCAATCATGTACACTAAAGGCTATGGGCGCGTTGGCTGGAACCAAGAGGAACAGGCATTCATATTCCCGAACTTCAGCGTACGTGATGGTAAGATTGACAGCACTGTTTGCGCGCTTGTATCAGCTCATTTGGGTATGCCAGCAACCACCCTAACCATCGAACCTATGAGTAGCGGTGAATGGGACAATGCACTATTAAACGAACCTGAAAATGCTGTATTGTGGGCAAGCCTAGCGTGCTTTATGACTAATCTACTATCTCCTGTACTTGGATCAAATCCAACTCAAATAGGGCTTATAGGGCGTAATGGCTCTATGGCCAGTATAGTGGGAAAGCATCTAACAGCTGAACTTGGATTGATGGTAATTCCGTCAGAAAACAAGTCAGCACCTACTGTATGGAATTTTATTGAAAGAGAATCAAACCGACATGGCTATCCAATTTGGATAGATATTGCATTACACAATTCCAAATTCGTCGTTAGCATGGATGCGGTCAATAAACACAATATGATGACCCGTATACCAGAGGGTCCAGTAGCTGTACTGGCAGTGGGAGATGCATGGACGTTTATTGATGGTACTGCTATATCAGTACAGCGTAAGCCACTTCCAAAGCTAACTGGTATTATGCGGTATTTAGCTTGGCTTCAGTCAGTCAACTTTAAGCTACCACCCGCAACCAGTCTCCAGCAGAGCGTTCTCTTATCTTTAAGAGAATGGGCAGATGAAGAACTTCATGCACTTGATTTAACTGTATTTCAGAAGGCAGCCGATCGCATCAGAACACCTGATATGGCTGGCTTAGATCAACGGCTTCTTTGGATGATCCTATGGATCCAGGAAGATAGAAGACTGGGGATTACGCACGATGCCATCTATGGTGAGTTCCAGAATAGCCGTAGTATCAGTACCAAGGATCTCATTGTTATCGACGATATTGCCCAAAAGGTCTATATCCACGAACCGACACTTACCAAAACGTTCAAATCCCTCCCCACCCCAGACTACGATGGAGCCATGCAGGAGCTTGCCTCCAATCACGCCCAAAACGGGTTCGAGACATGTGAGAGTGGATTCGTCTTGGACCTCAAATACTGGGACAGCATTGTGCGAAAATGGCAACAGGTCAAAATCTAGTATGGCAGCCCCTCATATTAGAAAGAAGGAAAAGAGGCCAACATTCCGTCCTGGGCAGGCTTTCCATAGGGCGATCCTCCATATTACCAATAGTCTCATTGTGGTCCTAACCCCTTGCTGTGATAGACGGATGAGGATCTTCCCTGCTGCCTATCACCACCGTAGAGCTTATGTCATGGAAAGACGGTTTTGCTCCCTATGCCGACGCCTCTGGAAAGTGGAGTTAGTCAGGCATGGCAAAATATGGGATTCTGTGGCAAAAGTATCCATCTAAAGAATAACCCCCTTTTGCGTTAATATAACATGACGTACCCAATAGCCATTGGCAATTCGGGTACAAAGACGTGTTCTGGTTTCGACCAGAACTAATTTATGGCTGGCCCGGTGTGTAGCCAGATCAGCCCAAATTTTCATCATTAGCAGTTATACAGGGGGGTCGAAGGGAGACGATTGCTTGGCCTACCAGTAGCACGCTGTTCCCCGAAAGTCTGTGAGATATGTGGAAGCCCAAGGACAAACGATGACGGTGGTAGTCCTTGTGTCGAGTGCGGATCGAACCCGTTTGAGGAGGGGCGACATCTTCGGATTATCCCCTTTGGCGGAGCGGCTGAAAGTCGAGCGAAAGACAGAGCTAGAGTGCTCTTACTCCTGTGACCGTGGATCTTCCCCGGTCGCCCAACGGCGATCGGGGACTAGCTCGAATTTCTCTTTTCTATCAACTAATCGTCCCAGCGCTTGATTATCGGGTCAGCAAAGTTGGCTTGTTCGGGTGTAAGCTTAAGATGGTTAATACGTGATAAATCTGGATAACAGCGGTGAATATGCCAAATACCAATACAAGCATAATTAAGAGCATGGGCAAAGTCATCTGACATCTTGGGATTACTACTGATTAAATAGATATCTGCGCCTCGTGGAATAGAATGCTTATCTTCCAATAATGCCAAAAGGTCTTCAGTAACGTTTTTAGATGTTTCGTACTCAGGGAGTAGGATGAATAAGGATTTAAGGCATTGAGCCTGTAGAACTAATGATCTTGCTTTATCTAGAGAAAAGTAGGAACGTTGGTTGTGTCCACCAGGTCGTTGCATCTCAACCATTTTCTTAACCGTTGCTCTAACATAAACGAATGGAAAGATCTTGCTGATTGGAAAGCCAGCCTGAATTATTAGAGTCTCTCGGACAGCTCCAGCCCCACCAAAGTCATGACACAAGTAGTGACATTGGAAGGCTTGGAACAACCGCATAATCTCAGATGCCTCTTCCATATGCGATGCTCCAGCATGGAGTCGTTTAGCAAAGATACATTCAAGTTTTCCAGTCTGTGGATTGAGGCCAACAATCGTAGCTACTGTCCATGAGACCTGATCCTCACCACCACCGCCCCAGTCAACGCCCATTGCACGGTATAAGAAGTTATGGACACGCTGTAATGCAATAGGTTCTTCGTTTTTGTACTGGTTACCTTTCATTGAAGCATTCTTAATGTCTGTGAGGGTAACGAGTTTAACACCTACGTCGCAGGCTTCACCGAGAACTTCGTTAAGGAATTTCGATTGTGTGTAGTTGTTTCTACCATCACGTTTACCGAGCAGTTCGAGCCATTTGTCTGTTGGCTCATCTTGTAGTTTGCCGGGTGCATACTCCAGATCTTCATAATGCATAGGCATAATGATCTGAGGGACATGATAACCAGAGTCAGTTGTCATCCTACTTTGTACTGCATGGATCCATCGACCATTTCTAGGCTGTATACGTCGTCCGCATTTTGCACAAATTGGTCCGGCTGGTCCAATCATCTTAAGTAGATGATAGTCCATTGCGGGAATGTTCTCGAAATTACATGCTGTACAGCGTGTAACCCATTCACCTTGAGATGACTCGCGTTCCCATAATAGTTGGAGCGTATTATCGAGAGTCTTGGGGGTGCCAAAGAACATTTCAATACCGAATTTCGATGCTGACATACATTCTCGGATAACGGGGATAAAGGTGTTGTCTATGTCTTGAATCTCGTCGTACTTTACGCAGTCTGCTGAAATTCCTCGAATACGTTCTACATCGAGGAATGCGAACGAGAAGAACATCTTAGACTCGTTCAAGAAAGACTTTTGGAGAACAGAGTTCTCCACATATTTGTTCGTTAGAAGCCCTTCCATAAGGGAGGTCTCGATAAAAGGACGTATATAGTTAGCACTTACGCGACGAATCTGTTCAAAGCGAGGTGCCACAAATAATGTAGCGAAGTGTGACTGCGTTGCTGTTTGCATCACTGATTGCGCTGAGAGGCCAGTTGTCTTACTTACCTGCCGACCCGTCTTCCAATAGGAACGACGAGGAATGCGAAGCTTGAACAATGGTTCAAACGGAGCATGATGGTCCAGCGTGTAAGGCTCTCCTTTCAACGATAGCAGTGGCAAGATGGGAATGAGTGTATCAATTGCCTTTCCCTCATACATCTTGGCAATTTGGTTGATGAGCTTTGACGCATCGTTCTTCAACAGTCACCTCCGCTCTTACAAATCGGAGGTACAATAATGTGGGATGAAATCGCTGATATGATCGATGAACTAGGTAATGTAGTCACGGATATCTTTCGTAGCATACTCTGGTTCCTCGATTAATACAGGGCTGCAGTGATAATTGTATAGAGCATTGGCACCCCCACAAGCTATCATCTGCCCTATATTAAATCAAGCGTCCTTAGCATGTATTGGATGTAGATATGAGTTTGCGACCAAGTGATACTGGTATTTCTCTAATCGCTGGCAGCGCGTTATTTGCTGTGGTGGTTGTTACAATATTAGAAAAATCGCTATTGTTTTTGTTGGGCGGGGCAATCATGGTATTGGTCCTTGTTCGAGCGTTGGTACGGAATTAATTCATGGGCGAACGAAAATCGTTAAATGAACTAGCACAGCAGCTTGCCAATGATGCAGGACAACGGATCATTAAGATCCCTGGAATTCGAGCAGTCTGTGTGACGTTTGTTGGTGACGAAGGGATTCCACTTGGTGCTATTATCTACGATGAAGCATTTCGAGATGCTAGTACAATCCTTGAGTCAATTGAGCGTCTTACGCAACATACAGGTCTTTTAGTGCGCGCATTGGGGAGGTATGAAAGGAATCATAGCGAAGGCTTGGGCGGACAGGCGGAACACACAGTTAAGTCTGACTGCAATGAGTCGACGCATCACGCAACACCTGACGCAGAGGGCATTGAGACCGCCCAAGGCGCGGACGAACTACCTGCCAATACTGATCGGTGAACCCGGAATCGGAAAGTCGAAAACACTATCTTGCATAGCTGAAACGCTAGGCTGGAATTTTGCAAGATGGGATGTTAACGCTCAAGGTTTTGAGGATAATGCGGGGCTACCATACCTCGCAGAAGGAGCCAATGGAGAGAAGATAGCAAAGACAGCACCGTCTGAATATCTTCCTACGTTTGCTTCTGAGCCGACATTGTTAGAGATAGGCGAATTACCTACTGCGCCCCCAAATGTCCAAAATCAAATTCGTGAGATCATTGATGGGTTGTTTATCGGGAAAACAGTTAGTCCATTTTGTTTAATGGTTGCTACTGGTAACCCACCAGAGGCTCGATTTACAACTGGAAATCAGATCGATGAAGCAATCGAAGATAGGCTAGATCCATATATTGTTGTGCCACTCCCAGATGAACTCTTGACGATCTGGTCGCGAATCATGTTTCCTACAATCTACCGATTTTTATCAGACTATCCAACGTTCATCAGTAGCGTAATAACTGATGGGGCTGCAGTGGGACATCAAGATTTGAGCCCACGTCACTGGATGATGATTGCGGAGAAAGTAGAGAATTTGAGAAACGTTGGCGAACCTGCTGCTGTTATCATGCAAGATATTCGCTCATCGTTTGTAAATGCGACCAATATCATTCCACCGCTACAACAATACCTATTAGTCGGTGATAATCCAGAACTTATGATTATCCTTGGGCGAGAGCTTATCACCGCATCACCAGAGCTTTTAGTGGAATACGAAAAACGAATACAGAAGTGGCTCAGCAATAATAAATTACGTGGCTTTGTCGGTGCAAGTAAGAATGACTTACTACGTGTACTGACCCAACTGACCAAAGTAGAAGTAGAGCAGTTGCCCAGGTTTGGTCCCAATATCATCAAGTTCATTGAACTACTTGTTGATGGGAAATGCCACGATATGGCGAAGAACGTTTTTGATGTGATCTATACAAGAGAACATATTGCAGAAATTGTATTACCTCTTGTTGGGAACACACCAGTTCTAGTCAAAATGACAAAAATGTATTACGAACTTAAAGAACTTGCGGCTAAAGTCGACAGCAAATGAAGCTTGTTGATATATCTGAGGCCACAGATCGTAAGTGGCTCGAAGAACTCCTTTACTACTTACTTAACAAGGAACAGTTTGACTACTGTTACGCGTTACATGGGGTAGAGGTGTTAGCCGTAAAGCAACCGTTTGCGTTCAATGGCCCATATCCAACCCCAGCAATGGTAACGTTGGACAGTAGCACAGGTCAAATCTGTATGCTGTTGTATTGGCCAATTATCAGTCGGCTCAGCTTCAAAGCAAGAGTACAACTGATCAAGCACGAAACACTCCATATAATAGAAGGACACATGTCGCAATATGGGCTTGATCTAATGCAAGGTTACGGTCGAAAGATTGCTGGAATGGCAATGGACATCTATGTGAATCAGCTAATCGACCGTAAACAACTCGCTGATGAAGGCTTACCTGGATGCACCCTCAACCAGTTTGGCTTCCCGCCAAAACTCAGCTCACAGGCATATGCCGAATTGTTGAAGGGACTCGTAATAGATCTTCCGGATATTACATATTCGGACGAGACTAACGATTTGCAAGATCCGCTAGCTGGTACGGCTGGCAATCCGGGCGAGGATTTCACAGGAAAAGGGGTTAAGGGTGTTGCAAGCGGAGTGATCCGTCTTGACCCTAGTGAAGCACCTCTTGTTCATGCGAAGATGACTCAACTGATACAAAGTGTTACTGCAGCTCTCGAAGCAGAGAAAAAGGCGTGGAGTCGTGGATTCTTTGGTGCTGACCAGGCACAACTTATTCAAGCCTCACAACGAGAGGCTGAGGTGCCTTGGAGTATGTACTTAAGAGCTATGGAAACACGTAACCGAGATGACTTCGTTGTACCAACCCGACGCAGACCGTCTAGGCGGCATTCGGCCCATATGGGTCGTATTCGGAAGTCTGGTCTTGACGTTGTCTTTCTCGTAGATACTTCGGGATCCATGGGAAGTTCAGAGTTGAAGCTTGTCGATCCAGAGCTTCGTGGATTACATGCTCGTGGCGCACATATCACCGTGATTCATTGTGATGCTGCTGTTACGAAAGTGGATGAGTATAATCCATATGTCGGGCTCGAAAACTTTCATGGTCGTGGCGGAACCGACTACAGCGATGCGTTGGTATATATTCGTATGATGAATCCAATGCCTAGTTTTTTGGTTGGTTTCACCGATGGCTATGGTGGCATAGAACGCTACAAACAGATAATCATAACTGAAAGGAATGCTTCATGGTGGGACGACTACGTAGCTTCTCACCAGGAGACGAGCCCAGATGGAATGCCTACGTTATGGGTACTTCCTGAAGGGTGCATGAGTCCCATGGAATTTAAACAGAATATCGCTCCATGGGGAACAGCTGTTACCGTCAAACGTGACCATTCCTAAATTACAAATCTTTCCGATACGAGGTACCGCCGCATCTTGTGAGGGCACAATGTTCTCACTAACAACTACAACTTTCCGGAAAGGTTTCAAATCCATGTCTGATCAAGCTCCTGTCGCTGGCGCACCGAACGCCGAAGAAGCCGGAACCATTCGCGTATACCTCATGTCTTCCGCCGAGACCGGCTTCGCGGACTTCGTCCGTCTCGCCGCTGGCGCGACAATCCAGACCCTCTGGCAGCAGCAGATGGGCACCTCGGATCCGTCGAAGTTCGTCATCCGGATCAACCGGGAGAACGGCGAGTCGCCCACGGGTCGTCTCCCTGCCGACTTCGTTCTCGTCGAAGGTGATCGGATCACGATCACGCCGCACAAGGTGCAGGGCGCCTAGTCCTAACACCGTAAGTACCTAGTTGTCCCTATGGCGCCCGCTCGCGTGATGCGGGCGGGCGCCATATTTATCTTCTTTTTTGTTCGGAAAGGGCAATATGGCAAAGGCTCAATCGTTTGAGACAATTACTGACGCGACAAAAGGCGCGGAGTTGATTCACAAATATATCCGTCGTCAGCGCGTTGAGTTTCCGGATGATCTGGCTGACTTGATCAGCGAGATCGCAGCGGAGCTATTGTGCTCCGTGGATGCATGTCACAGTGCAGACTTCCTTCTGCGTGAGAAGAATAACAAAAAAGAAGCTGGTATTGCGATGAACGAAGTGATGACGGCAATCACCACGTTTAAGAACCAATTTGGTTTCCTCATATCACAGGCAGACTATTGTCTGCATGGGGTAAACGGAACACGGTTGGCAAATGATAAGTATGCACACAAACCGAATAATAGGTTACCGTTGCTTCCAGTGAGCATGATTGTACAAGGGCTCAATGGGATTAAAGCAGACTTTCGTGGTTGGAGTATTGAACGCAGGACTGACGGTTGGGTGTTGGTTGTCGAGACACATCCAGTGAAGATTGCAGATCCTCGCTATGATGTGGTCGTTAACTTCGGACCATTCAACATCGAACTGATACTAAGTCAACTCGCACGCGGAGTGAGTAAGCCGTATATAATCACTGCGCTAGAGCCGAATGTGAGTGAAACTCATATACATCCACATATTCGCACAAATGTTCTGTGCGAAGGTAATGGCGAGTCCATGATACGAAAAGCACTACAGGTTGGTGATATCCAGTCGTTCTTGATCATCGTCAGTCAAATCCTCAGTACGTACAATCCCACTTCACCATACCTCAGACTGGAATACTGGTCGAAGAAACTCCCACGTGGGCCAAATCCTCGACCGCATGCCAACTTTGGTAATGACGAATCCTCTGATTCAGTTTGTCCAATCTGCGAAGATGATATAGGTGATCCATATACCTGTGCCCTATGTGGTGATACAATCTGTGAGGAGTGCTCAAGTTACTGTAGCGACCGTGAACGCACTATTTGCAGTCGTTGCAGAAATAGACTGAGATCAGAAAGGGTAGGATGTCCCAACTGTTCCCACATAGGGAATACCAGTTGTGCCATCGAAGTACGACAAGACTGCCAGGACTGCTCTGAGCCGATACTACCAGCAAACCTTATACGTTGTAATGCACGAAACAGATACATGTGTCGTAGCTGTTATGATGCACGTGCGCACGATCAGAGGCCATGTTGTTCCGAATGGGCAACAACACCAAGCTGTCCTATGTTGTCTCTGCTCTCACGCGCAGCAGCCGTGCGGGATGAGCCAGAGCAAGCTGACACTGATGAAAATCGTCCAGCGGTACGAAGAGAAGGTGGGTTTATCGATACTGCACCTGATGATGGAGTAGGTGGCTTTGCCCCTGCTGTAACCATTGGTACTGGTGGAGGAACGGGACCGACTGGCTAATTTTAACATTTGTCATTTAAAGGATCAAGTCAGTGGGTAGAGGAAGAAATAGACGTAGAAGGCTACGTAGAGACCAAGCACAGAGAGAAAAGGGGGTCGCTATCTCCACGCCTCAGAGTACGTCGCAAGCTGAAAATTTCGTCCGTGGAAGATTGGGAAGTACTTCCAATGGACAGACAACTGGTGCACTTGTAGCAAAGGGTGCAGTATCCGCGCCTAAGACAACACATACTGTTGGGGCGTGGACTGCTCCGACAAAGAAGAAACTCGAAGGTAGGCCGAATCCTGTGAACACGCTGCGATTTTCACCAAACGCGTGGTCGAAGCTTCAGTGGTTCCGAGATAGAGGATCCACGGAGATCGGTGGCTTCGGTATCAGTATGAAAGAAGAGCCGTTGTATGTCCTCGATTTCCTGACGGTTGGGCAGCAATGCACAGCAGCACACGTTGAGTTCGACGATGATGCTGTAGCTAAGCTGCTCGATGACATGGATCGTAAAGGCTATACGCCAGATGAGGTGCTACGTGTGTGGTTGCATACACATCCTGGCTCCAGCGCATCGCCAAGTGGACAAGATATGACTACGTTTCACGATGTGTTCGGTAACTCCGACTGGGCTATCATGGTGATTCTTGCCAAAGGTGGTGAGTGCAAGGCGAGATTGCGCTACACCAACGGGCCTGGCGCAGAACTGGAACTGACACCACAGGTCGATCTGCATCCTCCGTTTGAGGGTGTGTCAGGTGAGGATTATGTAAAGTGGGAAGAAGAGTACCTCGCAAACGTTCGTACGCGGGGTTCTTCCAGTCCAACGGGACATAGTGTCACACATTACCCAAGTCATTACCCAAGTCGTGGATCGCACTATCAAGGCTATGGGAATTATGATGGGCACTATAGTGGATGGTGGAACGAGGATCAGAATGATGAGACTGCCGGGTTTCACAATGCCGGCTCCACGGATTCTGGTTCGCCTTCTAAACCGACTAGTCCAGCTTCTCATAACTGGGCACAGCCTAGCGGTTGCAGCAGTCGTCCACGTACTCGACTGGCTGACCAGTCCGAAATTCCCCCGTACGGTGGAATATACCGACTTGCCACCAGAGAAACAGACGAGAAAATGAGACTCATCAACGATTGCGTAGAGCAGGTCTGGCAGCTCGACGCAAATGATGATGATACCAAGACAATCATAACTGATCTGTCGTGGTATTCCTTCAGTTCGAAGGCCAAGACCAATGCTGAGCTTGGTGACGATATTGACAGCATCGTAGACATCTCTGACGAAGCGCCGATCGCTTGTGGAGAAGTCTCGTGGCGTGTCAATAGTGATGGCAAGCTTGTACCAATGAAGATCACACGTGTCCTCAGTAGTGGGCAGATTATTGATCTGCGTTCTGACGAGGCTGTGGCTGCCACTGAGTTGTTTCAGGTAACTAGGGCTAGCGGTGGCACTGCTGAGAGTACAGCAGGCTTTGCTCCAGCCTCAACTGATACAAAAGATGAATCGGTAGACGTGACGGAGAGCAAGATCGATGAAGCAGTAGCGGAAATCAAAGCGGAAGACGACAAAGAGACCAACACAACTCCACTCGGGTTTCGAAGTCTTATCACGGTTTCACGCTTCTGTGGCATATGCCAGCTAGAGATTGATCTATCAAAATCATACATGGTTGAGAATAACATCGGAAAAGTCAATCGTGGAGAACGGGCGCACATGGAGTGCGTGTTGGACAAGAGCGGTTGGCTTGAGGTTCCCCGTCCTCCCTCGAAAAGGGAAACTGAGATTGTCACCATTGGACAAGTGGTAGCGGCTGCTACCTCGAAAGGTAACGATGAGCCCGGATTCGGCCCTGCAACAGATGGAAGTAGTGACGGAGGAGATGTTACAGGTAGTGACGGAACAGGCGGAGACGGAGAAGAGTGCTGCATCATCGGAGGTCCATAACGAGGAACCTACGCCGGAGCGAAACACACGGTTCAAGGATATCCTTAAGCCAGAGGTTCTGGAGAAGACGCAGGCCATAGTGGTTGGCGTTGGTGCCATTGGTCGTCAGCTTACGTTGCAGTTGGCAGCCATTGGCGTAAAGAACATCTGGATTATCGATCCCGAAGATGTGGAGATCGAGAACCTTGGTGCACAGGGATTCTTCATGGATGACATGAATATACCCAAGGTTGAGGCTGTGGCAACATTGTGCACACGCATTAATCCTGATGTGATCATCAAGACATCCAAAACGAAGTTTCGCAAGGAATTCGTGATGGAGCTGGTTCGGGAGGGGGAAGCTGAAGCAGAAAAATACTTCGCAATCTTCTCTTGTGTTGATGATATGAAAGCACGCAAGTCGATCTGGCAAGCATTTGAAGAGCGATTCTTGCCAGAAGACGAGCCAGGTGATCCGTTGGCTCTCTTTGTCGATGCTCGTATGGGTGCTGAAGTTGCACGAGTTCTTGCCGTCTCGCATATAGAAGGCAAGATGTACTATCCACGCACGTTGTTCAATGCGGAAGACGGTTTGCAGCAAAGCTGTACGGCCAAGACCACCATCTACTGCGCTAATTTGGCGTCAGCGATGATGGTGGGGCAGTTCAGTAAATGGGCACGGGGTATCCTGATTGACAAGGATATCCTGTACAACATCTTCGCTGCGATGATGATTCATAATTACGAGGATGAATCCTAACGTAATGGCCCTCGGTAAGTTTCTAAAGGATCAGGAGATCTCCAGTAGTCAATGGGATCTCCTGATCTTTGGGGATGGATCGGGGGCGCAGTGGAAGGATGGTGGTGGTTGTTGTGCATTTATAATCGACAATCGGCATCATGTACGTACGTGTCTGATCAGCGCTCAATCACGCGCAACGGTGAATCGTATGGAACTCCGTGCGTATGTTGATGCGTTGGGCGTACACTATAACGAGTTACTCGACGGTAAAATACATAAGCCACCATATCGGGTTTGGATCTTTTCAGATTCAGAATACACGGTAAAATGTGGTAGCCGCGAGTATGGACGTAAGGCTAACCTCGATTTATGGGCGGTCATCGACTGGTTCGAAACGAGAGGTTACCGTTTACGTTGGCGGTGGCTTCCTCGTAACAGCAACGCACTTCACACGAAAGCAGACGAGCTGGCTGGAAAGGCCCGTATTGCAATCAAAGATTTATTGCTGTCGGAAGAGGAGGTGTATCGACTCCTTCCATCAACAGATACGGAACAGAAGCCCGTAAACGTCAAGCTCACAACATGTTCGTGTGGTGCTCCAATGCTGCTGTCAGAGCTACTCTGTCCACAGTGTGGGTGTTCCAGGAATACGTTAGGAGGGAGTTTTGGCGTATGACAAATTTGAAGAGTGGAAATATGAAGTAGACCGTCAGTTTCGTATTCGTACATTATGCACCTATATCAAGCTTCGTGTAGATGCTGAAGCAATGACAGATGCATTTACAAGCGGCAAATCACCAGTATCGTTTGTAACTCGTTGGATCAAGAAATATGGTCTGACGGACTGTTCAAAAAGCTGACAAGGTTGATAAGTAAACACCCGACCATAGCTACCAGAGATAGTAGCTATGGTCGGGTATTCTTGAATGGGAGTTAAAATGCCAGACATGACTGACCTCTTATGGTGGGTACAATTAGCAGACTGTTCTTACTTTAATAAGTGGGAAGAGATGCGCGATGTTCTCAACGAGTTCCCATTACCTGAAGGGGCAGCATTAGGGTGTGACTGGACATGTGATACACCAGGGTCAATCAGTATTCTTGGTAGTGGAATGCCGATGGAGCTTGATGATCTATTCCTACGCTGGAGCCCTCTACTTGGCACAAATGAGTATATCGTCATGGTTGAGATGCAGCGTACTGATGTTCTCAGGCGATATGCCTCAAAATGGTATGTGCAGACTGCTAATGACTACGTCGAAGTCGTCGGTATTGACGTTGCCAGATATCTTCTCACATCCGTGACAGATTGGGACGGAATTTCTTGACAGGTAATGGGCTACAAGCTATAAACAATGACAGCGGAATAAATCGGACGCGGGGGCAACCCTGAGTTGGTTTATGATTTCAACGAAGATGATTTGCAAAGATTAGCG
>Ga0114918_10002047_pt1 | contig 18096 bp, 22 predicted proteins | sample LantaG_FD_87015 | JGI IMG/M metagenome (GOLD analysis project Ga0114918, IMG submission 87015) | Deep subsurface microbial communities from Baltic Sea to uncover new lineages of life (NeLLi) - Landsort_02402 metaG | ecosystem: Environmental > Aquatic > Marine > Oceanic > Sediment | place... | reverse complement strand
CGCCGGCGCCGGCGCCGGCGGCGGCAGCGGCGGCGGGCGAGGGGGCCCTCCTTGGCAGCGGGGCGAGGTAGCTCCCGCCCCTCCCGGGAGACAGCGGCGGCGGAGAGAGAGCAGGAGCTCGAGCCGCCGGAGAGCGGTGGGAGCCGTCAGGGGGCGCGCGCTGTGGCGGCGGCGGCGGCGCCCGCGCCGGCGGAAGCGGCGGCGGCAGGCTCGCCGCCGCGTCGGCCGCGGCCCTCGCCCTGACCTTCCCCAGGCGCGCGGCGGCGAGCCACTCGTCCTTCGACAGGCCGAAGGGATCTCTTTTCGGTTCCTTGTTTCTCGGTCCCAGAGGAACCGAGGCGGAGTCAGAGGCAGAGGCAGCGGAAGCTGTTGAGGAGAGACCAGGAAGGAGCGACGGCGGCGGCTGCGGCGACGACGGAGACCGAAGCAGCAGCCTGGGCCCGCAGCGCCTCGCCTGCTCTGCCTCTCGCACCGCCGCCCTTACCGCCTCCTGCCTCGCGCGCCTCGAGGGAAGAAGTGGAGGGAGAGAAGAAGGAGCTGCAGTTGCAGCTGGGGCAGCGGCGGCGAGCGTCGGCGGGTTCCAAAGCATGAAAGTCCTCGGGCCCGTGCCGCCGCCGCCGTCACCCCGGACGACCTCCACGCCGCACCCTCCGCTCCCGCTGCCTCTCCTCGCCCCTCTTTCCTCGGCCGAGAGCGGCAGGAGCGCGGCCGCGTGGTCTCCCGGGTTGCCGATCGTGGCGGAGGCGGCGACGAACAGCGGCGGCGGGCGGGCCGCGGCGGCGTCGGCCTCTGCCTCTTGCGACAGCGGCGACGGCGAGGCGCTTCCGTTCTCTTCGCTCCCTCTCCCTGCTCCTCCCCCTCCTCCTCCTCCTCTCCCCATCGCCACGGCCGCCTTGGCCGCCTCGCAGCTGCGCCGCAGCCTGCGCAGCACCAAGGAAGTGTGGCACGCGAAGGCGCCGGAGAACGAGTGCGCCTCGTCGACGGCGACGAGCGCGAGGCCGGCGACGAAACGCGTCGCGCCGCTTCCGCTCCCTCCGCTTCCGCTTCCGCTTGCGCCGCCGAAGCCGCCGCCTCCAGCGGACGGGAGGAGGGAGGCGTGGACGACGTCAGGGTTGGCGAGCAGCACCCGGGTCCGCAGGGGAGACCACTTTCCAGGGGAGAAGGGGGAAGAGGAAGCGGAAGCGCGGGAGGGGGGCAACAGCTTCTCCCGCTCGGCGGCCGGGACGTCGCCGTCGAACAGCGCGGCGACGGGGGGGCGCTCCACTTCCCCTCCCTCTTCTCCTCCTCCTCTTTCTTCTCCGCCGTCGCCGTCCAGCCCCGCCGCCGCCAGCGCCCTGCGCACAGACGCGAGCTGGTCCGCCGCCAGGGCTTTGGTCGGGTACAGCAGCAGCGCGGTCGCGAACGGGTCCCGCAACAGGAGGCGAAGCATCGGCAGCACGAAGCAGAGCGACTTGCCCGCGGCCGTCGGCGCGACGACGAGGCAGGGCGGGGGCGAGGGGGAGGCGGCGGAGAGCAGCAGCGCCCTGGCCTGATGGTCGTAGAGAGAGCGGCCGCCGTCGGCGACGCCCGCGGCGGCGGCGGCGGCGAGCAGGGGGGGCGTCATCAGGCCGCGGAGGAGGGCGGCGGCGGCGGCGGAGGAGGAGGAGGAGGAGGACTCTGCGCCGTCGCCGTCGCCGCCGCCGCCGCCGCCGCCGCCATCGCCGCTTTCTCTCGGGACGCGGAGGAACCTGGCGGCCCTCGGGCGCAGCGTGCGGCCGTGCTCTATCTGCCCCGAGTACCAGGGAGCGCCGGCGAGTCTCTGCTCGACGAAATCGGCGACGGAGAGCTGGTGCCGGGCGTCGTCGGCGCGCAGGAGGGAGGCGAGGGTCGTCGAGGAAGAGGGGCCGCCCCCCTCCTCCTCTGCCGCCGCCGCCGCCCCTCCTCCTCCGGCGGCGGTCTGCCCTCGCTTCCTCCGCTCGCCGCGCTGCTTATCCTGCTGCTTTTGCTGCTCTTCTTCCTTCGTGCTTTTTGCCCTGCGAGAAGCCTCCTCGAAGGCGCGGACGAACCCTTCGAGCGGGGCGTCCCGCGGCAGGCCGGCGGCGGCGGCGACCGCGGCGGCGCGGAGCAGCGCGGCGCGGAAGACGGCAACTCGGGTCCTCGGAGGAGGAGGCGCCACCGCCGCTGCTGCTTCTCCTCCTGCGAGGCCGAGGAAGGAAGCCGAGGCCGCTGCTCCCCGGGTGCGGATCTTGGAGACCTCGAGGAAGGGGGAGCCCTCGTCCAGTGCCTCCCTCGCCCGCTGCCCCTCGCCGTCGTCGTTCGGAGAAGCACACGGCGGCGCGGCCGCGACGACAGAGCTCAGCAGCGCCGTCGTCGGGGACGATGGAGGAGGCTTCGAAGCGATCGGCCGGCGTTTCTCTCCTCCTCCTCCTCCCCGCAGAGAGATCATCTCGGGGCAGAGAGAGGCGCAGGCCCTGATCGACGCTCCGTCGACGATGGCGGCTGCGGCATCGACGCCTCCTCCTCCTCCCCGCGAAGAAGAAGAAGAAAAAGAAGAAGGAGCCGAAGCCAGAGCCAGCGGCGCCGCGACCGAGGCGAGGAGGTCGGGCGTCGCGCGAAGCTGCCTGCGCGAGACGAAGTCGTAAGCTGCCAGCAAGGTCCTGAAGGCCGCGGCGAGGGAGCGCAGGGCCGGGGGGAGGGGGGGGGGGGCCGGCTCCTCGGGCTCTCCTCCTTCCGGAGCTGGAGGAGGCGGGCTGGGCGGGCGCGCAAGCGGAGGGCGAGGCGGGCGCGGAGGCGGAGGGCGAGGCGGGCGTGGAGGCGGAGGGCGAGCGGGGCGCGCCCCCGTCTCCTCGACCCCGGCTTTCTCTCCTCCTTCCGCCTCCCTGCTCCTCCTCCTGCTGCGGTCCTTTTTCGACTCTGCGCGCACCACGCACGCCACGGTCTCCCCCGGACTGATCCGCAGAGGAGCCGAGTCGTCGCGGAGTTCCACGCCTCGCAGGTAGAGCTTGCAGCTCTTGCGAGTCGGAGGGGGAACGGCGGCGAGTCCAGAGAGGGCCGCGACGGCAACGCGGAGCGAGGCGATGGATGCCCCAGTTCCTTCGAGCTCCACTTGCTTGATCGTGCCGTCGAGCCAGCGGACTCGCGCGGATGTGGTCATGCTTCTGCCGCCACCGTATCGGTCTTTGGTTTGCTCAGTTCACTCTGGAGCGCAGCAGCAGCCGCGAGCGGCCGGTGATGATACGGGCATTGATTTTCAACTGGCTTGTGTTTTCACAATTCATCGAATCAAACTCTGGAGAAAGGGGGGAAAAAAGAGTCTCTTTCAAAGAATGGCGGAAGAGGGTATGACTTTTTGCTCGCGATGCTTGGAGTCCAATCACATGAGTCCGCTCGCGCGACGGAGGCGATGATCTCACGCAGAGGAAACAACGATGAAGGAAACGAAAACGAAAAAAAAAACTCAAAACAGAGAAGAAGAAGAACAAGGATGCCGAAGGTAGCGATGACGACGAAGAGGAGCAGGAGGAAGGGGAGCTCCCCCCTCCGCCAGTCCACGAGGCGGTCCTCGCAGCCCGCTGGGCCAGCTCGACGCACCGGCAGCAGCAGCAACAGAAAGCCTCTTCAGCGGGCTCTTCGGCGGCGGCGACCGGCGACGCCCTCCCCCCTTCCCCTCGAGAGCCCGCCGCCGCGGTCTCCATCTACCAGCAGAGGGACCGGGGGAGCCTGCACGCGAGGTCCTCCGGGGCCGTGGTCTTCTCCGCTCCAGCGACGAGGACAGTGAAGCGGCCCCGGGAAGAAGAGGAAGGAAGAGGAGAGCCGCTGCCGCTGCCGCCGCCGCCGCCGCTCCTGAAAGCTCCTCGTCCTCCTCCGCCGCCGCCGCCGCCGCCGCTGCCTCCTCCGGCTCCGATCTCCGCCCCGGTCCGCGGGGTCGTGCGCAGCTCCGGCAAATGGGGCGGCGTCGTCGCCGCGCCGTCGTCGAGCGCCGCTGCTCTGACTCCCGCTCCCCGGGAAAGAGACGAGAAATGAAAAAAACGAGAGAAAATGTATTTTTAATAAAATGAAATTTGTTGCACCCTCTTCTTCCTCCCCTTCTCTTTCTATCTCAACTCTACTTCCTCCTCCCGTACACCTGCGGCGTCGCCTGCCTCGTGGCCCAGAGCGTGATGTCTCCCACCTGGCAGTTGGCGGGCCTCGTCACGCTGAACACGACGGCGTCGGCGCAGTCTTCCGCGGTCAGAGCGTCGATCCCCTCATAGACCTTGTCCGCGGCCGCCTCGTCTCCCTTGAACCGCACACCGCCGAACTCCGTCTTGACCGCGCCGGGGGAGATCAGCGTCACGCGCACCTGCGAGTCGACCAGGTCGCTCCGCGCCGAGTTGGTGAAGGCGAGCGCAAAGGCCTTGGTCGCGCAGTACGCGGCGCCGCCGCCGTAGTGGTGGCTCCCGGCGACGCTCCCCATGGTGACGACGTGGCCCCGGTCCCGCGCGAGCATCCCGGGCGTGCACAGGCGGGTGAGGCGGGCCAGCGCGAGGCAGTTCGTCGCGACCATCGTCTCGACGTCCTCGACGCTCAGGTCGGAGACCCCGTCGACGCCGAGGGCGAGCCCGGCGTTGTTCACGAGAATGTCGACCTCCCTGAACTCTGCGGGGAGGGAGTCCAGGAGCCCCGAGACCGCCTCGGCGTCGCGGACGTCGAGCACCGCCGTGTGGATCCTCAGGTCCGGGAAGGAGCGGGAGGAGCAGGAGGGGGAGGGGGAAGAGACGGAGGCCAAGATCTCCGCCCTCAGGGCCTCGAGCCTCTCGCGCCGGCGGGCGACGAGGACGAGGTTGCACCCCTCCTGCGCCAGGGCCCTGGCCGTGGCCGCCCCGATCCCCGAGGAGGCCCCCGTGACGAGGGCACACCATCCTGCGATGGACTGGGAGCGCATTTCGGGGAGTTTTTTTTCCCTTTCTCTCAACGATCAATCAAGGTCTTTGAGAGCTGGCGCGTTCGCTGTACTCTCTTCTCTCTTGCTCAGTCTCGAGAGAGAGTAAAGAGATCGAGCACTTCTCGAGCTAATGGGGAGCAAAAGCAGAGCTCCCCTTGGTAGCGAGGCCGACGCGTGAGAAGATGCCGACGCGAAGACGAAGCAGAGGAAGAAAGAGTGCCTAGTTGCCCGGTTTTTCTTTTTTTCTTTTTTTTCTCGCTTCTCTTGTCGAACCACAAGGCAAGAGAGAGGCGGAGAGAAATCCCCTCCTGACGCTCGTTCGAGCAATGGAGGAGCCCCACTCCCCTCCTCCGCGCGCCGCGACCGCGGAGGAGGGATATACGACGCTCCTTGACCTCGACGTCGAGACGTTGCGGCTGGTGAGAGGAGAGAGAACGAGAAAGGGAGGGAAAACTCGCAGCTGAATTGTGGGGCCATCAAGGTGGAGCTTGACGAGCAGAGCGAGAGCGCAACGACAACGGCGACTAACTCTCTTCACCCTCTCAAACCCCCCCCGTGTCCCAAAAAAAAAAAAAACTTCTGACCCCCCCCCCCTCAGATCCTCGAGCGCCTCCCGGCGAGGGACGTCGCCTCCGCGGGGGCCTCCTGCTCTCTGCTGCGCTCCGCCGCCTACGAGGGCCCCTTCGCCGCGAGCCTCTGGGAGGGGCGCGCGAGGGCCGCCCTGGGGACCTTTGCGGCGGCGCTGCAGCGGCTCGATGTCCCCTCGGAGGGCGAGGCGGCGCGCGCGGGGCCGGGGGCGGCAGCGACCGCTGCCGCGGCTGCACGCAACACCAAGGAGCCCGTGACAGAGCCTCTGGGCTCGGCGGGGGAGCTGCTGGCGACCGGCGGCGCCGGCGGCGGGAAAGGAGGAGGAGGAGCAGAGGAAGGGAGGGACCACCGCGACGAAGACCGCTTCTCCGCAGCCGACGCCGCCGCGGCCGGGGCCCGCGCCAGGGCCGCCGCGGCGACGAGGCGCGCCCTCCGCTGGGCCGCGGCGACCCGCGGCGCGCACTCGATGAGCGAGGGCGGCCTCCGCTGGAGCAAGAAAGTGGCCCTGGGGCTCCAGGCCGCGGTCGAGCAGGAGGAGGCCTGCGAGACGGCGAGCGACAACGGCGGAGCGGGGGCAGAGGCCGGGGCTCCCCAGCAGCCCCTCACCTCCCGGCCTGCTATGCCCCGCCCGCCGCTGCGCCGCGCCTTGGCCCGTTCTGGGCACGCAGCCACGCCCGTGGTGGCCGTCGCCGTCTCCGAATGCGAGCATGGGAAGCGAGCGAGAGGAAAACGGACCCGGGCGAGGCTCGTCGTCACCGGCGGCGTCTCGCGCGACGGCGGCACCCGCGGCGACATCGACGTCCTCGTCGTGGACGCGGGCTCCGACTCCGAGTGTGATTCTTCTCCGCTCCTCCCGAGGGTTACGCGCCCGCGCGTTGGGACTTGGAGGGACGACAAAGGAGAAGGAGGAGGAGGAGAAGAGGGAGGAGGCTCCTATTCTCCGCACAACGAAGGCAACAACAGCAACGCCTCCTCTTCGTCTCCTCCTCCTCGCTACGTCCCCCGGGCCCGGTTCCGCCACGCCGCGGTCGCCCTCGACCTCTTCGCGCACTGCCCGCTGGCCGCCGACGCCCTCGTCGCCGCGGGCGCCGCGCGAGACCTGGAAGATTTGAGAAGGAGAGACGGAGACGCCGTTTTAATCTTTGGAGGGTACGCAGCAGATGGCACCGAGTTCGGAGACTCTGGATCTTTAGACGTGATGTGGGTCGACAAGAGAGGAAGCAGGGCGACGTGGGCGCCGCTGAGGACGCTGCCTGAGGAAGCCCGAGGGCGGCAGCGGCAGCAGCAGCAGCAGCAGCCGCAGCAGCCCGACGGAGGCGGCGGCGGCTTCCCCGCGGCCCACTTCCACCACTCTGCGGAGCTCTTTTTAAGTCGCGGAGGCGGAGGAAAAGACAGGCAGCAGAGGAGGCCCTGCGTCGTGGTGCTCGGCGGCGAGGGCGCCGGGGTCCGCGCGAGCGACTCTGGCGGCGGCGACGGAGACGCCTTCGCTGTTTCGAGGAGCGACTTTGACGACGACGACGACGACGACGACGACGGAGACGCTTTTGCTGCTTCGGCGGGAGCGACCAATGCCTCTGCTCCCTCCCCCTCCTCTTCCTCCCACCCGCCGTGCCCCACCACAGCCTGGGTCCTCGACCTCATCTCGCTCACCTGGCAGCGCAGGCGCACGCGGCCCGACCCGCGCGTCGCGAGCGGGCTCGCGGGGCTCTACTTCCTGGGCGGCGCGGGCACGACGCCGGCAGCCGCGGCCGCGGCGAGGGCGGCCGTCGCCGCCGCGCGGGCCCGCGCGCACCCGTGGCCCAGGGCCCTGTACCTGTCGACCACGAGGCACTGCCCGAGGACGGGCAGCCCGCAGCTGGTGGTACTGGGGGGATACAGGACGACGGCCGCGGGGGACGAGAACGACGGAGGGGGAGGAGGGACGGGAGGGGACGCGAGGGGCGCGGCGGCGGCGGCGGCATTTCGCGGCGGCGGCGGCTTCGACGGCCCCGGCGTCCTCCAGTCGCTCGCGCCGTGGGCTCTAGATCTCTCCACCTGGCAGTGGCACGCGGGACCGGCGGCTCTGCGGGAGGCGAGGGCCGCCGTCGAGCGGGCCGCCTCCGCGGCGGCGGCGGCGGCGGCGGGCAGCTCGGCCTCTGCTGCTGCTGCCGGCGGCTGCGGCGGGGGTGCCTCGTTCGGCCAGGTCTTCCCCCTCGGAAGGCCCGCTGCCGCCGCTTCCGACGCTGCTGCCGCTGCTGCCGCTGCTGCGGACGCTTCTGCTGCTGCCGATAGGTGGTGCCCCCCGGCGAGGCAGCGAGCCGGGGCGTGGAGACTCGGGTGCGACGTCGTCTGCGGGGAGACGCAAGACTGCGACGACGACGACGAAAGAAAAGGCGATGACGGCGCGGCGGCCGAAAAGAGGAAAGGGAAACCCGGCAGCCGCCCCCTCGTCCCAGCCGCCTCCCCGACCCCTCTGGCCGACGCGGCCCCCTGGCTCGTTGTCTCGGGGGGATCCCCGGCGGCCGGCGGGGGCTTCTTCGGGGACGCGCACGCCCTGCACCTCCCGACCCTCGCCTGGAAGCGCGGCGACGGCGGCAACGAGGCCCCCTCGCTCGCTCCCTCCTCCTCGCTCCCTCCCCTCGGCTCGAGCTCGGGACCGTCTGCCCCCTCCTGCTCTCGGCTGCTGGTCCAGGGAAGGCCCACGGGGCCCGCGAGGATAGCGGGCCACTCGCTGAGCGGGGGGTTGGCCTTCGGCGGGTGCATCCCGACGCTCGCCGGCGTCGTCCCCGTCGCGAAGATGGACGTCTTGAGCTTCTTCGGCGGTGGGGGGCTGCCAAAGAGCCCTCTTCCTCCTCCTCCTTCCTCTTCGCATCCTCCGTCTCCTTCTTCCACGAGGCCCGGTTCGACGGTCGCAGCGATTGGGGCGGGGTATGCGGGTGTGGCGGGGGGCGCGGCGGGGGCGCCCGGGTCTCGGACGCGGTCCCCCGCGAGAGCCGCGGCGGCAACGGCGGCAGTGGCGGCGGCAGCGGCGGCGAGAGCGGGGGGCGTGGACGCTTTGTCTTCTTCCTCCTCCACTCCTCGTCCTTCGCCTCCGGGCCCGGGGACGACCCCCCTGTCGTCTTCGGGCTCCCTGCTCGTCTCTGACGGTACGACCTTCAGGGTGTGGAGGGACGCGGCGACCGGGAGGCTCTACGGGGAGAGGACCGGCGAGGAAGAGAGGGCGACGGGGGGAGCTGCTGTTGTGGGGGCGGCTCCTGCTTCTGCTTCTCCTCCTTCGGAGCGATTCGACGCTCCTCTTTCTTTTTCTTCTTCTTCTCCAGCTCCTGATCTCCCCTCCCTGCCGGCCTTCGAGCGGCTTCGGCTCTCCAGCTCCGCGATCGAGAGCGGGGACGACTTCGATGGAGAGGAGGATTCGGGAGACGAGGAAGACGACGACGAGTTTGTTGCTGCTGCCGCTCCTGCCGTAGCAGCCGCTGCCGCCGCTGCCGCTGCCGCCGCCGCCGCCGCTGCGGTTGCCTCGGAGGCCGGAGATGTAGTCATTGCTACTGCTAATGCTGCTGCCGCCGCTGCTGCTGCTGCTGCTGTTGACGCACCCGTCGTCGGCGGCGGCGAGAGCAGCCGAGGGAGCGAGGAGGAGGAGGAACAAGAAAACGACGACGAGGACGGCGACGATGGAGAGAGCGCCTCTTCTGATTACAGTGACGACGGCGACGACACTGACGACGACGACAACGAAGGGCACGCCGGAGGGGCCTTTGCCGCCCTCGGGCGCTGCGTGCTTTCGTGAACAAGAACAAGCAAGAGAAGGCGGAAAAGAAACCGCGACCAAGGAAAACAAACCAAGTTAAAAAAACAAGAAGCTCCCCCTCTTTCTCGAAATCCGATAACAACCAAAAATTAGGTCTAAATTTAGATCTAAAGCTCACACTTTTTTTCAAATCCAAGGCAGGGCGACGCCGCTTCTCTCTTAGAACGTACCTCCCGCTGCTTGTGGCATGTGTTTTACACTCGTTCTGGCGCGGGACGGTGGCGGTGCTTATTTTTATCTGGCCCCTCTTGGGGTTGTAATAATTTCCTTTTCGATCTCTAGCCCGGAAATTATTTCTTCTCTCAAAGCGAGATCGCTTCAAGAACGAGAACGATTCTTGCTCCTTCTCATTCTTTATTTCGTCTCTCTCGCTCGATTGAGCTGCGCCTCGCGCCCGCCGTGACCACGGGATGATACGCGGCATCCGTGACCTCTGGCGGAGGTATCAGGGCTTTGGAAACGACGTAAGGAGAGAAAAAGTCTACTGAATCAATTTGAAATTGGGGCTGATGGAATCGAAGGCTGGACGAGATGGAGGAAACATCACCCCCCCCTCTTTCCCTCACTTTTTTCCCTACCACACAAACCAAAACCACCGTCAACAACGGCATCGACAGGAGCTGGAGACCATCAAGCGCTCCACGCTCGAGCTTAAAGCAGAGGTCGAGGCCTTGCGAGCGTCCGCGGCGGCGCGGAGGCAGGCCCTGGAGAGCGCGGCCCTCGGGGAGGCCAGGGCCGCGGCGGCGGCGCGGGCGGCCGCGGCGGACGCCGTCGCCGGCGCCGAGAGGGCTCTCGAGTCCGCCGGCGCGCGGGCGGACGCCGAGCTGCAGGCCGTCGTCAAGGAGAGGGCAGCACTGGTCGTGATGGAGGGCGAGCAGGCGTTGGAGAGGGTGATGCTGGCGGAGATGATGGAGGCTGCCGAAGCGGAGGAAGCGGAGCGGGAAGAGAAAAAGGAGAGCGACAAGGAGAGGAGCTGAGAAAGGAAAAGAGGAGAAACCTTAGGGTCTCGACACGCGGAACTCCAACAACTTTATATGGAACTAACTGTAAATTATGTAAAGCTCTTTAAGCAATTCGACTCCAATTCATTACAAATACGCGCAGAGACACGCACAGATTATACACAACAACGTTAGGATACAAGGGGAGAAAGAGCTGCTGCTGAAAAAAAGGGGGAGGCGGGGGGAGAAGGTCAACCTCGTTCCTCCTCATCCTCCCCCCTTCTTCTTCTCTCCTCTCCACTCTCTCATCTTCTCTCTCTCAATTATCTCAATACCCGCGCGTTTTGCTTTTCACACCAGCAGCTCCCTCCAGGCAGGAGAGAGCTACCCTAGGTCCACCCCCCGCGAGGCCAGCCATCGGGCGTCGATGCGCCAAGAGGGAGGAGAAGACGTTTCTTTTTTCCTCTTCCTCGCTTCTGGTTTCTGTTGCTCCTCTTTGCCGCAGCCGCTCTCGCCCTCGCTGCCGGCTTTGCCCTCGCTGCCGCTGCGGGAGGCTACGAGCTCCTCGCGCCCGCGCCAATAGAGACTGGCGTCCTCGGAGCTCCAACCATTGACAGTCCTGAGGGTGAGGAGGGCGCGGGCTTTCGCCTCGGGGGACTGGAGGGAGAGAGCGTGCTGTTGGAAGGTGGAGTGGTTTTTTTTTTTTCAGGCGGGAAAAAAAAGTGAGAAAAGTAGCATCGAAAGCGGATGGAAAGAAAAGAAAAAGTCAAACGAAAATAAAAGTACAAACTGACTCACCGCGACGTCGTGTGCCTCCGGGCACAGCGCCCTCACGGCCAGCAGCGTCGCGACCCGCCCCTCGTCGTCGACGCGCCAGTGCTCGTGGGCCTCCACGGGAGCGGAACGAGATTCGCCCCGGTCTCCGTTCTCTCCTGCTCCGACGCCTCCTCCGCCGCCGACGCCGCCGGTGACCGAGCAGCGGAAGCCTGAGGCGACCGCCGCCTCCTTCGCGAGCCGCCTCCACTCGCTCTCTGGCAGGGCACCGGACAGCGGGCCCGCGCTCGAGATCGCCGACGGAAGGGCGTCGATCTCGAGCGGGGGCATGCCCGGTTTCAGGGCGACAGAGACGCCCCAGGGCCCGAGTCGCTCGCGGTCCCCTTCCTCGCCCTCGCCTCCGTCGCCTCCGTCGCCTCCGTCGCCTCCGTGTCCTCCGTGTCCTTCGCGTCCTTCTGCTTCTTCTCCTTCTTCCCGCCCCCCCTCTTCTCCTTCTTCTCGCTCCCCCTCTCCTCCCTCTTTCGGGTGGGCCCTCCCGACGGAGCGCACAAAGGCAAAGGCCGCATCCGCGTCCTCCGGCAGGGCCCTCTCCGTCTCTGCTCGAGGGACGTAGCCGATCTGCTCCTTGCCGTCGAGGGTCAGCACCGTCACGGCCCTCGGATCAAACGCGTTGTTCCTCTCTCGACGGAGAACGAGAGGCTGGTTCTTTCGCGCACAAGACGCGGCCCGCTGTCGTCCTTCGAAGGAGACTCCCGCCACGCGGAAGGTGAGGTCTGGGGTGGAGGCGCGGGCGCGGGCGCGGGCGAGGGCGGCAGGGAGAGGGGGGAGTCGAGGAGGGGGGGGAGGCGGAGGGAAAGAGGACGAAGAAGGCGACGACGACGACGACGACGACGAGGAGGAGACCGCTCGGACAAGGAATCCGTCGAGCCCGCCGCTCGGTGGTGGTCGCCCCGCTGCTTGTCGCCACTGGAGGCCCAAGAGGAGAGGTCGCCACATCTCTGAAGAGGAGGAGGAGCTGCTTGGCCTGCTGCTGCTCGCGACGGAAGCTCCTCCTAGGGGACAGCAACGCATTTGATCGCGTCGACCCTTCGAAGCGATGACGACGAAAAAAGTGAGTTTCCCAGCAGAGTTCGCTTTTGCAAAGGAAACAAAAAAAACGAAGAAAGCATCGGAATTTTCAAACCGTGCTTGCTCTCTTTTCTCTCTTCCGAAATCGATGTCGGGCCGCTACCTCGAGGAGATCATCCCTCGGGACAAGCCAGGCGCAGGCACCGGCGGAGGCCTCGGTGGCAGCGGCAGAGGAGCGGGAGCCTCGGGAGGGCGGCATGCGGGCGGCCGCGGCGGCGGCGGCGGCGGCCGGAGCGGCTTTGGTCGCGGAATGAATCGCGGCGGCCAGCTTCAGGCCCACCGAGGCGGCGGCGTCGACTCCAACAAAAAGCGCAAGGGCAATAGCGGCCTGGAGATCACGTTCGACCCGGCTGCGGTCAGGTGAGAGTTGATTGCGAGGGATGGAGACGGAGAGATGGAAAGGAGAAGAAGAAAACGATTGGCTAGATGCCGCAGTCGAAAACATTTTTTTTTTCGTTCCTCTTCAGCCTCCTTTTTTGCCTCTCCTCTCTCCACTCAATACTCAACGCCGCGATTCCCCCCCTCCTCTCCCCCGCCGTTTCCTTCACGAACGAAACAAAAAACACTCTCTCACTCTCTCTCTCTCTCTCTCAGGGACTACGTCACAGGCTTCCACAAGCGCAAGGTTGCCCGCCGCTCCGCGGCCAAGGCGGCCCTGGCGCTCAAGGAGCGCGCGGCGCGGCTCGAGGACCGCGCCGCGCGGCGCGCCAAGGTGCGCGAGGAGCTCGACCTGGCCCGGTACGAGACGCCGCCGCAGTCCGAGACCGAGGAGGACGGCGAGGAGGAAGAGGAGGAAGAGCGCGAGGGAAACGGCAGCGACGACGACGACGACGACGAGGGGCATTTCGGCCACCGGCCCCCCGCAAAGAGGACGAAGAAGAGGGACGCCGCCAGGAAGAAGCAAACCCCTCATCGACGACAGGAGGTCGTCCTCTCGGCCCCGGGCGGCGGCGACCAGCAGGTTTCGATCGCCGCCGTCGAGCTCGACTCGGAGGCCGAGGAGGAGCGCAGGAAGATGACGGCGGGCGGAGGAGGAGGAAGCGACGAGAGTGACGAGGAGGGCGGCGAGGGAGGCGGAGGAGGCGCTAGAGCTCGCGTCGCGGCGGCTTGGAAGCAGCGGGAGGAGCAGCAGAGGAAAAATCCCTTCACGGTGAAGCCTTCGAATGCGGCTGCTGCTGCTGCTGCTTCTGCTGCCGCTGGCAAGAATGTCAAGGCGAAGAAGCTCAAGAAGAAGAAAGGGAGGCGATAAAAGAAAGTGTAACTTTACAGAAAATGAGGAGGAGTGAAAAAAAAACTCTCAAGAGGCCTTTTTCTTCCTCTCGCTTCGCCTTGGTGTTGCTGCTTTGCCGCCTTGACCGCCGGAACTCCTCTGCTCCTCCCGCCGACGCCTCGCCCCGGCCCTCAGCTGCGCGACTTTCAGGTCGATCATCAAAAACCACGACTGGCGGAGGTGAAGGATCTGTTGTGGTTTTTATGTGTGCGTTCTTTCTCGAGGGGGGGGGTGAGCAAGAACCGAACGAGGGGGAAGAGAGAGAAGAGAGGGAAGGACGACACGACGAAGAGGAAGAAGAAGAAGAAGAAGAAGAAGAAGGAAGAAAAACGGAAACTCGCCAGCTGCACCGCCATCACCAGCAGCAGCGGGGCAGACACCAGCGCCGACCAGAAGACGCCGCTCTCGTCGTCAAAGTAGTTTGTCCGCCGCCGAGGAGCAGAGGAAGAGGGAGGAGAAGACGGAGAAGAGGAGGATGCTCGAGGGAAAACTTCGTCCCACTTTGCGGCCGCGAGCGCGTTGAGACGCTCGCCGCCGCGCACGAGCGCGAAGCAGAGGGCGAGGATGGCGAGCTGCAAGGGTTGGTTCTTCCGCGCGATTACGGCCAGCGTGAGCAGAATGGCGTGCGAAGCAAGCAGAGAGAGGACGAGCGGTTCCTGTGCAGGCAGTTTTGGGGATGGGGGGGAGACGGAGGCGGAGAGGGTTGAGTCGGGAGGTGGTCAAGGTCGACGGGCGGCTGAGCGACGAAAAAGAGAAAACAGACAAAACAAGATGCTTTGCGAACTCGGCTTTCAAGATTCACACCGTCCACTCGACCGCCGCTGCAAACTCCCGCAGCGCGCTGAGAACTCCCGGGCCCTTGAGCGCATCGGAGAACAGATCGTGGACCCTGGAGCTGAGCTCGTCGAGGGCGGCGAGGGCCTGGTCCATTGGCTGGAAGAAGAAGAAAAGGAAAAAAACTGATCACTTCCTCCTCTAACTCTTTTAAAAAAAAGAGGAAACAGCGAGCAATCGATGGCGCCAAAGCCGATGCTGCCGCGCCTCGCAGCGCTCTCGCTGCTCCTATTCTTGCTCGTTTCTCTCGCTCAGGCAGTCCGCGAGACGGCATTCTACGATCTGCTCGGGGTCGCCCCGGACGCGGACGACGCGACGATCAAAAAGGCGTACCGCAGGCAGGCGCTGTGAGTTTTTGTTGATTTTTCTTCTAGAGAACGACGAGAGCGTTGAGAATTCGTTCAAAGCTCCTTCTTTTCGTCAGCGCCACGCCCCTCGTCCCCGATTTCTCCTTGCTCGGATCGATCGAGCGAGTTTGGGTTTGGGCAGCACGGCAGAGGGAAAGAGAAAGAAAGCAGCGGAAGGCAGCTTCATCCTGTCGGCGTCGAAGTTCTGAGGCAGCTGCTGGATCGATCGATCGTAAGCTTTCGTCGCTGACTTCCTCGACCCCCTCAAAAAAAAAAAACTCCAAACCTTAGAAAATGGCACCCGGACCGCAACCCGGGCGACAAGAAGGAAGCCGCTGAGAAGAAGTTCAAGAAGCTGGCGATGGCCTACGAGACGCTCTCGGACTCGGAGAAGCGGAGGATGTATGACCAGGTACGAGGGAGAAAGAGAGAAGAGAGAGGGAGTTGAAGGGAAAAGAGAGAGAGAGAAAGGACAACGAAGAGGTCTCGAGGGAAAAAAGACTAACAGAAAACTCGCGCTCTCACCTCTTCCTATCTCTTTCTTTTCCCGTCCCCTCTCCAGATGGGCGAGCAGGGCCTGAAGAACGGCGGGCCCGGCGGAGGCGGCCCCGGAGGCCCCGGAGGAGGCGGAGGCAACTTCCAGTTCCACGGCGACCCCTTCGACATCTTCAACACCTTTTTCGGCGGCGGCGGCGGCGGCGGCGGCTTCCCCGGGGGAGGAGGGGGCGGGATGGGGGGGCCCGGTGGGCCCAATATCCGCTTCAACATGGGAGGCGGGGGCGGCGGTTTCCCCGGCGGGGGTGGCTTCCCCGGAGGCGGCTTCCCCGGCGGAGGCGGCGGCCGACAGCAGGAGCAGCAGGGCGACCTCTACGGCGACGGCGACGGCGGCGACGACCCCAGCGGCGTCGCCGTCGTCTCCCCCGACGACCTCCCCCCGCGGGACAGGAAGCCGACGTTGGTCGAGTTCTACACGCCCTGGTGCGGCCACTGCCGCTCGCTGGCGCCCAAGTGGAAGAAGGTGGCGGGAGCTCTGAAGGGCAGCGGGATCAGGGTCGCGGCCCTCAACTGCGACGACCACAAGGAGACGTGCGCGAAGTTCGGCGTCAAGGGCTATCCCACGATCAAGGCCTTCGTGTCCGGGAGGGTCGTGGACTTTGGGGGAGAGGAGCGTACCGCGAGGAGCATCAGAGACTGGGGGGTGTCCCTAGTGGAGAACGCGGAAAAGGGCAGGGAAGGGAACTCGGCGAGCGTGGCGAGCGTGCCAAGCGAGAAGGCGCTCACCGCGAACCTGCTCAGCCGGTGCGGCGGCGGCGGGAGCAAAAAAGGGGCGGCCAAAAACACAAAGGGCGTCTCGTGGGACGTCTGCGTCCTCCTGCTGTCGGAGAAGGTGGAGCCGCCGACGCTCCTGAGGACGCTCGCGCTCCAGTTCGACGGGAGGGTCGCGTTCGGCTTCGCCGGGAAGGGCGCCAAGGACCTGGTGAAAAAGTTCAACCTCGGCGTCGCCAACGGCAGCAGCGCCGACCCGTCGTCGTCGAAGAAGAAAGCGGCGGCGGCTTCATCTCTTTCGTCGCCCCTGCCCGCCATCGTCGCCTTCTGCAACGGCGACCTGCAGCCCGCCGCCACCTTCGGTGGCCGCATGCGGCCAGATGCGATCGAATCTTGGGTCTACGGGTTCGCGGGGGGACGGAAGTGCGCCTCGCTCGTCAAAGTTGACGCGGCGACCGACCTGTCGCGGCTGCGTGTGCCGCAGCTCAAGGCCGCGCTGGCCGCGAGGGGCGGGAGGTGCGCCGAGTGCGTGGAGAAGGGGGACTACGTGAAGGCTCTGAGGGACCTGATCGTGGCCGGGGGGAGCAAGGCCGAGCTGTGATACGAGGTTGAATGAGAGAGTTGGTGGGAGAAGGAGAGAGAGAATGAGAAAAGAACGAAAAGAAATTTTAAAAAAAAGCAGCCTCTTCCTTTTTTCTCTACATGTAGCACGCCCTCCCCCCCCACCCCCCCGGTTTCTGTTATTGATTCTTCAGTTTCTTTTTCAATCGACAACACCAAGTTTACATTTTCAAAAGCAAAAGAGGGAGGCGCAAACGGCGCGGGTGGATGCTCTTTAGTACAGGGGGGGCACAGGTACAGTTTTTTTCTTTTTCGCCGTCAGGCGAAATCATCTCGACCTCGCACCCCTTCCTTTTCTATCTCTCGCCTCCGTCTCCGTCCAGAGGCAATCCGTCCGCGAGGTACTGTACCAGCCCGGCCACTCCCCGCACCGTCTCCTCGATCATGCGGTCGAAGTCCTCGCCGCTGCTCTCGCCCGAGAGCGAGGGGACGCGAGGGACGTCTCCGCTCTCGCCGCCCTCGCCGCCATCGCCGCCCCCGCCGCGCCCGCCGCGCCCCGCCGCCACCGGCGGCGAAGAAGAAGAAAACGACAGGACGCCCCCGAGGGCCGACAGGGGGCCGCAGAAGCGGCCCAGGGAGGGGGAGAGCATCGCGGCGAGCTCCTCGTCGAGCGTGTCGCTTCCCCTCCTGCGCAGGGACCTCCCGGGGCTCCTGCAGGCCGCGAAGTCGCCCAGGCGAGCCATCCTCGGCGCGTAAAAGAGCGCGTCGGCCGAGCCCTCGCCGCCCAGGAGCGCGAGGATCCCGACTCGGGTCTCCGCGTCGACGGCGACGACCAGGTCGAACGCGTCGAGGTCGGCGAGCTCGAAGGCCGGGGCGCGGGGCGCGGCGAAGGCCTTGGGGCGGAGGGAGAGGCGGGATGCCTGGGCCATGAGCGCCGCGGAGGCGCCGCTCCCCGAAAGGTCGAACGAGGCGCTCCCGCTCTCATGCTCTCCTTGCTCGCCACCGGCGGGAGAGAGCCCGGCGGCGGAGGGGGCCAGCGCCCTCCCCAGCCCGCACTAGTCCCCGACGCGCTCCGTCAGCAGCGCCGCGAAGCGCGCGCGCGTGACGCCCGTGCGGTCGACGAAGAGGACCTGGAGGTTCTGCCTCCTCCAGTCGACGAGCGGGAGGCCGAGGCGCTGCCGCTGGCACTCGTGGCGGTGGCCGCGGGCGCGGGCGCGCCAGCGCCACAGCGAGGGGGGGCGGGGAGGGTTAGGGGGGACGATTTCGAGGCCTTCATCGCCGGTGCTGTTTCCGTCACTCTTGTTGCGCCGAGGGGGCGACGGCGAGCGTTTCCTGCGGGGCCATTTTGAAGGGAGCGCGGCGACGACAGTCGAGGTCAAAGAAGTCGAACGCTGCTGCGTCATCGGCACTGTCAGACGCGAGAGGGAACGGCCAAGGCGCTCCTTTGAGACCGGGCTCGAGAGGTCTCGCCGCGCATTGACGCGCATCATAGGCATGCGGCTGCGACTGCCCTGAGGAGAAGAGCGACAGGCGAAGGCGGAAGAACCGGGGATGCGAAGAGACGAGGGATGCGACGATATCGAATGCCCTCGCGTTTTTTATTTTTGTGTGTTTCATTTCTCGACCTCCGCTTTCTCTTTTATTTATTTTTTCTTCGCTTTTTTTTCTGTTAACACACGCGGGCGCACTCAGTCCCT
>Ga0114918_10002046_pt1 | contig 18109 bp, 15 predicted proteins | sample LantaG_FD_87015 | JGI IMG/M metagenome (GOLD analysis project Ga0114918, IMG submission 87015) | Deep subsurface microbial communities from Baltic Sea to uncover new lineages of life (NeLLi) - Landsort_02402 metaG | ecosystem: Environmental > Aquatic > Marine > Oceanic > Sediment | place... | reverse complement strand
TAAACGAGCGGTTCATTACCTGTGTTTTTGATGTTATGGACTGTGTGCGGCGGTATATAAGATATTTTCCCTTTGCCGACCTCGTGGGCGCCGTTTTCACCGATTAGTGCGAGGCCTTGTCCGGAAAGAAAAACGAGCATTTCCTCATATTGTTCAGTATTGTGCCGGCCGCAGCTCTCGCCGGGCCGCAGATATACCCTGCCAGAGCGCATTCCAGATGTTTGTGGCTTGCCGTCCAAAAGGCTTTGATATTCCACGTTATCTTTCAAATCTACGATACGAACCTTGTTTTTTGATGACCTCATAAAACCTTTTGCCCTTCAGTCTAAAAATGTGCCAATGTGTCGGCCTCTTTTGAGCCGCATTCGAGTAAGTATGCCCTTGCGAGTCTGCGATGAGTACCAGAAATTTCTTAGAGCAGGAAATCCGCTTTTAACGGGAAAGTTGCCTTGTTCAAGTCTTTGTTCATCGTACTTCGGGCCTACGCTAAAAAGCACCCAGGTAAGAGGCGATTTTTCCGGCTCGGTATATTTGACCAGCTTTCCTTCTTCTGAGTACGGAAAACCTTCAGGTATGTAAAGGTGCTGATTTGGCAGCGGGGTTCCGAAAAAATCATACTTCGGTCCGACGGCAATATACTTATAGGTGCATCCCTGGTTGAATTCATCTTCAATTTTTGCGTAGAGGATTTTACCTATCTTGCCGCCTTTTGGTAGGTAGCCCTGGTGAATCAACTCCTCAGGCAGGGCGTAAATGTGCTTACGCGCGTCCGGACTGCACTCGGCTCGAGTGGGCGGATATTTGTTATCGTTGTTCATAAAGTAGGCCTCAAGTGCTATGCCAATACCATAAATCTCGGCGTTGGCGACAACGATTCTGGCCTGCTCGCGCGCCCGCGACATCGCCGGCATCAATATTGCCATCAGCAGCGCAATAATGGAAATTACTATCAGTATTTCTATTAAAGTAAAGCCGCGTTTCATAACAGAATGCTCACATAAAATAACGCCGCAAAAATATACGCAACAGAACGGTTATCAGTCGCTGCCCCCGCCGCAGGCACCAGTGCCGGGCACACAGTCGAGCCAGTGGTCAGCAAGCCAGGCAAAATCGACAAAATCGACCTTGCCATCCCTGTTAATTTCCCCAGGAAGATTGTACCTGGCATAAGCGCGGTCGGTGAGAACCTTACCGTTGCCATCGTAATTGGGCACCCAAAGGCGATAGTCGCCTTTAGAGTCACCTTCCTGGTCAAAGATGCCAACCACATCAAACGGCTCGGTTAAATTATTTGAGCCGGGATGAATACCCCAACCGATGCCTAACTTCAACGGAAATGTCTTTTGCCCGTTGGTTATCGTCAACGTTGCATCGGGCGCCCAGGAATTTGCATCCACGAACCAGACATCGTTGATTTTTACCAGACGACCTTGATAGTATTCACAGCCGCCGTCTCGACTAGGGTAAAAAATGAAATCGTCATTTTCATCTTTAACGTCATCAAGCGTAATAACCTCAGGTTGCGGCAGGCCAACGCCTGGCTCGACCAATTCAATAGTCAAATCATATGTGGGGTCGGTACTGTGACGTTCATTGATATTTGTTTTTCCGTTGAAGAATTTTAGCAGGCCGGTGACCCTGACCCTATCGCCAGGTGCAAATTCATAACCACTGCAAGGGTCATGGCTCAATCTATAAATCTCATTGAGCCATTCCTGGTTCGTATACGTGCCGTCTCCCCCTATATTGTCGTAACACTGGCCTATCCAGATGGCGGTGGCGGCGTGGTCTTCTCCTTCTCCCTGAATATAAATCTGCCACATTGCCCCCGGTCCGGGGCCAGGATAGTTCTGGTCCGGTGTTGCATCTAACATAAAGTCCGGGCGATTAAGGATTATTCCCTCGACCGTAACTTTGTTGGTAGTTTGCAGATCAGGGTGATCTCCGTAACCATCTGAATCCACATACTGTACATACTGGTGCGTATCGGCGTACGCGAAACTGCTTAAAGCAAGGAGCAATACCACTAAACAAGAAAATACTTTCGCCACATTTGAACTTTTCATAACTTACACCTCCCAAAAAAGTTAATAATCCACTATATAGTTTGCGCATACAAAACGCAAAATCGTGCTACGACGCATAAAAATACAGCAATTGTGCTACGGTGTCAACATAAAATTTGCTTCTTTCAAAAAAATCATGTTCCGGATAAAATATTTTTTAGTTCCATTGGCAAGAACCGTCATATTGGCCCTGTTGGTATCAGGAGGACAAAAATGAAGCGAATTGAGCGTGTAGGGGTGTCGCTGGACAAGAAGCTATTGTCTATGTTTGATAAGCTAATTGCAAAACGAGGTTACCAGAGTCGGTCCGAGGCCATACGCGATTTGATACGGCAGCAGATAAGTGAAGACCGCCTTAATAATCCGAAAGCCAAAGCCGTCGCTGCGGTGTGTCTGGTTTACGACCATCATTCTACGAAGCTGATGGACAGACTAATTGATTTGCAACATTCACATCTTTTGCAAACTATTTCCTCGCTGCACATACACCTCGATGAGCACGATTGTCTGGAGGTAATTGTGCTGCGAGGGCGTGTGGGCGAAATCAATAAAATGGCGGAAAACATAGTCAGCCTGAAAGGTGTTAAACTCGGACGCATAAATCTTGTCGCAGCAGAGCCGGGCTGATTGTCGCGGCTTGTGATTAGTGTCTCGTGGTTCGATATACAATTTAGTATTAACGATGCCCGATTGAAGCTTGACAATAGACAGCGGCGACGCTTCTAATATAAGACAGACTGGGGCGATTAGCTCAGTTGGTTAGAGCGCACGGATCACACCCGTGAGGTCACTGGTTCGAATCCAGTATCGCCCATTCATGCCATTGGTTCTTTAAGACACGGTGCACAAGGTTAAGGCATTTCTTGGTCGCCGGTATCGGAGTGAGGATGTGCGGCGAGTCGGCTTTTCCGATAAGCAGATTCCGGAACTCGGAACAGACCTGCGCAACAGACTCGCACAGTCGGCTTCGGCTACGCCTTCGCTGCATTGTGCCAATCATTTGGATTAATATCATAACGGAAGTGTCAGATTAAGTCCTGACTATCGCATTCTATCTCTGGGCTATTTTCTCGGCCAGTTGTTTTAACTCGTTGCGGTATTGTCTTAAAAGCTCTTTTCCGAGATACGGTTGGTTTTTGTTCACGATCTGTTCGGCCTCCTCTACCGCTTTTTTTGCCTTATCGAATTCGCCCCGGCTTAAGTAAATTCGCACCTTATCTGTCGTATCGTTAACAAACGCTCGGGTATAACTTCGCAGAATATTTATTTTGCGGTCAACCACTTCGGCAGAATCCTGCTTATCTACTGTTGGCCCGGGAGCACTAACAGCAGGCTCTTTTTTGGGGCTCTGGGTTATCCCGGGCGACTTCGTTTTCTGAACATATTCAGTCCAGACGCCAAGTAGTTTATCTTCAATGGCTGCAGTGGTACCCTCCGGCAATTCCTTGTCAGGCTTTGCCTCAATTAGCTCCGAAAGCTTGACTCTCGTGGCTAAAAGAGCGCCCATTTCCTCTAAGTAGTCTTCTGCTGTCTTTCGCATCGGTGCTGCCGACAGGTTATTTCCGGTAACATTAGCAAAACTCTCATACGTACTTTCGAATTGACCGGTACTGTGGAATTGCACAATGCGGTCGCAAAGCTCAGCAATTTCTTTTTTCCGCCCGTTCAGTTGTTCGTTTATCTTCTTAAGCGCTCTTGTGATTAGTTTACCCTCTTCTTCGGTCAGGAACTTATTGGATAGAACCTTTTCAAGATGTGCCCTGGCTTCTATTAGCCGGTTCCGATTAACTGATTCTTCAGCTTTTTGAATATATTCTAAGACGAGTTTCCTTTCAACTCCGACCATTTCTGCCTTTTCCAAGAGCTCGTTTAGTTTCTTCCACTCCTCTTCGGTCAAGAACACATTGTCTCTAATCTTTTCAAGACGTGCTTTCGTATCCATTAGTTGGTTTTGACTGACTGATTTATCGACCTTTTGTATGGATTCCAGGATGCGATTTCTTTCAACTTCGGCTGCGTGTATCTTTCCCAAGAGCTCGTTTAGTTCCCCACGTTCTTCTTGGGTCAAAAGCTTGTTGCCTGTAAGCTTTTCAAGAAGTACCCCGGCCTTTGTTAGCTGGTCCTGCTCAATAAGTTCGTTAACCATTTGAAGATACTCTAAGATGCGCCTTCTTTCAAATGCGGTGGTCGACGCCTTTTTGGTCTTTTCCAAAAGCTCGTTCAGTTTCTCCCGCTCTGTTTCGGTCAGGAACTCATTATCTCTAACCTTTTCAAGATGAGTTTTGGTCTCTATTAGTCGGTTTTGATTAGCTAATTTATAGGCCTTTTGGATATGCTCTAAAATGTATTTTCTTTCAAGTGCAGCTATGTGTGCCTCTTTCAAAAGCTCGTTTAGCTTGCCCCGCTCAGCGTCAATTAAGTATTTCTGGTACTCGTGTGCTCGAAGGAAAGACCGTTCTGCAGCTTCGTAGGAACGACGCCTGTATAGCCCCACGCCGACCTGAATCCAGTCTTGAGCTACCTGGCGGAGTACTTTCTGTTTATAAGCTTCATTTGGCTGGGACAGGGCCGCTGCTGAACCCGATACAATCGGGATTGCCGACAGCAAAATCCATGCCAAAATAACGAACAGAGATTTTCTGCGAAAAGATTGAATTAAAAACGTTACCTTGTCCAAAACTAACCTCGTGCTATAGAAATATGGAAAACTTTTCACAAATTAATACACGCGCCGACAGGCTTACGACACCTATCATTATAGTCTTGCAAACAAGTGCACCCTTTCGCAAGGGAAAAATTTGATTTATCCACGCTTGTACCCATATTATCTTCTCCAGGCTCCATAACTATTAATCGACAAATCGAGCAAAGAATGATAAACAAAAACACACCGGAGGATATGCAAAACCAGGACCACTACCAACCCTTGTCCTTGAAATTCCGCCCTTGATTTCCCATTGAGCTTGACTCTCAAAGCACTCTTACATTTTCCATTCATTACCCGGTGACGACCCCGCTTCGCACTTTACCCGGATTGGTGCCTCGAAAAATCACCGCTCTCGCAGCAATTGGCGGCTGCTGAGATTCTTTATCTTCAAAACGTAACCAGCGGGAACGTTCGCCTGATACAGGATTTTGTCACCTTCAATCCACCACCGGACGCAAACCTGGCCCTCCAATGTCGGCATTTTGCCTTCGCACCATTTGAGACCAGTGTCGCTGAAGCGCAGTTCAACAACCCTGTTCTGTGTATCTATCCGGTGGACCCCGAGCACATCACGATACAGACAATGCGCCACATGGCTGGCAAAACCATGATTACAACTGTCCGAGGTACCTGTTTTTTCCCACAGCGTTCCTGTCCGCTTGGCCATATCAAGAAAAAAATCTGCCAGCTCATCTTTTAACTGGTGACAATATCCAAAACGACTCAGCAATTCCAGCCTCAGGTAGTTGCCCACAAATGAATTGGCCTGGTGTACCTCGGGGCATGCTTTGGTTTGGGCTCGTTTGGGGCCGAACTGCCCACGCAGCGCGTCCCAAAGCTTCTGGTGCGTGCCTGGATTGACAACATCAAAATAAAATGCGAAATACTGACAGACTTCACTGTGGTTGTCAGTTAGTTCCAGCTTGCCTTGCTTTCTAATCGCGTTGTCGATGAAAAACTGGCCGTCAAATGATTGCTGCCGTATCACCTCCCGCAGTCTTTCGGCTTCCTTCGACAGGTCGAGCTGTCCGTACATCCTCCCCGCCGCTGCTAATATGGCCGCATACAACATATTGGAAGGATAACTGACGTCCTGCACGAATCGATTCGCCTCGGACCATTCGACAAAGACCCAGCTTTCCAGCTTCTCCAACAAGCCGTCTTCATTCTTAAACTGCTCGAAGTACTTCAGCAGCGACATAACCTTTGGCTTTAGGGCATCGACCAGCTCCCTATCGCCGCTGCGAGCTAAGTATTCCTCCAGTTGGATTACAAACCACATTGCCCAGTTCGGAATAAATCTGCCGTCGTAATGGTCAGCCGGGTAGCACATCGGCAGCATCCCCTCCGGATGATGCTCGAAATGCGGTGGCAAGAGGTAGTTTTCAAAAAAGTTTTTCTCGATGGTGGTATTGCCGCACAGGTCAAAGGCCACGCGGCTGGTAAAGAAACTGTCACAAAGCCAGCCGGCCCGCTCCCGCGACGGACAGTCCATAAAGATATCCAGGGCGTTTTGGCGAAACGTCTGACGCGCCGCCTCAAAGATTTGGTTCAACCGGCGGTCGCTGCAGGCAAAATGTGCTCGTGAAGCTTCAGGATTGGCATACTCGCGCAGATAGATATCCGTTACCTTACAAGCTCCGTCCAGCACCAGGAACTTCAGATAGCGCATCGTGTAAGGCTCAAAGGTCTCCAGCGTGTACCCTCCGGGCTGAAGCTCATAGCCGACAGCATTGATGCATTTAAGCCGCTTGAAGTCAACATCGTCGTTTGAGAGAATCTCATCGAACATAATAAACAGTCGTGTCTTTTCATTACACTCGACTCTTGCGCCAATAAAACCGGTCAAGTTCGTCCCCAGGTCCAGGATGACAAACGAGTTTTTATCCAAATCAATCACCTTGCCGGGCGAATACGGCTCATTGACCTCGGCTGTCTCCAGCGATTTTATTTTCTGCAGTTCTATTGAAGGGATGACTTCCAACTGGTCTTCTGTAAAGCCCTTTAGCTTGGGCCCGATTTTGGTAAGTTCTCGTCCCCTCCACAAATCTTCAACTTGTATGTCTGTTTGTACCCGGCCTCGACTAACATACGAGGTCGGCTGCCGCATAGAAAATCGCGGATATGCAACGCGGCGGGGCAACAGCTTTTTGTCTGGAAATGTCACACACCTGGTTTTTACAAACGGGGCCGACCTGTCGCGCCGCCAGAGGTCGTAACCGGGCTGCAGCCTGTAATATTCTATGAAGGGGCGTTGAGAACTGTAGCGCTGGACCTTTTGTAACCGCTCTTGGAGAATACAGGCCTCGAATCTTGTACCCTTCCCTGCCGTTGAGGCCAGCACCTTGCCTTCCGCAACAATTTCGGCCTGGATGAATGAGGGCTGGTCGAGCAGATAATAGCTGTTCACATTGTACCCGGCCACCTCAATTGCCAGCACGTTTTCGCTGGCAACCGAGTCTTTCAGCGGCCACTGGTCCACTCGCCAATACCCGTGTGGTCCGCGTGCCGGACCATGACCGAGAAAATTGCCGTTCAGGAATATGCGATAGACTGAGGAGCCGGTAATCCGCAATACGGCGGTGCCGCTTTTCGGCCGCTTAAACACCGCTCGAAAGCCAACGAACAGATTTTTCTCTGTTTGACGCCCCTTCGGCCAAATCGGTCTGGCCGAGCAGAACAACACCTTTCCAGCGGTATTGCCGTCTTGGAATTTGCCCGGTGCTCCATCAGTTCGAGCAGAAATGTCACTAATTCCGCATCCGCCGGACCAGAGCGCGGCAGAAATCCCCATCACCCCGAGCGCAACAGCGCCGGTTAACACTCCGAATCTATTGTGCATTTTAGGACTCCTGTCCATTCCTAAAGTAATTCGAGATTTCTCACCTGGACTTGCTCAGATACGCAGCTTAGCCTGCTTTGCTTGACTATATCAAATCTACAACGACTTGCAGCTATTATTTTCTTGCAATCTCCTCCGTTTTGCGAGTGCCTGCTGTTTTTACCTATAAACGACAGATGCACCCTACACGCAGTTCAGTGAAAAACAAGAGCAAAAAAAACTTGGGAAAAGGCATGCTTGGCATTATATTGTAAACGAAGTCGCAGCAACCCAAAACGTATCATTGAAACGAAATCGGGCCAAAACGAGCGCAAAAAAATGCAAGATTTGTAAAATACCAATTTTAGTAAGGTATTGTTAAATAAGAGGTTACAATCGCTATCGGAAATGGTCGAGAGTCAATCTTGCCCGTGAGGGCACAGGTTCGAGTCCTGTACCGCCCAGTGGCATAAAAAGTCTATTTTGTATATTGGCTGACAAATGACAGAAGCATCTTCCCCCAGGAATAGTATTCCGCTCACCAGAATCCGGAAGCTCATCGGCGAAAGGATGTTACGCGCCAAGCAGAGCAAGCCGTGTTTTTATATCGAGTTGAAAGCGGACGTAACTGAGCTGATGGGCCTTCGGCCACGGTTGAGCAAGTCATCGGGAGTCAAAATCACAAGCAATGCATTTTTTATTCGTGCGCTGGCACTGGCTGTTAAAGAATATCCTCTTATGGTGGGAAGATTAGAGGGGGACAATATCAAAATAGCCGAACGTGTTAATGTCGGGTTTGCTGTCAATGCTCCCCAGGGTCTTGTTGTGCCGGTGGTAAAGGACGCGGACAAGATAACGTTGGCTGAAATCGCCCGTCTGGAAAAGCTGCTTACCGAGAAGGCACGCAGCAATAAATTGACGCTTGAAGAGATGCAGGCCGAAACGATAGCGCTAAGCAATCTTGGTGCGTACGGCATTGATTCATTTGTTGGGATTGTGCCGCCGCCGACCAGTACTATCTTGGCGGTTGGCAACGTGATTCCAACGGTAGTCTGTGAGGACGGCAAAACAGTAATGCGAAAAATGACGAGCCTGACATTGGCTGTTGACCGCAGAGTTATAGATGAGGTCTATGCGGCACAGTTTCTGAGCTTCATTAAAGAGCAATTACAAAAGCCACAAGAGTTGGTCTGATAGAAGAATTAAAGAAGCTCTTTTGGCGGCCGTAAAAATAATAGCTGTTTAAGACCAGGCCCGCCATAAATTCTCGCGGAGGCAATTCTTCTTGTTTTGGTTATTGGGGTTCCGGTGGATTCGGTTCCCGGCCTGGCTGGATTGTCTGTGTGAACTCGGAGAGCATGTGTTGTGAATCGGGTTGGGGAATCGATTTGATTTCAATTGGGGGCGGGACTGTACTTTCACTGTTAGTAGCCGGCTGGGTATCCGGGTGTGGTTCCGGCCGTAGTTGGGCATGTATGAATTCGGCTACTTTGGCGTAGTCTTCAGCACCGTGACAATTTTGCTCGTATTCGAAGATTGTTTTGCCGTAGCTTGGCGCCTCGGCGAGTTTGATATTCCTTCGGATATAAACCGGTAAGATTTCGGCCTGTGACCAGGCGCAGTCAGTTCCGCGTGCATTATTGAGGAATTGCTCGATGTCGGCCTTTACCTCGTTTGGAAGCGAGGCCCTGCTGTCAAACATACAGAGCAGAACCCATTTGACTTTAAGGTTCGGGTTAATTCTTTTATTGACCAGCTCAATGGTTTGCAGCAGTTTTCCAAATCCCTGCAGCGCCAGGAAATGAGGCTGCAGGGGGATTAAGACTTCTTCAGTGGCAGCGAGGGCGTTTAAGGTGAGCAAGCCAAGCGAGGGGGGGCAGTCGATTATCAGATAATCGAATTTGTCTTCGATAGACTTAATTGCCTCCCGCAGAATGGTTTCCCTGCCGACCACACTTACCAGCTCGCTTTCTGCACCAACAAGATTGATATTTGCAGGCAGCAGCCAAAGGTTTGGTCGCACGAGTAGAATTTCTTCTTCCAATTTGGCTGATTGCGTTACGACCTTATAAGAGCCGGACTCTATTGCTTCTGGTTCCAGGCCGAGATGTATCGTCAGATGCGCCTGCGGGTCGAGGTCAACGGCGGCCACCTTCAGGTTCATAGCGGCAAGGGCTGCGGCGGTATTGGCCACTGTCGTGGTTTTGGCCACCCCACCTTTCTGGTTTAGTACCGCTATTGACCTCATTTTTTGTTGCTTATGATTCGATTCACGGGGTAAGAATCTACCTTTCTGCCTTTAGTTTTTTTAAGACGGCATCAAGCACGCCATTAACAAACGGTGCAGACTTATCAGAGCCGAACTTCTTGGCAAGCTCGATGGCTTCATTTATGACAACCTTTGCAGGAACATCAGGACAGAATTTTAGCTGATAGACGGCTAATCTCAAGATGTTTTTGTCTACAAGTGAAAGCCGCGACAACTGCCATTTGATAGTTGAATCCACTATCAGTTCATCGCATCGTGCCAGGTTTTCCCACGTCCCTTTTGTCCAATCCCAGGCGAGTTTGCGTACCGCGCCGTCGGTTTCGTTTTCTATAAAGAACTGGCTCAAAAGTTCCAGGAGGTCTGGGCCCTGGACATCAAGCTGATACAGCGCCTGCATTGCCAGTTCTCTGGCCCTTGTTCTTTTGTCAACCTGCATTTCTTCTCTGGTAGCTCGTGTCTGGTGTTCCACGGTTCACGAGATACGCCGCCATTTAAATCTGTTCCATCACGTTGGCTGTTTCCATAGCTGTCATTGCTGCGTCAGCACCTGCATTGCCCATTTTCGTGCCGGCTCTTTCGACAGCCTGCTCGAGAGTCTCGCAAGTCAGGACGCCAAATACCGTCGGTACGCCTGAATCGTAGTTGATTTGGCTGATACCTCGGGCTACTTGCTGACAAACGGAATCGTAATGGCCGGTTTGACCGCGTATGACCGCACCGAGACATATAACAGCGACGTATTTGCCGCTTTGGGCAAGTTTCTTTGCAGCTAAGATAATCTCACAGGCTCCGGGCACCCAGACTACGCTTATCTGTTCATCGGTGGCGCCGTGACGCTGGAGACAGTCCATCGCACCGGCAAGCAGTTTAGCAGTTATAAACTCGTTGAACCTGCTGACTACAATAGCGTAACTGCCCTTGCCGGCTGTTACCTGACCTTTTATTTGCTTAATCATAGTTTGGCTACTCCCAACAAAATTTGTAACTGGCAATAGTTTGCACTTTTTGGAGTGCTCTGAACGGCTACACATTATAAGACCCTGGGAGACTACTTTCCAGAAAAACAGTGCAGCCCCGAAAGCCCCTCAGGTCACGCTGCTCTTGCGCCTGAGGCTAACTTGCGCAATTGTATGAGGTTATGACCAGGATTTCAAGCAAATTTTTTGCGCTGACCAGACCAACTAAAGCCAACAAAAAAACTGCTAACACAGGGGTAGCTGTTGGGCGATAACGGAATTTGGGAATAGGAGACGTATGGACTGACTTGGGCGGAGAACAACATAAGACAATAAAAAACACGATACGAGGTGATGGGCTATATGCTCTTCGATACGGGATTTGGATACTATTCAGAAGCTGAGCGAAAGGCTCGAAATGCTTTCGAGCTTTATGAAAACGGCAAAATGGCACAAGCGATCGACGAGCTCGATGCGGCTCTTGAGATAAACCCTGCAAACAGTGCCTGGCATTTCAATAAAGCACTTACGCTGGATGCCGTGAATCGATTTGGGGATGCGATAAGTGAATACGAAAACGCTTTGCAGTTAAACCCAGATGATTTGGAGATATTAAACTCGCTTGCTGTTGATTATACACGTATAGGACAATATGACCTTGCCATCGATACTTTCGAGCAAATCCAGGAGCTGGACCCCACCTTTGAGCCGTGTTATTGCAATCGTATAATTACTTATACCGAAATGGGCCAGCACGATTTGGCTGAGCAGATGTTTTACCTTGCCCAGCAGATAAACCCGGACTGTGCGTTGTGCTACTATAATATCGGTAACAGTCTTTTTGTTCGGGGCGAGTACAAGAAAGCTATTCACTGCTGGTTGAAGACGGCTGAGCTTGAGCCAACCCACCCGGAAATTAACTACCGAATCGCTCAGGCCTACTGGTCGCAGGGTGATAGTAAGCGCGGACGTGAGTATTTCCTGGCGGAGCTTCGTAACAACCCGGGTGATGTTGATATTATTCTCGATTTTGGTTTGTTTTTGCTCGAAGCCGGCGATATCGAATCGGCGAAAGAAAAATTTAACAGAATACTTGAACTTAAGCCCGATTCGGGGGCCGCCTTGTTTTATCTGGGGGAGATTGCTTTTAACAGTGCTGATTATGAGCGAGCGATACAACTGTTTAATCAAGCCCTGCAGAAAGACAACACGCTCACAGGACCACGCTATAGGCTGGCACAGTATTCGTTGATGAAGGGACAAAAGCAAAAGGGGAGAGATTATCTGTTAGCCGAGCTGAAACTGGATCCGGATGATTCGGACACGTTAGTTTCTATGGGGTCGATGTTTCTGACAATCAGCGAACCGGACTATGCGACACATTGCTTTCTGAGGGCTGTTGACATTGATTGTGCCAATGCGGACGGCTATTATTATCTTGGTCTTGTGAGCATTATAAACGGCCAATTGGATGATGCTGTGGAGTTTTTCAGCCATACACTTGATCTAAGGCCAGAGGACATTAGGGCGTTGAGGGATTCCGCTGTTATTTATCTGGCGATGGGCAGATTAGCCAAAGCTGCCGAGAGAGTTAAAAAGGCCAGGTCTCTGGCCGGCGACGATTCGCAGTTAAGAGCGCTCGAGAGCAGAATTTGGCTGGTCAAGGTAATAAAGCGAATATTGGATTTTGTCTGGCAATTCAGGAAAGGCAAAAACCAAAAGCAAAAACCATAGCTTGAGAATCAAAAGTTTTCCGCTTTTTCTTTTTCGCTTCGTTTGCGTTCAAAACCATCTCAACTTACAGTTAAGGGCCGGTCTGTTTTCGTCAAGCCCAGTAAAGACAGACCGTTAAGAAAAGAATTCGCAAGTATATACTTAACGCACAAGCCTCGAAAATGGCATTTATTTGCCAAAAACCTCATTTTTAACTTGATAATTCCCTGTGGCTTGCCACAGGGTGAAGAACAGGATTGTTCCTTATAAAAGTCTTTGATACCCTGCGGTCTTGCCGCGGGGTTCTTCATTTTTTGAAAAATTTTTTCAAACCTAATTTTTTAAGAACAAAGGACTTATATAAGTTGTGTAAAAATTATCACTTTTTTGAGATTTTTTACTTGACACCGTGTATAGCTCAGGCTATACTTTATGTGTAGTAAGTGAGCAAAGATTTAATCAAGTTAAAAAGATGCTCGAAAAGAAAGGGTATAAATTAACAAGAATTTCAAGTTCACACCATATTTTTACGAAAAAAGGTTCATTGCCAATAAGTATCCCTGTTCACGGTGGAAAGGTAAAGGCGTTTTATGTTAAAGAAATTGAAAAAATTGAATAAACCATTTGCGGAAAACGTTTTGGTTACTGCCAATAAAGTCGCCGAAAAATACGGAGTTATTCTATCTTTTGAGAACGGCGAATATTACGGCAGGGGTCTTGAGATGCCGAATGTATTTGGAGATGGAAAAACACCTGATGAATGTGTCAAGAATACAAGAAATGGGCTTATTTCGGCGGTTGCGCATCTTTTGGAGCAAGGCGAAGTTATACCCGCGCCAGCAAGCGATGGTAAGCGCACCGAACAAGTAAACATCCGTTTGACAATTGAAGAAAAGGCTATTCTTAGTGCATCTGCCAAGTCAAAAGGCTTTCAGGGTCTTGCAGATTTTATTAGAACCAAAGCGTTGAGTCCTCAACCTTAGCAATCCGACCATCTTGGCCTTAAATATATCCTAAATTTGCTGCCAATATTAACTTGCCAAAGAACTTCATTTTTTGTGCGTTAAGTATATACTTCCGAAAGAATTTGCCAAATCGTGCGAAAATCGTTAGCCTATTTGGTCAGGCCGAGTGGCGGAATGGCAGACGCTGGGGACTTAAAATCCCCTGCCCGTAATCGGGCGTGTGGGTTCGACTCCCACCTCGGTTATTATTCACCGTGCGTTAAGCATGATTCGTATCGCGTAATAGAAAATACGAGACAACAATTACCTACTGGAGGTAAATATGGCGAAAAAAAACCTTAAACTTGTAGATGTAGAAAAACCCAATTTGTATCGGGAAACATTCCCATATACCGAATTTCCCAAAGTAATCTTCGACAACCAAAGAGTTGAGTATGATGTTCCTGATAAGATATGGATAACCGATACTACTTTTCGTGACGGTCAGCAGGCTCGGCCTCCTTACACGCCGGAGCAAATCCTGAAGGTTTACGATTTATTACACGAGATAGACGGCGGGAGCGGTTTGATTCGCCAGTGCGAGTTCTTTCTATATTCAAGGCGCGACAGAGAAGCGGTAGAGCTGTGCAAAGAGCGAGGTTATAAGTTTCCTGAGATAACAGGTTGGATTAGGGCAGTGCCGGCTGATTTTAAGCTGGTCTCGCAGATGGAGCTTAGAGAAACCGGCATTTTGACCTCGGCAAGCGATTACCATATATTCCTTAAGCTGCGAAAGACGCGGGCCCAGGCAATGAACGGATATCTTGGTGTTGCCAAAGCGGCGCTGGATAACGGAGTTACTCCGCGATGTCACTTTGAAGATATAACGCGAGCCGATTATGAAGGTTTTGTATTGCCATTTGCCTGTGAGTTAATGAAGCTTGCCGAAGAATACGACAGGCCGGTCAAGATTCGTCTTTGTGATACGCTTGGATTCGGCCTGCCATGGTCTGGAGTATCTTTGCCACGGAGTGTTCCGAAACTTATCAACGGTCTTCGGCAAATCGGGGTTTCGTCCGAATGGCTGGAATGGCACGGTCATAACGACTTGCACAAGGTCGAGGTAAACGGCGCAACGGCGTGGCTATACGGATGCAGCGCCGCTAATGGTTCCATATTCGGCGTAGGTGAGAGGACAGGCAATCCACCTCTTGAAGGGCTGGTCGTCGAACATGCTCAATTGAAGGGCACAACCGCGGGCGTCAACTACGCAGCGATTACCAAACTTGCCGATTACGCTAAGAAAGAGCTGGGCTTTAAGATTCCGGACAACTATCCGCTGGTGGGTAAGAATTTCAATGTTACCAGAGCGGGGATTCACGCTGATGGTTTGTTAAAGAATGAGGAAATATATAGTTGCTTCGATACGAAGAAACTGTTGAACCGGCCTCTCAGCGTAGCAATTACTGATAAGGCAGGGGCAGCAGGCATCAAACACTGGATAGAGGCAAGATTTCAGATCGAAATTCCAAAGCACAGTCCGCGTATAAGCAAAGTAAAAGACAGGATAGACGCTGAGTATTCGGCTGACCGGGTATCAGCGATATCCGACGAGGAAATGTTCGAGTGGGTACGCGAGGCTTTTGATGATGATTTGCCGCCATTGAGAAAATAAGTGCACAAGTCACAAGTGCATAAGTTATAAATATCTTTGCGCTCTTTATATACCAAGTGCTGATTATGCCGGATAAAAAAATAAAAGCGGTACTGTTCGACCTTGGCGAAACTCTGTTGAATTTTGGAAAAGTCAACACGACGCGGCTTTTTCGGCAGGGTGCCGGATTGTCATACGATTTTCTAAAAAGTGCAGGACAGCCCATCGGTAAATTCAATTACTACTGCTGGCGAAACCTCATATCACTGCGCATACGTTACTGGATTTCCAACATAATCCGGCGAGATTTCGATGCGCTGACGTTATTTAAAAAAATCGGCACAAGAAAAGGTATTAAGCTCAACGAACAGCAGTGGCAGCACCTGGCGTGGCTTTGGTACAAGCCGCTATATAAAGCCAGCACGGCTGACCCGAAGACAAAAGAAACTTTAACTACACTTAAAGACTCGGGTCTTAAACTCGGCATTGTTTCCAACACTTTCGTGCACGGCAGCTCCTTGGAAAAACATCTGGAACAGCTAAATATACTGGATTTCTTTTCGGTCAGACTTTATTCCTACGAATTTGGTTTTCGCAAGCCGGACATTCGAATCTTCAAGATTGCCGCCGAGAGGATTGGCGAGATGCTCGAAAACATAATGTTCGTAGGAGACCGCGTCGATATGGATGTTAAGCCTGCGGCAAGAATCGGTATGCAGGCCGTTCTAAAATCCGCTTACACCAATACCGGCAAGAAAATCCCAAAAGGGACTTGGAAAATAAACCGGCTTTCCGAGCTGCCGGACTTAATAGAAAAAATCAACACCGAAAAATAGCGCATAGCGGACGGGTTTTACTCGTGAGTTTGTCATTGGCTGGCATTGTTCTTGTAGTTTTTACTACGCTCTCTCGGATGTGCGGCTCATCGCTTTTTTGCACCTATCTCACTTGTGTGGAGGCAATCAGTGAACTTTATGACGAGCGGCCGCGTACACAAAAAAGATTAAGAAAGTGAAATATGAGTTAAAAGTCAGGAAAGGCCGAATTATGAAAGCAAAAAGGTATTGGATTTTGGGGTCAGTGGTTGCTTATTATGCCACAGTTTTGTGGGCGGCAGGATTAGGCATTGGGAGCGTAGATCAACTACAACTGAATCTGTTCGGGACTTCTACATTGCAAGGTCAAAAGGCGGTGTACCCTCAAGTTATTATGACAGTGACAAAAAAAGACGCAAGACAGCCGCGGTCATCCTCAAAAATCGGTCCATTAAGCAGAAATGAGATACAAGCACAAGTTGAAGAGGCGTTGTGTAAATCTGGAATAAAAATTACTGAGAAGTATGGGGACCCTACACCAGATGCACCTTTGAGTCTTGGCGTCACTGTTAGTGTAGTAACAGCGGGCGAAGACAGCTCGCCGCTTTATGCGGCTTATGTAAGCACAGAGGTTCACCAGCCTGTACAACTTCTCGGAAACGACAAAATTCGCACACTCGCTCGAACCTGGCCGATCGTTCACCACGATGGGGCTACTCAACGCTTGCTCGTATTGGATTTGCGGACAATGGAACAAAAAGTCAAAGATGAAGTTGCCCGCCAGGTGAGCCTATTCATCAATGACTTTCTTGCGGCGAATCCGAAGGACAAGCAAATGATAACGGGGACGGTTCGATATCTTGACTTTGAAGGGGGATTTTACGGACTCGTTGCGGACAGTGGCGAAAAATACGACCCTATAAATCTGCCGAAAGAATATAAGAAAGATGGCTTGCGCGTCAAGTTCCAGGTCGAGGAGAAAAAGGGCATGGTCGGATTTCGTATGTGGGGCAAAATCGTAGAAGTTGTGGAAATTGAAAGGCTCCAGGCCGAAACAAAAGACAGATTATAAAAAACCGATTTTAATCAATAGCCGTTTTGTCGGTGCCGTCCTGAGAATAACGTGAAATATGTCGGCAAAGAAGTTGGGTGAGAAAGCCCATCGAAACACAATTTGTGTGCCAAAAGTTTTAGCTGTTGCTTATAAGAACAGCAAAACCAACAAAGCTGAAGATGTAAAGCGAAAAGTGCAAAACCATATTGCAAGATTCAAAAGCTCAGTTGAGATTGCTTGGTCGCTGCGTTCCCCACAATGATGGGGAGCATTGTGGCTGGTTGGCTAAAAAGTGATTTTGAAGTCTTTGTACCGCGGGTTGGGAGGGACTTCTTCGATTTTGGTCTCTCTGATGTAACCTGCGAGGGTGTTATTGATGTCGCGGAGGCAATCGTCAATGTCATCAGAAGGGCCCTGGGCGAGCATCTCAACGGAGCCATCCAAGAGGTTGCGAACCCACCCGGTTAACCTATGACGTTTGGCTGTATCGTGAGCGGTGAAACGAAAGCCAATACCCTGGACTCGGCCTACGAAAATTACATGTTTTGCGGTCTGGTCCATTTTTCGTATTGCGTATTAACACTAACAGCCATAAAACCTTTATGCTAACGCAAGATGATTTGGAGGGCAAGTAGGCGGTGGCGGGATAAATTGGGGGTTCACCAGAGGCGTAAAGTAGCGTATAATTTGCCGGATTTGAGATATTTGGTTAATTATGGCAAAAAAGACAAAGAGACAAATAGAGAAAGACGAGCGGATTTATCAGCTTACGACTCTTGTTGCCGGCGAGTTTTCGCTTCAGGAGGCGCTGGATAAGCTTGCGGAGGCGGCTGTGAAGATTGCCGGTGTCAAGGCCTGCTCGATTCGGCTGCTTGATGAAGATGCCGGCGATTTGAAGATGCGAAGTACGTACGGGCTCAGCGAAGAATACCGCGATAAAGGAGTTGTTTCAAAAGAAGATAGAGTGATTAAGGCGGCCTTTGCCGGTGAAGCGGTGGTGCTGGATGATATGCGGGTTGACGGCAGGGTCAAATATAAGGAGGCGACAATAAAAGAAGGGCTCGTCAGCCAGCTCACGGTTGCGATGCAATTCAGGGGCAAAGCTATTGG
>Ga0114918_10002043_pt1 | contig 18138 bp, 20 predicted proteins | sample LantaG_FD_87015 | JGI IMG/M metagenome (GOLD analysis project Ga0114918, IMG submission 87015) | Deep subsurface microbial communities from Baltic Sea to uncover new lineages of life (NeLLi) - Landsort_02402 metaG | ecosystem: Environmental > Aquatic > Marine > Oceanic > Sediment | place... | reverse complement strand
GTGATTTGGCGTGCCTGCATCATGATGTGTCGAATGATACGTTCTGTCACGGTCTGAGCACAGGCAGCCGTATCTTCGCGGTTGTCGTGCCAGAGATCGCCCACTCCGGCATGCAGATTGTGTCTGGCCAGTGCGCGGCTCCAGTCCTGCCAGAAAGCAGCCATCATTTCGGGCGCACGCTTGTTGTTGCCATAGGCTGCCATGCCCATGGTGATGTATTCTTCGTCCATGGGCCGCAGTCCCACCTGTGCCGTCATGGCAGAATAAAATAGACCTACACTATGTGGATAGCCCTGACGCCAGCATCGCACATACTGCGCACGCCCGGCATGATCATACCAGGCGCGATAGATGGATATGGTATCCAGCTCACCGATGGCATCGATCACCACAACAGCAGCGCGGTCAAACGCCGATGTCTGGAAGCCGGCAGCAGCATGGCTGAGATGATGCGGGAAGGTTCGCACCGGTGCAGTCAAGATCCCATTGGTTTGAGATCTCACCGCATCTCGGCCGGTCCAGGCGCCAAATTTACGCTGTCCAGAAATCAGTTGTTGGATGTTGTGCAACCAAGGACGTTCATAAAAGGCGATGTTGTCGTACTGCCATTGCTGCAGAACGTTGATCAAGAGTGGGTCTAGATCAGGATCATTTTTTTCCTTGCTGTAACGTTCGCTGTGAGCAGCAAATTCTATTCCACCGTGGCTGTTGACCACGCTGGCTGCAGCATCATGAAAACCCGCACTGATTCCTAAAAAATGTCGCATCTCGATGTTTGGTGTCTTTGATTATGTCACGCTGTTGGTCTGGGGTCAAATCACGCCATGATTCAATTTCTCGCAGAGTTCGACGGCATCCGGTACAGTACCGCAGTTCCCAATCCACCACACAGGCATTGCGACAAGGTGTTATGGTTTTGGGCGGCGTTGTTTGACAGCGTTGCGTTGCCACCAAGGTGTCCGGTCGAATTGATCGTGAGTGATTGTGATTGTAGTTTCTCGATGGATCGGAGCCAGTCCAGTCACAGTGTCCACAAAGTCACAACGGTAAACGCGGATGCGGCCCGCTTCTGCCTGATCTTGATCGAAACTGGCCTGTTTTCGTACCACACCACTCATTTGTAGATGAAAGGATCGCGTTTGCGCAGCTCTTTGAGCTTGCGTCGATATCTAATTTCTAGACGTATACGTTCGATGAGATTGCGTAACCATGTCATGTCAATGTGCCTCCAGGGCTGTTATTTGTTGTTGCATGTAATTATGGTCCTGCCAATGATAGTCGTAAAAAGCTGTGACACCGGCAACAGACACACTGTATACATCCATGTGTTTTTCTAAAAGCTCCCAGATTGCGACATGTGCGCTGGTGCCAAAACTGTGATCAAGATCCACTTGCGCAACCTTGGGATGACCAATAGTGAGCGCAGGATCATCAGTATCAAACCCATTGGCCAGCAACCAGCAGCGAAAATCTGTCAGTTGCTGTGCCATCCAAGGATGTCCGCGAGTGTTCTGGGCCCATTCTATGTCGAAATCAGCAGCAGCTTCGGTCTGTCCACGCATGCTGGTGGTTGTGAGCTCGTTGAGTCTGCTTTCGCGTCCTTCATCTTGAAACACCTCCCAGTGATGTTTGCCAATGGCTTTGTTGACACCCACATATACCCCACCTAGATCGCGATACAGACTGTCTATACCAAACAGCTCTAGGTCGCTGGGTTGCAACTGAAAGCGCGGCGCTGCTAACCAACACATGAGCTGGCTGGGTCTAACCCATTCCGGAGCACTGTGATATTTGCGCCAACTGAGAGCCCAGGTCTCAAATTCGTGACACAATAGGTTCAGTTGTCGGATGTGCCACTTGGTTTCTGCATCGGCGCCGTGATAAAATTCACTCATGGCACCACTCATGCCTTGCAAATCTTCGAAGTATCGGTGCAAACGATTGAGTCGATCATGATTGAGCCGTAGACCCGGAAGCCCTAACCCTGCTGGTCCTGGTGGCACCAGATCGTCGACAACAAAATGGTCGTCGATGTTGTAACCAAGATTGGCTCGGTTGATGGCAGAAATGCTGTGATTGATTTCGCTGCAAAGATAGGCACCATCACGCTCGCTTGCGGGGAAACCCAGGAAACAGTAATTTTTTTCAAGATGCAGGTTCTTTTGTATCACGGCAATTAAAGCCTCGAGCCAGCGTCGGCTGAGGCTGTTGTCAAACACATCTATGTGGATATTGTGTCTGGTGTGGTGGCAACGATCACGCAGTGTGATCGTGATACGTTCAAGGAATCGCTTGATACCAGTCATACAAGGTTTTGTCCTGTTGCAGTATTTCACCCAATCCAGCACAGCCTCGTATGGCATCTATGCGTGCCAGTCTAGCCTTGCCTATGATGAGAGCTTGCTGATACTGATTAGGCCATTGTTCCGCAAACACCGGGCGCTGTTTGAGGTGCAGTACCACATCTTGCAACGCGCCCGGAGCTAGACGCGGCGCAGTAGAGTCCACCCAGTGATCCAGTACCTCGCGTGGCAGTGCCAAGGGTGACATCACGATGTCTGGCGTGAAACTGAATATCACCTTGGCCAACACATCGCTGTCAAGATCTTCAGCCAGTTGCTGTATGCGTTCTACTTCCAGCATGCCGGGTAAGGTCAAGGTAAAATCTATACGCATCTGCCGGCGATGCCGCCGATGCGTCAAGCCTTGTCGATAGTGCTTGATCCAGATCGCATAGTCGAGGCCGTCCCGGATGTATTCTCCGATAGCGGCTGTGCCATCAAGACTGGCGCAGATCTGCCAGTCGCGGATATGGGCCAGGATATCCTGGTACAGATCAACGCCACGATAATGGATTCTAGAAAGATTGGTGTTGTAACGAGCATATACCCGATCTCCGTGCCCCAGTTCGATTATGCGCTGCATGTAACGCCAGTGCTGTTCGTACATGAGTGGTTCACCACCTACCCAGTATATTTCTTCCACATCGCCACGCTCTACTGCGGCAGCAAACTCCTGTTCAATCACGGTGTCCTGGAATTGTGTGATAGAACTCCGCACCTCTGGCCTCATCCAATTGTTTTTGGCATTATTCCAATCGATCATGTCATGCTGTCGCTGCTCACTCTCCCAGGCCGAACTCAACATGTCGCCACAATGGCGGCATTTGAAATTGCAGAGATTTGTGAACCGATAGTCCCAGCTCACGGGACGCATGGTGGTGGCGCCGGATTGATCAGTGGTGCTCCAGATTTCATCATATCGATGCTGGAACAGGTGCCAAAAATAGTCTCGATACACATCGGTGTTGAGCAGTTTGTTGTTGCAAACCTCACATTCCGATAGAGGTTCTCCCTGCATCATCCTGCGCCGCACCGACCGCATGTGATCCGAGTTCCAGTGTTGCTCCAAAGTCATAGGCGTGTACACCCCGGTACCGGTACCGGTATCAATGTACTGTTGGAAATTCTGTGCGGGTTCTCGACTGGCACAACACATCCGACGTTCGGTCTGCGGACTCACATAGGTATGTGTCCACGGTGCCATGCACAGGGGTTCGGGCCTAGTAGGTGGTTTCATACTGCAGCAACAGTGCGATTTCCGGTGCCACTCGGCGTAGATCTTGCGACCGCTTGCGATCTAGATCATTGATCTTCATGCGTGTCATGAATCCATCTGTGCTGGCTCCGCCGCGCATGAAATCACAAACAAGATCGATTTCGTTTTGATCAGCATCAAAATCATGTTTCTGCAACTGATCCATCACTGCTTGCTTTACTGAGTCGGGCAGGCAGGCCACGCTGAAATACCAGGCATCATGCATCACATTCCAATACACATAATCAAACGTGCGGGATCGTATCCACTCAGCCACGTCTGCAAGATACAGCACGTTGAACACATTGATAGTGGTACATACCTGGAGGCGTAGATTACTGTATTGGTCACGCAATGCAAAGAACCGATCTATGTTGGCATTGACCTCACCCCAATCAGCATTGGTGCGTTGGTATTCAAATCTCTCACCGACATCATCGATACTGAACGCAATCTCTACCACCCGAAAATGTTGCCAAATCTCAGCAGCAGATTCTGGGTACACAGTTGCGTTGGTGTTGTAGTGTATCTCTATGTTGTGGGCAAGACCCCGATCTACCAATCTCCGCAAAAGATCAAAGTGTTCTTCGATCATAAAAGGCTCACCGCCGGTGAATTCTATGTAACGGATTTGATCAGCAATGTTTTCAAGCTGCTGCCAAAATGTCGGACTGCTGCGTGGCCAGGCACCTGCTCGCAACATCTTGTAGGCAAAAGTTTCTTTTCTTTGGTCGGGGTGAGTGTCGTTGATCTCTTCAGTGGCGAACTGGCTCGAGCTCCATGACCCGCAAATGCGACACTTGAGATTACAGATATTGCCCAGTTTCAGATCCAAGAACACCAAGGGCCTGGCATCTGGTGTCCATGGCGCATCAGGAATCATGTGCTTGAGCCGATCCAGCGTGTGCATGCGTTTGCTGGTACGCCCGGCGCGTTCTTCATTCCAACATTTGCGGCAAGTCTGTGGTTGCTGCCCATCTAAGAATTCTTGGCGTAGGCGGATCATTTGTGTGCTGTTTCTAACCGTGTCAAGATCCGCTGTGGCTAGATTGAATTTGTGACCTTGCTCATCTACGATCTCGTCATCAGCCAGACAGCAAGGACGTATCGATCCTATGGGGCTGGCTTCCAGGCTGATCCAAGGCAACACGCAGAATTTATCATGGGGTATGTTCATAAAATTATACCTGTCAAACGTGCTCGGTCACGACACATCATGCACTAATTTTTGCAGTTCGGGCAAGTAGTCCAATAGGCGTTCGTTGCGTATAGCATCCAGTTCATTCGTTTTCTTCCAAAACACCGGAATCATGTGTGTGTTATCTATGTTGTTGAGGTAATAAATCGCGCTTTTAAATCCAGTCGTGGCTCGATTCAAAGGATCCAATGGCTCAAGCCAAGCCAGATGATCTTGCCAAATTTTATTCAGTTCGGTCTTCATTTCAGCAGTGGCTATATCAATCCGGTAGTGCAGTGGATCCTGTAATATATTGATGTTGATGTCGGGTGCTGCTATTAGACCTCTATCAACCCAATCACGATGAAACTGTGTGACATGATATGCATTCAATATGCTGAGAGTGGGGCTGATATAGAAATCAACCTCTGGACATATTTCTAGCATTCTTTCACGATTTTTTTCGATCTGCGCCCAGTCAGTACCTTTACGAATATATTCTGCTCGAGGTCCCATACCGTCTAGGCTGGCACCCACTGATACTGAATCAAATTTTTTCCAGTAATCAAACACCGATCTATCCTTGAGACTGACCTCGGTAAAATTGGTGTTGTAGACCAACCGTACATCAAATCTGCCGCGCTTTTCTAACTCGTCCAAGATACGATAGTGTTCATCCATGATGAGCGGTTCGCCGCCGGCAAAATAAATCTGCTCAACATAGTCTAGATGTGGCATTATTTGTTCCCACATATCAGTCTCATGTTTGCCGGCATAGTTCAGCACCGGGGTCTCTTTTGCCCACTTATCGGCCCATTCACCCATGAGTTGTTTTTGATCCTTCCACCATTGGCTGCTAAAAATGTATCCACAGGTACGGCAACGAAGGTTACAAAGGTTGCTGAATCGAATGTCCCAATACACCATTTCAAACTCTTCCAATGTTCCATCTGGTTCTGTGCGATCTATCTTGGCTATATGATGTCCTTGGTGTTTGTTAGCACTCTGGCGCCCAGAAAAAAATCCTGTCTGTTCCTGTTCATAGCAACGAATACACAGTTCGTTGGATCTCTCATTCAGCATATCCAGTCTTAGCTGTTTCATGGGAGCGTCATTCCAAATTTCTTTTAAAGATTTTTTCCGGGCATTGCCCAAAGGACCAGGTTTGGGATCCGACATACAACAAGGCCACACTTCACCAGTTGGCCAAGCATGCAGGTGTGTCCAGGGATACATGCAAAAATACTGACTCTCTGACAGAAGAAACTGCTGTCGCGAATTGAGGCTGTCTAGACTGATTTTGACTGGCTCCGGACTAGAGTAGGCATACTTTTTTTTGGCATCGATTTTTATTCGATTGAACTCGCCGGGAATCGTTACAAACCACAATGGTATTTTGTCTGTTGATATTTCATGCAGTAATTGTATTTCTTGTTCGAGATTAGGATTGCTACTCACGATCACACAAAAAAAGTTCGAGATATCTACAAGGTTCAATTTACGCTGCAGGCATTCTAGTTTTTTACCCAGCGGGCTTTGATTAGAATAATAATCTTCATGATAGTAAAAAATCAATCTTTGCCGATCCTCAAAAGCCGATCGATAAAGACCTTGTAGTTCTTGTTCAATCCAGCCTTTCCAGGTCATTTCCGAATAAGGAAAAATATCTAGGTTGACCTTGCCCAAGATTTCTTTGTCTTGTAATAGAGCAAGGTCTTGAAAATTCACAATTGGTTGTACCATGATGATAGCCCATGAAAGGTGTCAGGAAAGCATTTGTTCCGCCGTTGATCGTACTGAGTGTAAAACTGTTTAAAATCGTTGTGCAATTTAGGCATGTCAAATGCATCAGAATGCGGAGTCTTTACCGCATCGAGGTAGTCAATCAAACGCTGCACATGATTGATTTCGTGCTCTTGAAGATAACTGTGTCCTTTATGCCGCACCATGAAATCGATCAGGCGTTGCCTGTGATGTTCGCGAATGTGTTCGGGCAATACCAGCGGACTTTGGAAGCTGGGAAATCGTAGAATATTGAGAGTAAAACTTATTCGTTCTGACCCGTAAGTTTTTTTCAATATCACAACATGATCGAGAAACTCTGGCAGGCTTTCGAGACACAAGGCATTGATGGTGCACATCACGTGCAAGGCTCGTACTGGATTAGTTTCGTGCATCAGCACGTTCTGGACATTGTGATTCCAGATCTGCCAGTCTAGACCGTCACGTATGTATTCAGCATGCGCACCCATGGCTTCATTGGAAGTGTATAGATCCAATTCAATGCCGCGACATGAATCAAGTAGGCGCTGTATCGTGTTCCAATCCATGCCAAGATTGGAATTGATAGCAAGACGAGTACGACTGCGGCCAGGATTGTCACGGAACCAGTCCACCAGCTGCCAAGTGTATCCCGACATAAGCGGTTCTCCACCTGTGATCCTGAGCTCGTCGAGGGTGCGGTGGAGGTCTCGTTCCCACCACTCAAAGAAGGCGTCCACATAGGGGTTGGCTTCATTGACTGTAAACAACTGAGCGCTAGGATGTTCATGAGTAAAGTGATTCCTACCGTCGGATACAAGGTCTCGATAGGGCCCATTCCTATGAATGTCACGTACCCAGGTTGATGAGAAAGCAGGATTACAGTAAGAGCAAGCAAACTGACAAGTGCGATCAAAACTGATCTCAAGAGTTCGTAGATTGACGTCCTGATCTGGGTCCATCGCAGCGGCTTCATTGAGTGTCTCCTTGGGGTATATTTTAGATTTGTACACACGATCGCTCACGGCGTCACGGCCCATGTCTTCGATCTTCCAGCAGTATTCACAGCCCGGTGGGCGTTCACCGTGTTGCATCTGTCGCCGATCCTGTTTCTTTTCCCGGGTGTTGTGAATGCGGCTGGGGTATATCTTTATTTCCTGTTCATTGATGCGATGTGCCGGGGGATGATGGCAGCTCGTGGTCATACCGGAACCCAGCCATATGGTGGCGTTGTACCATTTGGCACCGCAAAAACTGGAACTAATAGGATCCAGTACCTGCTGACGGAATTCAAGATCTCGCATCTAGGAAGTCAATGATTGTTTGGGGCAAGGCGGCACGTTCGCAGCGATTGTATTCGCGCAAGTGTTGTTGATTGTATTTACAGGTATCTTCACTGGCCATCAAGAAAGCCTCGGCACCGTTGCGAACGATGTCTTGTATCACTTCGATGATGGCTTCCATGCGCTCGCGAGGTTCCCAGATCTCATCAAAGCTCTCATCGATGAGATTGCTAAAGGTTCGAAATCCTGCGGCCTGTAGAGCACGATAATAACCTACGTTGGCTACTGCCACAAAGGGGTGTGCCATGATCATGGGTTTCCAGATCTTTTCGGTGCGGAACGTGAACGGATAGTCGTAGATGGTTTCGGTTACTATGCTAAATGCAGTGTGTTCATAACAGCGCGGATTCACAATGGCATCTCCCCAGGTGTTATTGAACAAAAAATGTTTCACATCACGATCCGGTAACTCACGTTCTAGGTTGTTCACTGCTCTTTCAATTTCGTATTCTTTGGGAAGGAGATGTATTTCTTCTGGTTCATCCATGCGGTCACGATCTTGATAGGGCAGTGTGAGATAGCTAGTCCAGCGCATGTCACACCGTCGATCCAGACAGGTCCAAAGGCCACGGTCCAGTAAATCTAATTCGCGTAACCGATGCAAAAGATATTTGCGATGTGGTCTTAGCCTACCGTTGAACAGCAAGAAATCAAAAGGTCTATGTGCGCTGTCACGAACGCTGTGTGTGCTGGCCTGGATGTTTTCGGTATATTCGCACACATTGCTAAAATAACAATCGGTCTTGATGTAGCTCCAAGGCGGTTCTAGGTCTCCCGAAGTCAACAACAGTATCTTGCCAGTGCGCACTAGATCTTCGATCCTGAGACGGCGCAACTGTAACAAAATAGTTTGACTACCTTCAGCTGGATTGCAGAACATAACACGACCCGGATAGCGCTCGGCCAGGTCACAGATACGATAATAGTTCTCCTTGAGCTGCACACGACCAATGATTGTGATGGCTTCGGGGTCGAAATCAACATCAGCAAATCGCCAAAATTCTTGGTCGGCATAATCTCGCAAGAGATCATACACCTCCGACCATTGATCCAGTATGATGCGATGTTTACCTAGCATCACTCTCACACCGCTGCCACCAGGCACGCATTTCGGGAAACGCTGTCAAAAAATCTGTACCACGCCGACGGTCATGTTCGCAAAAGAAACGATAGAAATCCGCACGACACCGCCGCAGATCTTCTGGATCACGACTTTGTCCTTCACGCATCCAAGCTATGTCACGATCTAGACGCTGTATTTCAAAATCTTTAAAGCCCTGGAAGGGAGAATCGGGTCGCTCGTGTTGCCGTATCATCCAGGCCCATAATTGTTCCAACTAATCACAATAGCTTTGGGGTAATATCTGCAGGCTCTGCCAAGCTGGTTCACGCAGAACTGGAGTATCGAACCAGATCTTCTGATAGGTGTCATTATAGGTTCGTCGCAACCCCAAGATTCCTGCGAAGAGATTTTCGAGACTGGTCATTGACAAGTTATTCATTGTGACGATAAAAGTGAGACTGTTCACGTATGGTATCTCTGTGAGGAACTGATTCACACGATCCCAAAGAAGATCAAAATCAAGACCATGGCGCATGTATTCGGCCTGTGCGCCCCAGCCATCTAGGCTCACATACTGCATGAAGTGTTCGATCGTGCCACGATCACACAGTCGCTTCACATAGTCTTTGTAGCGTTGCCACAGCTTCTCTTCTACGGAAAAATTACTGGTCACGCACAGATGCAGATCGGGTTTGTGATGTTCCAGCACCCAATCAAACACACGATAGGTATTGCGGTCCATGAGCGGTTCGCCGCCGGTCATGCGGAAGTGTGTGAGCTCAGGATACAGCTCAGGCCACCACGACCAGAAAGCTTCTACCCAGGGATTATGCTCCCTAGCAGGAATAGGGCGACGCTCACCGCGAAAATGATCGGGATCATTGTGAGGCGTGCTCGTCGGGTACGCACCCAGTCTCTCCACTTCTTGCTGCCAAGTGCTGCTGAACTGAGGGCTACAATAAGAACAGGCCAGATTACAAGCATGATTAAAATTAACTTCAACATAACTGGGTAAGACATCATCTTCATCTCCGGTGCTGGCAGATATTTGGTCAAAATGACGAGCAGCCCAGGGTTCACCTGATCGATAGTGCCGATCGCTCATTTGTCCGAGATCTTCCATGTTCCAGCAGTACTGGCATTCTGCAGGACGTGTACCTGCCAACATTAGTTTTCGTTGTTGTTTCTTGTGTGCAGTATTGTGCAACGCAGAAGGCGTTCTGCTGATTTCTTCAATGGGGATACGATGCAAGGGCGGATGATAGCAACTATTGTTTAGTCCAGTTGGTAAGTGCAGGCTTACCTGTTTCCATTTGGCCAGGCAGAGACTAGGGCTGACCGAATCCAGTTTTTGTTTGATGCCCTCGGCATCCGTCATGAACTTGCTTTTATTTGACATGTTTCTAGCCAATTCTGTAGTGCAGGTTGCAGGTGTTGTGCAAATTTTTCATTGGCCATAGGAGACGGATGTTCATGACAGAACCAACCATGATCTTGCCACCAACACCATTCTTTAATTTGCTCATCCCAGGCAAAGGTAGCTGCTTTGGAGGGAATCACACCGTTGTAATTGGCGCGCCAGCCTATGTCAGATGCTCCCCACCCAAATTGAAACCAAGAAGATTGCATTTGTTCTGCTATCCAGTGTTGCCAACTGCAGTGTAACACACTATAGCCATAATATTCTACCAATTCGGCATTGACATCAGATAGCCCTCCTACGAAAGCAATAGGAGTAACAGGCAGGGCTTGTTTGATTTGACGTAGTATTTCTTTGTCAAGTTCTTGCCTGATTGAAAATATCTGCTCTGATTGCATCCAGCCAAATTCCGAGTATCCTGTAATCCGCCCATAATCTCTGCCAGGTTCTGTATAAATCCAAACTATAGGTAATTTCGGACTGATATTTGAGGCAACAATCTTGTCTAGTAAATCTAAATTGCCTTGCCCCGGTGTCAGCACACGCGAATAAGACCAATGCCAATAGTCCGCTAGACAACGATCAGTTGATAATGTGTCGCGGACATCGAAATTGTCAGGAGTATAGCCTTTCCAAGCCCAGCTATCTCCTAAGATACAAAATGCATCTGTCATTTTTTCTTGATCATGGCAAAAATTTGTTTGCCATAATATTCTTCCGGACAAAATTTACATTGCGGAATAGGTTCATCGATTTGCTGTACAAATCGTATCTTTTGTTCAACAGTATCATCGATACCAATAGAGGGCACAGACAACATTAACTGACGGTCTGACTCTGTTAGATCAAGAGCAAATTGTTTATCAAACTCTGGAAAAAGCGCAGCTGGCCCGCATTTATACAAACGTCCTTTGTCGAAATGGTGGCATGTCTTGCTATGACAAATGTCGTGCGCTTTGATTGGATCACTTTGATGCAATCGCAACTTTCCAGAATCTTCATCGGTAACAATAGCGCCCTGGTGGAACCACCAATTGTGTTCGACTTTTACTGTGACATTGTTGACATCGGTGATCGATAACGATTCTCTATATCTAGTGGAATCAAATTGATACCGTAATGGTCTAGTGAGAAAATCCTCCACCTTTTTTATGAGTTCTTTTTTATGCATCTTGTTATGCATACTGATTTTCAATACTATTAGACGATTGTCTAGCAGTATCGAGTACAGTTTGTGATGAAGATGCAATCTGGTTCCGTTTGATGCTATGCCAAGCATACTAGTCGGCCAAATTAAAGAAATACCCTGCACCCATTGATAAAAATCGGGATTGAGCATGGGTTCTCCGCCCATGATACTGATGCAATCTATATGTAGTTCTTGGCCCCATTTTTGATAGATATCTTTCCAGTCACTCCAAGATTGCCAGCCCTTAAATGCATATCTATTAAATCTATTGCATCCGTCGCAAGTCAGGTTACACACATTGGTGATATAAATTTCAGCGTAAGGTAGATGTAATGTTTTCATTACTGATATCGGAGTCGCCTTGTTAATAAGCGTCGAGCGCTTTTTGCATTTTTGATTTCGCACATAATTATCTGAGATGCCAGGTTTGGGTCTCGAATCTTTTTTGATACAGAGGTCTTAAATTCGTTAATTTTTCAATATGAGATTTCATTACCGTATAATTGTTATCAATGTCTTCTTTGCAATCTTCCAGTATGGTATTGATTTTACCGGTGCGTATCAAGGTTCGTAAAATATCAAACGCATGTTCAACGCGATGCACGCCTTGGTCTACGTCGTAATCCAAAGGAATGACATTTTCAAAAAATCTTAGATCGCCCGGCCATACGGTAAGATTACCTGCCAGATCCAAACATCGCCATGAACTTAATTTTTTATAGAAGTCTGTAATAGAGTTCCTGCCGGAAATCAATATGAACGGGCGACGATATAATATAGGTCGCAATAATTTTTCAGAAATTCCATATGCTCCTTCGTAATCTATGGTTTCTAGGACTATGTCTATAGATATTTTTTCATAGACATCATCCCAGATTCCTCCTTGGAATTGATTAGTGATTGGTGGTTGTTGTATCTGATCAATATCGCTCCAAGGACTGATAGATTTCACGTCTTCCCAGGACTGATTTGTTTCACACAAATATTGCAATAGATACTGCGCGTCGATATGATATCTGATATCTTGATTAAAACTGGTAAGACCGTGATGCCGATACTCAAAATTCAGATGTTGATAGGCTGCATAAAGCCTTGATGTGTTGGCCCTACCAATGAACATACCATAAATTTTTTCACGGTTCCAGGGGCGATGTTGTATTTTAGATAAATCAGTATTAATGTAACACTCGCCAGACTCGATCATCCTAATTGTATATCCGCGATCTGTGCTCTGGCATGGATCACCGAACTCTATCGTGATTTTTTCTTTGTTCCATCTGTAGTAATCACATAGTTCGTCAAGAAAGTCCAGCAGTCCACTTTTTTCCAGACTCCTGATTTCTTTGGAAATCAGTGTAACCTGTCCATCCTGCGTCATGCTTTCTATAATCCTTGCTGCCAGTTCTGCTGGATGGTATATTTGAAAATGCCCCCAATATCGTTGAAGATCTATTTTCATGCAAAAATTTTTCTAGTTGAAAGATCTATGTAGGATTCATCGGTGGCCGAATCGGGATAACTTCCAGGAATAGCATCCATTAACAATATTCCCCGGGCAGCATCCTCCGGAGTCATATAGTAATGCCACCCCTGCACAGCAAAATCATCATCGCAGTAGTAGCGATTCATATCTCGACCGTCGTGCCTGGCACGACGTAACCATTCAGCAGCAGCGGAATCATCGGTCAGAATCATGCCGCCACGGCCAATAGGTATACGTTTTTTTATCTGGAAACTGGTAACGTGGAATCCATTTTCATACATGCCCTCGCACCATCTCACGGCCGCATCCCATATCGGGTACGGATCAAGTCGATATTTGCCGGACCATTTGATGTCATCGAACCTGACCCGGCAGCCGGCATGTAGAATCTGCATCGGTACACTGACATAGGTGCGTTTAGGAATGATTATCGTGCCAGTGGCATTGAGATATCTAAGACAGAGAAAAATACCATGGCTGCAACAATCAACAGCAATTCCAAATTTGGCTCCGGCAAATCTAGCAACTTTTTCCTCAAACATATCTACTATGTCGTAAGAATCTTGCCAAGTATATCCATCTTGTTTCAATAATGCCAGTTCTGGTCGTTGTAATTCTGTTGGTGCTTGCCCCAATGGCCAAATTTTATGCATATTATTCGCCGTTGGGAAATTTAGGTCTATCACCGATTCTCCTAGCAGGTACCCCGACATACTTGCCCGAACCTGGAGTATCTTTTGTGATACAACTAGCAGCGCCTAATTCAACATTGTCACCGATTGTTAATGCGTTTAGTACAGATGATCGAAAATTAAACATACAATTTTTTCCAATGTGTGTTTTTCCAGCAATCATTGTACCGCTATGCAACTGCGTGTTATCACCAATGTCGACATAATGAGATATCAAACAATATGTCTCAACAATACAGTACTTTCCAATTTTTGATCCTAGCAGCATCGACGAGAATGGTGCAATAAAACTGCCTGCTCCTACACATTCGGTCACGTAGGCATCGTCAAAGTATCGTATCACTGTGGGATGAATATATGTAACGCAATCTAATTGATTTGTGTCTAATATGTCAATTACTCGCTGGCGTAATTCTTGATCTAATGTAAAGGCCACAACATATGAACATGCATCTTTGTCGGTCGAGTCAATGAACTCGTCTGGAGAAACAATTTCAATTTTGCCCAAAAACTCAGCAGATACAAAAAACTTGTTTTCCTGTGTTATTGTAGATTCTGGAAACCCAATTATTCTAATAGTGTCTCGTTTGGCAAGTATCATGATTGTATCAATTTAAGAGTTTGTACATAATGATCAACTGCACTGTTCCAATCGTGATAATTTGGATTAGTATCACTTGATCTAAATCTAAGGCTAATAACCCATCTTGGTTGTTTGTTAACAATGATGTTATGGGCGATTCCAGTACGTACCATAGTCAATTTGTTACCAATGGTATGCCTTGTGATTTCTTTGTCTTTGACATCTTCAAGATTCCAATATCGATATTTGGTATCTGCATGGGTAATTTTTAAAATGCCAGTGTCATTAGGAACGTCGTACCATACCACATGACTATCATCCTCGGGAGAGAATACCCAGTTCAATGCAAAAATATTTGGAAGTTCATTGCGGTAAATTATGTCTACATGTGCTTCAGGATACACCAAATATGAATCTCTATAGAACATCAAAAAAGAGGTTACATCAATGCCGCAGGTGTTGAGATAATCTAACCATTTTTTATTGATTACTTTCAACATTGCTTCACTATGGAAAGACCATAATGCAATTGGCTGATCGTGCTGATCCGATTCTGCTCTAAATTTTTCGGCATTGAATTCTGGATTCAGTGCGTTGTTCATGTCCACCTCTAATACATGCCAGGGTTTGTTATAATCAATCATGATGATCCTTCTGTGTTTCATTTTGATACAAAGAGAAAAAAAGATTACCGCATCTTTCCAATTGTTTGTGAGTCCTCGGCCTTGGTTTCCCGTGTGCTGTCATGTTTACCGACCCTCTTGCCGCCGGATCACATCAATCTCACGCACCATTGCACCGAGATTGTGCCAGTTGGATCTATAGTGATGTTTGAAAAATTGGCTTTGGGTTGCCGACAACAAACCAATCGGTAGATCTAGCTGTGTGTGCAATGCATCTCGATATCTTTCAATGATCTCTGCTGGGTCTGTGCCAGACACTGTGTGCCATATTTCTTCTAGGCTGTCAAACCACTGCACTTCATGATAGTTCCAGTCAGTGAGCATGGTGCAATATGTGCCCATCCTGGCACCGGCGATGCACCATGCACCTTGGTCCACATCTAGCCCCACGTTGTGCCATATGGTGAGATGGTCGAGATTGCGATGATGTACCCGATCTCGGAATTCGGACACGGTGGGTCTACGTCCTTTGTCTAGACACATCTTTACCCCCTCACGGAAGCCGGCTCGCCAAGCATGCCGGGGCGAGCTGTTGGGGTAGGTTGTGCTGTAACAGTCATGCATGGCCCAGTACAAGGGATCAAAGCAGAATTCAACCACAGTCTCATCTCTGCCATCGGTGTTTTCGTGGGTACGCATGTTTTTTACGAAAGTGCGGGTCCACGAACTGATGCCGCCGTTGCCGTACATCAGACCGTTGACATGATTGCGAGCACGCCAACGATACACAGCACGCGCCCAGTCGCCATCCGGAATATCTAACACCAGATTGAAAAATTCTGGATCCGGTAAGTTATCTCCGTCTATGAGAATAAATCTTTCAGTATCCGATGTTTCGGCTGCGGCCTTGTGAGCAGCGTCAGATCCTTTGACACCATCCACACGTTTGGCCCAGGGCACAAGATTGCGGATCTTGATCCAGAATTCTTCTTTCTGGGGCTCGTCGTAGCTGAGGTAAACAACGTCTAGATCAGCGACATCAATTTTGTTCATAGGCAGTCATAGCCCATTGCTGGGCATCGGGGTTATCATGTACTATTGTAACATCTTTGGGATGACAAGATGTACCAGTCTGGCTGGGTCGTAGCTTGACGCTCTGGCGCCATTCCAGTTCGTGCACCTGCCCGTCTATGACTCTCACACGATGCGGCGATCTGGCATAGAGAGTCTGATCGATCTCTACCCAGGTACCAGGCACATCTTCCATGCTGTAAAAAAGCAATCTACCATCGAGGTCATGATACAATCTGTATGATATCGGCGCAGGCTCAGGCATTAAACGCACAACATCAAGAAATTCTTGCTCGGTCATGGCAACCAGGTCTTTTCGTGATAGTGAAACGTGCCCCACTGCGGTACGGTCTCAATTCGCAATCTACCGTCTTGCAATTCCCACACCAACTCTCGATACCACGCACCGGCAGTGCCCGCAATGCGTGGGCGCATGTGCGTGATCTGGGGATACGGGGCAAAAGGCATTGTCACAAGTTCAGGACCAATGGTCTGAGCCGCGATGGCATATACCACATCTGTGCTGGGTCGATCTTCGGAGAATTTCAGCAGCGTCTTGATCGCTGACCAGTTGGCGAATATGTCGCGCACCAATTGATAGAATTGCTGAGAAATCTCACTGAACCTCCAGTACGTGATGGCATTGTACACATCAGGTAGTTTGTTTTCATCAATGACTCGACGGTAATAGCGTTCAGTGCTTACCGTACCATGCCAGTCTCGGCATCCTGTGCTGATCGCAACATCGCGATGTCTCAGCATGGTCCACCAGTGATCGATCTCACTTACGATCAACATGTCAGCTTCCAACTTGATGGTTTCACGGAACGGTGTAAGGCGGAACGCCTGCGCATCATTGGCATAAGGATTCTCTTGCGGTGCCAATATTTTTACATGATCGAACTCCGGTGCTTCGATTGCCTTATCGGTGATGAGGCAGGTACGTGCCTCAGGATGCCAATGCCTGAGGCTGGCAAACAGGCGCTGAGCCATGTCCACATAGTTAACATTGTCGGTGTTTACAGCCACACACACATAGCCTTGTTCTTCAATGGGCCGCAATTATCACTCCCAGATCGCGTTTGCACATGGCGTGAAAATCTTGTTGATGCAAGGTACAGCGCCTGCGACGCTGTTTAGATCCGAACACTACATCAAACGTGTCTTCGTCTATTTGTTCTAGATGTTGTTCCGGCAACACATTAATCATGGCACCTAGCATAGAAACATCAGGTTGCATGTGTCCGTTTACTAAAGGTAAGGCGATACTGAGTGCATAGTCGTTGCGAAACAGCAGCGAATCGATATGATAGAGATCTCGGTAATGCTGCCAGTTGTTGCGTACCATTCGCATGCTGTCAAATATGAATTCGGTTTGGCTGCCGCGGCTGAATGCCATCGCTGTGGCCCAGTACTGCGGATGCCGATGACGACCAAAAGAATCCCAGCTGTGGCTGTCACCCGCGGCAATGGCGTTTTGGAAACACCAGAATCGGTCGCTGTCAACGGTGCACCGATGCAGTAGTGCGCTGGAGACCACATAGTCGGCATCCAACAGTAAGGTACGATCGTAGGGTGTGAGGTCGAATGCGTCACATCGATCTAGATTGTGCCAGGGCACGCTCTGTTCAAAATCCGCAAACCAGCGCGAGCGATCATTCTGCTGGGCATCTATCCTGATGATGTGGTCAAACGCCGAATCGTCAACTGTTTGATCTGTGATCAGGGTAGTAGGCAATCCAAGATGTCGCTCGATCCTGGCTGCGCTCCAGGCTGCCATGGCCACATAGTTTATGGCATGTTTTCCTACAGCGAAAATTATCGCACCCGTGGTCATCTTTGACTACGCAATTTATCCCATTCCACCAGCCAGGCCGTCATCTGTTCTTGCCAGCGTAGTTGGCTTTCTTGCATGAGTTCTGTGACCACGATTCGCACAGGAGTTTGATACAGGTCCAGGATCACTGCCTCTGAATCTGGGCAGGTCAAGAGTGTGGTCTGCAGTTCTGGTCCTGCCTGCCACATGCCACCCCCATGGGCAAACAGCATTCGGGCTTGGTATTTTTCGCGCAGGATTCGTTTTTGGCTTTCGTGATCAAAACGAGTGCGCACGTGAGCTATCAAGGCATCTGTGTC
>Ga0114918_10002040_pt1 | contig 18144 bp, 13 predicted proteins | sample LantaG_FD_87015 | JGI IMG/M metagenome (GOLD analysis project Ga0114918, IMG submission 87015) | Deep subsurface microbial communities from Baltic Sea to uncover new lineages of life (NeLLi) - Landsort_02402 metaG | ecosystem: Environmental > Aquatic > Marine > Oceanic > Sediment | place... | reverse complement strand
CGCCCCGGCGACCAGTTGGTGCTCGAAGCCGAAACGCTGCACGTTCGCCCTCGCACGGGGCACTGCCAGTGCAAGGCCCTCATCGGACAGGAAATCGCCGCCGAGGCGGAAATAAAGTTCATGCTGGTTGACGCCGATCCGGTTTGACACACATCATGGCCACAGTATCTCGATACGCAACAGTTAAAACCGCCAACCTGGCCGACGACGTCGTCATTGGGGCCTTCTCCTATGTAGGCCCGGAAGTGACCATAGGCCCCGGGTGCGTGATCGAGGACAACGTCACCATCACCGGGCGCACGACCCTCGGCGAGGACAACCATGTTTTTCCGATGGCCGTCATCGGCTCGCCCGCCGTCGAAGGCGACGACGGGGTTTGTGAAATCGGCCAGGCCAACCGCATCCGCGAGCACGTAACGATAGCTTCCGGCGCCGACGGCCCTACCCGGATCGCACACGACTGTCTGATAATGATCGGCACGAAGATCGGCGGGTTCGCCTCAATCGGCAGCCACGTCGTGCTGGCGAACTTCACCACCGTTGGCAGCCGGGCCGTGCTGGAGGACTACGTCCGCGGCAGCGCCTTCCCCGTCGTCAACGACGGCGTGACCGTGGGCGCCTACTCGTTCATGAAGGGCTACAGCCACATCGACCGCGACGCGCCGCCGTTCGCCATGCTCGAGGGCGACCCGTACCGGGTCCGGGGGATCAACACCCACAACCTTCAGCAGTGCGGCTTTGGGCAGGACGATATCCGCGACCTCAAACGCGCCTATCGCGAGGTCTACGACGGCAACAGGCGCCAGCCCAACCGCCGGGTCCTGGACAGAATGCTCGCTAACGGCGAGCTCAGCCAACTCGTCAGACAGGCCGTCGAGGTGATAGCGAAGGAGGTCCCAAGTGAGTGAGGTCGAGGTCCTCCGCGAGGTAGCCCCGTCGGCTCGTGTATCGTCCGATGCGACGATCGGCTCACGCTGCGTCATAGGCCCGGCCGTCACCATCGGCCCGGGCACGGTCCTGGGCGACCGCGTCACCGTTGTCGGGCACACCACGATCGGCTCGGGCAACGACATAGAGAACGGCTGCGTCCTGGGCGCACAGCCTCAGGACCTGAAGTTCGCCGGCTCGCCCACGCTGCTGATCATCGGGCATCGCAATCACTTCGGGCCGAACGTCACCGCTCACATCGGCACGGAGGTGGGCGGCTACCTTACGCGCGTGGGCGACGACAACGATTTGCAGGCCAACTCACACGTCGCCCACGACTGCTACATCGACGACCGCACGACGCTGGAGGCTTACGTCATGCTGGCCGGGCACATCCACGTGTGCACCGGCGCGGTGCTGGGCGAATGGTCCGGCGCGCACCACTTTGTGACGGTCGGGCGGTATGCCAGGGTCAGGCCTTACACCCCCGCCCGCAGAGACGTGCCGCCGTTCACCGATTTCTGCGGACACAAGGACGACTTCACCCCGTCGGTCAGAGGCGTGCACGAAGCCGGCATAGCCGCCGCCAACCTCAGCGAGGAGGAGGAAAAGGACCTCCGACGGGCCCTGGCTGAGTTGTTCGATGAGGAGACCGCCCTTCAGACCAAGATCGAGCAGTTGGTGAACCTCGGCGTCGAAGGAGAAGTTGAGCACCTCTGTGAGTTCTGTCAGCAGAGCCTCCAGGGCGTTTTCGGGCGATATCGCGAGCGGCTTCGCGGACAGGTCCCCCCCGAGGCGGAGAAATACCTTGCCCCCGAGCAAATGGCCGAGGCCAGGAGGGCTATCCTGTGAGCTTCCGCGTGGCAGTCGTCGGCTGCGGACGAATGGGCAAGCTGCACGCCCGCGTCTTCGGCGAGATGGACCAAAGCGAACTGGCGTGCGTTGTGGACGCCAATCCGACTACCGCCCGCGCCGTCGGCAAGCAGCGTCACTGCCAGGCGCTGAGCGACCCCGTCGAAGCCGTACCCCTCGTCGATGCAGCCGTCATTGCCGTGCCGACTAGGTATCATCTCGCCGCCGCGGAGCCCTTCTTGCGGGCCGGTAAGAGCGTTCTCATCGAAAAGCCCCTCGCCCTGGACGCCGAGACAGGCCGGCAGATCGTGGAGCTGGCCCACGCCAGCGGCGCTACCGTTCAGGTCGGCCACACCGAGCGGTTCAACCCGGCCGTCGTGGCGATGCAGGAACACAACATCTTCCCGAAGTTCATCGAGGCACACCGCATCAGCCCGTTTACCTTCCGATCGGCTGACGTTGGCGTCGTGCTGGACATGATGATCCACGACATCGACCTGGTGCTCATGCTCGCCGGCGGGGCCGTCACCGACATTCGCGCTGTCGGCGTAAACGTTCTCGGTGCGGCCGAGGACATCTGCAACGCCCGCGTGGCGTTCGATAACGGCTGCGTGGCCAACATCACCGCCTCACGCCTGGCGATAAAGACCGAGCGGAAGATGCGAATCTTCTCCGAACAGATATACATGTCTGTCGACTTCGACAAGAAGGTCGGGATCATCATTGATAAGACCGACAACCTTGATCTCATCCAGATGGCCCGCGAAATGGATGCCGACGACCTGGCTGAACTTGCCGAAAGCGTGGACTACACCAAGTTGCTGAAGGTCCAGGAACTCGTCGTGGACGAAAGCACCGAGCCGCTGCGGCGACAGGCCGAGGCCTTTCGACGGACCGTCGTGGACGGGGCGCCGCCCGTGGTGTCGGCCACGGACGGCCTGGCAGCGCTGGAAGTAGCCGGCGACATCATCGAGTCGCTGAAAGCGCATCACTGGGACGGGCAGACGTCAAGTAGACGCGGCTTTGACGTCATCAACCCCGGCAACTGAGGCCGTCCCGCCTGGAGCGGGCCTGTGCCGGGCCCGATTCAGTTGCGACGCCAGTAGCGATCCACCGCCAAATCGACCGCCATTTCCATGAAGTCGTCCGACTGGGCGATCGTCGCGGCGCCGAAGAGCTTCATGAAATAGTCACCGGCGAGCTTGTCATATTGCTGCTCGCGGAGAATCCCTTCGATCCGCTCCTGGGCCTCTTGGAAGCTCTGCGATTGGCCTGGCGAGACCTTGAGCGCCCTGACGATGTAGTAGCCGGTCTCGGTCTCGATGACACCGCAGATCTCGCCTTCACTGAGGGCGAAGGCGTTGCGCTCGACCTCCTTCTCGCGGAAGCTGCCTTCCGGCATGGCCGGCCAGACGCCGCCGTGGCTTGTGCGAAAGCCGCGAGAATGCCTCTTGGCGACCTCGCCAAAGTCCTCACCCGCCCGGATGGCCTCGGCTGCGGCGTCGATCTCCGCTCGGGCGTGGTCACGGGCGCGTTTCCACTCCAGCGGGGTGGGCTCCAGCCCGTCGGCGTCAGGCAGGAACTCCTCGAATGGCGCGGCGATAAGCTGCATCTGCACGCTCTTGGCCACGACGAACTCGTCAGTGTGCTTGCGGTAGTAACCAAGCAGCATGTCGCGCGTCACGACGATCCTGGGCTCGATCTGGCTCCGGAGGAACGCCCTGCCCGTCAAGCGACGGCGGTGGTCGTCCAGGGCCTCGGCCAGTGTCGTGTGCCGGCCGCGGTAGTACTGCTCCAGGGCCCGCTCGCTGCCGCCGGCGTGGGCTATCATCTCTCGGCGGGCGTTGGCGACCTCGTCTTCGATTGCATCCTTTTGAGCGTCGGTGAGGCCGGCTTCGGCCTCGCCCAGCACCAGCGACTCGTAGACCAGTTGACGGAACTGCTGCTCGATCATCTCCGTGACGGCCTGGCGGAATGCCTCCTCCTCGCCGGGGGGCATGGCGACAAGCCGTTGATGCAGCCCATTCAGCACGTCGTCGATGGTGATGAACTTGTCGTTTACCTGCACCATCGAGGCAGCCACGACCGTGGTCGTGCCCTCCCTCACTCGGCCGGCAGCGGTGTCTGCGGGCCCCTGCCCAACGATGGGGGCGACGTCGCTCCGCTCAGAGGGAGGGACATCATCAGCGTGATCGAGCTCGGCCAGGTCCGCCAGCGATCGGACGCCGTCGTCCGGCGCCGAATCGTCCGCGCTATCCGGGACCGCCCGCACGGGCCGGCGAGAAGCGACGTCGGCCACTGCTGACGGCGTCGTGGGCGCCTCGGGCGGGCGAGAATGCCCGCTTGTCGTGCGGCCGGAAACGCCCTCAGCCAGGACCTGTTCGATCCTCGACGTCGTCGTCACCCTCGAGCCACTTGCCGCCGGCTGTGCATCGGGCGAGACCGCGGGGGCTCCGGCGGGCCGGGGCCTTTCGGCGGGCGCGGAGGAGGTCGGCACGCGCGGCGTTTGCTCCGCCGGCGTGGGGGGTGTGTAGGTCGGCGTTATGGCGGCCTCGGGGGGGCGATCGCGCGTGGGCCATTGGATGGCGCGGTCAGTCTGTTCGGCCGGCTGGGCTGCCGGATGGCTGAGTTCCTCCGGCCCCTCGGTGCGGCACGGCGTCGCGGTCGTCGCATCGGCAGGGGGCGGCTCGTCCCACTGCCCGTCAGCCGGCGTCTGCTCGGTAATGGGCGTTTCTTGCTCTCGGGTCCACTGCCAACGGAGGCCCTTGCCGTCAGGCCGATCATCGCTGCAGCTCACCAGGGGCAAGGCCAGCATCGCCAGGAGAATGATTGTCCGACAGCGCATGGGACTCACCTTATGCGCACCGCAGCCGCGTGCCCGCACATTATACCTGTTCACTTGCCTGTCTCAACCGCTTTAGCAGAACCGTCAGCATGGTCGGCATCTCCAGGCAGGCCGGCGGCAGCCGCCAGTGGACCGTGTGGTCGTCCGGCAGGCGAACCGTGCCGAGCGGACCTTCAAAGACGCCCTCAGCCAGCTTCATGTCCCGTACGGTGAAGATGATGTCGGGATCGTGGCGGATGATGCTGTCGATGCCGGCCGCCCCGGCCCGGGCGCGCACTTCCGCCACGTCCAGAAGCGTGCTAGCTTCAGGCGGGACCTGTCCATAGGCGTCGGTCATGTCCACCCGGAGCTGCCCCAGCTCGCTGACGTCCGCGCACATCGCCATCCGACGGTACAGCTCCATTCGCTGGCGGTTGCCGGCCACGTAGCCCCGCGGGATGTACGCGTCGATGCCCAGCTCCACGTGCACGTCGCGGCGGATGAGCGGGTCCTTGCCCTGCAAGCGGCGAACGGCCTGTTCGAGCAACTGGCAGTAAAGCTCGTAGCCGACCGCCGCGATATGGCCGGACTGCTCCCTGCCGAGAATATTCCCCGCCCCGCGAATCTCCAGGTCACGCATGGCGATCTGAAAGCCCGCGCCAAGATCGGAGAACTCCTCGATCGCCTTGAGCCGCTTGGCCGCCACCGGCGACACCGTCCGCCGCTGCGGCAGCAGCAGGTAGCAGTACGCCCTGTGCCTGTACGGGCCCACGCGCCCGCGGAGCTGGTGCAGCTCGCTCAGGCCGAACCGGTCGGCCTCCTGAATTATCATTGTGTTGGCCGTAGGTATGTCCAGGCCGCTCTCGATGATCGTCGTGCACACCAGCACGTCGATTTCCCGGCGGACGAACTTCAGCATGGTCTCTTCGAGCCGGCCTTCGGGCATCTGGCCGTGGGCGGTGGCCACGCGGGCGTCGCCGACCAGTCGACGGATCTCGTCCGCCACGGATTCAATGTCCAGCACGCGGTTGTGCAGGAAGAACACCTGCCCCCGGCGGTTGAGCTCGCGGTGGATGGCCATGCGTATCAACTTCCGGTCGTACTGGCACACCTCCGTGTGGATCGCCCGGCGGTCCAGCGGCGGCGTGGCCAGCGAACTGATATCGCGCAGACCCAGCAGAGCCATGTGCAGCGTTCGCGGAATCGGCGTGGCCGTCATCGTCAGCACGTCCACCGTCGCCCGCATGGTCTTGAGCTTCTCCTTGTGCTCGACGCCGAACCGCTGCTCCTCGTCGATGACCACCAGGGCCAGGTCCTTGAACCGTACGTCGTCCGATAGCAACCGATGCGTGCCGATGAGCACGTCGATTCGCCCCTCAGCCGCACGCTTGCATATCGCCGCCTGCTCGGACGCCGTGCGGAAGCGGCTGATCATTTCGACTTCAACCGGATAGTCGGCCAGCCGCTCGGTGAACGTGCGGTAGTGCTGGTCGGCGAGCACGGTGGTCGGCACGAGCACGGCCGCCTGCTTGCCGCCCTCGACCACCTTGAAGGCAGCCCGCATGGCGAGCTCGGTCTTGCCGAAGCCGACGTCCCCACACAGCAGGCGGTCCATCGGACGGGGGACGGCCATGTCCGCGTCGATGTCGCCCATTGCAGCGAGCTGGTCTTCCGTTTCCGTGTAGAGGAACTCCTCGACGAACTGCCGCTGCATGGCGGACTCGGCCGGGTAGCTCATGCCCTCCATAGCGCGTCGCATGGCCTGGGTGCGAATCATCTCGGCGGCCATATCCTTGACGGCCTCGGATACGCGGTCCTTCTGCCTGGTCCACAGCTTGCCGCCAAGCCGGCTGAGCGTCGGGCGGATGCCACGCGAGCCGACATACTTCTGCACGAGGTCGATCTGCGTGGCCGGCACGTGCAGGACGGCGTTGTCGGCGAAGCGCAGCGAGAGGTACTCCTCGGATCGGCCGTCGCGTTCGAGCGTCCGCAGGCCCTCGAACTTCGCGATGCCGTGCGACACGTGCACCACGTAGTCCGTCCGCTGTAGGTCCATCAGCGATTTGATAGGCCTGCCCGCTCGCATCCGCCGCACGCGCCGCCGACGGGCGTAGCGGTGGAATATCTCGTGATGGCCGACCACGACCAGCCGCTCGCCGGGCCAATGGAACCCCGCCCGCACGTGCCCGATGGCCGTGTTAGTCCGCCCGGCGAGCCGCTCGTGCGAGTCGGCGAGCAACTCACCGAAACGCTCCTGCTCGGCGGCGTTCTCGCAGTACACCCACAGCTCGTTGCCCTCGGCCAGCTTGGCCAGCCTATCAAGCGCCTCGGCTGAGCCCGTCGCCAGCCGCTCCAGGGAACGAACGCCGAGGTCGATCACGTCGGCGATGCCCTGCGGGCGAAAGCTGAACATCTCCACGCGGGCGAAGGCATCCATGGCGGCGAACAGTTCATCGGCCGGCATGAGCGTGTGCGAGGGCAGGGGCGTGCGCTCGGGCTTGTCGGCGAGGCCTGCCCGCCGGACAGGCAGGTCGTCGCAGCGGCGGATGATGTCCTCCGCCAGTTGGGCGATCTCGCCCGGCTCGGGGATGCAGATGATCGCGCCGGCCGGCAGGTAGGAAAGGAAGTGCGTCGTGAGCGCCGGGTCGCACTCTCGCCCGGCCGCCAGGGAGGCGATGTCGACAGCCTCAAGCTGCTGCGTGCTGCGGTTGGTGTCCAGGTCGAACCGGCGGATCGAGTCGATCTCGTCGCCGAAGAACTCCACGCGCACGGCCGTTGCCCCGCCCGGCGGGAAGACGTCCACAATGCCGCCGCGGTGGGCGAACTCCCCGGCTGCGTCCACCTGCTCCACGTGCTCGTAGCCCGCGTCGACCAGCCAGGCGGCGAGCGCCTCCACGCCGTGCTCCTGCCCGCGGGCGAGCGTGGTGCGCCCACTGGTCAGGGCTTCGGGTGTGGGTACGGGTTGCAGCAGCGCCATGATCGGCGCGACGACGAACGCCGGCGCCTCCTCGCCGCCGGCAGCCAGCGCGCCGCACAGGCTTATCCGTTCGCCGGCGACCTCGTCGCTGACGTGGTCAGCCGCCAGGTCCATCTCCCACGGCGGAAGCTGGCGGGCAGACTTGCCGGAGAACAACTCCAGGTCGTTGGCGATCTCCTCGGCCTCGTCGTCGCTCCGCGCGACGAGAAGCACGCACCGGCCGGTCAGCTCGCCCAGCGCCGCAGCCGCCAACGGCCCAGCCGAGCCCCACACGCCCGACAGACCCACCGCCGCCCCCGGCGACAGCCGCTCCGCCGCCAGCCGCAACTGCTCGTTCTGGATGGCCCTATCGAACACGTTGGACACGTTGGAAATTACTCATCGCAAGAGACAGCACCAGCCGGACCCGCTCATTTCTCGGTGCTCTCTGTGTGCCCTGCCTACTGGTGGGCAAGTTTGTGGTGTCCGTTTCTGTGTGCGCGCAAAAGCACGCCCGAACGGCCTCTTAAAACCGCTCGTGCATGCCTGTTTCGTTGTACGATGCAGCGTGACGCCGCAAGCTTGCACCGCTATTTCCACAGCCCGACCGGACCATCTGCCGACCCACTTGTCGGCGCATTCAGCGGGCCGCGTCATTCTATCCGATCGCCCGCGACCGGGGAATCACTATCCAGAGGAGTGAACTGGGATGTCGGGCGGGTAGGCCCGACCGCTGTCCGCCAGCCGGTTTGCAATGAGGCAGGCCGCAGCTATAATCGTGCCGGTCGCTCGGCGTGTGTTGAGGCGGGCGAGGCTGGAGAGGCGCATGAACGTTTTGCTGACAGGCGGGGCGGGGTACATCGGCTCGCACGTCGCTCGCGCGCTGGCCGATGCCGGCCACACGTGCGTCGTGTACGACAGCCTCGTCAAGGGCCACGCCGAGTCCGTCGCTGGCATCGAGCTAATCACGGCTGACGTTGCCGACGGCGACGCGCTGCGGGCGGCCCTGCGGGGCCACAAAATCGACACGGTCATTCACTTCGCCGCGTTCATCGAGGCAGGCGAGTCCGTCGACCACCCGGACAAGTACTTCCGCAACAACACGCTGAACGCCCCGGCCCTGCTGGAAGCGATGCGCGACTGCAACGTGATGCGGATGGTGTTTTCCTCCACGGCGGCGGTGTACGGCCAGCCGGAGCGGATGCCGATCCGCGAGGACGACCGCCTCGATCCGATCAACCCGTACGGTGCGAGCAAGCTGTGCGTAGAGCTGATGCTGCCGGCCTACGCCAGTGCGTACGGCATGGGGTCGGTGTCGCTGCGGTACTTCAACGTGGCCGGGGCGCACCCGGCGGGCGACATCGGCGAGGCCCACGACCCCGAAACGCACCTGATCCCGCTCGTGCTTCAGGTGCCGCTCGGCCAACGGAAGAGCATCTCGATATTCGGCGACGATTACCCCACGCCGGACGGCACGTGCGTGCGGGACTACATACACGTCTGCGACCTGGCCGACGCCCACGTGCTGGCGGCCGAGGCTATCGAGCCGGGCGCGGCAAAGGCCTACAACCTCGGTAACGGCGAAGGGTTTTCCGTCAAGCAGGTGATCGACACGTGTCGGGCAGTGACGGGGCATGAGATCCCCGCCCAGGTCGCCCCGCGGCGCTCGGGCGACCCGGCCACGCTGATCGCATCCAGCAGCAAGGCCATTGACGAGCTCGGCTGGCGGCCGGAGTTTGCGGACCTGCGGACGATCGTCGCGGACGCCTGGAACTGGCACGAGCACCACCCAGCCGGCTACGGCCGATAGGCCCCGGCGGGCGACGGAAGCACATCAAACACGGCGGGCGAGCCGCCGGGCGACGGCGGGACGGGAGTGAGCCGCCTATAATGAGTTGACCGAGAGTTTCCACACACTATGCCTGAATGGTTGACGAAAATCCCGGCAGGCTTTTGGGACGTCCTAAGCGAGATGTCGCCGTACCTGCTGTTCGGCTTCCTCGTGGCGGGCATGCTGAGCGTGCTGATTTCACCGCGGCTGATCAAGCGGCACCTCGGCGGTCGGGGGGTGTGGCCCGTGCTGAAGGCGGCGGCCTTCGGCGTGCCGCTGCCGCTGTGCTCGTGTGGGGTCATTCCCGTGTCGGCCTCGCTGCGGCGGCACGGCGCGAGCAAGGGCGCGACGACGGCGTTCCTGATCTCTACGCCGCAGACGGGGGTAGACAGCATTTTCGTGACGTTCAGCCTGCTCGGTCCAGTCTACGCGATCTTCCGGCCGCTGGTGGCGCTCGTGGGCGGCGTGATCGGCGGCGGCGCGGTCGACATAATCGACCACGACAAGCCGGGCGAAGGCCCTGACGCGGGCGAATACCAGCACGAGTGCCGCACCGGCATCGGCACCAACTGGTTCGTGCGGACGCTGCGGTACGGCTTCGTCGTGCTGCCGCGGGACATCGGCAAGATGCTGCTGGTTGGCCTGGTCATCGCGGCGCTGATATCGGCGGCCATACCGGACGACTTCTTCCGCGAGCAACTGGGCGGCGTGATGAGCGGGCACATCGTCGGCATGTTGGTGATGATGGCCCTGGGCATTCCGGTTTACGTGTGCGCGACGGCGTCCGTGCCGGTGGCGGCGATGCTCATCAAGGCGGGCGTCTCGCCCGGGACGGCGCTTGTCTTCCTCATGACGGGCCCGGCCACAAATGCGGCGGCGCTGGCGATGATTTGGCAGATAATGGGCAAGCGCACGGCCCTGTGCTACCTGGCGACGGTGGCGCTGATGGCGCTCGCCAGCGGGCTGTTGCTGGACTACATCTTCCAGGTGGGGCATATCGAAGCGGCGCCGCCGAGCATGACAATGCTGCCCGCGTGGCTTGGCGGCGCGGCGGCAGTGGTGCTGCTGGGCGTGATCGGCTTTGCGCTGCTGGCGCCGAAGCAAATCGCCCACGACGATCTCAGTGAAACCGGCGACGCCGTAGAAACCGACCAGAAATGCCGCCACAGCCACTGACCGGAGCAATAGCTGTGGCATGAGCGCACCGAACAAGGAGCAACGCCATGAACCCCACGCCGGTCGCCTGCCCACTTATCATGCCGGCGGCGTGAAGCCTGCGGCGCGGTGATCAAGAAGCTTCGGCCGGCGATGTCCTGCCCCCGGCGCAAGAATAGGGGGCGACTATCACCTAGGACAGTCGCCCCTTCTCCTTTTTCTCGTCCGTGAAGCGCTCAGTACCGTGGTCCGTCAACTGCGCCCTCCCCAACGAGGGCCTCACCTTTTCGTCTCGTCCTCTTCCTCCGCCTCACGGCGGTTCCGCCCTGTTGGTAGCGTTCCCGCTCGGTCCAACAGGGCTGTGCGCCATTACAAACAATATACCCAAATGACCGCGGCCGCGTAAATAAGGTAGTTACCTTGCGTTCTCTGTAAATATCTACCTACACTTCAGCAGAACTGCAAGAGCAGACAGGTGAAAGGAGGCATAACATCTGTAGTATTGGGTTGTTGGGCTATTAGCGGTGGTGGGGATTTGTCCTGGTAGGATGGTCTGTCCTGTCGGTATTTCTTTCTCTCGCGCGCGGCATAGGAGCGCAACACCGTGCAAGGACAGAACATACAGTCGGAAGAATTATGAAAGTGTTTCGAGAAACCACTGGGGCGGGCGGATGGCCTTGCCGTCCGGCGAGACCACGGCGTGGACGGTCCAGCCGCGGGCGACCGGCTTGGAGGTCTCGGCCTGGACAATCTCTATCTCGAACCGCACGCGGGCCTTACCCGTCATGGAAACCGCACCGGTGATGAGCAATTCATCGTCGTATTGGGCCCGACCGAGATATTCGACGTGGCTCTCGATGATCGGGAGCATAACCCCGCGAGATTCCATTTCCCGGTAGGACACGCCCGCCGTCCGCAGCAGTTCCGTCCGTCCGCATTCGAACCACTCGAGCGCGCGGGAATTGTAAAACGTGCCCATCTGGTCGGTCTCGCTGTAGCGAACGCGAAGTTTCGTGCTGACTGTCCGTTGGCTCATAGGTCGTGTCAATCTGTCGGCCGGTCTGATGGGCAGAGGCGGGGCGGCTATGTCGAACCGTTATCGGCCAGTTGTTGCCGCCGCAGGATTTCCCCGGATAGCTGCCTGTTGACCGCCCGCAGTTCGATCATGCCGACTAGCCTTGGATCGTCTTCGCCAGCCAGTACTGGCAAGCACTCGAGGCCCTGCTCTGTCATTCGCGTGACGGCCTCAGCCAGCGGAGCGTTACTGCCGATGGTGTCCGGCGCCGGATGCATCAGATCGAACGCGACCAGCCAGGCCGTCAGCCCCTCGGCGCTGAAGCTCTGCTTGAGGTCGGCCAGGCTTATCACGCCGGCCAAATTGCCGTCGTCGTCGACGACCGGATAGCTCATGGCGTCGGTATCCGATATCGTCCTGAGTATCGTCGCAAGCGGGGCGCTTTCGGCGAACGTCGCAGCCGAGGCGTCCATCATGTCAGCCACGGTGTAGGAGTCCATCAGGTCGTCTTCAGTAACGTTCAGGCCGACCTCGCCTGCCTTTTGGACGGCGAGCTTGACGCACGGCGGGCCTAATATCTCCACGACAAGCGTTGTTATCATGATGATCGTCATGATCATCGTACCCGCTGGCATTTGGGCCACCGAAACTCCGGAGAATCGCTTCGTCGCCGCCAGGGCCAGGCCGATCGCCACGCCGCCCTGGCTGAACAGGCACAGGCCAAGGTACTTCCTCACTGCCGCCGGGGACTTGGTAACCCGCGCACTGAGATTGGCGCCGAGCATTTTGCCGAACGATCTGCCCACCACGTATGCCGCCGCCAGGCCGCACATCCACAGGCCCATGCCCGTCACCCGAACATGCGCGCCGGCCAGCACGAAGAACAGCACATAGATCGGCGGGGCGAACCGCTCGACGATCCCAAAGGCTGAATAGCTCCGCCGGGGGGCGAGGTTGATGATCGCCACGCCCAGCGCCATGGGCGCAAGGATTTCATCCACCTTGAGCAGCGCGCATAGGCCTATCACCAACGCCAGCGACCCGATGATGTAAGTCAATGCCTTTTCGCGGTCTCGGCCGCGGCGGAGTATGGCGTTTAGCGCCACACCTGCCAGCACGCCCAGGATGATCGCGACAAACAACTTGTAGGCCGCCACCCCCAGGGCCGCCATAATTCCGCCGTTGTCGCCGGCTGAAGACAGCATCATCGCTGCGATACTGGTGCTTATGCCGTAAAGAATCAGCGCCAAGCCGTCGTCCAGAGCCACTATTGCATACACGGTCGTGGTCAGCACGCCGCGGGTCTTGTACTCGCGCAGCACCTCAACCGTGGCTGCCGGCGCCGTCGCCGAGCAGATCGCACCGAGCACGATGCCCACAGCCGCCGAGGCGGCGATATCCCGTGTCACGAGCAACAGCACCCCGGTGGTCACCACGCTGACAACCACAAAGGCGCCTATCCCTTCGGCGAACAGTATCGCCACAAACTGCTTGCCGTACTTGCGAAACACTTCGCGGTGCAGTTCCCCGCCGATCATAAAGCCGATGATACCGAGGGCGAAGAAATTGAACGGCTCAAGTGCGTCGAGCGTTGCCGTGTCGATCAGGCGCAGGCCCGACCGGCCTATCACCAGGCCGACTATGATGTAGCCGACAACTTGCGGAAGCCGGATCTTTTGAAACAGCCGGGCCCCCATGGTGCCGAAAAGCAGTGCGGCCCCGATGACCGGCAGAATGCCCAGGTGAAAGCCGCCTCCGATGATGGCTGCGAGCATCGTCATTCGTCTTGCGGGCCGGTCAGGATGCGATGGACGGTGGCCGGGTCCGTCGCCTGGATGATCTTCTCGCGGAGGTCCGCATCCTTGAGCGCCTCAGCCACCTGTGCGAGCAGGCGGATGTAGGTTTCGTGCTCGCCCTTGGCGGCGGCGATCATTATGACAATGTGGACGGGCTGCTTGTCGAGGCTTTCGTAGTCGGCGATGCCCGCTTGGCTGACGCCGACGGCCATCGTCGCCCGGTCGATGCCGTCCATCCGCACGTGTGGAATCGCAATCTTGTTGCCGATTCCCGTGCTCATCATCTCCTCACGCCTGGCGATCTCTCGAGCCAGCGACTCCTTGTCGACGCCGCCGTTGCAGGCGACGATGACGTCCATCAACTCCTCCAACGCTTCGGCCTTCGTAGTGGCCGAAAGCAGGACGACCCGCTCCGGCGTCAGAAACTTGGCTAATGCCAACATAGGTCAACTCTCCAGATGCATCGAAACTATTAATTCTAACACACCAGGCTTGCAGGGGAAAAATAATTCTGTGCCCGCCGGAGGTCGGCCCTGCCGCCGGCGCATGCAACCGCCCGCCACGATCGGCTCACGACGGCCGGGGCGGTGTCCGAATTACTTACAGCCGCCGCCAGGCAGCGGCCTGCCCTGCCGCCGCCCACTGAGGACCAGCCCAAACATGCAGACGATTGTGATAGCCCTGGGGGGAAACGCCCTGGCGCCCGGAGACCAGGAAGGCACGATCACTGAGCAGTTCACCCATACCCGCGAGAGCCTCGCCGCTGTGGTCGAGTTGGCAGGCGACGGGTGGCAGATCGCGATCGTCCACGGCAACGGGCCTCAGGTCGGCAACGCCATGCTTCGCCAGGAGATGGCCCGGGCGAGCGTCCCGCCGCTGCCGCTGGGCGTGCTGGTGGCGGGTACGGAGGGGTGGATCGGCTACATGATCCAGCAGTCGCTACAAAACGCCCTGGCCAGGGCGGGCGTGGACCGCCAGGTCGTTACGCTCATCACGCAGGTCGTCGTCGACCCAGACGACCCCACGCTGCACCACCCAACCAAGCCCATCGGCCGGGCCATGGACGAGGCCACCGCTCGCGTGGTGGCGGAGCAGATGGGTTGGAGCATCGCCCGCTCGCGATACGGCTGGCGGCGCGTTATCGCATCGCCCAAGCCGCTGGAGATCGTCGAAAGCCCGATCATCCGCTTGCTGGTCGGCCAAGGACACCTGGTGATCGCCGCCGGCGGGGGCGGCACGCCCGTGTGCCGCCACCCGACGCTCGGACTGGAGGGCATCGACGCAGTCATCGACAAGGACCTGGCCGCGGCCATCCTCGCCCGCGACATCCACGCGCAGGTGCTGATGATGCTGACCGACGTGGAGTGCGTCTATCGGGACTTCGGCACGGACCGGCAGCGGCCCGTGGACAAGCTGACTGCGGTTGAAGCCGAGGCGTTGCTCGCCGACGGGCAGCTCGGGGCAGGCTCGATGGCGCCCAAGGTGGATGCGGCCCTACAATTCCTCCGCAATGGCGGGCAGCGGGCCGTCATCGCTGGGCTGGACCAGGGCAGGCTGGCCGTCCACGGACAGGCCGGGACGGAAATCGTCCCGTAGCGGCAGGGGTGGACGTGGCATGGGCGCCTCTTGCCACAGACTGTCCGCAGCCCCAGTGCGTGTGGACGTACATGCCGAACTTCTTCGACGTGTCCGACAGGCTGCTGCTCCTTCCATTGTCGGGTTGCCGGAACGCTCCACGGCCGGCCTCAACTTCGGCTGGCGGGGCTCGCGTGCCGCCAACTACACGGCCTCGACGCTGCCGTTGCGCTGACTGGCCAGGGCAGCGGTGAACAGGGCGTGGCTGAGGGCGGTCTCAGCCGGCGTGACGCAGGTGGTGAAGGCGCCTTTGGGCTCCCCGCCGACAAGCTCGTGCAGGAACGCAGCCCACATCTGGAGGACCGCGTCGGAGAAGCCCGCCTCGAATATCCCGCCGGTAACGGACTTGTAGGCCGTCTGGTGGCCCATGTTTATCTGCCGCCAGGCCTGCTCGCCGCCGGTATATTCCAGCAGCTCCAGCCGGCGAGGGTTGGTCGTGCTGAACCGCGCGCAGGCGCTCGTGCCCTTGATCTCGACGTACCAGCTGTTCGTCTCGCCGGGGGCGATTCGCTGCGTCTTGAGCGTCCATGGGAACACGTTGCCGTCAGGCCCGGCCGCGGCGCACAGCAGCGTGGCGTTGTCCCACGTTTCGCAGGGTACTCGGCCGCCCTTGCCGTCGGGCCGTTCCGTCATAATGTTGCTCAGCACCGCCCGAACGTTTCGCGGCGTCCAGCCCGCGCGGAATGGCACATGGCAGACGTGCATGCCGAGGTCGCCCATGCAGCCGTACTCGCCGTTACGGTCGATCATTCGCTTCCAATTGATGGGCTTGTCCGGGTCGAGGTCGCTTGAGTGCATGAAGCCCGTGTTGACCTCGATGACGCGGCCGAACTCGCCGGCCTCGATCATCTTGCCGATTCGCTGAACGGCCGGGTAGAACGGGAACTCGCTGCTGCATCGGACCAGCACGTCCGGATGTTCGGCCACGCAGGCGCAGATGGCGTCGTTGGCGGGCCTGTCGATGCCGAATGGCTTTTCGCCCATCAGGTGCTTGCCGGCGGAGATGGCGTCGCAGTAGATCTGCCGGTGCAGGTCGTGCGGCACGGCCACGTAGACGGCCTCGACGGCGTTGGCGGCGAGCAGCTCGCGGTAGTCGCCGGTCGCCAGCGTGATGGCCGGGAAGTTGTCCGTGTACCAGCCCAGCACGTCGGCGTTGGCGTCGCAGACGGCGACGATTTCCGGCCGGGCTGACATCTCCGGCAGGTGACACCAACGCGCCGCAGCGCTGGCGAACTCCCGACCCATGAGTCCACAGCCGATTATGCCGAAGCGAATGGTCTTCATAGAGGCATGCTCTCGGGTGCCACGCTTCTGCTCGCAGAAGCGTGTGGGCGTACCGTAGAGTAGGCACGCTTTTCTAGCGAAAAGCGTGGCACCCACATCGCCGCCCTAGCACAGTTCTTTTTCGGTTTCTCCGATGGCTTCGTCGATGATGTCGAGGCCCTTCATCAGGGCGTCGTCGTCCATGACGATCGGCGGGCTCATCCTCAGGATGTGCCCGGCCGGTATCCACGCCAGGCCCTTTTGGAAGGCCTTTTGGTACACCATCTTGCCGGCCTCGTCGAAGGGCTCCTTGGTCTGGCGGTCCTTGACCAGTTCGATGCCCATCAGACAGCCCTTCGCCCGAACGTCGCCGACAATGGCGTGCTCAGCCTTCATTTTCTCCATGCGCTTCAGCGCGATCTCGCCGAGGTGGGCCGATCTAGCGAGAAGGTTGTCCTGCTCGATTACTTCTATACAGGCCAGGGCGGCTGCACACGCCATCGGGTTGCCGCCGTAGCTGCTGGAGGCCGATATCGACTCGAAGCTCTCCTTGTACGGCTCGCGGACGGCCACGCACGTCACCGGGAAGCCGTTGCCGAAGCCCTTGCCGATAGTGACGATGTCCGGCGTGACGGACCAGTGCTCCATGCACAGCCACTTGCCCGTCCTGCCCCAACCGGTGAGCACCTCATCGGCCATCAGCAGGATGCCCTTGTCATCGCAGAAGGCGCGCAGCTTGGGGAAGAAGTCGTCCGGCGGCATGATCGTGCCGCCCCAGCCCTGGATGGGCTCGAGCACGAATCCGGCGACGTCGTGCACCGTCGCCCGGTCGAGGTATTGATCGTAGAAGTCGATGTACTTGTCCGTGTCGATCTTCCCGTCGTCGGTCGTCCACAGCGGGCGGTACACGTCCGGACGCGGCACCATGTGGAAGCCGGGCGCCCGCGTCGGCCCGTAGACGAACGACCGCACGTGGCCCAGCGAGACGCTGCCGTAGGTCTTGCCGTGGTAGTCGTAGAAGCACGAGATCATCTCGTGATGCGTCGTGGCGGCCCGCATCACTCGCAGGCCCGCTTCCACGGCCGTCGTGCCGGAGTCGTAGAACTGAAAGCCGTCCAGATCGCCGGGCAGGATGTCAGCGAGCTTCTCGACCAGGGCGGCCTTGATCGGCGTGGTGAAGTCGTGGCAGTTCATCAGCTTGTTGGCGTAGGTGGCGATGGCCTCGCTGACCTTGGGGTGACAATGGCCCAGCGTCGTCACGTAGATGCCGGACGAGAAGTCCAGGTACCGGTTGCCGTCGACGTCAGTCAGCACGCAGCCCCGGCCGGACTCGAACGCCACCGGAAAGAGCTTTACCTGGCCGCTTAAGCCCTTGAAGTGGGCCGTGCAGCGGGCGTGGCAGGCCTGGCTGGCCGGGCCCGGCGGGGGGGTGACGATGTCGGGAATTTGCGTCAGGTCGACTTTCGCCCACTGGGGGGCGGCTGGAATGGCGGAGGAATCTGCCTTTGTCATGGAACGAGCGCTCCTGTGTGTGCCGTGGTCAGTGTCGGGCGACAATTAGAGCACATCGCCCCCATACTGACAAGTCGCCGCCCCATCTGCCGGGGCTTGCGGACAGGCGGGCCAGACGCTACCTTGCCTGCCGAACCGGCCGGCGCGGCCATGGCCGAGCCAACGTGAAAGTATCGACGAAAGGACTTAATATGTTCAATCGCTTAAAGAGCTGCTTGTTGATTCTGACGGCTGTTTGCATGGCCGGCTGTGCGGGCGAGCCCGTTGACCTGCTGGCAGGGGCGGTCGTGCAGTACAGCGTGGACGGCGGGCGGACGTTCTCCGCTGAGGGGCCCATGGTGGCCGCCCAGTCGCAGGTGGAGATAATCGTCAAGGCGG
>Ga0114918_10002038_pt1 | contig 18152 bp, 16 predicted proteins | sample LantaG_FD_87015 | JGI IMG/M metagenome (GOLD analysis project Ga0114918, IMG submission 87015) | Deep subsurface microbial communities from Baltic Sea to uncover new lineages of life (NeLLi) - Landsort_02402 metaG | ecosystem: Environmental > Aquatic > Marine > Oceanic > Sediment | place... | reverse complement strand
GGGGAATTTAGAAGCAAGACTCGGGTTGATATATTTTGCAAAGCAGTAGAGACCGTAAATAGAATTTTTCCAAATAACTTGATTATAGTAGAAAGTAATTCATATGGTAATCAAGTAGTAGAACATTTGACTAAAACTGGATCTACATTTAATGTATATCAGCAAAAAGTAAATCGAGATATTAGCAATAACAATGTGAAGTATAGATATGGATTGTCCAATAATGCGTTTACTCGACCTTTGATAATGGATTCTTTGTATACTTATATAAAAGAAAATCCTGCGTGTGTGAAGTCGGAACATTTGAGTTTAGAATTGATAGGATTAGAAAAGAAATCAAATGGACGAATAGAAGCTGGAACTGGGATGAATGATGACTTGGCTATGGCTACTGCGTTTGCCGCTTATGTTAGGATGTATGATCCTCCTATGAGTGTAGCATCAGCTGCAGCAGGAAGAGCTGTTCAAGATATAATGTCTACTGTAGAAATGAATTTCTCGGATTCTCCAGAGTTTAATCAAGATATTTTTTCATTGAGAAATGCTCCAACTATGATGCAAGAAAGAACTAATAGAGCAGTAGCTCACCATATAAAAGATAATTTATTTGAATTGACATCTGGTGGTTCAACAATTGATGTTACAAAATTGTTGGGATTTGATGTGATGAGTGGGACTAGAAATGAGCCAGCTCCCCCAAAAGGAACAAAATAAAAAAGGATCCGATATGGTTGAAGAAATTCAATTATTCGAAGGACTTTTTTATCCTTCGGGGCTTGAGAATGTTGCATTAGCTGCCGGGTCTCCAGTATTTTCGTCTCAACTTGTAGCTTCTAATTTTTTATCATCTATAAAACAACAAAAAATTTTAGATCCGATATTTCCATCGATAGCTAGTTTAGTTCATTCTGGGGATTTGATTCCATGTTATTCTCATACAAATATTTTGTCTTATATTGTCAAGAAAACATTTGCAAATAGAGTTAGTGATTTTGCGATAGCATTTTTTGATATTGATCAAGAAAAAATATTTGTTATTATGGACCTTAGATATAAGAAATTTTGGGCGTCAGAGAATTTACTATCTGCCACAGTAATTCATGAGTTGATGCATTATTGTTTTAAAAAGAAGCCGAAAACTTTTAGAAATGTTTTTGATAAACGATTACTTCAATTTTATACTGAATTCATATACAATATATGTGGGGTTCGTCCAGCTTCTGCATCAGTAGCTATGTGGCTTAATTATATGTTTTCTATTGAGAGTGGTGGATCGATGGTAAAATTATCTACAATGGAATTGAATCTATCTAAACTTCTCAAATTTAAAGTTCTTTCCCCACTATCTTCAAATCAGGCTTCTGGTGTCAGTGATGACATTATGTATTTTATAAGATATTATGCAACTCGGCCTGGACAATTTTTTGATATGCTTACAGTTGATCCGACCTTGCGAAAAATTTATTATGCTGCGCATGAATCATATAAGATGGTATTTGGAATATATCGACTCGAACTTCCTATCGAGCAAGAATTCTTTTTCCCATCTGAAGTGATTGCTAAGACGTCAGAGTTAAAACCAACTAATGATCATTTCCGTATTATTAAAATGGTAACTAACTAATGGCTAAAGATCCAAAGACCGATCCAATTAGAACTACGGATCTTAGAGATTCGTCGTTACGGTCTCTAACTGATTCTATAAGTAAACTATCATCTACGGTAAGAACTTATTCTACTTCTACTATTCAAAGATCTGCAAGTTTAGCAGGAAGTGGAATTCGAAATGCTGCTGGTGCGATAGCTTCAAATGTGGGTGCAGCAACTGAGGATTTTAGACCTAAAAGTAGTGCGACGGCTGGGTTTGCAGTGGCTAGTGCTATTAATCCAATAGTTGGAAAAATGGTAGAAAAGATTGTTGAGCGAAATCAAGGATCTCTGAAAGCTGCTATGAGTGGCATGATGACTTCTTCTAGATCATTGCTCCAAAGTGTTGCGAGTAGTATTAAAAGACCATCAGAAAAGGATTCACAAGGATCTTCTACTGATCGCATTTCTAAATCAAGAAATTTGAATATTTCTAAAGTAGAACCTGATGTATTTTCTACTAGAAAACGGAGAAGTGATTTTGGTGGAACTCATGATGGGAAGTCTGGTTCTAGTAAAAGATCAATTAGTTCAAAACATCGATTAGAAAATAATTCATATGCGAGAATGTATCCATCTGATAATCTAATTGAAGCTATTGATAGACTGCGTATTAGTAACGCTGAATGGATTAAAGCTCTTGGAACTATGCCGAAGAGTGAATTATCAGATAAACCTCTTCCTAAGGCTGCAAAAGGTGGAATAGTTTCTAAGACTGGTAAAGCAATAGTGCATAGAGGAGAAGCTATTGTTCCAGCTTCTCAATTAAAGGCAATGTTGAAAGAATCTAGAATTCAAACAAATATAATGCAAGGTATGCTTGAGGGGCAACATGCCTTGCAAGAAAGTCAACAAGCTACTTCTCAATATATGCAAGATCTTTTTGGAAATATGGGTCCTGATTTACTTGACCAGCTTATTGAGTCTACTCTTGGTAATAAACCAATTCTAAAAATGGTGGCTGGTCTTGCTAAATCTTTTCTAATAAGGCAACATCGTCCTGAAAAAATATTCGGAATGGAAGCTGCTAAGTATGCAATGCAGGTTAAGCAGAAAAATCCTATAGATACTATTGTGTCTGCAACTTCTGCTACCTATGCATTTACTAGAATGGGATTTGAGAGAACTCAAACTCAGTTAAATTCTATTATTAAATTACTAGACGGGGATGAATTTGGTAAGTGGAATATTGAGAAAAAAGAAGCAACTTCTTTGTTTGATGCGATTTCTAATGCTATTCAAGGAAGGGGTCTTGAAGGAGAGCTATCCGAAGCATTTGGCAGAACCAAGGTTGGACACGAATTTTCTAGTGCATATTCAGCAAATAGACGAGATGATCTTAAAGGTATTAGAAGTATTCCGAATGAAATTTCTTCAATTTTTAAAGGACTTGGGGGGGCTATTCGAAGCCCATTTAAGTATGGTCCCTTTGGCATGTTTGGATCTGCTGATTCTGATGATATTCCTGAAGGAATGACTTCTAAGCCAAAAGCTAAAGTTGGTGGATTTGTAAGCAGAACCGGTGCTGCAATTCTTCACAAAGGTGAGCATATTGTTCCATCTATGTATATGAAATTTCAAGTTGGAGCATTGTTAGAGCAGATTTCTATTTTGAAATCTATACTTTCTGTTCAAGAAAGATCATTTAGACTATTTGGTAATAAAAACAAACTTGAAAAGAAACAATTAGATATAGATAAAACAGAGCAAAAGCGAGAAACTGTTGAAGATAGATATGAAGCTGATCATAGAAAGAAACATCTAGAATGGTTGCGGAAAAATTCATTTGTTAAAGGTGTTGTATCCAGATTTGGGAGAGCTAAAGCTGCAGTTTCTAGATTTGTCGGGGAGAGCGCAGTTGGGGCTGCAGGGGGAATTAGTAAGGGATTAACCGGAGCGGTTAGTAGTGTAGCTGGAGCTCTTGGTATCAAATCTGTTCTAGCTGCTCTTGGTATTAAAGGTGGAGCTACTGCAGCTATTTCTGGATCTACTGCAGCGGCAGCAGGAACAGCTGCATTACCGGCTGCTGTGATTATAGCAATAGCGGCCGCAGCAATTTTAGCTATTGCCGGTGGAGTTATTGGTTGGTTTAAAGCTGGAAAGATTTTTGGGGTAGCTCAAAAAGATGCAACGTTTAGAATGAAAATTTCTGGAATGCTTGCTGGAATGGTTGATATATTCTGGAAACTAATTCAGATTCCATTTAATTATATAGCTAAACTTGTTGGATCTGATATGAGACTTGGGGGAATATTAGAGCCTTTAGCCAAATTAATACATGAAGGATTTGAACCAATTATTAGATTCGGAAAATCTATAGCTAAAATAGTAACTCCGTTATGGGGCGCATATAAGAATCAAGTAATATTTACAGTTAAAACTGCACTAAGAGTTATAGATATTGTAGCTAAGTTAATAGGCGGAGTTGCTTTAATACTATTTAAGCCTCAAAAAGCAATATCTTTATTTTCTTCTGCTTGGAAATCTTTTACTACATGGCTTAATGTTGATTTTGCAACTTGGCTTAGAGATTTTAAGAAATATATGTTTGAATTTGGATTGGGACTATTTAGATTTATAACTGAAGATTTGCCGATAATTATTGATTCGGTATCTAAGTTTATTAAAGATAATATAGATATTTTTGTTGATTTTATAGTTCCGAAGATAGAAACATTTGCTGAAACATTTCCTATCATGATCGATAGAATATCGACCAGGATGCTTGAATGGTTGAATACTGCACTAAATAGCCCCGGTGGGGGAAAGATAATGACTGCTATAACTGATATGATAGTATCCATTGGACGTGCGTCTGCAACAGTTATATCAAGTATGTTTGATGTGTTTATGGCATCTTCCGAATTGCAACTAAAAGTGATTTCTGCATTATGGAATATATGGCATGAAATAAAGCCAAAGTTAGTAAAGGCAGCTTTAATCATGGTTGGTATGGTTTTGAAATTTTTATGGTATAAGACAGTTGATATAGTAGGAGATGCAGTGGTTGGAGTGAAAAATCTAGTAATATCGACAATAGTTGAATCTATTACTGCGTTTGCAAATATTATGACTGGACTTATAACTAATATTACCGATGGTGTGTTGACAAAAGTATCTAAAATGCCGGGGTTTGGATGGGTATCAAATTATACTAGTTTTGGTAGAGCCAAAACTGCAAGAGCTGAGAGGGCGATGAATCGGTCATCAATCACAAATGAAGAATTGGCTAAAGCTCGAGCATCTAGAAATGCTAGACGGGCGGCTGGGAAAGTTCCAAAGGCTGCCACTGGGGGATACGTTTCTAAAACTGGAAAAGCCATAGTTCATGCCGGAGAATATATAATTCCAAAGGCTGCCACTGGGGGATACGTTTCTAAAACTGGAAAAGCCATAGTTCATGCCGGAGAATATATAATTCCAAATACGTTTAAATCGGATAGTTCTCCATCTATGGTTCCTATGGTCATTAGTCCAGATGTGATTATGAGGGGGATGGCCGCTAGTCAAGTGGTATCTGAGGAAGCTCTTATAAAATCTAGTGCCGAACTTCGCGGTACTATGTCTAAGACTATGAGAGAAGCATCCGATCGACAAATTAATGCGCTTCAAAATTCTACAACAATACTAACTACGAATAATATGTCAACATCCAATAATTCCGGTGGAGGATATATCAAGAATCCTCTCTGGACTAGTATGGATGATATTCTAACTGGGAGAAGTATATAATGGGTAATCCACCAGCCGCAGTTAGAAATGATAATCAAGAGGGCGAAAAGAAGCTATTTAACCTTCAGACAAGAATTGGATCTTATGCTACTCTTCCTGAAATTATTGGTTTGCCTCCATTGTATGATGATGGTTTAAAAACAAATAAATCTGGAATTCCTGGTCCAAGCACATCAGATGTAATTAAAGATTCTATGCCGATTCTTGAGATTGAGGCGGCTACCCCCCAGTTTGCTGTAGGATTAGAATTGTTTACTTTAAAAACTGATATGAATGGGTATGCTGAAGATTTGCGAGATATTTTTAACATCGGATTAAATCCTAATTCTACGTCTTGTATAAAAGTAGCATTTTTGGGCGTGACCCCCCCAATGGAATCATTTTCGAATGATTATGGGGATTCTATGTTTTCCCAATATGAAAATGCGTCAGCGGGATTAGGGGAGGCTGCATTTATCTTTGGGTCAACTGATATTAATCAAGCTGTTGAAAGTTTGAGAAGTGGAGTAGAGGAAGCTCGCGGCGGAAAGACTAGTTCAATATTGGATAGTCTTGGGAATAGTATTTCTAGGATAATGGGTGTCGGACGTGAAGCAGCAAATAAGGTAGCACAAAGTGGAGAAGCAGGAAGATTAGCAGTAAAAGCAGCAGCTCTAGCGGCGAGGTCTACTATTTCGAGAAAAGATTTTCCACAAGTATGGAAATCTGCCAGCTGGTCATCAAGTTATTCAGTTCAAGTCAGATTGTATAATCCGTTCCCTAATAGTGCAGAAAGTACTACTGCTCATATTATAGCTCCATTAGCAGCTCTTTTGATGTTTGTAGTTCCAAGAACTGATGACGGATTTAATTTCCATTGGCCATGGTGTTGCCGGTTTAAATGTAAAGGATTATTTGATGTTGAAGCTGGATATGTAAAATCTATTCAAGTAGTTAAAGGCGGAGATGATAATAATATAGCATTTAACCAAAGAGTAGGAATTGTAGATTTAAAAATCGAACTTGGTACATTATATAATTCGATGATAACTACTAAATCTTCAATATCTCAAAGACCATCATTGACTTCATATTTGGACCAATTTGCTCAATCTAAAGATTGGACTGAGCGTGACAATTCTGGTATGGGATCCAATCCATCTTGGGTTCGATGGGAAGAAAACAATACAGAACCTACTACATTTTCTCCTCGATCTAATAATCCGCCAGTACCAGGTTCTACTGGCGTACTTCCGAGGGGGTTAAATATCGAATCCCCGCCTGTATCTGCTTCTTCATCTGGTGGAGATTCTCCCGATAGACAAACATCAGGAACTAGACCTAGAATTCCACCTGATGTATTTGAATCTGATCATGAACTTGAAGAATCTTCTTAGTTGTGAAGGAAATTATATAACGAAATTGTTATATAGTGAGCCAAAAAGGTTCTAGATATTCCCTTAGATTGGACTGACAGGTTGTCAAAGTACTCCCACCGGCCGATCTCTTGTACAATGGTATTATGTAGTTGGGTTAGAACTTTCTTGAAGTAGACAGGCTTATTGCTGGCCTTAACCGCCATTAATTTTCTAGTCTCATTGATGTAATCTAGTTTTGTGGAATTTGATGTTTTTTGTATTGTAGACAGAAATAGAAAAGCTGTTAAAGAAATCAATTCGCGGTGCTTGATATCAGATAATGCTTCAACATATTCTTTTGATAATGATCTGTTAAATTTGGAAATTTGTTGAGCATCGATTTCTGCTTGTTTATCTTTAGTGCCATATATACAAATCTCTTTAGAAAAATCATCAGCTGCTTGTCTGAATTTTTTCTCTAGATTTTTTTGCTCTGGTAAATCTTCTCTGGTTAATCGAATTGCTCCACCAGATTCTGCGATATCATAATATTTTGCAGCGAAGCTTCTAAGCGATTGATTAATTCTCCCGCGAAATTCATAGATCATCGCAATGATTTTATCAGTATCGTCTTTTTCCAAGTATGGTTTATATTTTTTGAATATTTGGGAAGCTAGATACAAAATGGAACTTCCAATAGTATCTTTGCTTCTAAATAAATGATTATGAGACAATCTATCATATGCCGCCCTGAAATAATTATCATTGCAATATTTTTTAAAGTATCGATGCATCAGTTTAGAATAGAACATCAAGGAAATTAAATTTACTGTAGCTATTGCCGCGGCCGTATCATTATTTTTCAAAAATTCTTGAGTGATCAATACTAATAATGTTAGTTTTGGATCATGTAGAATTTTCCAATTTGGATTTTTGAATCTAATTTTTGAGTACTTCGCTAAATCAGCTTCATTACATTGTGTTAGTGCTAGAAGTTCTTTGTAAATATCTGCAATTCTTGGATAATAGCAATCCTCGCTAAGATACTGAAGTTCGTTTGCAGTTTTATTTACTATTGTACTATGCAATTTTTTAGCATCAATAATTGCAATAATGTCATTATTAGAAAATGGTTCTAACGATCCAGACTTTGTTATTATCGTAGGCATTATGTTACAACCGTTATTTGGATAGTTTCTTCTACAAAGGCTACTAGTTGCGGGGTATAATCTAATAGTTCAGATTGTGATAAATCATCTATATCAAATTTGAATCTAATATCTATTTCTGGTTGCAAGATTTCAGCATACTGAACTCCTGATACCCCGCGAACAATACTAATGATTTCCGATTTGTCAATATCTACATTTAATCCCAACTTGCCTGCTAATCCATCAATTAGAGCAGTTCTGATATTTGATACTATTGCACCAGATGTTGTAGCTACATTGGGATCTTTTCTAATCTTTAAGGAAATTGTGAATGGAATATTGAATATTGGTTCCATCCAGGATTTTCCACTATATATTAATTTCTTTCCCTGGTCTGGATCTGTTTCATATGGATTATCTATTATAATAAATTCATCAAATTCTGGTTCGGTTAATAACCACTTTGTTCCGTTCCATTTAGCTAGATAATTTTTATAATCAGACCAATCATTTCCAAGTGGATCAGTTCCTTCTGTTCCATTTATGATATATGTATCATTTACTAAAGGAGCAATAGGAATTGATGTTTGGCTTCTACTAATTATAGTTTTGCTGATTGGATTATATAACATGTTTGTAAGAAGACCAGTAGTATCTGGAAATTTTACGTTTACAAAATCTGTAAGCATTCGATATCTGTTTACAGATATATTGGATATCAATTTTTGCAAGACGACTGTTTCAAAATTCTGAGCATCAAACTCTGGCTGAACTAAGTATTCAGATAAGATTACAGGAACATTATGAATGAAATATTCATCCATAGTATTCCATGTCACACTACTGTACATAAACTCAGATAAGTCTTTTCTGACAATTACTTGGGCTGAATATATTAGAATCGGAAGCCATGCTGATGGTTTTGTAATTTCTTCAGTTGCTCCCCAACCAAGTGCTGCTTTGTCAGCTGCAGTTACCAAATCATATGGGATATATCCTTCTATATCAAATTGGAATGATACTTCCCCAGTTGGAAAATCAGTGAAGTTTATATAGTCATATGTGAATGATCTAATGATTTGCGGATCATCCGGATCCAGATCGGTAGTCATCAAATTGATATCCCCATCCCAGTTAGATGTAATTTTGCATCTAAATTGTGTAATATCGGGAGTAGGAATATGATTACAATTTGCAAGTACTGATACAGTAACTATTGATGGGTCAGATGGATCTACGTCAGCAGAAAAATTAATCAGAGGAATTTGGATATATGCTTTCGAATTATATTCATGATTTGCAATTTCTAAACTAGACGTAACATCTGCTGATCTGACAACATAATCATATTTCGCAGAAGATGATGTTAAATCTATTTCCATCCCAAATAATGTTTCAAATGGGGAAAATTCGCCAGAAGGTGACGTGCCTCTTGGAATATAAAATGTCGGAACACTAGTAGCATCAGTTGGAAATACAATATTCCTGGTCGGAACTATTTCCGGATCACCACTATTTACATTATTGTATATCAATTCAGAAAAGAGCATAAATTCATTGATTTTAAGATCACTTCTTTTTAGAATTGGTTTAGTTCCTTGTAATGGAAGATTTGGAACTATAGTTTCGAAATCTGAATAATCAGAGTCTGATACTAATCTATGTCTACTTCTTAGATTGGTTATAGCATTAGATTTGATTTCTGATAGCGATGGCAAATCTGATCCATTTGTTGCAGAATTTGGATTGGTTACGCCATACGTTACTTTTTGGACTTGACCGCCTTCTGATTGATAAAAAATTCTATCCCCCGATGTGATAGATCCTGGAATAATATTTCCGTCTGCCCCAATCGTAGTGTCTAATATTACAAATACAAAAGAATCTCTTGGAGGTTGCATTCCAAGGACTCCGTTTCCAAATGTAATTTCGATTTCATTACTATATGGAGTCCATACATATTTTTTATCTGATTGACTTAATGTATATATTCCCGCTTCAGATTCTGTCCATTCATGATCTGCTAATTGGCTAGTTGTGAATGTATCATAAAATTCTACTACAGTATCAATATCTTGAATGGAAGTTCCAGATGGTAGTGAGATATTTGATGGGAATACATATACTTTAATTGATGATATCTGACCAGTTATGTTCGATAATTTTTTATTGTAAAATTGATAATATTCTAAGTCTAATGGGATTTGGAATGATGATAAACTTTCTTGAGATTGGACAAATGGAAGAAGAAATCTTGCTTGGGCATCTGCCCCATCTGTTGGAAGGTATAATTGAACTGGATAATAAAATCCATTGGGATCTTGAACAGTTATTACATTATTGTTTAAAATTCTAGTAGTGATTCCATTATTGATCATGTCATCAATTTCGCTTCTGACACTATCACTGCCTCTAATTTTAGCATTCAATGTATATTGGGTATTGATTCTGAACGGTATATCATTTGCATATACTTTAAAATCATTCGGAAGAGATAATGTAACATCCGGATCTGGAAATCCCAATGGGATCATAAATAGAACATCTACATTTGCCGGAGTTGCTGGAGAGATATCGTACCCGATCCATTTTGCTAAATTATATACAGATTCTTCTAATTGAGCTTCAATGAAGAAAAATTCTTTGTATATAGAAGATGTATAGTACATTTGATTTGCGGATAATATTGATAAGATATTGATTATATATGATACAAAACTAGTTTTGTATAAATCAATATTTTCTAACTCCATGTACTCTTTAGCATATTCTACTAATTGGTTTCGAATCTCTTCTCTTGATCCGAAGATATCTATATTTTTATCGTCAAACATTTTGGCTCCTAAGTTCCGAAATAATATCCGACAGTATCTTTGAAGAAGTTATTATGTGTGAGACCTTCATTTTTCTCTAATAACGTATACATACTTGTGGCATAGTCTAATGGATATATACGTTTCTCGTAATCAAAAAATGAATATACTCTGACCACATGATCTTCTATTTGGGTTTTTGTCTTCCAGTCGACTTTAAGGCTAACCTTCCAGAACGAGACAAATGTATTTGTGGCTTTTTCGAAATTTTTGACTCTGTACATTGTATGGTTGACTGGTTGCCTATTATCATTCAAAACTAATTCTTCAAAAAATACATGATCATGAGTAGTTGGAACTAAGCCATATATTTCCGGAAAATTAAATCCGCCGATTTGATCAAATTTTCCAAATCCGCGTTCTTCTCCGGTAAATGTTGGTTGAATTTGATCCGTATTATAGATTGGGAATAATGTAATTTTCTCCCAACTTAATCCAGATAAATCCCCAATTTCATGATATGATGCTGCATCCAAAACTGAAGTGTCCGCTACACTTCTTGGAATATCTAAGTGATAATATGTGCATATATAAGCAACTCCCTCTGCAGCATAGTATCTATAAACTAGCTCTAAAAATTCACTTGGATAGTGATATAACCTGAGCCAATTTTGCACTTATGCTTCTCCCAATGAAAAACCTACGTTTTCTGTTATGTCAATTTTTACCGCAGTTTCTTTATCATTCTTTTTGAGGAATACTGATACTCGGTATCCTTTTTTATCATTAAACCATTCAGTTATTACATCCATGATTTGGATTCTATCGTCGAATTGAGATATTCTTGAAATCACTTCGAATTTGATTTCTTGTTCAGTTTCAGCATCAGCTAACGAAAATACTTTTTCATATAATAACGATCCATATGTAGGATCAAATGCATAAGAACCAAGAGGAGTAGTTAATAGATTTCTAATTGAATTAATTAAAGTTGATATCCCGATTACTTTAGTGAAATCCCCAGACGGTGATAATTTGGAAGTGAAATCCATATCAATTGTTGATGTAGCTTCTACTTCCTGCAAGAATCTATTATATGAATTGGCGGGAATTCCAGATATTGTGGCAGTTTGGGTTTTTGCTGCTATCGGGACGTATGCCATACTTCTCCTGATTTTTACTCTTATTTAAAATTTACATTTGTTCGGAGTTTAGATCTTTCAGACCGTTCGAGTTTGTCTAACTCTTCAGCCTTTAGTTTTGCAACTTTTTCATCAAACTCAGTTTTCCATTTTATATAAGAATAAAATCTGTCAACTGGCATCAATTTTAAAGCAAATTCTGGTTGTCCACTTAACTCCATTGCAATAAAGATATTTTCTTCTAGCGCTTTAGTATATTTCTCTCTGCGTTTTTCATTGGTGGAGAACGCGAAAGAAGTGTTGGACTAGGTCCAGATCCACCTCATTGCTATAGTTACAATTTGGGCACCGATCAGTAAATTTCAAATTCATTGAGTATTGTCCGAACTCGTCCACATATCGTTTATTGATGTTTTTCCTGATTGCGGCGGGCAAACTTGTATAGCCCCTAAAAATATTTTCTCTATCATTGATTATTTTTGGTTCTTGTCCTTCATCAAATGTTACCTTGAATGAATCAATGATAAGCATTTGTAATCCAATTTCTAAGTTCTTATCTGATTGGAATAATAAGTGTTCAGTCATTTCTGATTCATGTAATAAGGTGGGTTGTCTTAAAATTACACTACATTTTGGCTGAACTATATCTTCTGGGAGGTCTATTTCAATTTTCTTTGTAAGAACCTCAGCTTTATCTCCGGGCCATGCTTTCATTGAGAAGATGTTACTGATAGCTAAAGAGATTCTATGTTCATTTGAACAAGATGGGCATGTTATATCATAATTGTTTACATCTTTATATGTAATATGATATAAGGCATATAAAAGAGCGTCTCTATCATGCAAAGTAGTAGATGATAAAAACGATTGAAAATCAGTAACCCAATCAGGTTTCTTTACAATCACATTCCACAAAATCTGATTTAGATGTTCTGGAATTCTTCTGGGAGTAGTTATGCTCCCTTTTAAATTTTCTTCTTCCCCTACATTTAATCCACGAACTGTATATAGTCCAAGAGTTTGGGGAGTAATTACTTCGTATTCTGGATAGACTGATTTAAATCCACCAAAAAAATTACCAGCTTGCTCAAATGATGGCATCCTGAAACTCCTTATTTTAGATTGGATGCAGATACAATAAATACAGAACTAATTTGAATAATCTTCTCTGATCGTAAATAAAAACAGATCTTTTAAAGTAATCTTCTAAAAATATCTTAGCCTTGGCCAGATTGTTCCTCTGATGATCCAGCGACTCCACTGTTCCCTAGAGCATTTCCTCTATAGGAATCATTTTCACTCTTGAAAGTATCTGCCCAGGTTTGGCATTCTGCTCTAACCCATGGTTCTTTCCAAATTCTATCTAATCTGAATTCCATGTCAATTTCTAATTTATCTACTGCAGTTAAATCTCCAGGATATGAATCCATCGGATCTTTAGTTGGATAGCATCCAGTATAACATGCAGAAAATTCTACAGTTTTTCCATCTGGTTTTGTAGTCCAATATAATATAGTAGATGCATATGCCTGTTTTGTATATTGTGAAGTTGCCGTAGTACCAAGAGGAGATGTTCCGCTGCGATATTCTCTAATTAATCTGAACCAGGAACTAAAAATATGCAAAATCGGTAATCTACTGAATTCTAAGAATCTAATAGTCAAACTATTACCATAATCAAAGTTGGTTGGAGCGCCCCATTTGGTTCCACCCAATCCAGTAAATTCTGTGCTATTTAAAGTACCGCCTGGAGGAGTTACTGATAAGCATGATGCTGATAGAATTCTTTGAATTTGTGGAATATTTTGAATTCCCAAATCATTAATATCATGTTTAATAATAGTTTCTAATTCTGGAGGAAGTTTTTTAAAGAAAATAAAGTGATAACCTGATACGTATGGATCAGCAGTCCCTTTATCCGTTCCGCCAAAGTTTCTATCGAATCTATTATCTTGTGTTGCTTTGAAACTATTGTGCATAATTTATTCTCCGAAGTGTGATGCTGTGGAATTCATTATTAATCCCTTACTTGATATATAGATTTAGTTCAATTCTTTCAATGACACCAGTAGGGAATAATATAATATCTACGTGACAAATCTTTCGTTTCTCTTCATATTCAGTAGCGCCAACTTCAATAGAATAGCTTTTTAGGCCTCTGCCTTCTTTGATTGTTTCAAGGAATGGACCAATTGCATTGTTCATTTCATTCCAAGACATTGGATCATTGAATTCAAATACATAGAATTTCAAGAATTGCTCTATTGCTCTCTTGATATAGAGAACCATTCTCATAATACTTAAATTCTGGAGAATGGACGGTCTTTTCTGTGTAGTCAAATTGCCCCAAACAGTTTCACCAATTGAGAATTTTACAATCGGATTTATCTGTTTAAGATATAATTGATCTCGCTGTGAAAGTTTTGGATTATATCTTAGCTCTTTGATTGTAGCAATTGTAGCACGTCTAAATCCAGCAGTCGGATACCAAATATCATATAGTTTATCATTCAATGGAATGAGATTTGCCATATGATATACTGGAGAAAACCATACATCTCTTCCAGTATGGACATCATATATTTTACTATATGGATCAAACAATGCTGCATATCTAGTATTGAAATTGTGATCTTCATTTCTGGAAACGATAGATTCTGCTACACTAACATTGTCACCATTATCAAGAATTGCAACGCCATCTAATCTATAATCTTCAACCAGACTTACAATAGAATTCTTGACTTGAGTTGGATATCCACCATCATATACTAATGGGAAATAAATTTCATCCGTGTCAAGAACTTTATCTTCAAGTTGGAAAGTTATAGGATTAGTTAATAATCCACTATATCCATCAGATAACGTTTGTATTGCTACAGTAGAATTAATAGTTCTACGGCCAGTGGTTATATCTACATTGACTATGCTACCTTCTGATCCATGGAATAGATGAATTGGAGTTACGGAATCCCCAACTTCTACTTCTACTGTTCCGTTTGCCATCCATTCATTCAAAGATTCTCTATTAATTTCTACTCTGATATATTTCGAATATCTATTTACGACATCTTCAATGAAGATAGAATCGCCAAATTCGTCAACAACATTTGGATCAAATGTAACTTCAAACGATTCGATAATTACATCATCTCCGTCTGATTGAGTCTTCCATATATCAATATCATATACTGCTTCGGTTGGTGTGGCCTCTACTCCGTCTACTGAAGAATTCTTAAATAGATTTGCACTTCTAGCAATAGTGATTGCAAAATCATCATAGAAATCTCCGCGCCCAACTGGATAGAATACTGCTAATGGATATTCTGTGCCGATTACTTGCTGGAGAGTAGTTTCGAGTTCTAACAAACTATTTTGTGATGTTGCATGAGTTACTTCAATTGATCCAGTAGAATCGGAATTATATACAACAAATAAGTTAGAGAACGCAGCATCGTCAGGAAGACATCTTAGGCAATAGAAAGATGGAGATGTTGATACATGATTCCATGCAATATAATATCCTTGTCCGAATGCCCGGCCAAAGTCATTTATATTGGGACGCCCATATGTATCTGCTAATTCTTGTAAGCTAGTAATGAATGTTAGCTGATTGTCTGGGCCTTGTCTCGTAAAGAATGGAATGAACCCAATAGTTCCGGGAATATCAGCAAGATACGCAGTAAGATCAATGATCTTTGTGTAAACACCCGGAGAAACATTTGTCGCCATAATAAGTAATCCTTATGTTACGATTAGATGCTAAATATCTTCATAGTTATTTGTTCATCAGATTGAAACTTAGAAGTAGATGTACCAAACAAATACTAAAGATCTAGCATACCATTTTCTTATAGTGCTAAATGTGACTCTAGCAAATAATTTTGCTGTTGCTGGATTGAATGAAATTGGATCATTTGAATTGCTTACATATAACCCTGCTTCATTCAAATCATAATAATCAGAAGGATCAGTTCCTCCTGTTGGGCCATTTGCATCTGTTTTTGAAATTGATACTGTTATTTGTGCAATCAGTCTTTTATTTTCATTAGATGGATCAATTATATATTCTACATTATCAAATGGATGTAATCTTCCACCATTTACTACAGTAGGATCTGTTGCACTAATAATTGCTGGTTGAATTAATTCTGTGTCTTTTAATTTTGGAACTAGAGGGATTAATAAGTTAGCCCCAGCGCCGCCAATTCCTAACCCGAACCATGATATATAGTGAGTAGGTGTTGCCGCTCCATAGCCGATCATTGCCTGGTTAAAGGCCCGTTGCAAAAGGATTTCCCTACCTTGATAAACAATTAAATTTGATGTATCTTCAATTTGATCAAGAGATTCGTCATCAGTTTTATCAAAAATACATACTCTACCTTTTGGGCGCTTAGACCGGATGGCTAATTTATCTTTTAGATTATTTCTAAAATAATCACGAAATTTTATTGTTATACCCATATTACTGATTCGCCTTTTGGTAGGATTCTATTTAATATTTGTTCTATTTACCATTTGTTGATTGGGCAATGTTCTGTTGCTAATTTGATTTTCCAGGTTCCTCTGCATCCGCATTGTTTGCATCGATCATTTTTTGTATCATATTTATCACATTGAAGACATATAGTTAATCTAATATTCTGTTCTTCCTTGGATACAGTAACCACTTCATTTTTTAATTTAGCTTGTGCCATTCTAGAAACAGCTTTTGCTGCGTTTATTGCCATTTTTGTTTTACTTGGATATTCCGGATCTGGTCTTATATCTGATACCAATCCAGCAGCTCCGCGAACAGCATTTTTAATAGTTAAATCTTCAAAGTTAGAATGTGTAATTCCATGTGGACATTCAAAATTCTCATCTTCAATATCAAAGGTTTTACAAATAGATTGCCTAAATTTCAGATTAGTTCTGCATGCTTTGCAGTGAGATCTGGATGTACAGTGTATTGATTCAAAAAAGTTCATTTAGAACACCGTTGATGTTAGACTATCAATAAGTTGACATAACTAAAGATCCGGTTCCGCCTGAGTATGATCCTAGTGTTGGACATCCTGTTGTGTTATCGGATGTGAACGTCGCGGTACATCCAGATCCCATTAAATCTAGAAGTACAACTGACCATACTCCGTCTTCGCATCCTAACATTGCTTGCACAAAAACGTCATTAAATCCTTCCCAAGAACATGGGCCGCCGTTCCCACACGCATAAGTCCCGTTAAGAATAGAACAGTCTCCTGTAAATCCACTAACCGTCGCGGTATACTCGAGATTGCATCCTACGCATTCATCTTCTGGACATGCTTGCGGCACAGGGCTTTCACAAGATTCACAATCTTCAAATGTATCTTCTACATCTTCAGCAGTATGATCTGGGACAGTATTAGACCCACCGACTAGTTGATAGCATATTCCATCAACTTTAATCACATTTGAACTTATTGATGTTGGGAGGAAGATTGAAGCCATTAATCAGAGTCCTCTATTGATTTAATTGCATACTGGCATATTTTTTCTAAGAAATTATCTTGATTAGATTTTGGAGTCAAGTGGTAACACCGAGTTATTATAATCATTAATTTTTTATATGAAATTGGATTCTGCAATAATTGATCAATATAAGATTTAGATACCGCCGGGTTTTTATCATACTGATCAAATTCTTGTACTGTGAAATTTAATAATTCATGACGATCCGGGATATTGTTACATATCATCCAAAGAAAATAAGTAATTACTTTATCATGGGTTTTGCATAATTCGTACATTGATTGCAATGAAGTATCAGAGAGATTTTGTTGTATAAACCAGTTATTTCCTGGTTCGCATGCATTTTCTAAAATCCAGTCATATATATTACTCATGATAGGCTCACACTTGGGGTACCTGGAGTACAAGCATTGAAGTCAAAAGTCCAAGAACTTGGGGGGCATCCTGTAGTATTTGGTGCAGTAAATGTAAGACTTGGACTTATTGTCCACGCTACGGAGATATACCATGCATCTGTTGAGCAATTAAGATTTGCAGTTCCGTCTCCTCCATTTCCACCCATCCAAAAGCATTTAAATCCGTCATTAGTTAGCGAATATGTTCCGTTCATTGCTGCACAATCCCCCGTGCATCCGCTAATTATTAATGTATATTCCGAAGCACATGTTGAACATTCTTCTGGACATCCTTGGGCTGCACTTCCTGAACTTGAAGAACTACTGCTACTAGAACTTGACGAACTTGAGCTGCTACTACTCGAAGAACTTGAACTGCTGCTACTTGAAGAACTTGATCTGCTGCTACTTGAAGAACTTGAACTGCTGCTACTTGAAG
>Ga0114918_10002037_pt1 | contig 18153 bp, 17 predicted proteins | sample LantaG_FD_87015 | JGI IMG/M metagenome (GOLD analysis project Ga0114918, IMG submission 87015) | Deep subsurface microbial communities from Baltic Sea to uncover new lineages of life (NeLLi) - Landsort_02402 metaG | ecosystem: Environmental > Aquatic > Marine > Oceanic > Sediment | place... | reverse complement strand
CTACAAAAGATAATTTAGAAAAATTGAGCCCAGAAGGGGTTTCTGATGTTGGTGTTGATTCGCATGAGATGGATTTCGTTAGAAGATTCATACAAGCTATTAGTGAGGGTATTGCTAGGGATTTAATATCAAACAACAGCTCTGCTGGAGATGATAATACCAAGCTAAAACAAAGAATTAATAATATAGGAATGGCTTCTGGGAATCCATATAGACCATTTTACACAAATATAGCTACAAACATACTTGTTAGAGGTGGTATTGTTGGTTATATGACAAGGAGTAATGACCCAAATCTTCCAGGTGAATACGGAAAAGGTGGCCTTAATCACTTTGATAGAGATAGTAGACAAGAGATAGAAGAAATAGCTATCAGAGACGTTCAAAACATATCTAAATCAACATTGTCACAATTGCCAGATACAGACGCTCTTTTACTTAAAAGATTTTGTACGTTTATCACAAGATTTTATGATGCTAATGGAAATGATATTGTAGATGAAAATGGCGACTTCGCTCAATCTATAGGTGCAGGAGTTATTAATGATAAGTATAATGTTGTTATGTCGGTTAATGCGAATAATGAAAAAACTTATTTAAACTTTTTGACGATTTGGAACGAGTTGAGACAGCCATCTTTGTTAGAAAATGTAAACATAGCAGATGGTCAGCTTGTTTGGGATGAGGTAGAGCTTACTGGAGGCTCTCAATCTGTTTCTTCTAATTATGAACAACCAGCTCCAGCGGGGCTGCAAAATGCACAAAATCCACTTTCTTTTGTAGACGAAAACTATACTGCCACAAGGATTATGAACAATGGATTAGCGTATTTTTTCCCTTCTTATTCTCAAGAGGCAGGTGGAAATCATTTTTTGGGGGTGTTTTTTAGGGGAAATGCAAATAAAATAGCACTTGAGGCTAATAGTGCTCCGAGTGATGGTGAATTTAAAAATGAAGACAAAGATGTTACAGATAGTGGTCAGAATGAGCCATTTGGATACATACCTATAAATGCTATTAAAGATGAAAAGAGTAATGTTGCTGGTAGAGTCGGGACAATGATTAAATACAGAGATGAGACAATTAACGAAAAGTCTTTAATGTATGACCAAGAGTTGTTGAGCAAGCCAGGGCCTGGATACTATGGGGCTGTAAGAAATATAAATGGAGTTCCTTTTCCTATTGAGGATTTAGGTGGTCCAGATGAACTTATGTTTGATAATAGAGTTGTGGTAGACCAATTTGCGGCTGATAAGATTTTAGCAAACCCAGGCTCGTATAAAGAAAAGGGGATTGATTTTGCGGGAAATGTTGGCTTTACTATAGCTAGTCACCAAAATGTAGGTAAGCAAGGTTCTTTGATTTTTGGATTCTTTGAACCAGTTATAGGCGGTAATGTAGAAGGTAGAAATCAGAGAATATTTGTTAGAGCGTTTTGTGATGCTCTTTTAAAAGATATAGAAAAATTAGAAGATGAGAAGAATCAGGTTATAGGTTCTGTGTTAGGTAAAGCTGGAGAGCAAGAGGCAACAATATATAAGCAACTGCACACACTTTACCATCAATGGCAATCTCTTTCTTATTCTTCAGAAAAAATCAAAGGAGGTTCTTTGTGTGGTGACCCAGGTGAATTTAAAAATGGAGAAGGCGGAAAAGATGGTAAAGTGTTTGGCGTAGCCGAAGCTTTGGAGAAAAAATTTGGAGGAAACCATACAAATATGCAAACTAATGAATTTGTAACTATTACAAATGAATACGGAGAGCAAGAAACATTAAGTCTAACGAACCCACAACAATCAAATGGAGTGCCAGATGATACGTTTATATATGATTTCCCACTTCAAAGAATTAGGCCAGTTGGAGAACCAGTTCAAGTTAGAGATTCAATTATAAACCTTGAACCTCTTTACAAAGCGAATGGAAACACGACTGTTTTAAATATAATACAACAAGTGTGTACGAAGAATAATTTCTTATTTGTACCGATACCAGGTAATCCAGATTACTTGAATGTGAAGAGTATTTATACACCTAGCCCAGAGCCAGCAAATATAGATATAAAAAACTTCTTCCACGTACTATTTACTCCAACTCCAGAGTCTAGGTCAAAAACTAGAAACTCTGATGGGACATCTTTAGCTCTTAGCAAGAACCAGGAGACTTATAATGCAAATTCATTTGTGATTAAATACGGGCATCCAGATAATCAAATTGTAAGTAATATATCGGTTGGTACAGATGATACAAAAGTAACTGCAGAGAGTATTGTAAACCTTCAAAGACTTGTTGATAATGAAAATCAAAACAAGAAAGTAACAACAGATTGTTCTATGCTTCCAGTTTTAGCTGGTCGTTCATACAAAGCGTCTGTTGATATGCTTGGTAATGCTCAAGTATATCCAATGCAGTTTTTCTACCTTAAAAACTCCCCGCTGTTTGGAGGTCTTTATCAGGTTATGAAAGTGAAGCACAATATATCGCCTAACGATTTTAAAACATCTGTTGATGGGATAAGAATGAGATTTAGCCCTGGAGATGGATATGGTTCTATTAAACCTATTACCTTACAAACTTTTAGAGACCTTGGCTCACTTGAAGCTCCAATGGCGATACAGGATGGGTTTGATGCTGCTGCTAGAACAGCTATAGAAAACATATCAAATGTTATTGTGGCTGGAGATAACTCGCCAGTTGGTGGTTATACTAAAAATCAAATTGAAGCCGCAGTTAAATCTAAAGGTCACAAGTGGTTTGATACAAAAGGGGATTATGAGCTTAATATTGTTGGTGTTAGGAATACTGCTGTTGGAAGCGAGGTTACAAATTTATTTGATGATTTTATTACTTTGTCATATAAAGAAAATGGTGAATGGAAATTCTGGAGCTGGAAAGCAACAACTCAGCCAGGTGATGACTATATTTTAAATCCACTTAGAGATGATGGTACAGCTATATTAAAACCAGGTCAATATATTAACTCTCACGGTATAAGAAAACATGCTGGTTCATATGACGCACTTGGTCAAAATGGTAAACTAACCGTCTATAGAGATAATAATAAAGATTTGAATTACGACCTTTTGGAGAGTACTCTTCAGACTGGTTACTTTGGTGTTAACATACACCGTTCAAGTCCCACAGGAACTTCTGCTAAGGTAAATAATTGGTCTGCAGGTTGTCAAGTGTTTGCAAATATTGACGACTTCAATCAATTTATGCAAATCGCTAAAGCTGCTAAAGCTAAGCATGGAAACCAGTTTACCTATACTCTAATAGAGTCTAGGGATATTTCAGGAGGTATAGCTTCTACTGCTGCAGCTGCAACTGGAAATTTTGATAACATTATAAACGAACTTGACGCAACTCTTGATGTTGGGTAATAAATATTTAAAACTATGATTCAAAATCGTTTTGATTTCTCTAAATTAACAAAAGTTGTTATTAATGAAGCTAAGCTTTGGAGTAACGGTGGGGTGAAGGAGACAGATTCCAAAGCTGTTCCTATGTTGACAAAATATTGGTCAAACGTAGGTCAGTCAAAGTTCACTGCTTCTAATTTTAATTCTACTACATGGCAAAACAGCTGGCCTTGGTCTGCCGCTTATGTGTCCTGGGTGATAACTCAAGTTGATGGTTCTTTTCCTAAGAGTACCGCACATAGAGAATATGCTAAAAAAGGTTTTAAGAATAGAAATGATGGAGCTGGCGGATGGAGTTTGTATTCGCTGTCAAGAGAAAAAAAGAAAATAAAAGCTCAAGTTGGAGATGTTCTTTTTAAACCTAGAGGAAAAGGGAAGAAAAAAGGAACTGCAGACGAAGAGAGAAAATATGGAGCCACTCATAGTGATGTAGTATGGAAGGTTACTGGTGGTGTAGCTTATCTTTCGGGTGGTAATTTAGGTCAGACAAACAAGACAAACATCAAAATAAGCCTAAACTCAGATGGGTCATATCCAGAAAAAGCTGGAGGTTATCATGTTATTTTGAAGAAGATGTAATATTTTTTTACTATCTTTGCATTCGAGTGTTTAGAATTTGTAAAATAATAACAGAGACTTTAGAGTCAACAAACCAACTTAAGGAGTTCTTAGGTGGTTATCCTGTTGAGATAACTCAAGGGTATCCAGAGGAAGATTATTTCGATGTACCTACTTTGGTTATTGGTTGGAATACAATCAAAAGCAAATACCCCAATCAAAAGATAACAGAGCAGGAAGTCACTTCAAATTTATTTTGGACGTTTAATGAATCTGAGAATAAAGAGTCTCTTGATGGGGAAGATTATTTTAGAGTTATTGAAAAATTCGTAAACAAATATCTTTATGAGTGGTTACCATCTGAATATATTTTATTCGATTCAATTGTCCATGGGGAGTTTTCTAAATTTATAAATGACAATATAGATAACAGCGTATTAACTTATGTGCATTTTAACAAAGGTGCTTTGTATCTAAGAAATAAAGACAATAATTTTATTGTAAATGCAAAAAGCCTTTGGTTGACAGAGGAAAACTATAAAAACACTATAACAAGCGTTTTAAACGATTTAAACTGTTTAGTCTACTCCTACGACAATATAGAGGGATATGTTGACTTAGATAAGCTAGGAAACATAAAAGCTCTTGATATTATTAGGTGGATAAAGTACAAAGTAGAAACACCACTCAAATATTTTCAGATAGTTCCAAATGTTGACGTTAGTAAATACATACCATTTATGATGAGTATGGTTCCTGTCGAGACTCTTGAATTAGATGAGGGTGAGAATAATTTCTTTGAAAGAATGTGTGAGAGAGATAAGATTACTAGGTGGATGTCTACTAGATATATTTCTTTTGCTTACGACTTTGACAAGAATCTTGATTTCATTTATCGTGATAATGCTAAGCTCGCAAAAATAAATTATTCAACTAAAAGAACTCTTACTGGTAGAATCACAAGTAAAGATAGATATAATCCGCAGAATCTATCAAAAGACAATGAGGATAGAACAAAAATAATATCCAGGTTCAGAAATGGAAGGATTTACCAGTTTGACTATACATCATTTGAAGCTAGAATTGCCTTATATTTAAGTGGTGACGAACAATTTATTCAAGACTATTACGATAAAGACCTTCACTCAGAAACGGCTATAATAATTTTTGAAACACACGACTTTACTCCAGAGCAGAGAAATGTTGCTAAGTTGGCTAATATGGCTATTATGTATGGTGCTAGTGAGGCTACTGCTATGAAGTTGCTTGGAAAATATCCAGAGCCAGCTGAGAAACTAAGAAGGATAAAAATGTTCTTAGAGCCAGTATTCAAAAAAGCTAAGGAAATAATAGAAGAGTCAAAGAGAAATGGTTACTTGATAAACAAGTGGGGTTCTATTATTACTCCAGAAAAAGATTTTGCAGGATTTAATAATTATCTACAATCAACGGCATCAGAAATTGTAATTGATAAAGCTATTGAAATAAAAGAATTACTTAAACCATATAGAAGTCAATTTCTATTTCAGGTACACGATTCTCTAGTTTTCGATGTACACCCAGAAGAGGTTGAAATAGTCCAATTAATAGCAAAAACATTATCGTATAATAAAGGAATGTTATTTACTATAAATTACAAATCTGGTCCAAATTATAAGGATTTATCCTCAGAATCCGTTTATTTCTAGTTTTTTTTAAAAAAACTTCACTTTTTTTCTTTTTTACCTTGATTTTAGGTTTCTAATTTCTTATTATTAACTATAATAATTTTAAAGAAAATAAAAAATCATGGGAAATTTTAAGATGAAAATCGAAAAAAAAGTAGGTAAGAGAACTTACGAATTTACTGTTGAAGGTACTAATCTTCATGAAGCGGTAATTGAATCAAAAAAACTATCTTTTTATGACGTTCACAAATGTGGGTGTTGTGGTAGTGATGACCTTGTTTTAGATGCTCACGTAGCACAAGGGAAGTTTAAATACACAACTGTTAAGTGCAACGGCTGTAAAGCTTCTGTTAACTTTGGTCAACAACAAGAGAATCAAGACATCTTTTACTTGAGAACAAGAAATAAAGCTGATAACTCTGGGAAAGAGGCTGATTGGAAAGCTGCACCTTCTCAAGAAGGTCAATCACCAGCTCCACAGCAAGTAGCTCAACAGCAAGTTCAGAACTACACTCAACAACCGAATAACGGTCAACCAAGACAATAATCAGTTAATTTTTTAAAAGCATGGCAAAAAAGAAGAATAGCCTTCCTAAGGGGTTTGAGGAAGTGGATGAGAAAATCATCCACTCTGCCTCTGGGGAAGAGTATACGATGGTAGATGCAGACCTAGTGTGTAAGAGTACTGGAGAGGTTTACGAAGAAGCTGAAGTAAAAGATACTTCTAAAAAGGAAACTCCAAAATTAAAAAAGAAGTTTCCAACACTTGATAAGTATAAGGCAAAAATCAAACACAAGTCTGTAGAATACAAAGAGCAGGAGTGGATTGATATGAGCCCCGCATTTAAAGAGGTAACAAAGTTGCCAGGAATCCCAACTGGTCACGTAATTATGAATTTTGGTAAATCAGATGTTGGTAAAACAACAATGCTTGTTGAAGCTGGAGCTCACGCTCAGAAACAGGGGGTTTTACCTATTCTTATTATTACTGAGAATAAATTTAGTTGGGATAGAGCTGAAGTTATGGGTCTAAATCCAGATGAGTGTATTATTTATAATGGAGTTGAAACAATTGAAGAAGGTTGTGAATATGTTGTAAAACATTTGAAAGACCAGGAGTCTGGAGAGCTTCCTTGTGATATTATATTTTTATGGGATAGTATTGGAGGTACTCCTTCTGAAGCTGAATTCGCAGCAAATGAAACAGGTGGTGGTAGAGCTATGATGGAGACTGCAAAAGTTTTAAGAGTAAAAATCACAAGATATATTGGTCCTAAAGTTAATGCAACTAGAAGAGCAGAATTTCCTTATACATCAACATTCTTAATTGTGAATCACGCATATACTGCGCCACCACAATTCCCTTCAAAAGTAGGGAGTATACAACCTTATGGTGGAGATGGTATTTATCTTGCTGCAACGCTTGTATTCAGAATGGGTGGAATCGCATCTAGGTCATCAAAGGTGACTGCTACGCATAAGGGAGAGAAAGTTTCCTTTGCAATTAAGTCAGCATTAGTGGTTGATAAAAATCACATTACAAATGTTGCCGCTAGAGGGAATGTTTTATGTACAGACCATGGGTTTATACTTGATGACAAAGCCACTATTGATGCTTATAAGAAAGAGCACAAAGCGGATTGGGACTTAGAGTATGATGACTACTGGGAACATGTAACAGATAAATAAATTTGCATATCATTGATTAATATATTATTTTTGTCTCATGAAAACATTAATAATAGACGGTCAATGGAATCTTAAGAGGAACTATTTACCTCCTCATAGAAAAAACCTAATGGGTGCCAACGGCAAGTTATGCGGTGGCACCTTTGGTTTTTTAGATAGTACCAGAGCGGTGTTAAATAAATTAATGCCAGACAGAGCAGTTGTGGCATGGGATGGTTTTCATGCAGGAAAGCTAAGGTACAATATCTATAAACCCTATAAGGCTAATCGCCAAAAGGATTGGGAAAACGAATCAAGAATAATTGGGACTGAGAATTTTAATAGCGAAGAAGATGCTGATAAATTTCAGTTATTAACCCAAAAAATGGACGTTCAAAGGTATCTTGACGAGTTGTATGTAAGGCAGGTCGAAGAAGATTATGTTGAAGCTGACGACCTTATCGCTTGCTATATACTTGGTAGTACAGACCCAGAAGAACACATTTATATTTTTAGTAGAGATAGGGATTTTCACCAATTAATTTCGGAGAAAGTTTCAATTATCAGTCCAGATAGTTTTGAAATAATCACAATAGACAATTTTCAAGAGAAAATGGGATACACTGTTGAGAATGCGCTTTTGATTAAGTGTATTGAAGGTGATGATTCAGATGACATTCCAGGAGTTGGTGGTGTTAAACAAAAATCATTGCTTGGCTATTTCCCAGATATGGTAACTGAAAAATATACATACAAGAGACTAGTAGATGAGGGGTATGAAATTCAAGAAAAAAGAGAGAACGGAAAGCCTAAGAAAAAAAGGCTTGCTAAGATAGATAAGATAATTCAAGCTGAGCATATTTTGTATAGAAATGCTAAGTTGATGAATCTTAAAAAACCATTTTTAAATCAAGTTTCTATTGATTCAGTTAATGCCGTAAGAACTCAGCCACTAGATTCAGATAGAAGTATAGAGTCAGCTATGAACATGTTTGCTAGAGATGGAATGGTGCAACATATATGGGATGGGAATGTGAATAATTTCTTTGGAACCTTTTATAATTTAAAAGCAAAAGAGATAGAATTCGGAAATTCTTTAAAATAATTATGCAATAAGTTTTGTATAAATCGAAAATTTAACCATATATTTGCATACGGAGAGAATATAATATGACAGCAATTAATAGTAACGCATTTAATTCCTTTTTACAGGAGGAGGACGGAGACAACGCACTCGGAACACACTATCAGAATAAACTGATTCATGTGTTCTGTGAAGATAGGTCTGGTTTCTCTGAACAAATCGTAGATGTATTAAATACAGAATACTTTGATGGATTTCAACAAGTCCTAGTTAAGCATGCTGTAAAGTATTATAATGATAGAGGAACTATAATTAGATTCGATACATTAAGGGATAGAGTTTCGTTTAACGAAAAAGGAATAACAAGAGACCAGTTGCTTGGTTTAATAGATAAGATTGCAGAACTAGAAATAGAAGATGCAAAAGAAGTTCAAGAAACATCTACAGAGTTTTTCATAAAAAGACATATGCGTGAAGCGATACTTCAAGCTGCAGCTGATTGGAAAAACAATAAGTGGGATGCAATTCAAAAAAACATAGAGGAAGCTTTAAAGGCTGGTCAGCCAAAAGATTCTGGTCACGATTACTTTAAGGATGTAAACAAAAGGCTTAGCAAAGATTTTAGAGTTCCAATCCCATTGATGGCGGACCTAGATGAGCTTATAGGTGGTGGAGTTTCTCCAGGGGAGATTGCTGTTGTTATTGCCCCACCTGATGGTGGTAAGTCAATGGCTCTTGTAAAATTCGCAGCTACTGCTCTATTGAATGGGAAGAAGGTTGTGTATTACACGCTTGAGCTTTCAGAAGAAGTTGTTGGGCAGAGGTTTGATTCTTGTATAAATGATATTAAGTTAAACCATGTGTGGGAATATCCAGAGTACATCACTGAGAGCCTTGAAGATGTAGCTGCTTTGGGTGGTGGATTAAAGATAAAGGAGTTTCTTGAGGGTGGCGTAACTGTTAATACAATTAAGTCTCACCTGAAAACGCTAGAGATAGAAGGGTTTGTTCCAGATGTGATTTTGGTCGATTACCTTGGTCTTATGAAACCTCTTGGTTCTTATGCGGAGAAGAGACATGCTTTAACTGATATTGCAGAGAGTTTAAGAAACATAGCCAACAATTATAGGGTGCCAGTTTTAACTGCTCACCAGACAAATCGTAGTGCGATACAAGAGGAGAGGATAACAACTGCTCACATTGGAGAGTCTTTGGGTATTATAGCTACAGTTGACCTTGCATTGGGTATTGGTAGGCCAGATGAAATGAAAGAAGACAATCAAGCAATGCTTGGTATAATAAAGAATAGGATGGGGCAAGATGGTGTATACAAGTTGCTGGACTTTGATACCAGTAGAGTGTATTTAGCTTTTGCAAATGAAAATGAGGAGGGAGTGTCTCAGAGTAGGAGGCAAGAAGCGGAGCCAGAAATGGATGAGATTGCTTTATTTTTAGAGCAAAGTAATCAAAATAACGGCTAAATTTTTATAGTCTTGGAGGTGTTAAAAACTAATTCAAGACTTTAATTGGATAATTAAATTTGTTGTTTATTTATTATAAAGATTGTGACTTATGATTAAAAAGATTTTAGAAATAAAGAGCCTGGTTTTACCAAAAACCAATTTCAAAAAATCAGTCATGTCATCTTTTAAATTAAACGATAATTTTCTTAAACCAAGAGGAAGGACTTAATAGTAAATTGAATATTTGCTGGGAACTTTTACTCTATTCAGTGTAACTTTAAATTTATGCTGTCAGGGGAATTGTCACCTAATTTTTATAAAAAAACAAAAAAAAATGGAAGAAACAAAAAAAGAAAAAGACGAGCAGTTTATAGAGCCAATATTAAGAGAAAATAAAGGCAGGTTCGTTTTATTCCCAATAGAGCATGATGACATCTGGGCGGAATACAAAAAAGCAGAAGCAAGTATTTGGACTGCTGAAGAAATTGATTTATTGCAAGATATAGAAGATTGGAAAAAGCTTAATGAAAATGAGAAGTATTTTATTAAGAACGTTCTAGCTTTCTTTGCTGCATCAGATGGAATAGTTAATGAAAATTTGGCTGAAAACTTTGTGAATGAAGTACAGTATACAGAGGCTAAGTTCTTTTATGGTTTTCAAATCATGATGGAGAACATTCATTCTGAAACATATTCTCTTTTGATTGATACTTATGTTAAAGATAAAGAAGAGCAAGCTAAGTTATTTAATGCTATTGATACTATTGATGCTGTTAAGAAAAAGGCTGAGTGGGCTTTGAAGTGGATTGAGTCTGATAGTTTCGCAGAAAGGCTTATAGCTTTTGCTGCAGTAGAAGGTATTTTCTTTTCTGGTTCATTTTGTTCTATTTTTTGGCTCAAGAAAAGAGGTTTAATGCCAGGGTTAAGTTTTTCAAATGAGTTAATCTCAAGAGATGAGGCTATGTACTGTGATTTTGCTGTTACTTACATAACCATCATCTTGTAAACAAGGTCTCTGAAGAGAGAATAAAAGAGATTATAGAATCTGCTCTTGAAATAGAGAAAGAGTTTATAACAGAGTCTTTGCCAGTTAGCATGATTGGTATGAACTCCGCTTTGATGTCAGAATATTTAGAATACGTTACAGATAGGTTGCTTATTGATTTAAAGTGCTCTCCTGTTTATGGAACTAAGAATCCTTTTGATTTCATGGCTAACATAGCGCTTGAAAATAAAACTAACTTTTTCGAAAAGAGAGTTGGTGATTATGCAAAGTCTGGGGTTGGTAATTCAGCTGAAGATAATTCTTTATCATTCGATGGTGACGATGATGATTTTTAATAATAAGTAAGATATAGAAATGAAAGTAATAAAAAGAGATGGCTCGGAAGAGACAGTGAAATTCGACAAGATTTCAGCAAGGATTAAAAAACAAACATACGGATTAGATTCTGAATATGTTGATTACATGGAGATAGCTAAAAAGGTTATATCTGGAGTTTATGATGGTGTAACATCTAAAGAGCTTGATAATTTAGCTTCTGAGACAGCAGCATCAATGACTAGGATACATCCAGATTATTCAATATTAGCAGCTAGAATAGCGCTGACTTCTTTGAAAAAAGAAACAAAAAAGAGCTTCAAAGAAACAGTTGAAGACTTGTATAACTACGTGAATGAAGAAACAAACGAACCATCAAATTTGGTGTCTGAGGATTTGTTTAACATTGTTCAAAAACATGGTAAGAAAATTGAATCAATGATTGTTCATGATAGGGACCTTGATTTTGAATACTTTGGGTTTAAGACGCTTGAAAGGTCTTATTTATTAAGAATAGGTAAGAAGATAGCGGAGACACCTCAGCATATGTATATGAGAGTTGCACTTGGTATTTGGGGAGATAACTTCGAGCAAGTTCAAAATACATATGAGCTTTTGTCTACGGGTTACTTTACTCATGCTACACCTACTTTGTTTAACTCTGGTACTCCGAAGCCTCAATTGTCTTCTTGTTTTTTAGTTGCAAACAAAGGCGATGACATTGATAGCTTGTTTGATACAATTAAAGATGTTGCAAACATATCTAAGTGGGCTGGTGGAATTGGTCTTCACGTTCACAATGTTAGAGCGAAAGGTTCTTATATAAAAGGCACTGGTGGTTATGCAGATGGTATTTTACCGATGCTTAAAACTTATAATGAAGTAGCTAAGTGGATAAATCAAGGGGGAAAAAGAAAAGGTTCATTCGCAATATATCTTGAACCTTGGCATGCAGATGTCGAGCAGTTTATTGACCTTAGAAAAAACCACGGTAAAGAAGAGGTTAGAGCAAGAGACTTGTTTTTGGCTTTATGGGTTCCAGATTTGTTTATGCAAAGAGTAGAGGAAGGGAAAGATTGGTCTTTAATGTGTCCAAATGAGTGCAAAGGTCTTTCTGATGTTTTTGACTCTCATGACAACAAAGCTTTTACTGCCTTATACGAAAAGTATGAAGCTGAAGGTAAAGTTAGGAAGACATTACCAGCTAGAGAATTGTGGTCAAAAATACTTGAGGCTCAAATAGAAACTGGTACACCTTATGTTTTATACAAGGATGCAGCAAATAATAAGAGTAATCAAAAGAATATTGGTACGATTAAATCTTCAAATTTATGTACAGAGATTATGGAGGTTAGTACTCCAGATGAATCAGCTGTGTGTAATCTAGCATCAATTGCACTGCCTAAGATGGTAATTATTCCAAGTGGGAGAGTTAAGTCTAAAGACAAAGAGTTAAGGGAGTATGACTTCGAAACTCTTTATGACGTAGCCTATCAAACAACTTTAAACTTAAATCAAGTTATAGATGTTAATTGGTATCCAACAAAAGAGACTAAAAAATCAAACATGAGACATAGGCCTATTGGTATAGGTGTTCAAGGGTTGGCTGATACATATGCTCTAATGGGCATGGCTTTTGAATCCCCTGAAGCCAAGAAGTTAAATAAAGAAATTTTTGAGACGATTTATTTTGCATCAATGACAGCTTCTATGGATATTGCAAAAAGTGTTAGAAAAGAGGCAATGAAGAATACTCCTAGTGGTTCAGAAGAGTTCGAAGAAACTTATGGTGCATATAGTACTTTCAAAGGCTCTCCTCTTTCTGAGGGACAATTTCAATTTAACCTTTGGGGCGTAAACGAAGAAACTATGTCTGGTATGTGGGATTGGTCTAAACTTAGAAAATCAGTTATGAAGTATGGTGTTCGTAATTCTTTATTACTTGCTCCTATGCCAACAGCATCAACAGCGCAAATACTTGGTAACAATGAGTGTTTCGAGCCTTACACAAATAATCTGTACAAAAGAAATACTTTATCTGGAGAATTTGTTGTTGTAAACAGACATCTTGTTGAAGATTTAATAGACCTTGGAGTTTGGGGAGATGAGATGAGAGTTAAGTTGATTCAAAATAACGGCTCAGTTCAAACGATAAGTAACATTCCAGACAGTATTAAGGCTGTGTACAAAACAGTGTGGGAAATGAAAGCTAGTAATTTGATTGATATGTCTGCTGATAGAGGGGCTTTTATTTGCCAATCTCAATCAATGAATTTATTCATTCGTGATGCGAATGTAGGAAAATTAAACAAAGCTTTGTTCTATGCGTGGAATAAAGGCCTTAAGACTGGGATGTATTACCTAAGAAGTAATGCTAAATCAGAGGCTAGAAAATCTCTTGGAGTTGATACCGCCTCTATTGAAACGGCTGTTGAAGTCGTAGAGTCAGTTGTTGTGGAAACTCCAGTTATAGCCCCAGAAGAGGTTATTGTGCCAGTAGTAGAGGTTGAAAAACCACAAGTACAAGTTGATTTGTCAGATGCAGAATCCGAAGCTTTAAAAGGCTTAAATTGCAGTCTTGACAATCCAGATGATTGCTTGATGTGTGGAAGCTAAAATAGAAATAGGAACTGTCTTAATAGATTTTCCAAGAAATGGATGGTGTCACTTAGTTGCTGACACCATTCCTTTTTTACATTAATTCGCAGATGAGATAGGGCTAAACAAATGTTGGTTTGAAAACAAGCGTGGCAAGAATAGGCCTCACTATGATGTGAGAGGGGATATGATTAGAAAAGCTATTGAAAATGGTGCTATACAAGTTCCATCTAAAGAAATTGTAAATTTTTTGAAAGAACATTATGAGAAAACTTGATATATTCAAATGAGTTTCTTATATTTTTCTAAAATTAGAAAACATGAAAAAGCCAAAAAGTAGAACAAAAAGAGTAGCTGATGTAAAAAGAGCTACCAAAAGAAGTAAAAGACTTAAGGAGTCTCGTAAGAAAGTTGCAAGAAACAGAGAAATCATTATGGAAAAGAAGCGTGCTGAAAAGAAGAAGTACGAAGAATTCATGAAAAAGATGATGGAAGCCAGAATGAAGGGTGAATTCTAAGTAGGATTTTAAGTTTTAATATAAGTTTAAAAAAGGTGTTTGATTAAGGTCAAGCGCCTTTTTTTTGTACTATTTATAACAAAGCATTTTCTGAGAATGGAAGAATTAAGAGAAGAAATATCAAAAATATTTAGAGAGACTTTGTTGAGTGAGGAATTTCCTCCTTCATACGAAGAGCAAAGTTTTGAGTCAACAAAGCCAAAGCAGGTGAGATTTAACAAAGGTCTTGAGACTGAATATTTTGTTACTTTTTCTGAAAGAGGTTTTCTTTTAGGAAATACCAGGTTGAGTTTTGAAGAAATTGAAAACGCACTATCTAAAAGGTATACAATTACACTAGAGGACGGAACCGTACTCGATGCTGTAAAGATGCAACAAATCTTAAAATACAAAGACATTTACTAAGTTAGCAGTAAAAAAATAAATTTATAATTTAGAGCCCTCCTATTTGGATGGGGCTCTTTTTTTTACTATATTTGTTGGTAATTAAAAATGTGGAATCATGGAAAACAGTAATTCAAACCCTACGGGGTCAAAAGGCGTATTCCCAGGAGGGGCTATGCCAAATCATACTGGAGCACAAAACACTGAGCCAGCTCAGGAAGTTCAAATGCCTCAGTTAAATATACCAGAGGCGCAGCAGCCTGCGCAACCTCAGACACAGCCTCAGGCGCAACCTGCACAACCTCAAGCACCAATTGCGCCACAGGCGGCTGCAACTGAAACAAATACTTATATGAGTCTTGAGACAAAAAATCCAGAAGGTTTAGTTTCTGGTATTCTTGAGATAGACTTGATAAGCTTTAGAGAGAGAGGTCAGGAGAGTAGGTATTTATCTATTAATACAACTGGTTCTAATCAGACTGGAGAGCAATCTGATACAACAATATCTATTGATAATGAGGACGATTTCAATAGACTTAAGATGTTTATTTCTAAATTAAACTGGAACGATTAATAGTATGAGAGAGGAGATAGTTAATAGGGATAGTATTTCTTTAAAAGAATATTTTAAAGAGGTTCGAAAATATGAGCAAGTTAGTGGTAATGACCAAATTCAACTAGCAATCAAAGCAAAGGCTGGAGACCAACGTGCTATGCAAAAATTAGTTGAGTGTAATTTGAGGTTTGTGATTTCTATTGCAAAAGACCACGCTTACACTGGGATGCCGCTTGAAGATTTGATTCAAGAAGGTAACTTAGGTATAATTAAAGCTGTAGATAAATTTGATGCAGATAAGGGGTATAAGTTTATTTCTTACGCTGTTTGGTGGATTAGACAAGCCATACTTCAGTCTGCTTATGAATCAGGAAACACAGTTAGACTGCCTGTAAACAGAATAAATGCAATCAACAAGGTTTCAAAAGCTACTGAATCTCTTACAAAAGAGTTAGGTAGAAACTCAACAATAAAAGAGATTAGTGATTTTTATATAAACGATGAAACTGGCGACACAGAGTTGACTGAAAAAGAGATAAAAAACGCTTACTCAGATAGTAATCACGAGGTTTCATTGAATTCTACTGTATCTGATGAGTCTGCAACAGAGTTGCATGAGTCAATAGCTGGAGATGGTTTGATGATAATGGAGAGTGATATGAATAAACACTCTCTTAATTCAGAAATTGATGATGTTCTTGGCGAACTTACTGAGAGAGAAGAGATTATACTTAAAATGTATTTTGGTATTGGAGACTATGAAGAAATGACTCTTGCTGAAATAGGTGAAAGCATAGGTCTTACTAATGAAAGGGTTAGGCAGATTAAAGAGTTTTCTTTAAAGAAACTAAGAACGTATAATAACAGTTCAAGGTTGAGAGAGTTTTTAGGTTGCGAGATTAGGTAATGGAAATAAAGCTAGAATATTATAAGTTGTCTGATGATAAAAGAATGGGTGATGGTAAATTGATTCCACAAAACCAGGAGCTCATTCTAATCAGAAAAGATGATGATATGCTTTTCTTTGAAACTCATGGAGAGGATTTAAAAAGCATATTTTGGGCAACAGAAAATGAAGTTGAATTTATTAAAAATTCTACAGAAGATTGGGATGATGAAAAAATAAATGAAAGAAATCGCTACATCAATGGTGATTTTATTTAAAATTTTCACTATCTTCGCAGAATAACAATATTAAATAAAGAGACATGAATTTAAACTTAAACTTAAATCTTAAAAAGCCATTGTGTTTTTTAAAGGTAGCAACGACAGGTTTTGAGCCTATCGACAAAAAAGATAATCCAGGAGACAGAATTATCGAAATATCAATTATAAAAATAAACACTGATAGAACAGTTAAGACTGGTACTAGACTTGTTAATCCTGGCAGAGCTATTCCAGCACAAGCTTCTAAGGTAAATGGTATTACTGATGATATGGTTGCAAATGTTCCAATGTTTGCGGATATTGCAGCTGGATTAAATAGTTTTATCGGAGACTCTGACCTTGCTGGTTTCAGTATCTCAAATTTTGATGTAAAGTTCTTAACAGAAGAATTCAACAGAGCAGGAATTCCATTTACAATTGTAGGTAGAAACATTATTGACACGAGCTCAATCTTCAATACAATGGAGAAAAGAGATTTTAGAGCTGCTGCTGCTAAGTTTGGAGGTCATCAATTAACTGGTGAGCCAATTAGTTCAGAGACTTCAAACAACATTTCTATTGATATATTAAACGGTATGGTTACAGCATATGCTGCAGACTCAAGGTTTGAGACTCCACAGCCAGAGTCGTTACATAATAACTTCAATAGAAACAAAAAAGCGCTTGATGTTCATTCTAACATCATCCTTAACAATGAAGGTAGACCAGTGTTTAATTTCGGTAAATATAGAGGTCATTTAATCGCTGATACAATGATTGCTGAAACAAACTACTACGACTGGTGTATGAATGTTTCTGATTTACCTGGGGATACAAAACTTCTTCTTGGTAAAATCACAGAAAAGAAAAAGAGTTCTTTAGCTAACCAAACAAACGCATAATATCCTATGGCCAAGAAGAAAGCTCCAGTAGCAATACCTGGTCAGCTTGACATGCTTGAACAATTAGGACAGAAAGCTGCAGTAAACCTCACTCAAGAGCAGGAAGAGTTCATCTATTATGATGGACTCAACTCTGTTATCTTGGCTGCAACTGCAGGTTCTGGAAAAACGTTTTCGTGTGTTCAAAGACTAAAAGCGCTTGTTGAAAAAGGCGTTGACCCTAATAAGATTATATTTTTCAGTTTTACAAAAGCTGCAACTGATGAACTAAGAGAAGAGTTCAATCCGCAGGAATTAGTGTAAGAACCAAGATTAGTAGTAAAGAAGAAGATGGCGTTACTATAACGACTATTCACGCTTTTGCTAACAGCTTGCTTTATCGAATGGGTAAGTTTAAGAAGATAGCTATGTTCTATGAGTTTCTTGCTTGGTTTAAAAAAGAGCACAAACCTAGTTCTCATGCTACCAAAGAGCAAAAAGAGGCTTATTATGAGTTGATTGCTAATATGTATGAAGATGCAGAGATGTTGTCTTCTGCAATAGGTTCATTCAAGCTTCAGTCTGCTGATAATGTAAAAGCACCACTTCCACAGTACTTTAATGATTACAAAAAATTCTTAAGAGTAACTAAGAGTAGAGATTTCTCTGACATGCTTATTGAGGTTAGGGATTCATTGAGAGATAATAAGTGGCTTAAGATGTTTAGAAATCAATATGACTACATATTTATTGACGAGTATCAAGACACCAGTACAATCCAACTCCAGACATTACTTTCTCTTAACGCAAAGAGCTATTACATGATTGGTGACCGTAATCAAAGTATTTATGATTATTCGGGGGCTAATTGCAAGAAGCTTGAAGAAATG
>Ga0114918_10002035_pt1 | contig 18166 bp, 14 predicted proteins | sample LantaG_FD_87015 | JGI IMG/M metagenome (GOLD analysis project Ga0114918, IMG submission 87015) | Deep subsurface microbial communities from Baltic Sea to uncover new lineages of life (NeLLi) - Landsort_02402 metaG | ecosystem: Environmental > Aquatic > Marine > Oceanic > Sediment | place... | reverse complement strand
ATTGTATTATGAATTGTATTATGAATTGTATTATGAATTTTATTATTTATTTTAATCCTAATTTAAGCACATGCTGTATAATAAGCGATTATTAAAATACATTAAACCAGGACCAAATAAAGATATAACAAAATACAAAACTTTAAATTTACCTTTTAACAAAAGCATTAAAGAATTATATAATACGAGTAAAAGAAAAATAAAAGCAATAACAGATAACCAATAAAAATAAACGCAGTATTCTTTGCCCAAAGGAGAAAACAAATTATCTACCAAACTAGCCATTTATAAAATATATAAATAAAAAAAACTATGCTAAATGTTTTGTTATATTTAAATCTAGAAAAATTGAATTAAATAAATTGAATTAAATAAAATAAACCATTATTAAACAAACAATCAAATGAACGAATCTTTCCGATTAATCGAATTTAATGTATATGATTCTAAGATTGAAGATAAAGAAGATAATGAAAATTTTAATGAAAATGATGATGATGATAAAAAAAAGAATAAAGATGAAAAAGAATTTATTATACAAATGTTTGGAATTAATGAGCAAGGAAAGACTTGTTCTATATTTGCTCAAGGTTATAAACCATTCTTTTATGTATCAGTCTCAGATAAATGGAATATGTCTAAACTTTTAATATTTGTTGGTGAACTTAGAGAGAAATTAGGACCTTATTATGAAGATTCCATTGTTTCATCAAAAATTGTTAAAAAAAAGAAATTATATGGATTTGATGCGGGAAAACTTCATAAATTTGTCCAATTGGAATTTAGTAGTGAAAAAGCTATGAAAAATGCAATTAATCTTTGGTATGAAATAAAGAATAAACCAGTATATAGTAAACGTCTTCATCCTCTAGGTTATGAACATAAAGGTGAATATCTGAAAATATATGAGTCTAATATTCCTCCTTTATTGCGCATGTTTCATATTAAAGACATTAGTCCATCTGGATGGATTAATTTACCTCTTTCTAAAACTAAAATAAATAAAACAAAAAAAACTTCTTGTGATTATGAATATACAATTGATTATAATAACATAGAAAGTTTGCCAACTAAAGAAGTACTAGTTCCTTATAAAATTGCTAGTTTTGATATTGAGGCTAGTAGTAGTCATGGTGATTTTCCTCTTCCTAAAAAAACTTATAAAAAATTGGCAACAAACATTTTAGAACTTCATCAAAAGTCAGAATTTGAATGTAATCCTACATTTTTGGAAAATGTTATTACAACAGCATTTGGGTTTGGAGAACTAGAAGATGTAGACAGAGTATATCCAAAGATACAACCTACTAAAGAACGCGTAGCAACTTTGTTTGCAAGATGGATTAAACTTTGTCCTGCCAAAATTAAGCGTGAAATAGAAGAAGATTGCGCAAATAGTGATAATGATGAAGAAGATGCAAATAGTGATAATGACGACGAAGAAAAAAAAGCAGATGAAGGCAATGAAGTAGAAGCAGGTTTATTTTGGAGAAAAAAAACTAAACCCACTGATTATAAAAATAAATCTGCAACAATTGTTGACATGATAAATGATGATAAATGTGAGCGCGATACTAAAATAATGGAATTAACTAAAACATTAGATGACACATTTCCACAATTAAAAGGCGACGAGGTAACATTTATTGGCACTACATTCTTGAATTATGGTTCTGACAAGCCATATTTAAATAATTGTTTAGTTGTTGGATCTTGCGACGCAATTGATAATTCTGAAATTAAAAGTTTTAGAACAGAAAAAGATTTATTAAAGGCATGGACGCAATTAATTAGTAGAGAAAATCCTGACATTATTATAGGTTATAATATATTTGGGTTTGATTATGAATTCATGTTTAAACGTGCGGAAGAAACTGGTTGTATAGAAGACTTTTTAAAATTGTCTAGAAACAAAGATGAGATTTGTTGTCCTGAAGATTGGCAAACACATAAAAGAAAATTAGATGGCAATACAATTCTTTTAGCAAGTGGTCAATATGATTTGAAATTTATTAAAATGAATGGAAGACTTCAGATAGATTTATATAATTATTTTAGGAGAGATTATAATTTAACATCTTATAAATTAGATTATGTAGCAGGATATTTTATAGGAGATGTCGTTAAAAAAATAGAACATATTGAAGGTAATACCAAGATTTATTCTAGAAATTTAACTGGATTAGAAAACAATACATTTGTAAATTTTGAAGAAAATTCGCATTCATCAGAGTCATATAAAGATGGTCAAAAATTCCGAGTCTATGATGTAAATATAGTAGACGGAACATTTATGATTGAGGGAATAGAAACGCCTGATATGAGAAAGGTAGTAAAATGGGGAATGGCAAAAGATGATGTAACGCCTCAAGACATTTTTAAAATGACAAATGAAGGTCCTGCGGAGCGAGCCATTATTGCAAAATACTGTATACAGGATTGCAACTTGGTTCATCATCTGATGAGAAAAATTGATGTAATCACTGGTTACGTAGAGATGGCCAAACTTTGTAGTGTGCCTTTAGGATTTCTAGTCATGAGAGGACAAGGAATTAAACTTACAAGTTATGTAGCAAAAAAATGTCGTGAAAAAAATACATTATTGCCAGTTATTGAGAAAAAATTAGATGACGGAGGTTATGAAGGTGCAATTGTATTGCCACCAAAGTGTGGATTATATTTAGATAATCCAGTCGCTTGTGTAGATTTCGGTTCTCTATATCCGTCATCAATGATAAGTGAAAATATTTCACATGATAGTAAAGTGTGGTCTAAGGAATTTGATTTGAATAATCGTCTTATCAAAGACAAAGAAATAGGTGAAAAAAATGAAGCAGGAGAATTTATTTATGATAATTTGCCTGGATACAAATATGTAGATATAACATATGATACGTATAGGTATTATCGCCCTACACCATCGGCCGCCGCACAAAAAATAAAGTGTGGTTATAAAATTTGTAGATTTGCGCAGCCTCTTAATGGTCAACGTGGTGTAATGGCATCTATTTTAGAGGAATTGTTGGCAGCCCGAAAGGCAACACGAAAACAAGCAGAAAAAGAAACCGATGAATTTATGCAAAATGTATTAGACAAACGTCAACTTAGTATTAAAGTAACTGCGAACTCATTATATGGGCAATGTGGTGCTAAAACGAGTACAATTTATGAAAAAGATGTAGCTGCTTCTACTACGGCGACAGGTAGAAAACTTCTTACATATGCAAAGCGTGTTATTGAGACAGCATATAAAGATACGCTTGTAGTGTCTAGTATATATGGACAACTCCGTGTAAAAGCCGAATACATTTATGGAGATACTGATTCTGTGTTCTTTACATTTAATTGTGAAGATTTAGATGGTAAAAAAATAATTGGTCAGAAAGCACTTGAAATTACAATTGAATTGGCGCAACAAGCAGGTGCATTAGCAACTAAGTTTTTGAAACAGCCACATGATTTAGAATATGAAAAAACATTTCTTCCGTTCTGTTTGCTTTCTAAGAAACGTTATGTAGGTATGCTTTATGAATTTAATGCTACAAAATGTTTTAGAAAATCAATGGGAATTGTATTAAAACGGCGTGATAATGCTCCTATTGTAAAAGACATTTATGGTGGTATCATTGACATCTTAATGAAAGATAAAAATATTAATAAAGCCCGGGATTTCTTGACTGATTCTTTGCAAAAACTGGTTAATGAACAAATTCCTATTGATAAATTAATAATTACAAAATCATTAAGGTCTGGATATAAAAATCCAAATCAAATAGCGCATAAGGTTTTGGCAGACCGTATGGGCAAACGAGATCCTGGAAATAAACCTGGTCCTGGTGACCGTATTCCTTTTGCTTACATTCAAACTAAAAATGCCAAGGCTCTTCAAGGTGAAAAAATAGAACATCCGCATTTTATTAAAGAAAATAATTTGAAAATTAATTATGCTTTCTATATTACAAATCAAATTATGAAACCAGTTCAACAAGTATTTGCGCTTGTTCTAGAACAATTAGATGAATTTAAACGTAAACGCGAAAGATTTTCTGAAGAAATAGATTGTTTGCGTGAAAATATGGAAGAAGATAAATTCAGAAAAAAGGAAATTGATTTGCGAAACAAAGAAGTAAAAGCAATTTTATTTGATAAATATTTAAGGATTACAGAAAATGCGAAAAAAGGAAATCGTGAGATTACTTCATTCTTCAAGCCAGTCAAAAGTTAATTAAATAAATAAATAATTAATTAAATAAATAAATAATTAATTAAATAAATAAATAATTAATTAAATAAATAAATAATTAATTAAATAAATTTTTTTCATTTTATCCGATTAAATAGGATTTTTTTTTGTTAAATAATTTATAATAAAAAATTTATGAATAAATAAAGTATAAATAAAAAACAAAATAATAAATATAATATATGGAGACATCATTTTTTTATTTAAACGTGATAAATGCAATAATAAAATAGTGAATAAAATTAATAAAAATGAAATAATATAATAATGTGTTAATCCAAATCCACCACTTCCTTTAACTAATTTAATATTATATTTACTAAGATTTCCTTTTACACCATCATCTAAAACAATTACATTGTTATTATTCAAAAAATATTTTTGTTTAATAACTTTGGCTCTTTTTGATGAACTGCATATTATTAGTATTTTTGTATTTTTTTGAGTCATTTTTTCTATCCATGAAATGTTTGAAAATAATAAGCTTGATGGTATATTAACTATAAAAACATCTGGACTATTTGAAATTAAATTATTTTCTAGAACCTCAAAATCTTCTCTAATATCTAAAATAATTAAATTATTCATTTTATAATTTTAATATATTTTATTTTTTTTTTGTATTTTCTAGAGTGTCTAGATTTTTTTATTTTTTTCTAGATTTTTTTATTTTTTTCTAGATTTTTTATTTTTTCTAGATTTTTTATTTTTTTTAATTTTTTTTTTAAATTTTCTATTTTTTCTAGATTTCTTTTTCTTTTCTCTCTTTAAACTCTTGCCTCCACCAGTTAAAGTTAATATTATTGGTATTGCAGCAGCTGCAGCAACAGTTGTAGCAAGAGCAAGTGCTGTTTCGGGTTTTTCTTGAACTTTGGAATAAGCATTTATGGCTGTTTCTTTAATTTTATCAGTTGTATTTCTAGCAACATCCGTTACTTTATCTTTAAAAGATGAGGTTTCTTCTTCATCTGTTTTAGGTTGTTCTGGTAAAGGTACACCAAAATTGCTTTTAGGTTGTTGTGTTTGTTGTGTTTGTTGTGTTTGTTGTGTTTGTTGTGTTTGTTGTGGTTGTTGTGTTTGTTGTGGTTGTTGAGGTAATTGTTCATAATTATTATCTAATTGCATAAAGTTTTCGGTTCTTTCATTTTCTATACTTTGTTTTAATTGCTCAGGCGATGATCTGTCAATGTCATTATCTGTTAATTTTATAATAAATTGTTTTAGTCCTTCATCTTGAATATCTTTGTCTTCTAAATCTATATTTTTATAACGTTTCAATAGATACTTATTTCTAAGAAATTTTTTATCATTATTATATTCAATTAAATCTTTGTCCATATAATAATTAATTATATTAAAATTAACTAAATATTCAAATACTTATAAATTATATTACAAACTTTAATATTATAGAAATGTGTTTAAATACATAAATACAAAGATATACAAATAATAAATGGAAAATTATAAACAATATGAAAATAAAGGGTTGACAGGTTTGGCAAATGTAGGAAATACCTGCTATTTAAATTCTTGTATGCAAATTCTCTCACATACATACATTCTAAATGATTTTTTGAATAAAGAAAACTATAAGAAAAAACTTAATAAAATACCTGATTCTATACTTTTACTTGAATGGGATAAATTGCGTCAACTTATGTGGAGTGAAAATTGTACAGTAGCACCACACGGATTTGTTGAAGCAATTAGAAAAATATCAATTATGAAAAAAAAAGAATTATTTTCTGGATTTAGTCAGAATGATGTTTCTGAATTCTTATTATTTATAATAGAAAGTTTTCATAATTCTCTCAGCCGAGAGGTAGATATGGAAGTTAATGGTTCTGCGAAAAATCCAACTGATAAACTGGCAATAAAATGTTATGAAATGATGAAAAAAATGTATTCAAAAGAATATTCGGAAATTTTAGAAATGTTTTTTGGCATAAGTATCACTCAAATTAAATCAGCGCAAAATAATGAATTATTAAGTTTCAACCCCGAGCCATTTTGCATAATAAACCTTCCTATCCCAAGTAAAAATTCTACTATTTCTATCACTGATTGTTTGGATGAATATTGTAAATCAGAGAGATTGGAAAATGAAAATGCATATTTAAATGAAACAACGGGTATTAAAGAGGCGGTTGATAAAGGCGTTATTTTCTGGAGTTTGCCTACTATTTTAATTATAGATCTTAAGCGTTATGACATGTATGGTAGAAAACTTCAAAATTTTATAGATGTACCTTTAGAAAATTTAGACTTATCTAAATATGTTATTGGTTATAATCGTGCATCTTATATTTATGAACTTTATGGAGTTTGTAATCATTCTGGCGGAACATTGGGAGGACATTATACTTGTAGCATAAAAAATGCTAATGATAAATGGTATGAGTTTAATGATACGATTATTAATGAAATTAATATATCAAAAGTAATTAGTAATAAATCTTATTGTTTCTTCTTTCGTAAAAAAAATAAAGAAATATAATATATGCCATTAGAAGTTAATTTTAATTCAAGTACAGGAGGACCCACCGATACATTTAATTATTTTAGTGATAAAGCAATTTCAAGTGATGGTGGTGGTATAAATTTAACAGTATTATTAATTATTTCAGTTGTATTAATTTTATATTATGTTATTTTTGCGTCTTTAGGAGTTTCGGGTGGAGATAGTGCAACAACTGAAAAAGTAGGAAAAAGCGTAATATTTTTAGAAATATTAATATGGGGCGTTTTTATTGTTCTTTTATTATTAAATGGAATGCAATACTTTTTTAACATTAATATAATAGCAACTCTTAAAAACTTATTTTCATCTGTTCCCGAACTAGATTTTAAGGTAGAATCATCTGATGGAATTTCACCTATTCCTGAAATTAAACGCATAAAACAGGTTTTTCATGTTCCTGGAAACAAATATACATATGATGATAGTAAGGCGATTTGTCAAGCATATGGATCTCGTTTAGCAAACTATAAAGAAATAGAAAAAGCTTATAAAGATGGCGCTGATTGGTGTAGTTATGGTTGGTCTGAAGGCCAAATGGCTTATTTTCCAACTCAATATGATAAATGGAAAAAATTGCAAACAATAAAAGGACATGAAAATGATTGTGGACGTCCAGGTATAAACGGAGGATTTATTGACAATCCAAATGTAAGGTTTGGTATTAATTGTTTTGGTTATAAACCTAAAATAACTAGCGATGAAGCGGAAGCAATGGCAGAAACTCCATTATATCCAAAAACACAAGAAGAAATTGATTTTGAACATCGTGTTGATTATTGGAGACAAAAAATCCCAGAAATAATAGTTGCACCATTTAATAGTAATAATTGGAGTGTTTTTTAAATATAAAAATTTTCATAAAAAATAACAAACTCATAAAAAATAACAAACTCATAAAAATAACATAAATATATAAATGTTATTTTTATTATTATGATTTTTTATTTCGTTTGGTTTTATTGTTTTTAGATATTTTTCCTTTTTTTGTTTGTTTTTTTCTTTTATCATTATCAGGTTCCATTAATTTTAACAATTTGTCATATAATGTATCTTCAACAACTTCATTACTTCCAAAAGTAGACGGAAGATAATGATTTGTTGGATTTTGTTGTAAATGAAATAATCCAGCTGGCACAGCCAAATCTTTAAAAATGCTACTAACTGAACCTCCTGTTTGAGGTTTGTTTGAATTAATAGTATTCAAAGCCGGTTGATTCATTTTTAAAAAAATATTGTCTATTGAAAAACCCCCACTCATTATTTTACCATCTTTTTGATAAAATACTAAATCACTAGGTCCAAAACCTCGGTTTAAATTATCTTCCATATATAAATATAAATAAACTAATTTCTAAATTATTCTTTATCATAATATCTTTTGATATCTTTTACATATTTTATTTCTCTCTGTTCTTTCATGTGAGAAAGTATTTCTTTGACCTTTACTGGATTATTTATAGTTTTATTCAAACATTCTTCAACAAATTTTAAAGTAAGAGGTGCTGTTTGCTTTGACTCAATAAATTTCAATTTTCCTCCTGTGATTTTAGCAGTTGCATTTTCTAGATTATTTTTTTCTACATAAATCAAAATATTTTCTTCTAGATTATTTTTTTGTTCTCTTATATCTTTTGCTTTTTCATTAACCATTTTTAATTGGTCATCTAAACGCACCCACTGTTTAATATTTTCTTCTAAACTCATTTATTTTAATAAAATAATAATATTCTAAATGCTTTTCGCAAATATTTACACTAATAAATATTTGCACTCATACATATTTAAATATTATTATTTAATATTTTCTTCTACGCTGTGTGCGTTTTTGTAAAGCAAATAAACCAAATGGCACAAGAGCCTCTTTAATTGTAGCAGCTAGTCCAATACCATGAAGAAATCCTCCTCTCTGTTTACGCGATTGTTTGCGAGTATGAGAACTTCCTCTACGACGTCTATGTCTTCTATGTCTTCTACCACCTACAATTGTACCACTTGACGCAGAAAGTGAATTAGGATTTCCGAGTACATTACCAACAGGTAAAGTTGAATTTCCTCCTCTCATACTAGCAGAACGAGACGCTGACCTTTTCATTGATCTTTTTCTATTTTGCATATTATATTATATAATAAGAAAAAATATAAAATCATTTAGAATTTATAATAAATTGACTATTACGCAATAATAATATAAAAATTGCTAAAATTAAAAGAAAACTAATTATAACAAATAACATTGACAAATATATATAAGGATAAATTTCCTGTAAAATTAAATCAATTAAAGGTCTTAGAAAATCTTTAATTTCAGATTTTACTTCTGGTCTTTTTAATATTTCTAAACATTTATACAAAAATACATCTTTCATTATTATCATATACAAACAGTAAAATTATTTAAAAAAATCTAACAATACGATTACGTATTATTTATATCTTATTTTTCTAATAAAGTTTTAATGGATAAGATACTAGAAACAAATTCTGGGTTTGATTTTTCTAAATTATCTTTAGGAACTCCACAATCTATTCAAGGTGGTTCATATTTTACTAAACTATTATATGAAGCCGATGATGTTTATGTACAATTTCCTAAATGTAAAACAAAACAAGGTATTACACAAACCGAGAAGAAATATCAATGCGATTTACTATATGAAACATCAACTGATGGTGAACTAAATGAATGGCTAGAAACTTTAGAAATAAATTGTCAAAAACTTATTTATCAAAAAAGACATGTTTGGTTTAATACCGAACTTGAATTAAATGACATTGAAACTGCATTTAGCAATTGTGCTAGGTTATACAAATCAGGTAGACATTTTTTAATTAGATGTCATATAAATAAACCTAGTAATGGAAGACAAAGCGGATGCAATGTTTATGACGAAGATGAAAGTGTTTTATCATTTAGCGACATTGACAATGTTAAAGATATTATACCTTTACTTAAACTAGAAGGTATTAAGTTTTCATCAAAGAACTTTCAAATAGAATTTAGTATAGTTCAAATGATGATATTAAAAGAGAGACAAGAAATAAAGCAATGTTTAATTAAAATAACTAATAGATCAGAAACAACTCCAAAAAATACGTTACTTGATACAAATACTATTTTAGAAAATAAAACACATTTGGAAAATAAAACACATTTAGAAAATAAAAGACATTTAGAACAAAATAAACCAAAAGAAGAAACATTAGATATATCATTTTATAAAAAAGAAGAAAGTTCTAGTGAAGAGAGTGAAAATGATAACTCTGAAGATGAAACAGGCGATTCTGAAGATTCAAATGAAAGTTTAGAAGATTTTGAAGAAATTAAAGAAAAAGAAAAAGAAAAAGAAAAAGAATCAATATCTATCATTCAACAAATTAATCCTAATAATAGTAAAAATTTAGAAAAAGTAGAAGAAAAAAAAATACAATCAAATGAGAATACTTTAGAAAAAACAATTAAAGTTAACGAAACTATCAAAAACACTAAAACAAATGCTTTAGATAAAAATGTAAAATCAGATAGTAATGAATTAGAAACAGTTGAATTTAATTTTAATAACATAACTGAGACGATAAAAATAAAAAAACCAAACGAAGTTTATTATGAAATATATAAAGTAGCTAGAGAGAAAGCCAAACTTGCAAAAAAATTAGCCATAGAAGCTTATTTAGACGCACAAAATATTAAAACAAAATATATGTTGGATGATTTAGACGAAAGTGATGAAGATGAAATAAATCTTTAAATAATCTTTAAATAATCTTTAAATAATCTTTAAATAATCTTTAAATAATCTTTAAATAATCTTTAAATAATCTTTAAATAATCTTTAAATAATGTTTAAATAATTTTTGAATAATCTTTAAATAATCTTTAAATAATCTTTAAATAATCTTTAAATAATCTTTGAATAATCTTTAAATAATCTTTTAATAATCTTTAAATAAATTATTTGTTTTTCATTTAGGACAAATAATTTATCATTATTTGTAATTTTAATTTATATTTTATAATCAAAAAATATTTTATCATTTATTTTATATAATGAGTATGCTCAAAGATTTACAGAAATTTGTTAAAGTACATCATGTATTAGCCTTGGCTGGATTAGTTTTGCTTGTTGCTGTGGTTATGCAATATTCTAAGCGTAAGGGTTCTGCTTTAGATGGCATGGGACCTAATAAAAGAGCTTCTTCGGGACAAGTTGTTACTGCTACAAGCATCGGAGGGGCATCATCGGGCGCCGTTGCACCATCAAACCCTGCAGGACAAAACGAAGTATTCTCTGCTGTTAATGGAATGAGTGGAACACCACAAGGATACGGCTTACCACCAAGTTGCTCTCGTCAACCAGTTGTAAATCCTGAGGATTTATTACCAAAAGACACTAATAGTCAATGGGCTCAATTAAACCCTCGTGGAAATGGTGATTTAAATAATGTTAACTTACTCCAAGCAGGCTATCTTTATGGAATTAACACTGTAGGCAGTTCATTGAGAAACGCTAACTTGCAAGTCCGTTCGGAACCACCTAACCCACAAGTTCAAGTAAGCCCATGGTTGAATACCACGATTGAACCTGATTTAATGCGTACCCCATTAGAATTGGGATGTGGCCCTCAATAAAGTTAAAACTAATAATTTAGAATAATAATAAAAATAATAAAAATAATACAAATAATGCAAATAATACAAATAATGCAAATAATACAAATAATACAAATAATACAAATAATACAAATAATACAAAAATAATAAATTATTAAATGAATTTATTATTAAACTTAAAAACTATAAATCGTCATCATAACAATATTTTATATTTTAATATGAATTATATATAATAATGAACATTGGACTTTTAGGATATGTATTAATTATTTTTATAGTAGTGATTTCTATTAAAATATACAGAGAATCAGATGTATTTAATTTAAAATGCATCGTATCAGATGTTGATGGAAACAAATATTGCGTAAGAGAAAGAAATAAGTTGACTTTAGCTGCAGACATGTTAGCAAGAACAACCGCTAAATTAAAAGATCTAGTTGCCCATGTATATAAAAAATTTCCAGACAGAGAAAATGTAAAACGACTACAAAATGGATTTAATCCAAAAAAAGTAGTTGAAACATTGCCAACTAGTGAATTTACTGCGTATAGCGAAAATAAAGGTGAAAAAATAGCATTTTGTTTAGATACTGAAAAAGGTAATAATCAATTAATAGATGAAAATACTTTAACATTTGTAGCCATACATGAAATATCACACATTGCTACAAAAAGTGTAGGACATACAGACGAGTTTTGGAAAAATTTTAAATTTCTTTTAGAACAAGCAGTAGAATTAAACATATATACCCCAGTTGATTATAAGAAAAATCCAAAAAAGTATTGCAGTATGGAAATTACAGATAACCCTTATTATGATATGTAAATAGGATATTGAACATCAATTTATTTTAGATAACTTTTATACATGCATAGATAAATAAATAAATAAATAAATAAATAAATACATACATACATACAAAATAATATAAAATAATATAGGATTATTTTATATAAATGTCAAAAGTATTCAAAATAAGTTACATTAATAAAAATGAAATCAAAAAATTATATGTTTTTTTAGGAGAAAAAGAAATATCCGATGGAAGTGACGAGGATTTGGATTTATTTGAATTATTTAAACGTGAACCATCACATCCTGTATTTAAAAAAGTATTTAGCCCTTCTGAGATAGACATTATTAATGAAAATGATATTGAAGTTAAATTCTGCAAAGAACAAATACATATTGATGACACAATTGAAACTGTTAAAAATAAATTAATAAAAGAATTTTCAGAAAACATTGCATTTGAAGAAATCTATCTTTTTGGTAAAAAAATAGAAGAATTAAATGCAGTTGCAATATATCAAAACTTGACACAAAATGACAAACTTGATTTAACGAGAGATAGATTAATACAATTTTTATTAAATATAGAAAAAATAAATATAGATAGAATCCCTATAAAAGAAATTTATAATTATGATGATATTCTCTCTTTAAACTTAAACGAAAAACGTTTTTTAGTAAGAAAACCAATAGGACAACGTTTTGTGGCCCTAGAATCTACATACCCTTATACAGTCAACCCTTTTGATGCTTTATTATATGATCCTTTTCTAGCACAATATGCTCAAGATATTACTACGGTCAGCAATCAAAATTTATTAATGACTAGCGGTGATTTAAACGATAAAATGATTTATCTTTGTTTAGCCAAAGATGTATTGAAATATGCAAGAGAAAATGATTTATCAGAAGAAACAAGTATTAAAATATACTTTCCATATTTATTTAAAGAAAAAATTATTTCAAATGAAAAACTTATAGAAAAACACGAAAGTCTTTATTTATCCACAAATAAACGAATTGACAAAGATTTCAAAAAGAAAAATATGAACATTGATCTTCTTTATGACATATATGAAGAGAGAAAATCGGATTTAAATTATAAAAATAAAGGGATTAAAACAATAAATTTTACATTACATCCAGAATTTACATTTAATTTACCTTTAGATATAGTATTCAAATTAATACATTCAAATGTTGATTTATCATTAACAAAATATAATCCAGGAAAGCGTCAAGAAAATATTTATAGATTATACTCTAATCAAATCGCAACAAATGGCAAAAAAATACCGTATTTAAGCAAAGGATTTATTTTCAAATTAATAAAATTAATGGGGAAAAATAAAAGTGTTTCTGTTTACTTAGAAAAAATGATAAATGGTTTAACGAATTTAATATTTTGCGAATTTGAAGAAAATGGAGATGTTACTATCAGTGCGGAGTTCGGAGAACCATTGTCACTTGACGATGTAGAGAGATTATTAAAAGAACATATAAATCCCATTATAAAAATTGTTAAAAATTTTCTAGAACAAAGTGGGCATTATATTAGTTTATTCAACTCATTTAACAATGAGAACGTTGAAATAATTGATATGACATATGAAAGTATTGTTTCTATAGAGAGAATTATGAATATTAAAAAATTAACTGGGTGCATATCAAGTTGTTTTTCTGTCATTGAAAGTGATTTAAATAAAGGTATATCTATGCGTTTTAAACGCGTAGCAAATTACAATGAAATGGAAAGCGAAGAAGCATTCATAATTGAATTAATAAACAAAAAATTACCAATGTCTTCTATTATAAAAGAATTAAAAGAAAATTTTCAACTTAATGAAGAAAAAGCCAAAATTACATATGCAGGATTTCTTGACAATATACAATTACAAAGCAATTTATATCAAAATAAAAAATTTAAAATAAAAGTAAACCCTGGGTTTTTAACAACAATTAATAAAGAACAAACTCCGCTTAGTAAAAATATAGTTATTAAAGTTACAGGTGTAAATGATATAAATTACTTGGAAACATTGAACATTTATTTAGACACTTTAATTAGATTAACACAAAATCTCTCTTCTACGAATGTTCCAGAGAGAAAAATAAATGATTTATGCAAAGGAAAAATTCAAAAAGATGAGAAACATATTGTTGACATTATAGCACCACCCGAAAAACCATATACTGAAAATAAAACCATGAATATTATAGATAATAAATTAGTATTTGAAGATATAGGAGAAGTATCAGAAGAAGGAGAAGATTTATTAGATATTATTATGGGAGAAGAAATACCTGATGAAGAAGAAGAAGATATACAAGAAGGCGGCGACTCGTCAGACGATGGTGATGATGATGTTGATTCTGATGATGATGAAAATATAGGAAAAAAAACATCTAAAAAAGAAAAAAAAATGCCAGAGAAAAAAATGCCAGGGAAAAAAATGCCAGATAAAAAGAAGATAAAAAATGTTGAAGATGTTGATGAAGATGAAGGTGAAGAGAGATTTACAGATTTTACAGGTATGCGTTTAACATATCCAAATCCAATTGTTTCAAGATTGGAAACTAGAGATCCAAAATTATTTTTGACAAGAGCAGAAGGACCTTTTAAAGCATACTCAAGATCTTGTCCTTCCGATGTAAGACGTCAACCAATCATTTTAACAGATGAAGAAAAAAATATTATTGATGAAAAAGATAAAGATTTAAATGGAGAAAATAAATCATACACTGAAGCCGTTAAATATGGTTCATCGCCTGATAATCAATATTGGTATATTTGTCCGCGTTATTGGAGTTTAAAAGACAATATAAGTTTAACAGAAGAAGAAGCCAAATCAGGCAAATACGGAACTATCATAACATCAGATTCTAAAAAAGTACCACCCGGAGGCAACGTACTTGAATTTAATCACCCAAAAGAACACGTAGATAAAAATGGAGAATATATTAAACATTATCCTGGTTTCATGAAAGTTGGTAGTCATCCAGACGGACTTTGTGTGCCATGTTGTTTTAAAAATTGGGACACAATTGGTCAAAAAGAAAGACGTGACCAATGCCTAAGACAAGCAGAAGAAGCGAAGCCAATTGCTCCAAAAGAAAAAAAACAAATTTTAGCGGAATCTTATATTATCGGACCCGAAAAGTTCCCATTAGAACCTGGAAAATGGGGATATTTACCTTTGGCTATTCAAAAATTCCTTAGAACAGATAATACAAAATGTTATAAATCATCATCAAATACTACATTAAAGCCTAATCACCCTTGCTTATTAAGATTCGGTGTCCAGTTAAGCGAAAAACAATCATTTATTGCATGTATTGCTAGTGCCTTTTCAGAAAGGTTTGAAAATAATACAATTTTATCTATAAAAGAAATGAAAAAAAGACTCATAAAATCTATGACACTTGATACGTTTATAACATTGCAAAATGGAAATTTATTAGAAATTTTTGAAAATGATACTATAGATATTTTAATAAAAAATTATAAAAACACAAAACTTTATAAAAGCATAAAATTCTCTGATAAACTTCAAGAAGACTTTTTAAAACGCGCAATAAAATCATATGAATCTTTTATTGATTTCTTAAAAGATGACAATATTACTATAGATCATAAATATTTATGGGATTTAGTTAGCACACCTAATCCTGAATTATTTGTCAATGGTTTAAATTTAATTATTCTTGAACTTCCTAGAAATGATATTACTGATAATGTTAATTTATTATGCCCCTCTAATCATTATTCCAATAATTTTTTTGATGTAAATAAACCAAACTTGATTTTACTTAAAATAGGAAGTTACTATGAACCAATATATTTACTAGAAGATAAAGAAAAAGAATGGGAAATTCAAAGTACATTTAGACTTAAAAATAGCAATTTATTACCAAATCTAAGAAATACATTGGAAATCATTAAATCTACTTATAATCAAAAATGTCTTCCATTTAAAAGTTTACCTGCAACAGTTTATAAATTTAAAACAAATATTTTTTTATCAGAAATGATAAAAGTATTAGAAAAAATAGAATATACAATTTATGAACAAATAATGAATTTCAACGGGAAAATAATAGGTATTATAGTTAAAAACAATAAAGAAAACAATAAAGAAAACAATAAAAAAAATAAATGTTTTGTTCCTTGTTATCCATCATCTCCAGTAGAAGATTTAAAAATAAAATATATGGACGATGATGGAATATGGAATGATTTTGCTTCAACTGTAGATTTCTTACTGGAATTATCTAAAAAATCAAAAAAGAAAATTCCATGTTTACCGAAAATAAAAATATTAGAAGGTGGTTTAATTGTCGGATTATTGACTGAAACAAATCAATTTATAGCTACTGAAAGCCCCGAAGAAAATAAAATGATGATTGATATGGAAGAAATAGAAAGTGATTATGTAAAAGTTGACAATATGAAAGAAATGATGGGACCAAATTTTATATCTCCTGACATTATTTCAACTACTAGTAATGCTATAGACGACGAACGTGTAAGAACTATAAAAAAAATAAAGTTAGAAAGTAATTTTTACAATGTGTTTAGAAATACCATTAGGGTTTTACTAGGACAATTTAAAAATAGAAAAATAAGAGAAGAAGTTGAAAAAATTATTCAAAGTCCTTATTTATTATATTCAAATAAATTGCATGAATTATCAGATAAGTTAAAAATATTAACAAAAAAATATATTTCTTTTAGTAAATATTCAGAGGATTCTATAGAACAATTATCAGAAATTTCAAATTGCATGATTGATGACAAATGTGAAGAGAAAAATTATTGTATGAGAAGTTCAGAAGGAATATGTAAATTAATTATTTCAAAAATTAATTTAATTAATAAACAAAATAACGAAGCAACCTATTTTATTAAAATGGCTGATGAATTAATTAGATATAATAGAATTAAGCATTTTATTTTTGAACCTAAATCTTTTCTTTCATTTTCAAATATTAAATATAATTTGCGAGATGATGAAATTATATTATTGCAATCTCTTTTGACACAAGATTATTTTGATGATTTAACGCCTTCTATACAAAATCAATTTGTTAAAAATAATTCGTATGATACTGTTAATCCCATTGAATCACTGCCATATGATAATGAAATTAAAGTTTTAGTAAAAAAATCAGATATTCAAGAAGTATTAGATGAAATAAAATGTAATGTTGGAGAACCTAAACTCATTGGTGGAAATATTAAAAAACGGAAGTTTTTCCCAAGTGAGACAACAACTGAAACTAAATTTGGAAATGAACCACGATTATGTACCTTTGATATAATGGTCAATGTAATTTATGATAATAATAAATTGAATTTAACAAAGAAACAATTAAAAGAAGAATTAATAAGTGAATATGAAAAATATGATGAGTATTTGCTTTCTATAACAAATATATTAAAAAATCAAGGGAAAAAATTTGCAGAACAATTGAGAGTAGGGCAAATTACACTACAAGGTATGATTATGAGTGAAACATATTATGCTACAAATTTAGACATTTGGCTTCTAGCCAAAAGATATAATATTCCATTAATATTTTTATCAGGGACTAAATTAATAGAAAATGATAAACCTATTTTGGTTGCCAATATTACAGATAAAGAAAAATATTATTTTATTAAATCACCAGGTGTAAATAGTTTAAAAATTCCAAAATATAAGTTATTTAAAATAAATAATATAGCAAAGATACCGATAAATGCTTTAAGTGCAAAAATGCAAGATATGATAAGAAGTCAAGAAGATGAAGCTAATATAGAAGAATATATTAAATCATTTGTAGACAAAATGGAGAGAAAACCTAGGAAAAAAATTGAAAGAATTAAAATTATACAAGAAACGATTAAACCTAAAAAGAAAAAGAAAATTATTGAAAAACTTAAATTAGTTTCAAGTGAAAATATTTCTGAAATAGCAGAAGACTCTGATTAAAATAATAACATAAAATCAT
>Ga0114918_10002034_pt1 | contig 18168 bp, 9 predicted proteins | sample LantaG_FD_87015 | JGI IMG/M metagenome (GOLD analysis project Ga0114918, IMG submission 87015) | Deep subsurface microbial communities from Baltic Sea to uncover new lineages of life (NeLLi) - Landsort_02402 metaG | ecosystem: Environmental > Aquatic > Marine > Oceanic > Sediment | place: Baltic... | reverse complement strand
TTGGCAAAACGGAACGGCATGCGGGAGAGAGCGTCTCGGCGCGGACGTGCGAGTGAACAAGGGACAGGGAAGAGAGGGAAGGGTCACGTGAGTTTTCCTGCGCTCCCCATCACCACACACACAAAAACCCAGCTAATCTCTCCCCCGCCGCCATCCCTCGCCTCTGCTCTCCCCCCCTCCCTCACGCCTCCTTCTCCTTCTCCTTCGCCTTGCCAGCCCCACTGATCAGCCCGACCGCGCCCAGCGTGACCAGCGCGCCCGCCCACTGCAGGGGCCCCAACCGCTCGCCCAGGACCACGAACCCCGTCCCGGCAGCAAAGGCGGGCGTCAGGAACGTCAGCGCCGACAGCTTCGTCAGGCTGCCCCGGGACGCGTTGTAGAAGAAGACGCCGTACGAGGCGGCCGACCCCAGGAGCGACACGTATCCCAGCAGGGCGACGTCGGCCGGTGTCAGGTCCTGCAGCCGGGCCACCAGCTCCGGGCCCTCCCGCACACCCGCCAGCACCGCCAGGGGCAGGCCGCCCAGCAGCAGGTGCCACCCCGTCGCCTGGACGGGGTCCACGTAGCGCGACACCCAGGGCACCAGCACCGTGCCGACCGCCATGGCCTGCGCCGCGCACAGCATCCACCACTCGCCCGAGTCCCAGAGGGACCAGGGGGCGGCGGCGGCGGCGTTGGCGGCCGCGTCGGCCGCGGCGGGGAAGGCGGGGGAGAGGGCCGCGGCGGCGGCGGCGGCGTCCGCGGTGCCTCCAGCCTGCCCAACCCCCAACACCGGCCCCAGCGCCGGCACCGCCCCCGCCAACACGCCCGGCGGCACCTCCAGCAGGCACAGCCCCGCCACGCCCAGGCCCAGCCCGACCACGCCCGCAGGCGAGAGGGACTCGCCGTACAGCAGGGCCGACAGGGCGGCCACCGTGAGCGGCTGGGAGTCGATGATGACGGACCCTAGCCCCGCGGACGTGCGGCGCAGGCCCTCCGCCAGGAAGCCCTGGAAGGCCGCGCCGTCGATGAGAGCGAAGACGGCGATGGCCCGCCATGCGGCGGCGGAGGAGGGCCGCGGCCGCCCCTGGGCGTCCGCCCAGGCCACCAGGGCCGCGCCCGCGGGGATGAGGCGGACGGACGCGACGAACAGAGGCGTGGTGTGAGGCTCCAGCAGCTTCATGGCCGTCATGGACGACCCCCAGAAGAAGAAGGGCGAGATGAGCAGGGCCAGGGCGGGGAGGGAGAGAGGGGAGGACGAGGGAGGGTCGTCGGCGGGTGGCGCGGTTGCGCCGCCCTCGCCCCCTTCATCATCCTCGTCGCCCCTGATCACGCACGTCGCCTCCACGCCCGAGCCGTAGCAGTCCAGGGTGGCGGGGGACGGGATGGGGTCAGGCTCGCCCTCGCCTGCAGCGCGTGGGACGGGCAGGCGGGGGCGGGCATGCGGGCGGGACGGGGACGGGGCAACGCGTGCCCGTCGCCCGACGGCCGGCGGGCGGGTTGAGAGGTTGAGGAGGAGGGGCGGCATTGTGACCACGCGTGTGTGCCCGGGCGGACCGCTTGGGAGTGCTATCAGGCTCGTGTGCTAGGCGTACGTCTGTCCACGCACGCGCGTGCCCCCTCCCTATTTTTTTGGGAGGCGCACGAAAAAAAGACGAGTGAGAGGGAGAACGCGCACTCGCGTTCCCGACGAAGCGCAATTCATGCTTGGCGTTCCCGCGCGCCCTGCGGCCCCCTCCTCATGGACCACCCTCCGCTCTTGCCCGGCCCCGAAGACGGCCGGGCGGAGGTGACCGACCTGGCACCGGGCCCGCCCCGCCCCATGATGGCGGACGACGTTGCGACGGGCGGCCCAAGCAGCGATGATGCCCCGCTCACGCTCGCTCAACCTCCCGCCCTCGCCCTCGGCGCGGCCACCACTACCACCACCACCACCGCCCCGCTCTCCTACGTCTTCACCAACCACAAGGCGGGCATGGACGCCGTCGACTTTGACCGGGTCAAGCGGGCCGTGTACGAGGCGTCCGTCGGGTCCGCCCACTTTAAGAACGAACAGCGCAAGGAGGCCGACCTGGCGGCCCGCCTGGACAAGCTGACAGCCCGCGCGTCCCGCCTGAGCGCGGCCGAGGTGGCGACCGCGACCGCCTCCACGTCCGGCCGCGTCGCCGAACTCATCGCCACCCGCGACCGGGGGCGCATTTGGTGCGTGGTCGACATGGACGCCTTCTTCGCGGCGGTGGAGGAGAAGGACGACCCGGCCCTGGCGGGGGCGCCCTTTGCGGTCGGGTCGACGTCCATGATCTCCACCGCCTCCTACGCCGCCCGCGCGCACGGCATCCGGTCGGCCATGCCGGGCTTTGTCGCCCTGAAACTGTTACCCACGTTACGCTTCGTCCCCCCGCGCTTCGACCGGTATGTGGCGGAGGCGGCGTCCGTGCGGGCGGTGCTGGCGCGCTTCGACCCGGCCTTCCACCCGGCGGGCCTGGACGAGGCCTACCTCAACCTGACGTCCTACTGCGCTGAACACGGCAAGGACGGCCTGGCCGCCGCGCACGACGTGCGGGCCGCCATCCGGGCGGCCACGGGCCTGGCCGCCAGCGCGGGCGTGGCCCCCAACCGCATGCTCGCCAAGGTGGCGGCCGACTTTGGCAAGCCCGACGGCGCGTTTGCGGTGCCGTCGGCCGACCCCGCCGCCCTGGGCGCCTGGATTGCGTCCTTGCCCTGCCGCAAAGTGCCCGGCATCGGCCGCGTTGCGGAGCGCACCCTGGCTAGCTTGGGCGTCCGCACCTGCGGCGACCTGCATGCGGCGCGCGGCCTGGTGGCCCTGCTCTTTTCGCGCGCGTCCGCCGACTTTTTCTTGGCGGCAGGCTTGGGGGCGGGGTGCGATGAGGAGGGCGGCGGGGGTGGTGGAGAGGGTGAGCCCGCCGCGCCTTCCGACACCCGGCGCGGCATGTCCGCGGAGCGCACCTTCGCCCCGACCCGCCACCGGGGCGAGCTGGAGGCGCGGGTGCGAAGCCTTTCCGCCCGCCTGGCGGCCGGGTGCGCGGCAGAAGGGCTGGCGCCCCGCACGCTGACCCTCAAACTGAAGCTGGCCAGCTTCGAGGTGCGGTCCCGGGCGACGGGGCTGAGCGGCGGGGCGGTGGCGGCAGCGGTGGCGGCGGCCGCGGCGGTGAGGGAAGGGGGTGGCGGCGGCGGGGAGGGGGCGGCGACGGCGGGTGGGGAGGAGGCACCAGCAGCGCCGCAGATGACCACCTCCAGCGCCGCCGATCGCGCACAGGACGAAATTGAGGGTGAAGCTGACGACCCCGCCCGCCCCACCCCGCCCGCCGTGGCCGCCCTAGCAGCGTCCCTGGAGGTGGCCGCCCTGCGCCTGCTGCGGGCGGAGCCCGTGTGCGACGTCCGCCTCGTCGGCCTGCGCCTGTCCAACTGGGCGCCCCCACCCACCCGGGCGCGCCCGCCAGGGCAGCGCGCACTGGACGACCTGCTGCAGGCCGGCGGGGGAGGCGAGGCGGCGCCGCCCAGCCGGCAGGCCAGCCCGCCTGCGGAGGGCGGGCCGTCGTCCTCCAAGGCCGCCACCGCTCCCACCACCTGGACGTGCGGCCTGTGCACGTTTGCGGGCACGCCGGCCCACAGCCTGCGGTGCGAGGTGTGCGACGGGCGGCGGGGGGCGCGGGAGGCCGGCGATGTGATCAATGGGGGTGGAGCCGCGAGCGGGGGTAGAGAGCTGCCGGCTAGGAAGAAGGCTAAGGGGAGCGGCGGTGGCCGGACGGCGCCGCTAGCGGCCTGGTTTAGGCGGCGGGGCGGGTAGAGAAATGAAAATGAAAGAAGGCAACAAAAACGCACTCACCCATCCACACTCTCTCTCTCTCTCTACGCGGCGGCCGTGGCCTTGCCCACCGCGGCCGCCGCCGCCGCCCGCTTGGCCACCAAATCCTTGACCGCCGCCTTGATGGCGTCCTCCGCCAGCATGCTGCAGTGCAGCTTGACGGGCGGCAGGGCCAGGTGGCGGGCGATGTCCGTGTTCTTGATGGTCGTCACGTCCTCCAGCGTGCGCCCCTTGACCCACTCGGTCGCGACGGAGGAGGACGCGATGGCGGACCCGCAGCCGAACGTCTTGAAGCAGGCGTCCGTGATCTGGCCGTCGCCGTCCACCTTGATCTGCAGCTTCATGACGTCCCCGCACGCGGGCGCGCCGACCAGGCCCGTGCCCACGTTGGGGTCGGCCTTGTCGAACGACCCCACGTTGCGCGGGCGCTCGTAATGGTCGACGACCTGTCAGAAGGAGAAATGGAGAGGGAGAGGGACGTTAGAGGCGTGTGTGTGTGCTGGCGCTGGTGGTCGTGGTGTCCACGGGCGCGAGGGCGTCGCAGGAGGGCCGAGGCGGGGGCGGTCGGTCCAGGGGCGGAGGAGGAGAGGGCGCGCGAGGTCGGGCCGAGACGGCGGCCCGCCTTCTCTTCGACGTGCGGGTCTGCGCTTCCCGCACGCACGCTCACGCGCTCACGCGCCCGGGGCATGCACTCCTCGTGTCTTTACGCCCTGCCCTCCACGGAAGGCGGGAACAGGCTGGGTCGAGCTCGCTCCGGCGCAAGAGACAGCGCGAGCGCGAAACCACGCACTTCGCATTTCTGTGCGACCGCGGCGCGGAACGGGGCCGACCCGGGGTGGGTAGGCCCCCCGCTTGCACCAGTGGGTGTGCTATGTGCCAGACTATCGACATGGGTGGGCGTTCGTCCGTGCCCGAAGCCCCCCCTCTCCCGTGCGCGTACGCCCCCGAAAGACACCCTCGCCGCCCCTGCCCGCAGCCGGACACATAAAAAATCAGCACGCACGTTCTTGTGGTACGCCCGGGCCGCCATCCCCAGGCTCCTGCTAGGGGACGCGGCGAGGGCGGGCTCGCTGGCGCGCAGGGCCGCGGACGCGGCGGCACGGAGCATATTGGAGAGGTGTGTGCGGAGGAGACAGGGAGAGAGAAGCCAGGGGGAAAAAAATCGAGGAATGGGGACGGGTGGCTCACTCAGACGAGCGTCCTCCTCTGCTCTCTTCCTCGTCCTCTCTCAAACTGATGCTGCCCCGCCCCCTGACCCGCATCCCACTCACCACCGAAGACCGGGAGGAAGTACGTTAAATGTGTGGCGGGGGCGTGGGAAGCGAGCGAGGCGGAGACGTGCACTCCCCCTCGCACATGCTCATGCTTTTTTCCCTCTCGTTATTGTCCACCCCAGCTCGAAGCCATCAAGCGCGACCGCGCCGCCGCCGCCGCCGCCGCCCAGTCGCCTCTGCAGGCCATCCAGGCGACCGTGGAGACGACGCCCCAGGGCACGGCACCCCAGGTAGGAGAAAGGAGAGAGGAGAAAGAGAAGAAGAAGAGGAAGAAGAGAGAGGCGCGCGCGCGCGCCGCTGGGTGCCCTCAACCCCGCTCGGCCTTGTCATTCATTCCCTCTCGCCCCACACACACCAGACTCGCCTCACCGTCGCCCAGCGCATCGGCCTCGCCGGCTAGGACACACACCCATGGAGGCACGTTCCCTGCTGCTGCGGGCGGCCACCGGGGCCGCCAAGACCACGACCGCCCGCCTGGCCTGGTGCGCGCCGCCGCGCCCGCCGGCGGGCGCGGCGGTGGGCGCCCCTGCTGCCGCCTGCTGGTCGGCCCCTCCTCGCCGCCGCCACGCCCTGTCCTTCGATGCAGGGCGGGGAGGCAGTCGGGGGCTGACAGCCGCAGCGGGCGCTGGCACCGGCCAGGAGGCGTGTTGTTTTGGGTCTCGGGGCGCAGAGAGAGAGACACGAGCGCGGCGGCGCGCGTGCGCCTACTCGCACCCTCGTCTCACGCTCTCTCCCTCTCTCTCCTCTCTCTCCCCCCTCTCCCTCTTCCAACAGGTCGAAGTCAAGCTGCGCCTGCCCGACGCGGCCGCCCACGCCGCCGTCGCGGCCGCCCTGGGCGGCCCCGCCGCCCGCAAGGCCACCCACCACCAGGAAAACTTCTTCTTCGACGGCCCCGGCAAGGAGCTGGCCTCGCAGCGGGCCGTCCTGCGGGTGCGCTTCTACGACACCGACCGACGCGCCCTGATCACGCTGAAGGGCAAGCAGGTCCTGGTGGATGGCATCGGGCGGGGCACCGAGGTGGAGGTGGAGGCGCCGGACCCCAAGGCCGCCCGGGAGTGGGTGAGCCGGCCGGCAGGCCTGCTGGCGCTGGACGTGCCCCTCATCAGGGACGGCGTCGCGGCCCGCTTTGGCGTGACCTCCCTGGTCTGCCTGGGCGGCTTCGAGAACGTGCGCCAGGAGTTCCCCTTTGCGGGGCACACGCTGGAGCTGGACGAGACCCGGTTCGCCTGGGGCACGCTGTACGAGGTCGAGGTGGAGAGCGCGCGGCCGGAGGAGGTCAAGGCCGAGCTGGAGGCGCTGCTGAAGGGCAAGGGCGTCCCATTTTCGTACTCGTCCACGACCAAGTTCCACAACTTCATCACGGGTGGCAAGGCGGAGGAGGGCGGGGAGTGAGCAGCGCGTCCACGCGCCCGCGCGTGGACGCGGGCCGGGGGTGGGTCGCTGGTGGAGGTAAAAAGCTTGTCTTGAGACCCGACCACACAACCCGGCCCTCCCTCTCCCTGAGCTCTTGAAGCAGAATGCAGCACAGCGAAAGGCTATGTGGTCTGCGTCGCGGCCCGGCGCGCTGCGCAGTGCGGCCGGCATACCCGCTCATCAATCTCTCCCCCATCCTTCTCTCAACAACAACAAAAGCTAACACACGCCCCCACTGTGCCTCCTCACCTCACCCCCTCTCACCCCCCCCCGACCGCGCTCCAGCTCTTGAAGGTGTGGATGTGGGAGCAAATGGCCCGCACCGCCTCGCTCGGCTCCGCCCCCATCCGCCCCACCAGCAGGCCGTGGACCTCCAGGCCCATCACCCCCGCCTTGGCCGCGTCCAGGCGGGCGAGCACGTCGGGCGAGGGTGGCCCGATCTCGCCGTCCGTCACCAGCAGGATGTCCGCCCGGGCCCAGGCCTCCTCGCCCTCCAGGCGGGCCAGGGACCGGAGCAGCGGTTCGTCCGCGTCCGTGCCCTCACCGAACGAGCCCCGCAGAAAGGCGAGCAGGCCTGCCAGCGCGTCCGGGTCGCCCAGGCGCACGTCCAGCTCCACCACGTCGCCCGGCCCGGAGAAGGCATACAGGAAGCAGGCCCGCCCGGACCGGCGGGCCGCGCGCGCCGCTTCCAGCGCGACCGCCTTGGCCACCGTCTCGCGCGCGCCCGCCATGGAGGCGGACGTGTCCAGGCACACGATGATGGGCCCCAGCTCCGCGGCGGGGCGGACCTCCAGGCGGTCGGTCGTCCGGGCGGGCTCGCCCTCCAGCCAGCCCGTGCGATCGTAGGAGAGCAGGGTGCGCTCCGCCCGGCGGGCCAGGTGGAGGCGGCGGGCGGGGCGGGATCCCGTGATGAGGGCGCCGTCGGGGCCGACCTCGCCCCGCCCCCTGGGCCAGCCCGCTGCCACGAGGTGCGCCTCGTGCGGCAGCATGCGGGACAGGTCGCCCGACCGGGCCAGGCCGGCCGTCTCTTCCGGTTGGAGGGGCGACCTCAGCACGCCAGGCGGCCGGCGGGGCGCGTCCACCTGGGCGGGCGCCCGGCGGAGGGGGCCCTTCCCCGCGGACCGGCCGAGGGACCGGATCAGATCCCGCAGCTCCTTCAGCTGCTCCAGCTTGGCCGACAGCCCCGCCACCTCCCGCCAGCCCGCGTCATCCCGCCACAGGGCGTGCGAGGTGTCGAAGCCGCGGGGCCCGTCCACCAGCTCCGACAAGTCCTCGAAGGCGGCCTCCGCGTCGCCCAGGGAGTCGGCGACGGGGCGCCACTCCGCCTCAAACTCGTCCGCCAGGGCCGCCGCGATCTCGGCGGCCGCCGCCTTGTTGGCGTCCTCCTTCGTGGGTGTCAGGGCGCTGCCGTCCGGGTCCTTAGGGTCCGGCACGTCCTGCACTTCCGAGTCCAGACCCAGCTGGAGCGTGTCCTGTCCCTCCGGGCGGCGGGGCCCACCGCCCGCGCTGGCTTTCAGGGCGTCGGACGCGGCCGCCTCCCAGTCCGGTTCGGCCTGGCCCTCCGCCCCGCCCGCCGCGCCATCCTCGGGCGGGGGCGCGTCGGACGGTCTGGTCCCGCCCTCGCCCGCGGGCGCGTCCGGGTCTGCCTCGCCCGGCTCGCCCGGGCGGCGCTCGGGCGGCGGTGGAGGCGGGGGCGGCCCCGCCTGCTCATCCATGCCGGCTTCCGCCTCCGCCAGCCGCTTCTCAAACTCGGCGACCACGCCCAAGACCTGCATGATCAGGGCGTCCAGCAGGGCCGGGTGGCGGCGGCAGAAGCGGGGCAGGTCCAGGGACTGCAGGGCCGACACCAGGGCGGCCCCCAGCCGTGCGTCCGGCCAGGGCGCCGCGCCCGGGTCGGGCAGGGCGCCGACGCGGAGGCGGGCCTTCCAGGCGGCGAGGGCGCGGGCGCGGGTGTCTAAATCAACCGGCCCCGTCGTGCCCGCCAGGGCCATGATCGCGTCCAGCGCGTCGGGCGGCAGCTGGAGAGAGCGGGCAAAGGTCGGCGAGAGCAAGTCACCAAGCGAGGACGAGGTCGGTGGGTTGCCCGGTGTTGCGTGAGGGCGCGCTGCCCGCCTCCTCCGGCTCCTGCTGCCGCAGTCTAGTGCCAGGCCGGGGCTGGCCCGACCGTCCCCGGCCAGGCCTGGCGGGCGCGGCGACGCGGCCAGGCGCCACGCCATGTGTCTGCGTGGAAAGAGGAAAGGAGAGAGAGACGAATTGTCGGTCTGGCCTACACTCTTGCGTTTCGGCGAGAGGACCTCCCTCTCTCTCACCATGCCCCTCGGCTCCCGGCCCGACTACGGAGACGCCAAGTATGCGGGCCTGGAGCTGGGCTACGGGCCCGACGTCGTGGCCGACCTGGGCCTGGCGTCCGATGCGGGCTTCGACTTCCTGGTGCGCCCGCTCGCGCTGGAGCCGGCCCGGCGCAGCGCTCGTGGCACCACCCGCCTGGCCGCGGGCCCCCCGCCCCCGCCCTTTGCGCCGTCCGACCTGCTGCTGACCGCCAGCCAGTGGAGCAGCCAGGTATGCATGGAGTGGAGGCACGAGAGGAGGAGGGGCGTGGGGTGTCGAGGCAAATTGGGCGCTCACGCACTCGATCTGCTAGCCATGAAAAACTCAACCTCCACTCGCTCACGCCCTTCATCAGATCGTCGGCAAGGTCTCGCCCTGGATCGATGCGGACTCGGCCGACCCGGCCCTGCGATCCGACTCGGAGGCCGCCCTCCGGTCCGAACTGGACTGGGCGGCCCACCTGTCCCTGCAGGCCTGCATCGTGGCGGGCGGGTCCGCGGCCGGCCCCAACGCGGCGCGCGTCATCAACCAGGTCACGCACGGCCTGGGGTCCATGGGCATCTGGGTGCGCCTGCCCTTAGTGGTTGGGGGAGCCATGCCGGCCGAGGACGTGGCTGGCGGCGGCGCGGGCGCGGGCGCGGGCGACGCGGGCGAGTCGGCGCCCTCCGACCCCTGGCTGGCCTGGCAGGTCCTGCGCGCGCTGGGCGAGGCGTCCACCCGCCTGGGCGTGCTCCTCCAGCTCCCCGCCTCGCCCCCGCCGCCGGGGGCCCTGGCCCGGTGGATCGGGGAGCCCTTGCGGGCGGCAGTCCTGCCCGTGGCCGCCTTCACGCCCAACAAGCGGGGCTGCCCAGTGCTGGGGAAGGCGCACCAGGAGGCGCTGGCCACGCTCTTCGCCGCGGGCGTGCAGGTCATCCTGGCCGGCCCGCCCCCACCGCCGGGGCGGTTTGAGGGAGCGGCGGCGGCGCCGCCGTCCTCCTCCTCCTCCTCCTCCTCCTCCTCCTGGGCGGCCCCTTTTTGGGAGTACCTCGCGTACGCCTTCCGCCGCCCGCCCTTACCCGACGCGGAGGCCGCCCTGGAGGCGGGCTACCGAGACTACCTCCAAGCCCCGCTCCAGCCCTTGCAGGACAACCTGGAGTCGCAGACGTACGAGACCTTTGAGCGGGATGGGGCCAAATACGAAGCGTACGGGGAGGCGGTGCGCCGCCTGCTGGAGGACCGGGTGAGGGCGCATGGTGGGGCAGGAGGCGCGCAGCCCGCCCCGACGACGGTCATCATGGTCGTGGGCGCCGGCCGGGGCCCGCTCGTCGCCGCGTCCCTGGCCGCCGCCGATTCCGTCGGCGCCCCCGTCCGCCTGTACGCGGTGGAGAAGAACCCGAACGCGGTCATCACGCTGCAGGGCCGCCTGGCGGCGGAGGCGGCGTGGGGCCCGCCCCCCGGTGCCCCCCCCGGCACCCCGCCCCGCGTCACCCTGGTGGCGGGCGACATGCGGGGGTGGGTCCCCCCGGAGCGGGCGGACGTGCTGGTGTCGGAGCTGCTGGGCTCGTTCGGCGACAACGAGCTGTCCCCCGAGTGCCTGGACGGCGCGCAGCGGCTGCTGAAGGCGGCGGGCGAGGGCGGCCCCGGGCCCGGCGGGGCGGGCATCTCCATCCCGGCTTCCTACACCTCCTTCCTGCACCCCATCTCCGCGTCCCGCCTGTGGGCGGATGTCAAGGGGTACGACGACCTGGAGCACGCGGAGACGCCGTACGTGGTCAAGCTGCACCGGTTCACGCCCCTGGCCGAGACGGCGCCCGTGTTCACCTTTGTCCACCCCCGTGGCGGTGGAGGAGGAGGAGACGCGGTGATGGAGGACGGCGACGGCGCGGGTGGTCCCTCCTCCTCTCTCAACCCCCAGGACAACGCCCGGTACGCCAGCCTGCGCTTCGACCGCCAGGGCGCGCCGGCGGCTCTCATCCACGGCCTGGGCGGCTATTTCGAGACGGAGCTGTATGGTGGCGTCACCCTGTCCACCCACCCGCCCACCCACACCCCCGGCATGGCGTCTTGGTTCCCCATCTACTTCCCGCTGGCGACGCCCCTCCTGGCACCGGCGGGCGAGGCCATCACCGTCCACATGTGGCGGTGCGTGTCGCCCGTGAAGGTGTGGTACGAGTGGGCGGTGGAGGTGGGGGGTGGCGGTGGGGGTGGGAAGGGCGTCAGCGTCAGCAGTGGGGCGGCGACCCACATCCACAACGTCAACGGGCGCAGCTACTTTGTGGGGTTGTGAATGGAGAGTAGGAGGGAGGGAAAGAGAGAGGAGGGCAGGCCGTGCGCGTGTCGGGGGCGTGTGTGTTGCTGGAAGGGCGGCAAAATCTGCAGTTTCCCTCTCTCTGTTCTCTCTACATCTTCTCCGTGGGGCGGCGCCGCTTGACGTGCGCCAGCAGCGCCAGCAGGCCCGCCGGCGTCACGCCCGGCAGGCGGGCGGCGGCCGCCATGCTGGGCGGCCGCCCCGCGGCCAGAGCATCCCGGTCCTCGGCGGACAGCGGGATGGCCGCCCAGTCCAGCCCCGGCGGCAGCTCCAGGGCCTCCGCCGCGGCCAGGGAGGCGGCCTGGCGGGCCGCCCGGGCCGCGTAGGGCGCGTACACCGCGTCCGCGACCGCGGTCGCCACGCAGGACCGGATGGTGGTGGAGGAAGGCGTCCGCCCGCCTCCACCGTCCACCGCGCCCACCCCGTCCCAGCCGGCCGCCAGGCGGGCCAGCGCGGCCGCACCCTCTGCGCCGGCCGCCGACGCCGCGGCCGCCACGGCGTCCAGCCCCACGTCCGACCGGGTCAGCAGGTCAGCCGCCGAGATCCAGCCCCCGTCCTCCGCGGTGCGGATGCCGGCCCGGCGCCAGGCGGAGGCGGGGGCACGGGCGGAGGCCAGGACGGCCGCCGCCGCAGCGACCCGGGCAGCCCGGGCGCGGGTGGGGAGCGCGCGCGACGGCGGCACCAACCCTGTCGCTTCCGCCATTCCCACCAGCCTCACGTCCGCCGAGTCGGGGCGCAGGCCCAGCCGGAACTCGGCCCGCGCGGACAGCATGCGGTACGGCTCGAGCGCACCCCGGGTGGTCAGATCGTCTACCAGGACGCCCGTGTAAGCGTCTGCCCGGCCGAGGATGAGGGGGGTGGCGCCCAGGGCCGCCGCGGCCGCGTTGGCGCCCGCCACCAGCCCCTGCGCCGCCGCCTCCTCGTAACCCGTCGTCCCGTTGATCTGGCCCGCCAGAAACAGGCCGGGCAGGCGCCGCGTCTCCAGGGTGCGGGACAGGGACCGCGGGTCGACGAAATCGTACTCTACCGCGTAGGCCGGGGCCAGGATGGCGGCCCCTGCCAGCCCGGGCACGGAGTCGATCAGGTCCCGCTGGGCGGCCGGGTCCAGCCCGCACGATAGCCCCGCCGGGTAGATGACGTCGCTGTCCAGCCCCTCCGGCTCCAGCCAGACGTGGTGGGTGCGCCCCGGGAAGCGGGACACTTTTGTTTCGAGGGACGGGCAGTAGCGGGGGCCGACCGCGCCGGTCAGCGTGGTCGCGCCCGCCCCGGCCGGTGCGTGGCGGCGCACCACCGCCTCCGTCTCGGGCGTGGTGCGGGTCGCGTAGACGGTGACCTGCTGGGTGGGTGGCACCCAATCAGGATCGTCCAGGGCGGCAAAGGAGAGCGGGACGGGCGGGGCGTCCGAGGGCTGGCCCGCCAGGCCCGCCCAGTCGATGGTCCGCCCGTCCAGGCGGGGCGGGGTGCCCGTCTTGAGGCGGCCCAGGGTGAAGCCGGCGGACGCCAGCGTGGCGGCCAGGCCGCCGCCGCCCGCCGCCGCGGCCGCGTCCGCGGCGGCCGACGCCGCGACGGCCTCGACACCCTCGCCCACATCGGGCAGGCGCCCTGCGGCGGTGGGTGGGGCGGATCCGACGTGGACCCGCCCGTTGAGGAAGGTCCCCGTCGTGAGGACGACGGCGGCGGCGGTCACGGCCTCGCCCGACGCCAGGATGACGCCCCGGACGGTGGAGGAGGGGGTGGAGGCGCCGGCAGACCCGCCCTTCTCCAGCAGCAGGTCGTGCACCGCCGCGTCCAGCACGCTCAACCCCGGCACCCCCAGCACCGCGGCCTGCAGGGCGGCCTTGTACCGGGCCCGGTCCACCTGGGCGCGGGGACCCCGCACGGCCGGTCCCCGCGACCCGTTGAGCTCGCGGTAGTGGATGGCGGCCGCGTCCGTGGCGGCGGCCATGAGGCCGCCCAGGGCGTCGACCTCCCGCACGAGTGCGCCTTTGCCCACGCCGCCGATGGACGGGTTGCAGGACAGGGAGCCGATCGTGGCGTCCGGGGAGGGCGTGATGAGCAGGGTGGTGGCGCCCCGGCGGGCGGCCGCGGCGGCGGCCTCCACGCCGGCGTGGCCACCGCCCACCACGATGACGTCGACGGCGGACGAGTGAGATGGAGAGGAGGAGGTTGAGAGGGGAGCGGACGCTGCAGCGGCAGCACGGGCGGCGGCCGCATTGGAGGCGAGCCCGGCGGGTGAGCCTCCAATGCTGCTAAGGTGCCCCGCTCGCCAAGCCAACCCCTGCGCGGCACGCCGCATGTGTGCGCGGCGTCTTCACAGTCCCAGAGGCAGGGCGCGGCAGCCGTCGCACACGCGCCTGGGTGGACACCAAAAGAAACCAATTCTAGCTCTGCCAAACACACGCGCTCTCTCCCTCTCTTCCTCACACTTTCGGCCGCACCGCCGCCCCCCCGCCCGGCGCCTCGAACGACCGCTCCGCGATGAAGCCGCCCGCCGGGCTGTCCACCTGCCACAGCGCCACCCGCCAGGAGGCCGGATCATATGGCGGCGCCGCCTGGGCCGCGCCCAGACCGGCCCCGCGCCCGGCCGCCGGGTCCCACCGCCACAGGGGCGCCGCAAAGAGGGGGGCAGGCTCCACCAGGTCGGCCCGCAGGCAGGTGACCTCGCCCGAGGGCGGGCGGGCCAGGGCGCGCGCCCGGGCCCGCCACCCGCGCGGCGGGGCGGGAGCCCCCCGGGAGACTGCGCCCAGGGCGACGTACCCGGGCGGCGGGCGGGGCTCCCACAGGGTGACGGGCAGGCCGCCCGTGCCCCGCCACACCAGGCGGAAGCCGGCCGCAGGGGCGGTGGGCGGGAGGAGGGCGGAGGAGGACTCTCCCCCGCCTCCGCCTCCGTTCCCGTTCCCTACCTCCAGCCGATACACGCTGACCGGCACGGGCGGTGGGTCCAGGCCGTGCACGGCGACGTCGCCCGTGGACGCGTACCCGGCGGGCGGCAGCGGGCGCCAGATGGACACCGGCGCCCCGCCCGACAGGGACCCGCCCGCCCCCGCCACGACGCCGCCCGGCCGGCCCGCCGTGTGCCAGACCAGGGCAAAATCGACGCAGGGCAGGGCGAGGGGCATGACCGGCGAGGCGGCGGACGTGGCGGGCGCGCCCGGCCCGCCCGCCGCGCCCGCGGCCAGCCGCTCCCAGGCGGCCGCCTCGGCGCGCACGCCCTCGCCGCGCGCGGCCGCGGCGGCCGCCTCCAGCGCGCCCGCCAGGGCGTCCGCCTGGGCCCAGGCGGGGGAGGTTTTCAGGCCGATGGCCAGGGGCAGGGACGCGTCGGACCCACCGTCTCCGCCACCCACCCGGTGCAGGACGACCCGGTCGGCCGGGCGGCCGGCCGCCGCGGCGGCGGTCGAGGCTCGCGCTTCCGCCGCCAGCACGTCCCGCCAGGCAACCACCCACCACAGGCTGACGGCCGTGCCCGGTAGCGGGGCGGCCACGCGCCCCGCCTCCGCCGCCCGCTGCAGGCCCCCCAGCCCCGGGCAGGTCAGCAGGGCGCAGCCCACGTCCGTGGCGACCAGGGCCCGGTCGCCGGGCAGGACCCAGTGCGCGCCGTAGGCGGCCGCCCCGCCCGCGCGTGCGGCCGCGGCCGCGGCCGTGCCAGACGCGGCCGCGCCAGGGCCGAGCAGGAAGGCCGCGCCGGGCGGCAGGCCGGACCCGGCCCCGCCGCCGCCGCCCGCCCCCGCCCCCGCTGCGGCGGCGACGGCCGTGGCCGCCACGCCCCGCCGCAGCAGCTCCTGGCCCAGCTCCGCGACGCGGGCGGCCGGGCTGGCCGGGCCGCCCAGGAGGCGCAGCTGCAGGGCGGAGTCCGTGGTCTCACCGCTGCCCGCCGTCGGCCCGGCCTCGCCGCCGCCGCACCCGGGCGGCAGCCCCAGCGCGGCTGGGCCGCCCCCGGCGACGCGGGGCAGGCGCACCCGACCGTCTGTGCCGGCGCCGCTGCCGCCGCCGTCGGGACCGCCGCGCTGGGCGCTGCCCGCAGTGCTGCTCGCCCCGCTGGCACCACCACCACCGCCACCTCCTCCTTCCCCAGCCAGCGCGTCCAGGCCCTCCAGGGCGGACGACACAAAGTCCAGCCCGCCCGCGACGGGCTGGGTGACGACGCCGACCAGCCCCGACCCGACGCCCCGCACAAAGCCGCCCACGCCCGTGCGAAGGGCGCCCTTCAGCGGGCGGGCGACGAGGCCCGTCACCCCCCGCAGGATGCCCCGCCCCAGGGCCGAGCCGCCCTCGGCCAGGCCGGACCCGACGCCGCTGATGGTGCGCTCCCCGCGGGCGGCCGCCCGTTCCGCCGCGTACGACTCGTCCGCCGCCAGGCCGGCCACCCCGTCCGACAGGGCGCCCAGCACGCCGGAGGCGGAGGAGAGGACGTCGACGGAGCGGACGAGGGCGAGCCCCGCGCCGACGGCCTGGGTCCGCAGCCGCCCCGCCAGACCGCCCCAGAAGGCGGACCGGGGCAGGGCGTGGGGCGCCCCGCCGTCGCCTCCCGCCTCCGCCTCGAAGCCGGCCAGGCGGACGGTCGCCCGCTCAAAAGAGGCGACGTCCAGGACCCAGGCGGCCGCGCCGACGCGGCGGCGCGCCCAGCGCGGGCGGGCCGCCCGGTCGGCGCGGAAGGAGACGGCCGCGGCGATGGGGCCGGCCACGACCAGGGCGGCCCGGACGGGCGGGTCCGTCTCCGCCTCGGCCGTGGAGGGCAAGGTGGCCGAGGAGGCGGAGGAGGCGGAGGGCGCCGCCGCCGCCGCGGTCGGGCCCCCTCCCTCCCCGACCCGCGCGGCTGCGGCCGCGCACCGCCACACAAACCCCTCCCCGACCGCCAGGGCCAGGGGCCGGTCCACCCAGGCGCCCAGCAGGGGGTAGAAGGCGCCGCCGCCCGACGCGGCCGAGCTCCGGCGGGCCAGGGCGATGGCGTGCAGGAGGGGCGCAGGGGCGGCGCCGGCCAGCGGGTCGGGCACGGTGCCGCCGCCGCCGCTCGGCGCGCCCGGCCCGCTGGAAGCGGCGCTGGGAGCCAGGACGACCGGGTAGCGCGGACCGAAGGCCATGTCGTCCACCTGCAGGCCGCCCACGTCCAGGACCACCCGTTCACCCGCACCGTCCGCGCCCAGGCGGGCCGCGTAGGAGGCGGCCAGCCCGGACAGGGACGCGGCCAGCAGCTCCTCCGGGCGGTGGTCGACCAGTGAGACCTCCACCCGCCCGGCCTCCAGGGCCAGGGCCAGGGGCGGGCCGGCCGGGTGGGCGTGGCCAGTGGCCGGCCCACCCAGGGTCGCGGCACCGCCGCTCCCACTCCCTTGTGACAGCGGCGCCAGGCGGAGGGCGGCCAGGACGGCGCCCCGGCCGACGGCCGCGCCGCCCGCGGGCGCGAGCGGGGCGAGGCACCCAGCCGGGCCGACCCCGCCGGGCCGCCCCTCCTCCGCGTGCGCGGCCAGGGTGGTCGTGCCGGGCAGCAGGGACTCGACGCGTAGCAGCGGCAGAGCGCCGCCGCCCTGGCGGACGATGGTGGAGGAAGAAGGCGCGCTGCCGGAACGCTCCCGGCGGCCGCCGTCCGGCGCGTGGCCGAGGCCGCCCCCGCCGCCCAGCGGGTAGCGCGCGGCGGCCAGGGCGGGCCCGGCCAGGGACCCGGCCGCCGCGGCCGCGATGGCGCCACCCACGCTACCGCCACGCACACCTCCCACACTGAGCGCGTCCGCAATCTCAATCTCCTCAGCAGCCCCGACCTGGGGCAGGTAGGGCACCGCGCTCAGGGGCGGCAGCGGGCGCCAGGGCAGGCCCGGCCGACGGGCGACCAGCGGCGCGTCGGACACATTTACCAGCGCGGACGGCGGGGCGGCCGCCGCGGCCAGTAGCCACAGCACCAGGCGGCCGCCCGGCGCCCGTTCTACCGCGTACCGCAGGGCGGTGGCGGGCAGGGCGGTCCGGGCAGCAGTGCCGGGGTCGGGTGAGGAGAAGACGACGGCGGTGCCGGGCGGGAGGTGGGCCGCGACAGCGCCCGGCGTGCCCTCCCCCTCCTCGTCGCCGCCGCCGCCGCCGCCGCCGCCGCCGCCCGCGCCCAGCCACAGGGCTTCCCGCAGGGCGGGCGGGACGACCGGGGCCGGCCCCGCCCCGGCCCCGGCCAGGCCCAGCACGCTGGACACGCGGGCCAGGCCGCGGCCGCCGGCGGGCGGCAGCGGCGGCAGCGGGTCGCCGAGGCCACCCCCGCCCCCACCGGTGCCACTGCCCCGCCCGCTGCCCGTCGCCCGGGTGGGCAGGGCCGCGTAGGCGGGGCCATCGGTCGGGCCATCCACGTCCAGGGGCAGGGACCAGGCGCCCGCGGGCGCGCCGCCAGCGTCCATGGCCAGGCGGACCACCACCGCCCGCCGCCGGCCCAGGGCGGGCCAGGAGAGGGGGACCGCGCCTGGCCCGGGGGGCAGGTCGAGGACGGGAGGGCCGGCCGCCTCGCTGCCGCCGCCCTCGCCCGGGTGGTAGGGCGCCACCTGCAGGGCCACGCCCGTCACGTTGGTGACCGCCCAGCGCGGGGACAGGCGCAGGACGAGCGGCGGGCGGCCGCCGCCCCAGGGCGCGGCCGCGGCGGGCGACGCGCCCGAGGGCGTGGCGCCACCCTGGGGGCCGCCAGCAGCGGCGGCCTCCACCGTCACCGCCAGGTCCAGGGCCGCCGCCCCGCCGCCCACCCGGGCCCGCAGCAGGGCGGCGGGCCCGTCCCCGCCCGCCGCGGCGGCGGGTTCCAGGGCCAGCGGCGGGGACCAGGCCCGGCCGTCGCCGACGAGGATCTGCACAGCGGGCGGCGGCGGGAGGTGCGGGGTGGTGGTGGTGGTGGAGGTTGAGGTTGAGCCGCCGCCACCACCCACCTCACCGCCACTGCCGCCGACCACGGGCCAAGTCAGCAGCTCCACGCCGCCGGGCGGGATGGTGTGGCGGGCGGCCGAGGGCGGCGGGCCCCGCCCGCCGGCCGCCAGGGGGTCCATGCCAACCTCCAGGAGGGGCGGGCCGGCAGCGGCCGAGGACGGGTCGTCAGCCACGGCCGCTGCGGC
>Ga0114918_10002032_pt1 | contig 18178 bp, 14 predicted proteins | sample LantaG_FD_87015 | JGI IMG/M metagenome (GOLD analysis project Ga0114918, IMG submission 87015) | Deep subsurface microbial communities from Baltic Sea to uncover new lineages of life (NeLLi) - Landsort_02402 metaG | ecosystem: Environmental > Aquatic > Marine > Oceanic > Sediment | place... | reverse complement strand
GAGAGAGAGAGAGAGAGAGAGAGAGAGAGAGAGAGAGAGAGAGAGAGAGAGAGAGAGAAGAGAAAGGTGCAATGAAATGGAAAAAAAACGACCCGAGTTTGTTCACACGCCAAACAAACGTCTATCTCTTTCGTCCTCGTCTTCGACGACGTTCCCTATTGGTTTTCCCTCCTTTCTTCTCCTCTCGCGCAAAAGAGACGCCTCTCAGCTACCTCATAGAGGCGGCGGCCGAGAAAACAGAAACGACCACGGACTTTCGAAGCAAGTGACTTCGAAAGCACGAGATTCAGTTACAATGAACGAAATGCGCCGCGACTGTGGCGAAAATGACGTCCTCGGACTTTCCAAGGGCGCGCCCGTCTTCGTCCGCACCGGGATTGACGTTCACTCGCTCGGGATGCTCCTCGAGAAGCCCTCTGCATGCGCGGAGAGCGACTGTTTGGTGCAATTGAGCGACGAAGACTCCCCGAGGCGCGTCGCTCTGCGAGACTTGGCGCCGGCCAATTCCTCCTCGTCGGAAGATATCTGCTCGCTCAGCTTCCTCCACGAGCCCGCCGTCACCCACGCACTGCGCGTCCGATACGAGAGGAACGAGATCTACACCCGAGCTGGGCCCGTGCTGGTGGCTGTCAACCCTTTCCAGACCCTCGAGGGACTCTACTCCGCGGAGATTGCCGCGCGGTACGCTGAGCAAGAGGCGACGGCGACCTATCCTTCTCCCTCTCCTCCTCCTTCGGCGGCGCTGCCCCCCCTCCCCCCGCACATCTTCGAGACGGCCTCCCGCGCCTACTCGGCCATGGTGGCGTCCGGTCGATCGCAGTCGATCATCATCAGCGGAGAGAGCGGCGCCGGGAAGACGGAGTCGGCGAAGCTGGCGCTGCGGCAGGTCGCGGCCCTCGCTGCCGCCGCCGCCGCCGCCGCTGCAGCCGCCTCTCCTTCCGCCGCCGCCGCCGACCCCGCCGCCGGGGACGAGTTCGCGGCCCTTGAGGCCGCTATCCTGGCCACCAACCCGGTCCTCGAGTCCTTCGGTAACGCCAAGACCTCCCGTAACGACAACTCGTCGCGCTTCGGAAAGCTTGTCGAGCTCCTCTACACCGAGAAGAAGGAGAAAAGGCTCGGCGGCGGCAGCGGCAGCGCTAGCGGCACGTTTGTCGTCTCCGGGGCGAGGCTCTCGACCTGCCTGCTCGAGCGTTCGAGGCTCGTGGCGAGACCCGCGGGGGAGCGCAACTTCCACATCCTCTACCAGCTCGTCGCCGGCGCCGGCGACGAGCTCCGCGAGGAGCTCCGCCTGCCGCCGCCGGCGGGGGCGCGGGCGACAGGGGCCGCCGGAGATGGCTCGGCGCCGCCGCCGCCCTTCCGCTACCTCTCCGGCGGCCCCGGCCGGATCGACGGCGTTGACGACGCCGCGGAGTTCCGCAGGGTCTCCGAGGCCCTCTCGGCCGTGGGCTGGGGGACGGGGGCCCGCGAGGGGAGCAGCGGGCGCTGTGGCGCGCCCTGGCCGCGGTGCTCCACCTCGGCGACGTCGACTTCGACCCGGCGGAGGAGGGGGAGGCGTGCTCGGTCTCGAGGGCCGGGGACTCCCCCTCCGCTCTGGAGACGTCGGCGTCGCTGCTGGGGGTGCGCGCAGAGGAGCTCGAGCGGGTGCTGACGACCAGGGGGATCACCGCCGGAGGAGGGGGCGGAGGAAGAGGGAGGGAGAGGGAGAAGGCCGGCGGCCGGAGGAACAGCCGCACTGGCGGCGGCACCGGCGGCGGCACGGGCTGCGGGGGCGACCGCGTCGTCAGGCCGCTGCGCCCCGAGGAGGCCCGGTCGAGCCGCGACGCGCTGGCCAAGGCAGTGTACTCGAGCCTCTTCGACTGGCTCGTGGCGCGGATCAACCGCAGGCTGGCTCCGCCCGGGGAGGCGGGGGAGGAGAAGAAAAGGGAGCCTTGCGCTTCCGCTGCTACTGCCGCGCCCGACGACGTGACAGCGGCAGCAGCGCCCCCCTCCTCCCCCTCCCCTTCCATCTCCCTGCTCGACATCTACGGCTTCGAGTGCTTCCAGGAGAACGGCTTCGAGCAGCTCTGCATCAACTACGCGAACGAGCATCTGCAGGTGGGAGAGTCTTATTGTCCTTGTCTTTTGATCATTGTGTCGTGTCTCTGCCGGTCATCAGCGGGTTGACAAACTTTTCTCCGCTCGACCTCACGCCCCCCCCCCCCTTTCGGACGGAAAACAAACGAACAAAAAATCCTTTCTCCCACGCCCTTCGACAAAAAAAACAGGCACAGTTCAACTCCGTGCTCCTCGCGCTGGAGCAGGAAGCCTACGAGGGCGAGGGCGTCGACTTTTCGAGGGTCGACTGGAGGAGCAATGAGGAGACGCTCGCCGCCTTTGATGCCCGCTCCGGCAACGTTGCCGGAAGCGGCGGCGGCGGTTCTTCCTCCTCTGCTTCTCCTCGGTTCTCCGTGGGGCTCCTGGCCCTTCTGGACGAGGCCTGCCTCGTCCCGGGGGGCACGGACGCGGGCTTTGGCCTCCGCGTTTCGGAAGTGCTGGCAGGAGGAGGAGGCTCTTCCACCTCTTCGGCGGCTTCGACGCCATCGGCCGCCAAGGGGGCTTCCTCCGCCGCCGCCGCTCACTTTGCCGCTTCCGCGGCGGTCGTCGCCTGCTGCCCCGCCGGGGCCGGAGCCTCCTTCTCCGTCGCGCATGCCGCCGGGACCGTCTCGTACGCAACGAGCGGTTTCCTGTCGAAGAACAGGGACGTCGTCTCGGCAGAGGCGCTGGCGCTGCTTTCCAGGTTTTCGACCGAGCCACTCCTCAAGGAGGTTGCAGAGGCCGCGACGGGATCGAAAGCGGGGTCGTCGAATCCGGCCGGCAGCAGCAGCAGCAGCTACAGCAACAGCGCCACCGTTGTCTCGGCGTTCCGCCACCAGCTCCGCGCCCTCCTCTCCCGCCTCGACGCCTCGCAGCTCCACTTTGTTCGCTGCATCAAGCCCAACGCCCGCGCGCGCGCGAGCGACTTCGACACCGCGCTCGTCGCGCACCAGCTGCGCTGCGCCGGCGTCACCGAGGTCGCGCGCGTCGCGCGGCAGGGCTTCCCGACGCGCGCCCCGTACTCGGAGCTCGCGGGCAAGTTCTCCGCCCTGGCGTTCCCTTCGCCGCGTGAAGGAGGCAGCGAGGGCGACGATGACAAGGCCATCGTCGCCGCCCTCCTCTCCTCCCGCTTCTTGAAGGGAGCCGGAGGGCTCCTGGGCGGCGACGACGCCTACGCGCTTGGCAGGACAAAAGTGTTCATGCGCGCGGGAGCGCTCGGGGCGCTCGAGGCCGAGCTTCGCGTCCGTTCCTCCGCGGCGACGGCGATCTCAAGCCGCGTCAAAGGGCGCAGGGAGAGGCTCCGGTTCCTGGAGCTCCGGCGCTCGGCGGTCGTAATCCAGGCTGCCGCGCGGTGGAAGGCAGCGAGGAAGCTGCTGGCGGAGGAGAAGGCGAAGGCGAGGAGGCAAGAAGGAGAGAAGAGGCGGGCGGCGGAGGAGGCAGCCAAGGCGGAAGCGGCCGCAGCGAACGTCGCGGCCGGGCGCTCTTCCTTGTCCACTTGCTCGACCGACAACCCCGCCAACGCCGCTTCCATCCTCCGCGGCGCCGAGAAGCTCGTCGAAGCCGCCGACGCGGAGGCAGCCGCCGCGGCCAAGAGAGCGGCGTCCGGCGGCGGCGGGTCAGCAGAGGCGAGGAGGACCAAGTGGTTGCCGCTGGTGCCGCTCTCGCTGCGGCGGAGCAGCCGGTCGAGCGAGGGCTGCGGCGGCGGCGGCGCTGCGGCCGCTCCCCGACCCCCCGCCGCCGCCTCGGGAGGCGCCGCTGCCGCCGAGGTCACGCTGTGGGAGGCCTATGCGGAGAGGCTTGAGGCGCAGGTCGCGAACCTGCTGAGGACGAACCGGGAGCTGCATGGGTCGCTGGCCGCGGCGGGGGCCGACGGCGCGAGGGCGCCTGCGGCGGCGGCGGCGGGCAACGGTAACAACAAGAAGAAGAGCTGCTTCTCGTCCTCTCGCCCTTCCTCTGCCGTCGTCTCGTCCTCTCCCTCTCCGACGCGGTTCTCCGCCGTGCGGCACGCCGCGGAGCACGCCGTGGCCCTTCGCGCCCTCGACGCCCTGCGCGAGTCCCTGGGCAGGAGGGAGGCCCTCTTTGAGGACGACGCCGCGTTTCTGGGCGAGGTGGCCTCGGGCACCGCCGCGGCCGCGCCCGGTTTCCATCTCCGCGAGGAGACGAGACGGCTTCGGAAGAGGTTTGCGAGCTTCGTGGGCTCGTTCACGGGGAGGATGGAGGCGACGGAGATCGTCGTTTTGGGGGCGGCGGAGGCGAAGAGGGCGAGGGAAGAGGCGGCAGGAGCAGCAGCTGCTGCTGTTGGCGGCATTGGAGGAGGTAGGGCCGGCGAGAGCAGAAGACGGGGTTTGATTGCTGCTGCTTCTCCTCTCCTCCCGGAAGGAGGAAAAATTGCGATGGAACTGCAGGGAGCTGTTCCCGTCGAGGCGCGTGCCGCTTGGTGAAGAGAAGAGAGAGCTGAGGGGGGAGAGAGAGAGAGGTGAAAGATAGAGAGATAAAAGCTTGAGTAAAAAAAAAAATCTTCTTTTTCCTTGAAATTACTCTTACAACAGACAAAAAAGGGAAATAAATGAATACTCAACAAAAAGAAACGCTGCCATTTGCGACAAAAATCCCCAAGAGGGGGAGGGTAAAGCGAGCAAGACCTCCCCCCAAGTGGGGGGGAGCGCTGGAAAAAGGTCAGGCGCAGTTTTCTTTTTCGGGTTTCTTCAAAAAGCGGGGGGTGCGAAAAATGTTAATAAATTTCTAAAAAAAGTGGGGGAGAGGGGGAAGGGAAGAGGAGGTCGTCTCGTTGTTTTTGCCTGCCGGATCTCTCTCTCTCTCACTCACGCGCGCAACGTCAAATCGTCGTCAATCAATCGCCTCGTATCAAAAAAAATCAAGGACATGGCAAAAGAGCGCAGAGAGTGCGCCCAAATGCTCCTTCATTTTGTTCAGTTTTATTCTATTTTGTTGTATTTTCCCTATCGTTCTCTCTCTTCCTCTTTTCAGAGGCCGAAGAGGCGCCTGGCAGCCGCGGCCCCGCTCGCCGCGGCCCTCTTCGTGGCAGCCACAACGCCGCCGGCGGCAGGAGAAGAAGACGTGGGGGCCGAGGCGGCGGCCTTGGCCACCTTCGCGAGCGCGGCGGAAGAGGAAGAGAAGGAGCCAGCGCCCGCCCCGGGCGAGGCGGCCGCGGCCGACCTCGCAGAGTTGGTCTGGAACGAGACCTGCTCGAGGGCCGAGCGGAACGAGGGCTGCGAGAGCGCCGCTGCCGCCGCCGCCGACGACGACGACGACGCCGAGGAGGCGCCCTGCTGCTGCTGCTGCTGCGCCCTCGAGGACGAGAAGCTCGACGACGCCCGCGAGGCCGACGCGGCCGCGGCGGCGGCGACCCTCCGCGGCCACGCCGACGCCGACGCGCCCGCGGACGCCGCCGTCGAAGCGCCGTTCTCGTCCTCGTCCATGGTCGCCGTGGGCGGCACGTCGGGCCGCACGAACGTCCCGGCGGAGAGGCGCGGCATCGCCATGCCGTCTCCCATGAGGAAGCCGTCCGCCGAGGGCGAGAAGGAAAAGGCCCTCGAGGCCGAGAGGGAAGCGAGCTTGGCGCGCGGGGCGAAGGGCGAGGGGGCCAGGGGCGCGGAGGTCGGGGCCTTCGAGGACGAAGACGACGGCGAAGCGAGCGCCGATGGCGCCGGGAGGCGGATGGCGGCGGGGAGGACAAACAACGGCATGGTGGTGGGGAAAGGGCTGCTGCTGCTGTTTTGAAAGAGGGTTTTCGGAAGGAGAAGCGGGGTGGTTTCCGGAGGTGGGTTTCCGGGAGGTGAGGTGGTTGCACGACGATATGGCGTGCGAGGACAAAAAAACGGTCAACGACGAGAGCGTTTGGGCAGCTGCAAATGCTCTTTTTCGGGTTTCGACAGGAAGATCACGTTCGCTCGGAAGCGTCCGAGGCGTCGGGTTGGCGGAAGAAGAGGAGCAACGCAGCGGGAAAGTCCCTCAAAAGAAGTGGATGCTGCCCTGGCAAAAGAGGTAGTCAGCCGTCATCACCGAGCCAGCAATCTTTGTTTGGCGTTTCTGCTCGCGCTGGACGCTGGACGCTGGACGCTTCCAAATCGTCAAGCAACGACGTTCGGGACCGCGGCGTGTCGTCTCCATACCAGCTCAATAGGGGAGCACACAAGAAAGCGCGCGTTTTGCTCCGTCGGAGAGAGGCCCGGAGAGACAACGGCGAGAGGGAATCGCTGAGCTGACTTGGATGGCGACGCCCTCCGACGCCGGACCGTCCCCGACGCCTCCGGCTCGGCGGGTGCTCCAAAGCGCCCTCGGATAGCTCGTCTCCAGGCGTATACATGTACTGAGCGTGCGCGTAGAGTAGGCCAATGATCGCACCTGCGGGCTTCGGGGAGACGACGATTGGTTGGTGTTCTGCAGGAAGAAAAAGAGAAGCAAAGAGTGAAAAAGAGGAGAGCCCTGGAAAGGGATAAAAAATATCTTCTCGCGGCTTGCAGAACGTTTGCCACCTTCCGCCTCCTTTCCCGTCGTTTCCGCAAAGGGCAAAGGCGAGCATCCCCCATCATCCCCGCTGTCCCCGACATCGGAGCAAAGCTTTATCTTTTGTACACCGTCGTTTGTTTAAGTTTACAAGTTGCGAGTTTCGTTTATCTTTCACCTCTTCCGCTCCGCCTCTGCCGCCCCCACCTGCGCCTCCGCCTCCACCTCCGCCGCCGCCAAGCCGTCCATCTCCGCCCGCTCCGCCCTCGCGACCTCGGACAGCTTCGCCGCGAGCTCCCTGTTGGCCGCCGCCCGCAGCCCCGCCCTGGCCGCGGCCTCTGCGACCTGCGCCTTGAGCCCCAGCAGCCTCCGGGCCTCACCGTCGCCTGCCCCTCCGCTCGCGACCGCGTCCGCCGCGGCGCTCCGGAGGGCCGCGGCGCGCTTCTCGAGCCTCTCCGCTCTCGCGAGCGAGGCCACTGTCTTGGAGCGCGCGGCGTCTCTCTCCGCCAGGAGCGAGGAGAGGCGCTGCTTGGATGCTGCGAGGGCAGCAAAGGAGGGCGTCGTTGCTCCGCTCGGAGCAGCAGCCCGAGGCGCCGCTCCCGCCGCCCCCTCCGTGTTCTGTTTATCTACTCCGGGGGCATCGGCTGACGGCGGCAAGCGTGCTGCAGCGTGCTGCGGCAGGCGCCGGCTTGTTGTAGGCACTGCTGCCGCCTTACTCCTCCTCGGCGGTCGGGGTCGAACGAGAGCTGTCGTCGTCGTCGACGCCGCTGCTGTCCGAGCTCGTTGCTGCGTTGCGAGCAGCAGCATCTCCTTCTCGAAAAAGACGCACGCCTGGTCCTATACTCTCTATGTCTCCACGACGCGCGCGATCTCAAGCAGAGGCGGCAGCAAAGAGATAACAGTTCGAGAGAGAGAGCCTCCTCCGCCGGCTCTCGCTGTTATAATCCGGATTTTTTTTTTTTTTTTGCTTGACAAATTGTGTCACCCTTGTTTTTTCCATTTCCTCTTCACTTTCGATCGGGCCGCCGTCGTCGACGCTGCGTTCCATCCTCCTCCCGTTCCTCTTTCTCCAAGCTCTCTCTCTTCAACTCGCCTACCATGGCGACACCTCCCCAGCTGCAGCAGCAGTACGACCTCACGGCCACGATGGCGCCCTTTCTGGACCGCCACCTCCTCTTCCCACTGCTCGAATTCGCCTCGGCCCGCGGCCTCTACGACGACGCCTCGATCCAGGATGCCAAGGTCGCGCTGCTCGCGCAGACCAACATGGTGGACTACGCCGCCGACGTGTGGAGGGCCGCGAGGGGCACCGAGCCCCCCGCGGAGTTCGCCGCGAAGCGCGAGGAGGTGGTGGCCAAGCTGAAGAGCTTGCAGGTGAGGAGACGGGTTTGATGATGGCGGCTGCGGGCGGGCAGAAATCGATCGATCGACGTCGGCTGGTCGCTCCTTCGCCTTCTGCCGGTCCCGTCTGGTACTTTTGGATTCCCGTGCTTTTGATGCAGCGGCCTCTTGATCACGAGGAACGCATCCGAGCAATCAAAACTGCCATCGCTTGCGTCCGACCTCGTCAAGTCCGCGTCGCATCACTTCTTCAATATTAGCGCGCCCGTTTTCCCTCTTCGTCTTCGTTTGCTCACCTCTTCTTCTTCTTCTTCTTCTTCTTCTTCTTCTTCTTCTCCTTTTCTCTTCCTCCTCACTCTATCAGGCCGACGCCGACGCCATCGTCACCTTCCTCTCCGACGAGGCCGCGGTCAAGCAGCTCCGCTCCGCAGACAAGGCTGCCAACCTCCAGCACCTCCGCGAGACGGCCAGCATCGGCGCCGCGCACGTCGACGCCCTGTTCCACTACGCCAAGTTCCAGTTCGAGTGCGGCAACTACGGCGCGGCGGCCGAGCTGCTCTACCACTACTCCAACCTGGGCACCGACGCCGGCAAGGTGCTGTCGTCGCTGTGGGGGAGGCTAGCGGCCCAGGTGCTGACGCAGAGCTGGGACGCCGCGCTCGAGTCGCTGGTCAGGCTGCGGGACGCCGTCGACTCGGAGGGGCTGCACGCCCCGGCGGCGGAGCAGGTTCAGCGCCGCGCCTGGCTGCTGCACTGGGCTCTGTTCGTCTTCTTCAACCACGAGGCCGGGAGGACCGGGCTCGTGGATCTGTTCTTCGCGGACCGCTACCTCAACGCGGCGCAGACGGCGGCGCCGCACCTCCTGAGGTACGCCGCCGTCGCCGCCGTCGTCAACAGGAGAAGGCGCGGCGTGCTCAGGGACCTCGCGCGCGTCGTCGAGCAGGAGGCCTACGAGTACTCCGACCCGATCACCGAGTTCGTGCGCAGGCTGTTCACGAACGCCGACTTTGAGGGCGCACGCGAGGCGCTGGCCGAGGCGATCCCGGTGATGGAGGGCGACTTTTTCGTCGCGGCGCTGGCGCGCGAGTTTGCCGACGCGGCGCGACTGCTGATCTTCGAGTCCTACTGCAGGGTCCACGAGCGCGTCGACCTGAAGCTGCTTTCCGAGAAGCTCGGGCTGGACACCAGCGAGGCAGCGGCAGCGGCGGCGGCGGCTTCGACCTCGGGAGGAGGCGCAGGCGCGGAGAAAAGCTCAGACGACGCCTCGGCCGACGCGGCCGAGGCGTGGATCGTCGACCTCATCCGCACGGCCCGCCTCCGCGCCCGCGTCGACTCGAGGGCGCGCGCCGTGGTGATCGCGTCGGCATTCCCGTCGGTGCAAGACCAGCTGATCGAGACGGTCAAGGGCCTGACGCAGAGGACGCAGGTGCTGGCCAACGCCGTCGGCGCCGGGGCGCCGAGGCCTTGACGTGGTCCTTGTTTTCCTCTCTTTTCGTTTCTTTTCTTCTGCTTTCTTTTTGAGGATCTCTGTTTTTGAGGGGACTCTCTCTCTGTGTATTTGATCAGACTCGTGCTTTTTTTTATCCCCCAAGCAACCAGGTAAAAGAGCGGGGGAGGGTTTTGGTGGGGGAGAGCGGTGGGAGAACGAGGAAGAGGTTGGAAAATCGGTGCCTCTCTTTCACTCACAACTCGAACAGTTCTCGCACCAATGGCGCCGAAGAGTGATCAATCGCAGGCTCCCGCCTCCTTGGCAGACCCCGCCTCGGCCCAGCGCCTCTTCGCGTCGATGGCATCGACCACTGGCAGCGGCAAGCCGTGCTCGAAAGGTAAAGAAAGAGAGAAAATAGGGGGTGAAAAGCGATGGCTAGTTTCGATCAGCAGCGACGATGGCCCACGGCGGAGCGGAGAACGGAAAACTCTCAACCCCTTCTTCCTCTTACTCTTCGATAAAACAACCCAAACCAAAACAGAGGTCAGCCCGCAGGTGATCCCCTTTTCGGGCGCGGGCACCCTGACCCTCGGAGGAGGGAGCGCGTGCCCCGTCGGAGGCGGAAGCGGAAGCAGCGGAGGAGGGGGAGGCTGCCCCGTCATGGCCTCCCCCTCGGTCGCCGCCGACGCCCGGAACCTGATGCCGATGCCGGCGACGCCGGACTTCAACGCGCTCTCCCCGGGCCAGAGCAGGCCGCTCCCGACGGCCCGGCAGGCGTCCTCGATCCCGATGGCCCCCGAGATCGACGTGCCAGAGCACCAGAAGAAGACGAAGGAGGCAGCAACAGCAGCAGCAGCTGCAGCAGGGAAAGCATCGGGAGAAGCAGCTTCGACGTCGACCTCGACCCCGAAAGAAGAACAAGGCGAAAAAGAAGCAAAGACGTGGGTCTACCCCTCACAGCAGATGTTCTTCAACGCGATGCGTCGGAAGGGCTGGTCCCCGGCCGAGAGGGACATGGCCAGCGTCGTTGCGATCCACAACGCGGTCAACGAGCGGGCCTGGCAGGAGGTCGTCGCCTGGGAGAGCGCGGCAGGCTTCGGGCCTCGCTCCTCGCCCTGCGGCGGCCCCCGCCTGGCGAGGTTCGTGGGCAGGCCGAGGGACCTGAGCCCCAAGGCGCGGTTTCTGAACTTGTTGGGGTATCGCCTGCCGTTTGACCGCCACGACTGGTTCGTGGACCGGTGCGGGAAGGAGCGGGTGAGGTACGTCATCGACTTTTATAATGCTGCCGCTCCTGTTCCCTCGACTCCCTCTTCTTCTCCCTCTCCTACTTCTTCTTCTCCCCCTTCTTCTTCTTCTTCTTCTTCTTCTCAGCCTGTTCTTCCCGCCCCGGTCTCGATGCACCTGGACGTGCGCCCGGCGCTGGACTCTCCCGGGGCCGCGGGGGAGAGGCTGAAGGCGGCGGTAGGGCGCGTTGCGGCCCGGAGGAATTGAGAGATGAAATAGGAAAAAGACTTGCCTACAAGAAAAGAAGAAGAAAAAGAATGTAAAACCAAAAAAGACAACGATCGACAACTAGACAACTATATAAAATCTCTCCTCTCTCTCCGTTCAAAGCACCTTGATCACCTCGTCAAACACCCCGGGCCTCTTCTCCATCGCCTGCGCCGCCCTCTCCGCGCTCGTCACGGCCACGACGCGCGCCGACTTGCCCGATTTCACGCACTCGATCGCCTCGGCAAACTCCCTGACGTCCTTGAGCGTCGTGCCCAGGATCTCGTCGCGGCGCTTCTGGCGCTCCTCGCGCGTCACGCCCAGCACGTGCCGCATCAGCGCCGTGTACCCCTTCGCGTCCGGGAGCTGGTACCCGTCGATGTCTCCGATCGTGCCGATGACGGCCTTGGTCAGGGCGTCCTGGTCGAGCTCCAGGGTGCGCAGCCAGTTGGGCGTCTGGTCGTAGACGTCGACCGTCTCGAGGAGGTTTGGGTCGCGGTAGCTCAGGTAGGCAAACATCCCGGAGTGCGTGTCGAAGTCCGAGAAGCCGCCGTAGGCCCCTCCGGACACGCGCACGCGGTCCCAGAGCCACGACGTGCCCAGAAGCTTGTTGGCGACGTAGGCGGACCCCTTGAGATTGTAGCCCGCGTCCTCGTAGAGGTTGGCCGCCTTCCCCACGTAGTTGACCTGTGTCGGCACCGTGAGGGCCTCGGACCTGAGGGGCATGCCGGTGGGCCAGTCGAAGTCTCCGGGGAAGGTCAGGCCCGTGGAGGCGGCGGAGGAAGAGGCGGAGGAGACGACCGCGTCGAGGAAGGTCGCGATGTGCGCGGAAGAGGCGTCGAGCGTCCTGCCGTCGGCCGTCGCGTTGATGATCGCCCCGCCCTCGCCGCCCGAGCCCTGCGCCGCGCCGGCCAGCAGCGCCGCGCGGATGCTCTCCAGGTCCGCTTTCACGCCGTCCCAGTCTCCGTCGACCCGTGCGACGAGCTCACGGATGTAGTTCAGGTACGACAGGCCGCCCATGGCCTCCTGCGCCCACCCCGCCCGCGACCGCTGGGCATCGAGCCTCCGCGCCGCGAACCGGTGGCCCGCGCCGACGACGCCAGCCTCGAGGCCGGCCTTGGTCTCGAGCGCCATCTGCCTGAACCGCTCGCGGTCGTCGAGCTTCGCGGTGAGCAGCACGTCCGACGCCAGCGACAGCAGGTCCCCGGCCTGGGAGCGCATGGCCTTGCCCGACAGCACGACGAAGGCGGCCGGGGAGTCGGGCTTGCCTCGGACGTCCGAGACCGAGGGGCTCACCGAGAAGCCGCCCGTCTTGCGGCCGATGCGGTCGGTCAGCTCAACAAACGACTCGGCCTCGGTGCCCATCTGCATCAGCGAGCGGCAGAAGAGCGGCACCAGGGGGAGGAGCTTGGCCGGGATCGCGCGCATGGGGAGCAGCGCGTCGAGGTAGAGGACGTCGTTGGTGAAGAGCTCGTGCGAGAGCAGCTTGGCCCTAGCAGCCGGGGAGGAGGCGGCGGCCGAGAGCTCCGAGACCGCCGTCGGCACGTCGGGCGCCTCGCGTGGGATGTCCGACAGCGCGAGCGACGGCACGCACGCGAGCGCCTCGGGCGTGTCGGGCGTCTCCTGCCGCTCCCGCAGCGCCTCAGTCTCGAGCGCGACCGCCCTGATCCCCTCGGGGCCCAGCTCCCTGGCGGCGGCGTCGACGCGCGCCTGCTCCGCGGCCTCCTGCTCGGCGCCCAGCCCGGCGTCGGGCCGCAGCACGACGGCGACGCGGTGCGTGTTGTCGAGCAGGAACCTCCTCAGGAGCGGCCGGAAGGGGTCCTGCCCCGAGGCGAGCTTGGCCTTGAAGGCGGCGAGGTCGTCCGACCACTTGAGCGGCTGGAGCGGGTCGCGGCCGTAGAGCCAGGCGGGAGCGGCGCGCAGCATCAGGCTCAGCCCGCGGGGGAACGAGCCCGTGTTGTTCTCGCGGAGCGCGAACTCGGTCGTGTTGACCGCGGCCTCGACGGCCGACTTCTCAAACCCGACCTCGGCCAGGCGGGCCAGCTCGCTCAGGATGAGCGCCTCGACCCTGTCGGCGTCCCCCGTCCCCGGGGCCACCCCTTTCAGCCCGACGGAGAAGACGGGCTGCTTGAGCTCGTCCTGTAGCCCGCCGCCGATTAGGGCCTCCCCCAGCCCCGAGTCGTTGAGCGCCTTCCGCAGGGGGGCCGCGGCGGTTCCCAGGAGCAGGTAGTCGAGGAAGCCGAGCTCGAGCTCGGTGGCGAGGTCCAGGGGCTCTTCGGAGAGGACCCAGTTGAGGGAGACAAACTCCTTGGGGGCGTCGGCCTTTGAGGAGGACGAGGACTCGTCCTCGGCGCCGCTCGCGTACTTCTCGACGACGCGCCTCGGCTCGCTGAACAGCCTCTGAGTGCCGACCTCGCTCGATGCCGCCGCGGCCTTGTTCTCCTCGAACTCGTCCAGGTAGGCCGCGAGCAGCCTGAGCCGCTCTTCGGCGGGGTCGTCGCCGTAGAACCAGAAGCGCGCATTGGAGGGGTGGTAGTACTTGGAGTGGAAGTTTTTGAATTCCTCGAAGGTCAGGTCCGGGATCGCGGCCGGGTCGCCGCCCGAGTCCGCGGCGTAGGTGATGTCCGGGAAGAGCGCAGACTGGACGACGCGGCCGTTGACCGAGTCCGGGGAGGAGTAGACGCCTGGCAGGGGGAGGGAGAGGGGGAAAATTCGAAAGACAGCGAGAGAAAAAGTGAGTTTTTGTTTGCGTTCTTTCGGAGCCCTTTTTGTCTTTCTCTCTTCTGCCTATGCTGCTGCTCTCCCCCTCCACCACGCCACGCAGCTCTCTCTCTCTCTCACCCTTCTCACCTTTCATCTCGTTGAACACGACCCCCTTGAGCCTCAGCGACTCGGCGGCAGAAGAGGGAGCAGCCTCGCCCCCCTCCCCCGCGCCCTCCGCGTCCGCCTCGAGGTGCCACCCTTCCTGCGCAAACGTGCGCGGGTCTTCGACGCAGCGCGGGTGCAGCACGGCGTCGAGGTACACGTCGACGAGGTTGTAGAAGTCGGCCAGGTTGGCCGACGCGACGGGATAGCAGGTGCGGTCCGGGTACGTGAAGGCGTTGAGGAACGTGTTGAGCGAGCCCTTCATCAGCTCGACGAACGGCTCCTTGATCGGGTACTTGCGGCTGCCGCAGAGCACCGAGTGCTCGAGGATGTGCGGGACGCCCTTGCTGTCGTCGACGGGCGTGCGGAGCACCGCGCCAAAGGTCTTGTTCTCGTCGTCCGGGGAGACGCAGGAGATGACCTCGGCTCCGGTCTTGTCGTGGACGTAGAGGCGGACGTCGCTGCAAGGGGAGGGGGAGGGAAGAGAGAGAGGGGGGGGTCGAAAGGTAGGGTGAGAAGAGGGGAGAAGAGAAGAGAAGAGCTCTGCTGGCCCTGATTTCGATGGCGTCGTCTCCAGGGGGGACAAGAACAGCAGCAAAGGCGGGGGCCGATCCTTCTCTCACCTGTTGTACTCTGCGATGTACTCCTGGCGCAGCAGCGTGAAGCCGTGGAGCTTCTGCGGGGCGGGGGTCAGCGCCTTGGCGGCCGGGGCCGCGGCAGCAGGGGCAGCGGCAATCGACGACGATGGCGACGAGGAAGACAACGAAGACAAGAAATGCTTCTGGATGCGTGCGCCGCCGACGATTGCCGCCTGGCGCGCGGGAGCGACGCTGCGGGACAGGGCAGACGACGCGACGCGGCGGAGGAAGGCATGCTGTATAGTGTGGTTGTATGGAGGGAGAGAAAGGAGAGAAGAAGACGGGTGAGTGGTTTCAGGCCATCGAGCTGACGGAGGGCGACGACGAAGAAGAAAGGGCACAGGGAGCAAGGAGGGAGGGATGGTTTCTTCTTGCTCTTTGCCGATCCTATCCAGAAGAAGTGGCGATGCGCGCGACGGGGGCTTTGCCGATGCTAGAGCTCCTCAAAACCAAAGACGCACCTTTGCCGATGACGATAAAGTCGTCGGCTTGGACGTTGCCGAAGCAGAAGCAATCAGCGACGCCGACGAGGTCGAGCTCATGCTGCGAGCCCTGAACGCCATGGTGCCGGTGCCGAAGAGGAGGCGCACGAGGGATCGGCTGCCTGACGCCGAGGACGACGTGGCGAGGGGTAGAGAGAAGGAGGGAGGGAGAGAAGAGAGAGAAACGGGAGAACGAGGAAAGGATGGCTTCACACGGAACCTTGTGAAGAGCCACGTCGTCCCCGCCCCCCCCAAAAAAAATAAAAAAACTTTTCTTTCAGAGAGCTGCCAACTGCAGCCGGCGAGCCCTGAAGTAGCTCGCCCTCCCCGCCCCCGTCGACGCCCCCGAGACGGGCTGCGCGGGCCCCCCTCCGAACGAGATCCTGCCCTGAATGCCCTGCTGCGCGGTCCCGCCGCCGCCGTTCCTCTTCCGGCCCGCCGCCGCCGCCGACGACCTGTTCCTGCTCTCGCCGTCCCCGCCGCCGTCCTCGTCGTCGTCCTCCCACTCGACCGCGACCGCCCCGTGCTCGACGGCGAGCGCCCTCGCCGCGGTCGACCACGAGAAGCGGACGTGCTCTCCCCAGCCGAACAGCGGGTGCTTCGATGATTCAAGAAATGATTTCGTGGCCGGGTCCCCGGGGTAGCCGCTGCCGATGCTGACCTGCGCCGCGGGAGCACAGGCCTTTTCGCTCCCGCTCTCTCTGCCTCTGCCTCCGGACTCCTTCTCCTTCTCCGCCGCCGCCTCGGCCGCCTTCCTGGCGCCGAGCCCCCTCTGCAGCTCCTCGATGTCCCTGTCCCTCGTCACTTTCGCCACGATCGACGCCGCAGAGACGATGGGATACAGCGCGTCTGCCTTGGGGCCCACGGTGAACTCGATAAAGGGGAAAACCTCGAGCAGCTTGTCGCGCCAGCGGCCGGCGTCCCCGACGGTGTCTACGAACGCGGACGCGACATTGACTCCCGAGTCCAAAGCGCCCTGGATCAGGTCCCTGGTAGCGTCAAAGGCCAGCGCGTTCAGGCTGGTCTTGTTTCTTTTCCCCAGCATGGCGCTCGAAATTTGGGCAGCCGAGAGAGACTCGACGCGGAAGCCGACGCGAGGGGCCTTCTCGAGGATCTCATAGAGTCGGTCGCGCTCGCCCTCAGCTAATTTTTTCGAGTCGTCGACTCCCTTCAGGGCGGCGTCCTTGTCCTCTAAGGGGGCCCAGGCAGCTCCGTAGACCATGGGGCCGAGGACGGGCCCGCGCCCGGCCTCATCCACCCCGATAACGCAGGGCAGGGAGTGCCACGAGGGAGGAGGAGCTCTAGGTTGAGGTGGCGCGGCGGCGCCGGCCGACGCGCCGGCGTCGACTTTGAGTTCCATGGGAGTCGACATTGGCTTCTTCTTCGTTTTGTGTCCGTCTCTCACTCCTCGCGATTATCACTCGAGGAGGGCCTCGCGTCGATGGTCTTGGTCCCCCTCTGCCCGGCGAACTGATTCCGAGAAAGTGGAGAGGAGCGAGGAGAATGCGCGAGTTCTCTTTTTCTGAGAGGCGTTTCATTCAAAAATCGGTTCAAACAGAAAGTGAAGCGAGGGTCTGGCGTCGATCTCACAGAGCGAGCACCTGTCTGTCCCTCTCCTCTGTTCTCTCTCTTTCTTCGTTTCACTCTCATCTGCATCTCGATCCGACACGGCGCCCAGCGCATGACGGCGATCCCTAAGGGCGCGTCCAACGGAGTCGAAAGCGGAGGCGGCCCGAAGAACAAGCCCGCCGCGGCGAACAGCGCGATGACGAAGAAGCCCGCGAAGAAAAAGGCGTCGTCGCTCCTTCGCGCCGGCATCCTCCTCGCTGCGCTCGCCTTTGCCGCGCTGCTCCTAGCGAGCTCCGGGAGCTTCGGCGGCACCCCCCCTCTCGGTGACAAGATCACGACTCTGCGCAGCCTCCTTGAGAAGAGATGGGACCGTTTATCAAAAATGAGGGTGGGCGGGGCATCGGAAGCATCAGGAGCCCCTGTGGCGCCATCGGTCGCGCCCTCTCCGTCGACCTGCGATGCCACCTCCCTCGCCCTCGCCGCGACCAAGCTCGCCCCGCTCGCCTCGCGGCTCGTCGCCACGCCCTTCTTCCGCCACTTCAAGGTCGCCCTGCGCTGCGAGTGCCCCTTCTGGACCGACGATGGGATGTGCTCGATGTCGGACTGCGCGGTCTGCGAGTGCCCCGCCGAGGAGGTGCCCGAGGCGCTCCGCGACGGCGACGAGCCGCGCGAGCTCGCGAGCTGTTCTGCCGCCGCTGCCGCCGCCGGAGGGAAGGCGGCGGGCTCCGACGCTGCCGGTGCCGCTCGCGCCGACGCCGACGCCGCCGTCGACAGGGAGGTCGAGCCCGGCACGAGAGCGAGGCTGATCGCTGCCAAGGGCTGGCGCGGGGTCGACAACCCCTGGATGGCAGGGAGCGTCGTCGCCGCCGAGCAGGAGGAGGAGGAGGAGCAAGGAGGAGGAAGAGGGAAACGAGGTCATACGCTCGACGAGACCGACGAGGATGACGCCGCCGACGATGACGACGGCGAGGAAGAAGAGCTCGAAAAGCTTGACGAAGACCAAGAAGAAGAAGAAGAAGAAGAAGAGGAAGAGGAAGAAGAGGACTCCTACTCCTTCATCGACCTGCTGAAGAATCCAGAGCGCTACACGGGCTACAGCGGGCCCTCCGCGCGCCGCATCTGGGACTTTGTATACTCGCAGACCTGCTTCGGCGGCAGAGGAGGAGGAGGCGGAGGAGGGGGAGGAGGAAGCGGCGCCAGAACCTCTTCCCCTTCCTCCTCCTCCTCCGCTTTCGCTCCCGCTTCCGCTTCTTCTCCTTCCTCGGGAGTCTGCTCCGCGGTGCAGCAGACGCTCTACCGGGTCATGTCCGGGGTCCACTCGTCGATCTCGGCGCACATTGCGGCCGACTACCTCCTCGAGAAAGGAGACGGCGGAAGGAGCGACGCGGCGGTGGAGGCCACGTGGGGCCCCAACCTCGCGCTCTTCGCCGAGAGGCTGTCGCTCCCGGAGCACGCCGAGAGGGTCGACAACCTTCGGTTCGCGTACGCGTTCGTGGCCAGGGCGCTGCTGTCGGCGCGCCCCCTACTGCTGGCGGCGGACTACGGCGCCGGCGGCGGAGGCGACGGGGGCGGAGGCGACGGGGGCGGAGGGACCGGGAGCGCAGCGGCGACGGCAGCGACGGCAGAGTCCGAGCTCGTCCGCGCGCTGCTCACCGACCCGGCCCTGGAGGGGGTCTGCGCCGCGCCTTTCGATACGGCGAGGCACCTCCCGCTGTCCGGCAGCGGCGGCGGCAGCGGCGGCGGCGGTTCCTCGAGCAGCAAATCAGCGGCTGCGGCAGCGGAGCGGGCGCTGGAGAGGGAGCTCCAGGCGGCGTTCCGGAACG
>Ga0114918_10002030_pt1 | contig 18179 bp, 9 predicted proteins | sample LantaG_FD_87015 | JGI IMG/M metagenome (GOLD analysis project Ga0114918, IMG submission 87015) | Deep subsurface microbial communities from Baltic Sea to uncover new lineages of life (NeLLi) - Landsort_02402 metaG | ecosystem: Environmental > Aquatic > Marine > Oceanic > Sediment | place: Baltic... | reverse complement strand
TCATGACGAGGTACTTGATACTGCTACTGCCGTAGATGGCTCATAGTGGGTGAGTCCTCCCGCTCACTGCAGGACAAATAGCGACCCGAAACCGACTGCGGTAAAGGTGGATAGACGCCGCCAACATGGTGGAGCCAGTAAAATTCCACCGGCGAGGACAGGCCCGAGTACCTGCAGCGTCTTCGGTTCGTGCAGCAGACCCCTTTGTTGCCGCCACAGCTACCGCACCACGCGATCACTGGTCGCTAGGTTCCTGCCTCAAGACGTACCCACCTTCCCGCCGCGGGCTTCTTTCATTCAGCCAGTCACCGACGCCGGACAACATGACCGCCAACCCGTACCGAATCACCCGACGAGCCTCTTCGCGGTACTGCTTTCCATCATCGTCGACAGTAAGCACCGAATCGGTCACCGCGTAGGACTCGAGGTTCGCTGCCACCATCCCCAGCACCATTTTTTGTGCACCGCGGCGAAATACAGGTCCACCGCTGAGTCCGCCGGGCGCCGGGATGCTCAGCTCGCCCGCCAGATAGCGGTAACCGCGCGGACTTACATACGGCATGATGCGTTGGAAGTGGCCGATGAAGACTCGGGGCACCGGTACAGTTTCTGCACTCTCCGTCGGGCCTTCGGTGGGGTAGCCGAACGCGACGAATTCCTCGCCTAATGTGAAGTTTCCCACCCCGTCCCAGAATGCAATCGCCGGACGGCTCTGCTCAGTGCGGGTGTCCTCACCCGCGCAGAACAAGATTGCTATGTCTGCGATTGGATGCCGCTCGACGCGTTCGACTTTCAACACCTTCTTGGTATTTGGGAAGAGGATGATGTAGACGTGGTCGTTGTTGGGCACGCAGTGAGCAGCGGTCAGCGCCGTCACATCGCTACGAAACAAAAAGCACGATCCCAACGGATCCATTTTCTCTGTTGAGAACGCATAGATGACACCGACGGCATCGAGTTGATTGGCTACCACGGGCTCATTGTGACAAGTGATCGAACCTGCTGACCGCGATTCATGCCCAGAGCTCATTACTGCTACGTCTACTCCGAAAGGGGGCCGTGCGACGCCGTGATGCTCTGGGCAACGGGGATTGACTTCGAGCAACCGCCTCCTTTCTGCAATACCACCGAGGATGAGTAGGCAAGCCGAATGGAGAAATCAACGTCCAAATCCGCCGAGCCGACCAAGCTGAACGCGGACAATATGCGCTGGTCAGAGCCGCGAAAGCGCACTGACCTGTTAATGGAAGTTCACGGGGATTCATCAGAATTGACCAGATTCGTCTGTAACTGTGCCCAAAATGTTCCCACAACTCCGGCGGACACTCGGCGACAGTCGCAGACGCCTCAAATCGACTTCCCAAGCTGAATACGCGGGTTCGATTCCCGTCATCGGCTCCACGAAATGGCTGTTCAGAGCACTTTCAGCGGCCCGAACGTGCGTTTGAATCGTCACTTCCGACCCCCAAACGACCCCCAACTAGAAACGCATCGTCCGCATAGCTAACTCGGGGCCGCAAGCACCGTCGGGTCGCCGCCACAGTCAACAATCCCACTGCGCGACGGGCTTGCCGAAGTTCGCAACCAGCTTCTCTGTCGGTTCCTGTAACCACTGGCCGTCTTCGTAGACCATCGTGCGGCTCTGCACAACGCCGAGCACGCCGAGGCGGACGATGGCTTTCGAGTCGCCGTCCATGCGGACGCCTTCAACTGTCAAGCGCAGACCTTCGGGTCGTTCCGTCTCCGCGGCGCACCGCTTGGCGTACGCCTCGTAGTCGTCCTGGCTGATGGCATCGCGCAGTCGGCTGCTGTAGAGCAACCACTGGCCCGCGTAGTCACCGGACGAGTAACGGTCGGCGTTCTCTTGCTCCGATGCCGTCGCGGCCTCAAGTGTCTTCGGCTTCTCGGGTGTCGCCGTCGTGCTGCTGACGACGGAGTTCTGGGTGGCGTTCTCGGTTGCCTCATCACTTTCGGTCGCGGTTGAGCCGCAGCCGGTGAGCGTAAGCGCGAACAGGACAGGGAGAGCAGCTATCCGAAACATCCAGCGGAGCCTATGAGAGCCGTCGATTCGGCAAAAGGCCGGGGCACGCCTCTGTTCGGCCGGCGATGTCGAACCGTCGCGGAGAAATCAAGTGACTTGTCGGATCTGCGCGATATGGTGCGCTCCAGACTTAAGGGGGGCGTGTCGTGGGGCAAAACGGAATGGAAGCGTTGGCGACGAAGGTCATCGACACCTCATTTGACTTCCGGACAGATACGCCCCCAGGTGCTGACCCCGATGCTTGTAGTCTCACGCTGCGCCGATACCACCAGGTTTTATGGAGCAAGCCGCTGCCAAACGGAATGCGCTTTGATCTGAATGCGCTAACTCGGGGTCGGCTTCGTCACCGTTCCGAACTCGGCGAGTTTGTCTTGGCAAGCGACACCGTGATTCCGACTTGGGAGAAGTGGACGAAAGCATCGTCTGTCATCGGGCAGTTATCCGAGGACGAGAAGAAGGTGTTCGGGACAATCCGGTACACCATCGGCGGGATGATGGTGTTCCCCGGGAAAAGGGTCGGCGGTGGGCAGACGATCAACATGGAGCGTGGGATCAACCCGAAGATTTGCGATCGGATGGACCTAACGCTTGAGTGCATCCGCCGCTACTACCTAGGTGAGAAAAGCCATCGCGAAAGAGCGGTGCAGCGTTTTAGCCAAACGTTGCAGCGCTACGCCGACTTCTTCGCGCTATTCGAAAATTTTACAGGCTACGTCGATTTCTTCCTGCTGCAAGACATGGTCACGAGCGACTATTCCGAAGTGAAGTTCGCCCTGCCGTTCGATGACTTCGTATCTAGTCCCCTCCCGAGGGACCTCAATGCCTACCGTGAGTATCGCCGCAACAGCGTCGACTTTATCGCGGCTAGGAACCGCCGAATCGATCAGCTTGCGCTTGAGCTTTGAAACGATTAGCCCGCCCCGTCGCAGCGCAGCGGGACGACGTTGTCGCCGTAGACGGGTCGGGTTGCGAGAGCTCCCAGAGCTGCCATCTCGGTGGAGTAGTCGGCTTTCTTGTACAGGTGCAAATCGACAGCGTCGTGGTGACTTTCGCGTGTCCCGTGGAGCTGCCGGGAATTGAACCCGTTTCGCCACCCTGGCCAGAGGCCCGAAAGCGCCTCGACCAGGCAATCGACGTTCACCGGGATTCACCCGAATTGCCCCGATTTATCTGTAACTGTGCCCAAAATGTGCCCACCGAGTCGGCCGCGTGGGCCCTCGGGGTGAATACGCGGACGTACACCCACACGAAGCTGCGCACAAGACGCCGCGGCGAACACGCCGTTGGCGTTTCGGCCGGCCGCAGAATTGCGACGCCGTTCTCGCATTCCGGGAGCACCGCCGACGCCGTAATTCTGCTTGCGAACATCCCTTCCCGAGCCGCTGCGTCACCCTGCGTGATACCCAACGATCCGGGCTTGTGCAGTCTCCTTAGCACCACGCGGATCAGCCAACCGCTCACCAACCGTCCTGATGGCCAGGTCAGACGGCAGCGCTACGGAAAATTTGAGCCCAGAGATCGCGTCGTCATCGACGCGCGGAACGGCGTCGGAGTCCGCAGCATTCACGTCGTCTCCGGTGATGCCTTCTGGGAGAAGGACGCTCTCGTTCTCCATCCCGCTCGCGTCAAGGCCGAGCCCCGCAAGAAGTGTCGCGTTGGCCTTCAGGCCGGCCCATGTCCACAGCCGCGCGCCTCCGGCACCGCGAGGGCGAAACACAAGGCCGTTGTTGTCGACCTCCATGGCGCGATCTTCGCGGAGGCGCTCCAGCGCTACCGGAACGCGCTTGGACAACTCGACGTCAGGCGCCGCACCGAGGAGCACCTCCCTCTTGGCCTGGCACACCTCGAACGATTGCGCGACGGCACCGGACGGCCACTTCACGTCACCTTTGGTTGGAACCTCCTCGACCCATACAGTGAAGCGCTCCCAGTCGACGTGTTGCACGAGCCAGCCTCGCCCTGCGAGAACGAGTGGTCGCTGCTCGCGATCCTTCCCGGCTGGGATGGCAAGCGGCGAGACGAATCCGATCTCCTTGATGCCGGCCACGACCCGCAACTCAAGATCGGCAACGAAAGTCGAGAGAAGGTCCATGAAGTGTCGGTTGCCGAACTCCTTCTCCGCGCGCGGGCTGATCATCAACAACCCTGAGTCCTCAACGAGGAACTCTTGGTCGCGCAGGTAAGCGAGCGCCTCCGCACCATCCGCCATGAGCGGAAGGTCCCCCCACCACCGTGACCAGTCCGATGCTCCAAACGATCCCTCTTGGAGCGCCAGCGCAAGAAATTGTTGGGCAGCAAGGTGACGTGGATGTGGTGGAGCGACTACGTTCTCGACGAATCCGCGCCTCCACAGAAGTAACACGGCGGCAGCGTCGAGTAGTCCATCGAGGCTGGTGGCAAGAAACAGGGTGTTGCGGCTCGTGCCCGGTCGCCTACCAGTGCGGCCGAGTCGTTGCAGGAACGACGAAACGGTGCGCGGCGCATCGATCTGGATCACCCGATCGAGGTCGCCAATGTCGATACCAAGTTCAAGCGTCGACGTCGCAACGATGACCGTGTCTCTGGCCTCGGCGAAAGCACGTTCGCTTTGCCGCCTCTCGTCGACGGAGAGCGACGAGTGGGATACGAAGGTCTGGACGCCACGTTCGCGCAGGAGGAAGGCGAGTTCCTCTGCGGAACGGCGTGATTCGGCAAAAACCAGTCGCTTGTCGCCCCGATGGAGCCGCGAGATGACCGTGGCAGCATTGTCCATGCTCCCGACGTAGTCGACAGTGATCTCTGGGCTCACCGTTGGCGATGAGTCCTCACGCACCACCACGACCGGCCTGCGCCCCTCGGTCGACCCTTGCATCCACGTGCCAACCGTCTCTGGGTTGCCAATGGTTGCGGAAAGCCCGACGCGTTGGATCTTGTGAGCAGCGATCCGTTCGACTCGTTCCAGCACGGCGAGCAGGTGCCAGCCTCGGTCGGACCCTGCGAACGCGTGAAGTTCGTCGACCATGACAGCCCGCACGGATCCAAGGAACCGCTCGTGGTCGACTCGTCGCGACACGAGCATGGCCTCAATGGACTCTGGTGTCGTCAGCAGGATGTCTGGTCTGTCGGCGAGCATGCTCCGACGCTCGGACTGCCCAATGTCGCCATGCCACAAGCCCGCCGTCCTACCGAGCCAGGAGCAGTAGGAGCTTACGCGGGAATGAATGTTGTTCAGGAGCGCACGAAGTGGCGTGACATACAGGATGGTCGTACCTGACCAGTCGCCTTCCACCATCTCGGAGAGCAGTGGAAACAGGGCGGCCTCGGTCTTGCCCCCGGCAGTCGGTGCGACGAGGACGCAATCCGCACCTGACCTGACCGGCTCGACCGAGGCCGTCTGGAGTGGTCTGAGTCCAGGCCAGCCCAGCGAGTTGACGATGTGGTACTCGATGGCCGCGTCGAGGCCAGTGGGAGCCGACATCAGCTAGAGGTCCAACTCGATTTCGTCGACGCTCTCGGCTGGAGCGCGGTTGCTCCGCGCGTGCACCTCTCGCTCCACCGGCGTCAGCTCGTCGTTACTGACTGTGAGGTGGTAGTCGCGGCGTGGGTTGAAGTCCGCGAAGAGGTCCACACGGTCGAGGACGTCTGAGACCAACTTCTTGAGGAACAGCCGCGGCGCGATTCCGGTTCGACCACCCAACTCCCCGCCGACCGCGGCTGCGAGGTCTCGCAAGTAATCGTCGTCGACGACGATCCTGACACGCTCAGGATCCTTGGATCCGGACGCGTAGATGTCACGAACACGGCTGCCCAACTCCAAGAGCGAATCGGGTGTAAACCCGGTGAGGCGGACCTGCGTTGCACGCGGGTTATCGAAGCGCGCGTCCGTGGTGAAATCGGTTTGAAGTCGTTGAGCCAGCGGCGGGAGACGCTGCACACCTTGCTGCCCGTCGAAGAACGCAGGTGTACCGGTGAGGAGTAGATACAGCCCAGGGAACCGGCCGCCGTCAATCTCGTCCATGAGCTGACGAAGAGCGTTCAGCGATTTCTCTCGGACATCGCTTCTCATGCGCTGCAACGTCTCGACCTCATCGAGGACGACGACAAGTCCCGCGTAGTCCGAATCGCGGAGGACGGTCAGCAGCCCCTGGAGGAAGCCGAGTGCGCCGAAGTGGTCGAGGTCGCCACGAACTCCAGCGGCACGCTTCACTGAGGCCGCAACGTGAGGCTGGCCACCGAGCCACGCCAACAGTCCATCCGCCTCCGCAGAGTTCCCCGCCGCCTGCGCCAGCCGGTACTGCCGCAACACAGCGGCGAAGGCCGGCGCATCCTTCGAGACGTCGGACAGTCGACGTTGGAGGAGGTCGAGCGTTCCTTCTGAGCCTTTTGGTTGTGCGGCTCCATCTTTGGCGTCGTGGTCGAGGATGTAGAACCAGCCGTCAATGACGTCTCGGAGGGCACCCGACTGAGTGGTCGAAGTGGAGAGGTTCTCCGTGACGCGCCGATACACGGTCTCCAACTTGTGCAGGGGCGTTTCCGTCTCGCTGATCTGCACCTCGGTGGTTGCAAACCCTGCTCGCTTGGCTCGCTCGGTGAGCCAACGGGAGAAGAAAGTCTTGCCGGAGCCGTACTCGCCACGGACAGCCTTGAATACGGCGCCGCCACCGGAAACGGTCTGCAACTCTTCATCAACGGCGTCCTCGAAACGTGCCAGGCCCACGGCGAGGACGTCGAGGCCCTGCTGAGGCACGGTGCCGCGCCGCAGCGCGTCGATGATGTCCTTGCGGCGACGGGGGCTGAAGCTGCCCGACACCTCGGTCATCGCGCGCCTCCGACCTCGAACTGCTCACCCAGGAGGTGCTCGTCGAGCCGCAGTGTGACGCCATCGCTGTCGAGCTCGACGACGCTGTAGCCGTCAACGTTGAACAACCGACGAACAGCCGCAAAGACCTGTCCTACATCGGCGGTGGGGATTCCGACAGCAGCGGCCACCGTGTCTTGATGAGCGCGACCACCACGATCCACGAGTGCGCGCAACACCGCTTCGGCGGTCCTGTCGTCAAGCGCCCGCCGACCAGCCATCCGCTTCTGCTCCGCGTACGTCGTCGATGCGAGCACCGCTTCGACCAGACCGGCAGGAGCTGCCGGCGCGGTGGGCAGCTCGCCGAGCTCAAATAGCCCATCGCCCTGACCCGGTGCTGCCGCCTTCTTCGACTTCTTGGGCTGCCGGGCGGACACTGGTACCTCGGTGGACGGGGCGCGACCGATCGGGTCGTTCCACCACAAAGGGACCTGAGGGGCGGCTTGCTCCCACCCAGCAGCCCCGGTCGCTACGGCAGCAGCTTGAAACATGAGTACGGGGATCGTCAGCTCTGCGAGGCTGGCACCACCGTGGTAGCCCGCGTGTCGGGGGCCGTAGTGCGCGTCGTCACGCCAGAGCAGCACCGCTTCGCCGCGTGGTGCGACCACTCGCGGACCAGATACGAGCACTTCGCCATTCCCAGCAGCGCCGGTTGAGACGGGTCGCCAACGGGACTCGGCACCGTCGACGCTCAGTGCCTCTGTACCGCGCTCGACAACGTGGCCGTGATCGGACGTCAGGATGACCGCGCGTCGAGCGGACATCGCGGCCTCCAGGAGCGCTCGCAGTGGATCGAGCGAACGCAGATCCCAATCCCACGCTGACATGTCGTTCTTGTGGGTCGCGTCGTCGATTGCGTTGATCACCACTCCGACGACGGGCACCGCGGCGTCCCGGATCGCGGCCATCACATCAGCCGGTAGCGAAGCGCCGCCCTCTGATCGAAGGTCGTTCTTGTGGAAGAGCTTTGCGCCAGGGAATGCGGTGGCCAGCCCGCGCTTCTCGTCCTCACCTGTGCCTGAACGGACCTCACCACAGAACAGTGAAGTACGAGAGACGTTGGTAAGCGAAGGCAATGCCGCGACGACTGACTGCCGTGCGTGCGTTGGGGCGGGGACCCACTCCACGAGGCCCAGCCGGGCAATCTCGGATGTGAGGGCTGTGGCTATGGCACCACTCATCCCGTCCAGCACGACGAGAAGTGCACCGCCTTGGCGGCGCCAAGGATCGACGATCTCGGCTAGCAGTCGCTCAACGCCAACCGCTCGTTGGTCGTCCGTCCCGTTGACTTGATCCAGCCTCGATGCCGCAGCGCTGTCACGCTGCTTGCGGCGAGTGTGCACCTTGTCGAGTAGCTGTTGGTATGCCGCCGTGACAACCGGATCATTGGAGCCGTTCCACACGGCGCCGACGGCGGCGTCGACCCATGCACCGTCGTTCATCTGCCGTTGGAGATCCCTGCCGAGCGATGCCGAGGAATCCTCGGCGGTGGCAAGCCAGCGATGAAGGCGCACCGCCATCGTCGGAGCCTGCGAAGCATTTGCGTCACGGTGCTCAAGGACGCGAACTAGTGCCTCCTCGACCTTGTCACCGGAAGCCAGTGCCGATGCAAGGGCACGAACACGAGCCAGATACCCAGGACGCAGCACGGCCGACTGCTCGGCTCCCTCGGGCCAGCCAAGGTCACCGAGGAGTGCTTCTGCTTGTTGTAAGGCGACGACCATCTCGGGAGAGTTGTCCACTTCAAGGCGCAGAACTGCCGCCCTGGCCAGTCTCGCAATGGCTTTCGCAACATCGACGGCCACCGCTTTCCCATCGACGAAGCCCTCGACTCGCACCCTCGCGGAAACCTGCGTCTCCGTGGGCGGAACGCCGTCCTCGGGCCACATGACGTCCAAGGCGAGCCCGACGGCAAGTGGGGTGACATGTTCGTTGCGCTGAGCGATCTGCAACGCAAGTGCTGCCGGATCGCCCAACTCGGTTCCAGCCCAATCAATCAGATGCCGCCTCAACGGCGCATCAACCGCGGCCCACGCAGCGCGCACGTTCCGTCTCCCGAGAGCCGTTAGGAGCAGAACGGCGTCAAGCTGAACTTCAGCACCAAGTCCGAGAACACGCGCGAGGAGAGAGCCGACGGCGTGGCGAGCGGTCAGCGCAGGTTCAATCGATCGCGGCCACCCACCTGGTGGCTGGTGATCAAGCAATGCTGTGGCAGCCCAGTTCAGACGTCGGAGATCGCGGCCGACCTCGATCGCCCCGGGGAACAGCCGAGGCACGGCCTGCCATTCGTCTGGCAGTTCGATCCCATACTTGTAGGCGCGCGAAAGCACGGCGTCGCCAAGGTCTTCGGCTGGTCGGTCGGTCAGGACGATGGCCCGCTCGCCGGTTGCCAGCGAGGCAAGGATGTCAAGAACGGCAAGCTGGGATACGCCGGGAACGACTCGGACGACATCGTCCCCGACCGTGACGTCGCCGTGGCGCCATTCGGGACGAGCGCGAAGCAGAAGGACCTGGGCGTCCGACTTGAGAAGGTCTGCTGCCCGCTGCTGCACCATCGCCGGCGAGACGCTGACAGTGCGGAGCTGCTCGCTCAGAGCCATCGCCAGTCGATCCTTAGCTTCTTGCCCTCGACCGGGCGGCTGAGTTCCTTTACAAGATCCGCAAGGAGAGTCTCGAGCTGCGCCGCACCCTCAATTTCGACCGTATGTTCCTGGCTCGCGCGTGTTTCAGCCTCGCGCTGCGCCTCCGCTTGCCGACGGCGGAACTCCTCCTCTTCTTCGCGCAAGCGACGCTCGCGGTCGGCTGCCTCCTGCTCGCGCCGCTTGAGTTCCTCTCCCTGCTCGCGCCGACGTTTGTCCTCTTGCTCACGACGCGCCCGTTCCTGCTCGGCTGCGGAATTGTCGTCGGGCCGGCTTTCCTTGCCACGTTGGTCGACGAGAATCTGCGTCACCGCGTGAGCTGCCGCGGCAAGCGCGGGGGCCAGGTCGACATGCATCTCGTCGGCCTCGGCGGCACGCCGCAACTCTGCAAGTGCGGTGACGGCCCGCTCACCCGTCAAGCTGGGAAGTTGATTGAGGAGCTGCCAGTTGGCACCCTGAAGAGCCGCCGCAACGTCTGCTGCGGAGGCCAGTGACCGGGCGAGGGGTTGCAGTTCTTCAGGAAGGTCGAATTCGGCGATCACCCGAATCCGGTCGACGTGGTCGACATCGCGCAATGCCGCCTCGACAAGGTCCCGAGCGCGGCGGGCGGTACCCAGTCGCGGACTCACATCTCCCAGGCCGAGTACATCGCTGTGGGCTTCCAGCGCGCCGACAAGGTCAGTCGCGCCCCGATCGAGTTGGCGCACTTTTGTCGCCAATTCGTCCCCGAGTCGCTGCACTGCACTGCTGGAGAGATAGTGCTCATTTGCGCCCATGCCGAGTATCGCCTTGACCCGCCTAAGCGCGGTGGTCCAATCCTCTTGGCTCGGGAGGACTGGCTCCCGGAGGGCAATGCCGTTGGCCAATCCGCCGATTCCGGGCGACCCTGCCGGCGACCCGTGGCGGAGGAGTTGTCGATCGGTAAGCGCCACCCACGCGAGAATCAACAGATCCTGAGCATCGGCAGTCATGCCGGTGGGCGCAAGCGCGGCTCGCAACGTGCCGACGGTCGGGTCACCGCTGGCGAGAGCCTTGGTGAAGGCGTCATGCCACGCGAAGCGCACCGTATCCAGAACGTAGGTGACTTCGCTCAGGGTGCCGACCCCGTACGCATCGACCACCCTCCGCACCTTGCCCGCAGTGTTCCTCTCAACGGTGTCGATGCGGCCACCTTTGGCCATCGCCTCACGAGCCAGCTCGAGCACGGCGGTGAACTCAGCCCTGCGGACCTCGTCAGTACCTCGATCGACATCGGGATGCCTCGGAAAACGCGCATCAAGGCCGCCGCCGAGGACCGCGACAACAGCGTCGGCGAAGGTGGGTGCAGACGGCTTCTGCGGGTCGAAGTCGGGCGCCAGTGTGACAAACGTGTTCCCTTCCGGCACTCGCTCCCCGAGATGGTCGTCAGTCGCCGCGTCAATGCCGTAAGACTGGCGCAACGCGAGCACGATCTGGTCCCGCAGCGAGTCCCGTTGGTTGGCGAGCTGGCGCCGGGCGGGTTCTCGGTCATTTACCGGTAGAGACGTCGAATACTGGTCGAACCGTGCCCCGGTCAACAGATAGTCGAGGACGACGAGCTTGCCGATTTCATCCATGCGGGTGGCGGTCAGGAAGTGAGGCAGCCACGCGATGGTGTCGCTCTCCAGACCATCCTGCTTGAGTTGCACGAGGCGAAGCACGTCGTCAGACGGCGGGTGGCCGGCATCATCAAACGGAAAGTCGACGACAAGCTTCCAGCGTCCATTCGTCGCTACGAGTGCAGAATCCGGAAGTGCGCGGGCGTCACGGACATTACCGAAGACGACGTCGACCTCCCGCTTCTGACCGCGCCATACGTGCGTTAACGAATACTCGCTACCCAACACGCCCGTCAGGGAAGCACCAACCTGCTCGGCGAGGAGGCGCCGTAGCAGTCCGCGCCGGTTCTCGTGGGTGTCCTCGTTCTGGACGTGGACAAGAACGGAGTCATAGTCGACACCAGACAGTTGCAAGGTGATGATTGGGTCACCCGTCTGCGAACCGATGGTGATTTCACCGAACTCCGCCGACCAGTCGCGTGCAAGTGCGACGACCTGGACTGCTTCCTGGCCAGGAATCATCGAGACCACGGTGCCGAAGTTGAGCGCCGCCAACTTCGAGGCGGTGAGATCCTTCAGAGAGGCTGACCCAGGGGCGATGGCCGCAACCAGAAGCGCCTTGGCAAGCCGGTCGTCGCGACGGAAGGCGTGGTCCCGGGCCAACCGCCTCGCTTCCTCTTCGGTGAGGCTGTGCCTGTTCAGGAGATACGGGCGCATCTTGCGGGTGTAGAAGGTGCGCGCTGCACGGAACAGGTTCTTCATGTCGTCGGTCAGCGGCTCGGCATCGCCAAGCACGACCACGTCGAAGAGGTCACCGACGGGGATGACGTCGCCGACGGTCAACTCGTCGCGACCCCGCGACAGCAGTTCGCTCATGATCTTCAGCGCGGTGCGTTCGCGCTGCATGATCGACGAGAGCGCGACCATCGCGTCCACCAGAGCGGGTGAGAACGGGTAGACCTGCTCGAAATCGACTGCGGCGGAACCAGCTTCGTCGGTGAGCAAGTGCTTGAAAGCCACCGGGTTTGTGCGCACGCGAGCCACCGAAGCAGCGAGGGCGTCTCGCCCAGCCTCGCTGGTGGGCTCCAGTAGTCGTTTGTGCACGATTTGAGGAAGGTTGGCGGCAGCCAGGGTGATCTTCTCGAACCGGCCCTCCCACCATTGAAACGAGTCATCCAGTGCGACCTGTTCGGCGCCGACTGCCCCTCCGCCGAGGAAGTCCTTCAGGTTGCGCTGACGAGCAACGAATGACGCCAAGGGAATCGGCAGTGCACCGATGCCCGTCTCGACGAGCTTGGCAACCTTGGAGGTTTCGGTCTGGATGAAGGCGGTGTCCCGCAAGTGATTTGCCAGCCACAGCACAAGTTCGTCGAGAAAGAGCACGACCCCGTCGTATCCGAGGCCCTTCGCGTGCTCGGTCATCGCTTGGAGGCCGTCCGTCATCTCCAGCCAGGTGCCGGTGTTCTCAAAGGCCGGGAAGTACGTCCGAACGAGATCGGCGACCACACGCTGACGGTCGGCGTCTCCTGCTGGCTTGATCCGGGCAGCATCATACAAGTCAGGCGTCAACACGGCGGCGAACGTGCCCCAGCCAGACGAACCCGAGCCGATCGCCTCAAACCGAGCAAAGAACTGCTCGTCGCCGAGCTGCGAACGCAACTGGTCGGCGTTCTCGAACAACGAGTCCGAACGGTGCAAAACAGGAGCGGGCGCATCGGGATACCGCTTCTTCATGGTGGCGAGGTAGCCACCAAAAAGGGCCGACTCGAAGGACTCAGCCCCGATGAGATGGTAGTCGATCGCGAGCAGTTTGCGGCTGAGCAGTGCCTCATGCTTGGCAACCTGGGCTTGGAGTCCAGGAAGTGCCTTGGCCTGCGCGTTGCTAGAAAGCAGCAGATGCATGACGGCCATGTAGTGCGACTTACCGGATCCAAACGAGCCGTGGATGAAAGCACCCTTGGACGAACCGCTCGACAGGGTGGCCTCGACGAGCGTTAGACCCTTCTCGAACGAATCGGCGATCGACTCGGTGACCACATAGTCAGCGAGCGTTTGAGACGCGGCCTCTTGCGCGCGGTGGATCTGGAGAACGAAGTCGTCATCGTGGACGGCGAGCGGGATGTCTATCGCATCGCGCAACGGCAAAGACAAGTCGGTCATCGCGACGCCCTCCGCCCACGAGTTGCGGCCGGCGGCGTCCACGCCGTCACCTGATCGCGCGTCTTCTCCATACGGGCAAGGTACTGGTCAACGACGCCAGCGATGACCGAGGCCGGGCTAGCGCCAAACTGCGGTTCGATCTCCGAGTGCCACTGCGCCAGCCAGGGCTCCAACTCCACCAGCCCCGCGACCAGCGGTACCAGGGCGGCATCGTCAGCACCGAGCGCCTGCTGCACAGGCATCTCACGGGCAAGGGCGAGCGCCTGGTCGCGGTGGGACCACCCGGCCCAACCGAGCACCGGTGTCGGATCGCCTTCCCGTGCAACACCGGGATATGCGATAAAGCGCTCCTTCGGGACGTCGAGCTTGCCTCTGGCCTTCCAGTACGTCGCCTTCACGAAGTCGCCTTGGATGTATTTAGGCGGCAAGGGGAATGCGAGCTTTGCACCAGCGTCCTCACGCCGCTGCAGCGCCCACACGCTCTGCCACGCCCGGTACTTCTCAACACCCGTCGATTTGTAGCGATAAGCAGCTAGAAATGGCACCGCCTCGCCTTCTACCAGACTTCCAATCACCGCAGGAAGATCCGGCTCAGCGGTGTCGGTGAGTGCGCTGGCGATTTCCTTCAGCACCGGATCCGCACGGAGCAGGTCCGCGAGCTCGGCCACCGACCTAGTGATTGGGCCCTGCGGGTCTTGCCACAGGGTCGGGTTCTCAAGCCGGTCGAGGATTGCAGCTTGCAGAGTCGATGTGCGCTGTGTCTCCCAACCGGTGGTGACCCAGCGGCGCTTAAACTCCGGTTTCTCCAACAGCTGGATAGCGCGGTCGGCATTCATTAGGTCAAGCCGGCGCTCAACAAGGGCTTTGTAGTCGTCTGGCCAGGATCCTGGCAGTCCGGTAATCGGCGTCGAGCCGTGACGCTCGAACCACGCCGTCACGTCACTACCTTCCTCAACGCGACGAGCGAGGGCAATTTCAAACACCCTCTGCCCCAGTAGGATTCCATCGATGGCGGAACCGGAATAAGTAAGATCGTCGTCGATCAAACGGTATAGTCGGTAGACCTCCCAATCCAACTCCTCCTGCTCGAAGATCATCCGCGACCGAAGTCGATGCCACTCCGCTTCGGCTGAGCCGAGCGCATCACCAAGACTGCTTGTCGAACTATCGAGCCAGGTCCTCAACACAGCCGATGGAGTGGTGGCAGCCAGTTCACGCACCAGCCCATCCAGGATCCGTCCACGATCCTGCGGAAGATTCGTCGGCAGTGGGAACCGCTCCAGCTTGGTGCCGGTGAACTCGTACCGGGGCTCCCAAGCCTCATCGCCGATACCTCCACCGATCCCGCCGTTGCCCTTGTTCTGGCTCACCTCCTTCATCCAGAAGCAGGCCGTCGAAGAGTTCAGGACGCCAAGCAACTCGAAGTGCTGTTCGTCAGTCGCATCATCCGGCAACTTGATAACCGGCGCCGACTTGTTCACCACCGGACCCCCATCAACAAGAACGAAGTGGTTGTGCGTAGCTACAAACGCAAACGTAATCAACCGCTTCGCCCGCATTGACCAGTGTGTGAACTGCATGTATTCGGTCCACCGAAGACCCGCGTCGGCCATTACGCCCTGAAAAGTGTTGCGACCCGCCAGAAAGCTCCGCCAAGGCCACAAACGACGATCGATTTTCGTCGTCGTAGTGAAGTCATCAGCGTACGGGAAGATGATCGTTTCCTCGCCGCCGACTCGATAATCCCGAACGCCCTCTCCAATGAGGAACCTGCGTACGAAGTTGGCGATGTCGCGATCAGTGTTCATACGTCGGGGGCGCATGTATATGTCGTCAGCCCCGACCCTGACCCCACCGCCAATGCCGACATCGATCAAGTGGGCCAGCTTCTGAGCTGCGGCGCCCTCGACCTGTTGGAAGAGATCAGCGGCACCGCCACCACTTAACGACCAGGGGTGCGTCGCAAGGACATCCCGAGGTAATTCGGTGACGGTCACGAAAGTTCCGTCGTACTTGACCCGATCAAAATGATCGACGATCTCAGTCCACATGAGCCCTTTTGAAGGATCCGCCGGTGTGCCGGGCTCGCCCCGCACACCGAGAACCGCCCGGACGGTATCTGCGACGGGTCGACGGCGGCGGCCGAAAATCATCACTGTAGGCGTGCCGTGGCCCGGAATGTAGGCGCCGGAGACGTCGATGACAGCGGTCAAGTCGACTGGATTTCCAATGTCGTGACCCGCGAATAGGTGCTCGATGAGCTTTTTGCCGAATTCGCGCTTCATAAATGAATTCGAGGTGATCTGTCCGACGTATCCGGCCCCCTGCCCCTTTTCGCCTGGGATGGCGAGTCGGAAAAGCAACTCCATGAACGGGACGGTGAGTGCGTACTGTCGATATGTGGTTGTATACGCAGCCCGATAAAGGGCGTTTAGTGCCGGATCGTTGGGCGTTATGTAGGGCGGGTTTCCGACGACGACGTGATACTGGCTTGGTTCAAGAATGCCGAAGTACTCGTTGAGGTCTTCGTTGTCGTAGCTGAATGCAGCTCCGGTTTCGTCTTCATCGAAATCGAAGCTCTGAACTAGGCCGCCTTGGATACCGAGAAGCGAGTCGCCGATGGCGAGGCGGAATCCCATCGGCGGCACTCCGACAAGTGAGCGCGCTCCGGTCGCCTTCAAACCGGCGACAGTAAGGCGGAACCGTGCAATCGCCACCGCGAACGGGTTGATATCGACGCCGTGGATCGATGACATCGCGCGATGCACCCGCTCCTTGGCGTCGAGACCGGGCGCAGCTTCGATCCACCCCTGGTTGATTCGCTCGAACGCCCCGAGCAGGAAATGTCCAGACCCGCAGGACGGATCGATCAGTTTGAGCCCTTCGAGTCCGAACTCCGCGACCGCTGGGGTCAGCGTCTGGTCGAGGATGAACTCCTCCACGAATATCGGCGTCTGCAACAGTGCGTAGGTCTTCTTGGCGTGCTCGGAGAGGTCTTGGTAGAGGTCGCCGAGGAATCGAGTTTCCAGGTTGGGGTCGGTGAAGTCGTGAACCAGGGAGCTGTCGTCATTGGTGCGGCGCCAGAACGCGATCAGCGCGGTCGCGGACTCCGGGCTGATCTCGGCCTTCCACACCGGATTATGTTTCGGGTCGACCAAGGCCGCACCAGCGGGTTGCGCGGCGAGCACGCCGAAGCCGTGCTGGAGCCAGTGGCGACGATTGTGAGTGGGATGGTCGCGGAAATAGGCGGTGAGGTTCTCCTCCGCGCGCTGCACCCGGTCGCCAGGGCCGGCGATCCAGCCGACCGCGGTCGGTAGGCCATCGATCTTGGCACCGACGAGCAGTTCGTTGTCCTCACAGAAGCGCAAGAAGGTCGTCGATAGGATCCACGCGACAGCGGCCTGGTCGACTTCGTTGTCGCGCCAGTCCACCCAGGACCAGCCGGTGCGCTCACGGCGGAAGGCTTCGGCGTACTCCTCCTTCAAACGCACGCCCCATGAGTTCGACGGCTCCTCTGCGCGCTGCTTCAGGTCGGCTTGAAGGAGCCTGAGCTGACCTTTGAGGTCGGCGAGGAGAGTGGACGAGTTGATCACTTTCGGACTCCTGGGGTACTGCGAGTGATTGCGGGCTCTGTGAGGAGCGAGAGATCTGCGGGCAGCTCTACCCAGCCGCTTGGACCGAGCGGCACGGGCTCGTCCTCCAGCAACGGGACGGCCTGGTTGCCCTGCTTGGCGACAAGCAGCCAGCGCGCCGCGGGGCGCGGCGTGCCTACGTCAAGAAGGTTTGAGAGAAGTCCTGCCAAGCCGTATCGGACGAGAGGCCCAGCATTAAGGATGAGCAACGGCTTGTCGCTTGCAAGCTTTTCCTCCCAGCCTGGTATCACGGCCTGCTGGACGAGGTGTGCGAGCTGTGACCAGTCTGCGCCGCCCTTCTGGCCGGCATCGACGCCGAGGACGAACTCCCAACTTGCTCTGTGCTGGTTGGCGAGTGCGCGCGTCGCCGTCACCACCAGTGACGCGACATCGAGCACTTCGACGCCGTACCGCTTCGGGAGTTCGTGTGCCGCCTTCACGTATCGCTTAGGTGGCGTGGTCAGGGTGAGTGCGCCGTTCCGTGAGATCGACTCTTCCAGCTTCGCCGCCGCCTCGGCGACAGCGACCGGCGTAAAGACTGTTAGGCCCGTGCCGGTACGGGTGGTGGAGCGCGCCTCGGAAGCCAACTCGTAGACGCCGTTGCGGTTCACCACCCCGGGCAGGACCGCAGAGACAAGAGCGTCGAGTCGATGCGACGCGGCCGGTAGCTCGACTTGCGGGAAACGAGCAGCCACGCTGCGCCGGACGGCGGACTCGCTGATGCGCCGGCCAGGTTTCCCGCGTAGTGCGCGCTCCGCCGCCTGCTGTGGGTCGAGGTCGACTGGGTACAGCTCGTCGAATCCCGAGACTGCAGCCTTCGTCGAGATAGAGGCAGCCAAGGTGAGGAGTTGACGCCCGGTCAGGACGGTTAGCGTCGACGCACCAGATTCGGTCACGATGTCGCACAGGGCTGCATTCGCGGTTGCGCAGGGAACGACTCCGGCCGCGACGAGTTCATCGGCTCGGCGTCCCAGCTCGATAGCCGTCTCCGTCAGGATGTCGGCTGGCGGGAACTCTTGCCCTGACTCATCAGGGTCCGCAGTTTCGCGTAGGGCGATAACATCCGCGCGCTTTCCGATGCCTCGCCGAAGTTCCAACGTTGGCTCGGGCATGCGCGCATCGACCTCATAGGCCGAGCGCAGCAGGGCCGCTCCTTGCCGGAGGCGCTCCTCCCCGTCGAGCAGGGAACCGCGCTGGACAACCAAGGCGTTCGCAAGGGACGTCACCGCCATCACTCGACCGCCGCGGGCGAGGAGGGTGGCTGCTTCAGCGATCACGCTGTCGATGGCAGGG
>Ga0114918_10002028_pt1 | contig 18183 bp, 14 predicted proteins | sample LantaG_FD_87015 | JGI IMG/M metagenome (GOLD analysis project Ga0114918, IMG submission 87015) | Deep subsurface microbial communities from Baltic Sea to uncover new lineages of life (NeLLi) - Landsort_02402 metaG | ecosystem: Environmental > Aquatic > Marine > Oceanic > Sediment | place... | reverse complement strand
TTCCTTTCATTTTGCAAGGTTTTTATCGAATTTACCGATTACCTTGCAGTTTAGCAAATAATGTTATCAACATTAAGTGTTAATAATCAACACGTTAACTACTTTTTAAGGATCGACTATTTAAACACAGAGTTACACGGAGTTTTTCACGGAGTCTCACGGAGGAAATCACATACCTGTACCAGGTTATGTTATCAATTATTATTACAGTGTTACTCTGTACAAACTCTGTGTTACTCCGTGGTTTAGATTATTATTTTCTAACAAAAAAAGCAAAAGACCGGGCCTTTTGCTTTTAAACAGGTTTCAGTTCATAATTCAACTTTTAATCATTCCCTTCGCCATGTCAAGAATGGTTGTGTCATCAAAAGTGACAATTCCCCCGTCGGGCCCCTGTTCAAAATGGATGCCAATGCTTTGTCCCTTGTCAAAATTTCTCCCTCCGAAGTAGTTTCTTACTGTCTCTTCATTAAGATCCAGCTTTTCTGCTATTCTTTTCATACTTCCGGAGGGTAACTGGTCTTTGATCTTCCGGAGCTCGTTAAAGGTAATTGTCTTTCTCATCTTATTATTTATTTAAGTTTTTACAATTGCAGATCCAAACTTCAAAGTTAATCAATTATCCAGTAATTAAAAAGAATCCAGCCACATGAAAAGATAATATACTGTTAATCAAATCCATTAGACCCCCTCCACTTTAGAAGGCATAGAACCGAGAACCGAGAACCGAGAACCTAAAAATTATAGTTCCCTCATCATCTCAAGAAACAGCTTTATCGCTTTTCGCTTATCATCGTTAAGTTCAAAATCCATGTTCTCTGTAAGGTAGATTCTAAGTTCTTCACCTCTTATTATTCCTGTTTTGCCATATTTTTCAACAACTGCAGAAATGTTATTTACTCCTGTTGAAAGGGCCTTATTGAATTCTGCAAGAAAATCATCCTCAAGCTTTTTATTGGCTGTCCAGCATGCAAAAGCAAAGGGCAAAGCGGTCAGTTTATACCATTCTTCGGCAAGGTCAATTTTCATACTGAACCGGCCTTCATATTCGTAACATTGATCACCTATTAACACAACAGCTTCATTATAAGGTATATGTAAAAAATCGAATCCTTCAAATGTATTATTCCAGTTGAATTCTCTTTTCCAGGCATGCCTGGCAAGGATCCTGGCAAGATTGACAGAGGATAGAGATCTGTAATCAAGGTTTATAGATTTCACGCTATCAAAGGGACAGTTACTTAGAAGCATTACCGTTCTTACTTTTCCGTAGGAGCCCAGGCAGTAATCAGTAATGATATACGGCTCTTTAAGCATTGGGATTGCTGCGATCGGGATAAGCCCGATATCAACTTTATCATCGATAAGCTTTTCGGCACACTGAGCCGGATGATCGGTTACAATATCAAATTTTTTATCAAATCCTGTTTCTGTCAATCCATACATAAACGGGTATGTATTGGCATATCTAACAGCCGAGATCCTTATTTTACCTGTCGCCATAAGTGCTTTTCCCGGTTACTTTATATAAGACGGAATTCAGTTTTTTTACAACGTCTAAAATACTACATTTGTATATACCGTTTTAACTAGTTGAAAACTCAACCAAAAAGTAATGGATTTAAATTCTCTTACTGCCATCTCTCCGCTCGACGGAAGATACAAACAGAAGGTAAATGAACTTGACCTCTATTTCTCCGAGTTCGGACTTATTAAATATCGTCTGATGGTGGAAATAGAATATTTTATTGCCCTTTGCGATATTCCTCTTCCTCAGTTGAGTGATTTCAGGAAGGATAATTACAATGATCTTCGTTCAATTTATGAAGATCTGACTATTCATGATGCGGAAAAAATTAAGGAACGGGAAAAGACGACCAATCATGATATTAAGGCGCTTGAATATTTTCTCAAGGAAAAATTCCTCCATTCAGGCTGGGGAAAGTGGAGTGAGTTCATCCATTTCGGACTGACATCTCAGGATATAAACAATACAGCTGTTCCATTATCACTGAAGGATGCTCTTACCAATGTGTATTTTCCACTGCTTTTTGAATTGCGTGAGTCTCTGGCTTCACTGGCCGATGAGTGGAAAGATATTCCTATGCTCGCAAGAACCCATGGACAGCCGGCGTCACCAACCCGGCTTGGTAAAGAAATTTCAGTATTCATTGCCAGGATTGACGAACAATCAAAATACTACGGACAGATTCCCTATTCAGCCAAATTCGGTGGGGCAACCGGCAATATGAATGCCCATAAAATTGCTTATCCTGATATTGACTGGGTAACATTTGCAAATAATTTTGTTAACGAGGAGCTTGGTTTAACGCGATCTTATCCCACAACACAGATAGATCACTACGACAACATGGCGGCTTTGTTTGATAACATGCGGAGAATCAATGTAATACTTATTGATCTTGCAAGAGATATGTGGAGCTATATTTCAATGGACTATTTCCGGCAAAAGATTAAAAAAGGTGAGATAGGGTCTTCAGCAATGCCTCATAAGATTAATCCGATAGATTTTGAAAATGGTGAAGGCAACCTGGGATATGCAAATGCCATTTTTGGTCATTTATCAGAAAAATTACCCATATCAAGGCTGCAACGCGACTTATCCGATTCGACTGTGATACGTAATATAGGTGTCCCGGTAGGGCATTCGGTACTCGCCTTCAATTCAATTCTCAAGGGACTGAATAAGCTTATTGTAAATACAGATAAGATAAGAAGCGACCTTGATAATAACTGGGTAGTGGTGGCTGAAGCTATCCAGACAATTTTACGCAGAGAAGGCTACCCTAATCCTTATGAGGCACTGCTCGACCTCACCCGTACCGGCCAGGTGATTTCAAAAGAAGCGATACATTCCTTTATTGATAACCTTGATGTAAGTGCGACGGTAAAGGAGGAGTTAAAGGCTATAACTCCCTTTAACTATACGGGTTTCTAAACCGACGATATTACGATGAACAAAATAAAACTGCTGCTGAAATATATCAGGCCCTATAAAAGGCCTGCTTTTAATAGTGTAATATTTAATATTCTCAGTGCTCTGTTTGCTCTTGTATCCTATACCCTTGCAATTCCATTTTTGAAAATCCTGTTTAACAGGGTGGAGAGTGTGCCCTATCCCGGTGAATTTCAAATGACGTTTGAATACGCGAGCGAATTTTCCAGATACTATTTATCAATGTTCATAGAGAAGAACGGACCGGTAGGAGCCTTACTGCTGGTGAGCCTTATTTTTATTGTAGCCAGCATCCTGAAGAATGGTTTCGTCTTTCTTGCAAACAACAGCATGGCATATATCAGATCCTGTACGGTACGCGACTTAAGAAAAAAAATGTACAACAAGGTGCTTAATCTGTCATTATCATATTTTACCGATGCCCGTAAAGGAGATTTAATGACCAGGGTTTCGAATGATGTACAGGAAATAGAAATATCAGTAATGTCTTCATTAACAATGATTTTCAGGGACCCTATGTACATCATAATTTTTGTTGTATACCTGTTTATCAGCAGTTACCAGCTTACATTGTGCGCTCTTGTACTGTTGCCTGTCAGCGGTTGGCTCATAGGACGGGTTAGCCGGACATTACGGTCATCATCAATTATTCAGCAGGAGAATCTGGGACGACTCTTGTCGGTGGTAGAGGAAACTCTTACAGGGCTCAGAATCATAAAGGGATTCAATGCCGAAAAGAAGATGAAAGAACAATTCGATACAACGAACAAAAAGTACTCAAAAACATTCAAGAGAGTAATACGCAGGCATTACATAGCGCTCCCGCTAAGTGAGTTCCTGTCAACGATAGTGATCATTGTTCTGATGTATATCGGGGGGATACTTGCCCTCAGGGGGGGAGGAAATATGACACCTGACAGGCTTATAGCCTATCTTATTATCTTCTCACAGATCATACAGCCTGCAAAAAATATTGCAACGGCATGGTTCAGCATACAGAAGGGAATGGCATCAATCGACAGGGTAGATCAGATACTTGAGGCCGAGGTAAAAATCAACGAAAAGGAAAATGCTCTTCCGATTAAGGAATTCAATGATTCAGTAGAGTTCAGAGGTATATGGTTTGCATATAACAACGAACCGGTACTTCAGGATATTAACCTTGTGATAAAGAAGGGCCAGACAGTAGCGGTGGTTGGTAAGTCGGGAGCCGGTAAATCGACACTGGCTGATCTTCTTCCACGGTTCATTGACCCTGACAATGGCTCTATACTCGTTGACGGTAAAGATATCAGTGATCTCAAAATAAAAGACCTTCGTCATCTACTAGGTATTGTAAGCCAGAATCCAATACTTTTCAATACGTCATTTACTGAAAACATAGCTTTTGCTCTCGATACATTCGATATGAAGGATGTTGAAAATGCTGCCCGTATTGCAAATGCTCATGAATTTATTATGGAAACTGAGCATGGATATGACAATACGGTTGGAGAGGGCGGAAATAAGCTGAGCGGGGGACAGCGGCAGAGGATTAGCATTGCAAGGGCAATAATGGCAAATCCGCCTATCCTTATCCTCGATGAGGCAACATCTGCCCTGGATACCGAATCGGAACGTCTTGTCCAGGATGCAATACTGAAACTGATGGAGAACAGAACATCAATAGTGATAGCACACAGGTTGTCAACAATTCAGCATGCTGATGTGATAGTGGTTATTGATGATGGCAAAATTGTTGAAAAGGGTACACATGACGAACTGATAGGGAAAGAGAATGGATTTTATGCAAAACTGCATAGTTTTCAGGCTATCTGATAGTTGAGATGGGTTGAAGAAGGTTGAAGAGGTTGAATGAGTTTAAGAAGTATAAGAATATGTTCGGACGAATTAAAATTCTAGGGTTTTTAGTTATCATACTGTTATTTACAGCATCTTTTAAAGACAAGAAGGCGAAACATACTTTTGTGCTTGGCGAGACGGAATTCCTGCTTGATGGCGAACCATTCCAGATAATAAGCGGGGAGCTGCATCCTGCCAGGATACCTTCTGAATACTGGAGGCACAGAGTTAAAATGGCAAAGGCAATGGGATGCAATACAATATCAGCATATATCTTCTGGAATTACCACGAACAGGAAGAGGGAGTATTTGATTTTTTGACCGGCAACAGGAATATCAGGGAGTTTATGGAGATAGTGCAGGATGAAGAGATGTGGCTTATTGTAAGACCCGGTCCCTATGTATGTGCCGAATGGGAGCTTGGAGGAATACCTCCATATCTCCTGCGGACTCCTGATATAAAACTAAGGAGTTTGGATTCAAGGTATATGGAAGCCGCTGAGAGATATATGGCAAGACTGGCGGAAGAGATAAAACCTTACATGATAACAAACGGTGGTCCTATACTGATGATCCAGATTGAAAATGAATTTGGAAGCTATGGAAATGATAGGGAATATTTGTCAAGATTAAGGGAGGTTTGGCTAGAGAACGGAATAGATGTACCTGCATTTACTGGTGACGGTCCCACAATAAAAATGCTCGAAGCAGGGACTCTTCCGGGTTGCGCTGTAGGACTTGATTCAGGAAGTTCTGAAAGTGACTTTGAACTTGCCAGGAAAATAAATCCGGGAGTACCTGTTTTCAGCAGTGAAACATATACCGGCTGGCTTACACACTGGGGGAAGGAGTGGGCCAGACCTGATACGGCTGAACTTCTTAAAGAAGTTAAGTTCCTGATGGACAACAGGAACTCATTTAACCTGTATGTCGTTCACGGCGGGACCAGCTTTGGATTCACAGCTGGCGCGAATTCGGGACGAAAAAGTTATGAACCCGATGTTACAAGTTACGATTACGATGCTCCGATAAATGAACAGGGAAAGCCGACACCAAAATATATGGCACTTCGCAAACTGATAGGGTCTTATCTCCAGGGGAAGGAAAAACTGCCTGATATACCTGACTCCATACCGGCAATAGAAATCCAGCTGACATTTCCTGCCCATTTTACATCCATATGGGATAATCTCCCAAAACCTGTTACCTCAGAAAAGCCCCTGACATTTGAAGAATACGGGCAGGATTATGGTTTTATCCTGTACAGGACAGAACTAACAGATAAGAAAAGCGGAAAACTTACTATTACCGGTATTCATGATTATGCGACGGTCTTTCTTGATGGCGAGTACCTGGGTAATCTTGATCGGAGGGAAGCTGTTGATACAATAACTATACCCGAAACCTCTTCGGCCAAACCGGTTCTTGAATTGCTTGTAGAAGGTATGGGAAGAATAAACTATGGTACTGATCTGCATGACATGAAAGGCATAACCGGCAATGTTACACTTGATGAGATAGCACTGTATAACTGGCAAATCTATAATCTGCCAATGGATCATAAATTTATTTACGATCTGCGGTCTTCAAGCAAAATCGTTGATAAGCCAGGCATCTTCTTTAAGGGCAATTTTTCACTTGCTTATACCGGCGATACCTTTATTGATATTGCAAATTATAAAAAAGGTATTGTCTGGGTTAACGGACATAATCTTGGACGCTACTGGGATATAGGTCCCCAGAAAAGGCTCTTTTGTCCTGCATCGTTCATAAGGCCGGGAATGAACGAGATAATTATACTTGACCTGCATCTAACTCAGCCTAAACCTGTTGCGGGAATGCCCACAATGGAATAAATAGTGACGAAAGGCAGAGAGTAAAAGGTCGTATATTGCTTAGTTGATGCCGAACAATCTGCAGATGTGCCTCTCGTAAATATTTTCATATACACATTGTCCTATTATCTTTTCATTTGTTTCCAGCAGGTGCAGGTACTCATTTTTTTTCATGGCAGCAAGCTTGTAAGCAACATGGATAAGTTGTCTCATATTGGGATTAAAATACCTGCTTTCGGGAATATGTCTCAGGGCAGCAGAAAATTTTCTTCCATCCCATCTGGCAACATCCTGTTTTTTTGGAAGTAATGATATGTTAATATTTATTACATCGTAATATGGTGCACAGAGCTCCTCAACTCTTTTTAGTGCTTCATAATAAAGAGATTTTACAAATGCCAGTGCTGTATCCCCTGATTCTGCTAATCCTATAACCTCTTCAAGCCAGGTTGTGCCGGCAGTTTTAAGATGAACACCCTTATTGTGCTTTTGTATTATTGATCCTATATACGGGTAAATAGCAAACTTATCTGAACCGGAATGGATACTCATCTTGAGATTCTGAGGAAGTCCAAATTCCTTAACAGCAAAATCAATTACCATCAAATCTGCTTCAAACTCATCAGCAAAATCTTCCGGATCACCAACATAGTCAACACCTTTATTGAATCTGCCTGAAAATCTGGGAGCAATAGTCTGAACAGGAATACTTTCTTCACCCAGCATTTTAAGGATAAAGAATAATTCAGCCGGTGTCTGTGGTTGTGACACTTCATCCATGGATACTTCAGTAATGAAATTCCCCTTACCTCTTAATTTTTCTATTTTTCTGTATATCTCCCAAGCCTTGATTGCTGCAAAGAGATATTTTTCAGCTATGACAGCTATCTGGTTAATATTAACATCCAAAGGCCTTTCTAAGCCCGGAATTTTCAACTTTCCGGAGTATTTTTCAGCCCCGGTAAGAAATGTCTGTATTTCATCGTTCCCGGCTCGCTGACCTATACAGGATGCTACATCTATTGTAAAGAAATCGGAACTCTTGACAAACCAGTCAACCGTTTCAAAATTGATATGGTCCGCATCCACAAAATAGGGTTTTTTAAATCCTGATTTTTTTGTTACCTCATCAGCCTCTCTCCTTACATCTTCCGGTTGCGATCCGATGGTTATATGTTCCCTGTTTGATTTATTCCAGACCGGAGTGATTTCAATTCCGTGTCTGCCGGCTTCGATTATTGCCTTAAGCTGAGCAGATCCCTGACAGCCGAACCTGTCACCTATGCCAAGTGAATATTTCCCCAGTTTAATCATTGCGGATGTTTTGATTTATTAATAGTCATTTAATAGAAAGAAATCTACATTTTCCGATGTAACAATATCTACCGGCAGATATTCCATTTTCGCCGGGATCTTATTAATTGAAAGAAAGTCAAAGAGTTTTCTGATTCCTTTATAGGCCTGTTCTTCAGGTCGCTGGCCTATAAGGAATTTGATTGTCCCTGATCTCAGGTGTTCCACATTTCTTTCAAGCAGGTCGTAACCTATTATATTTAAGGATTTTATACCTTCCGATTCAATAAAGTCAGCTATCAGATACGATTTGGAACTGGTAACAAATATTGTCCGGATACCAGGATTTTTATTAAGGGCTTTCCCTGTTTCTTTCGAGATGATTTCAGTAACCGGGTTTGAGATTGTGAGTTTTATTATTGTCCCCTTGTTTTTTGCTGACCCTGAAAAATAGCTCAGGAATCCCTCTGTTCTGATGTTGAGATGCTGAACATTCTTTAGGTTCCTTACTATATTTATTATAAGAATATCATTGTTTACCGGTGTTACCAGGTCTGTAAGCTGACCTGCCACACGGGCGCTCTGAAAGATATCCTCACCGGTATATGAAAGAAATTCGGATTCTTTAAGAAAACCATCGAGAAAAACAAAAGGAATATGCTTCCTGGAAAGATGGTTGCAGAAATCTGTTGATTCGGCCTTAAAGAGGGGTGCAAGAATAACGCCATCAGGATTCATTTTAATGATATTGCCTGCTTTTTGTTGGAAATGTTTCTCATTGAGCATATCATAAGTAACCTGGCTCAATCTTACCGGGAATGGATCAAGTTCATTCATTGCCTTTTGAAAACCAAGGGAATGCTTTATCCAGAAAGCATTATCATCACCAGGTTCAGGGAGGAGTGAAACCAGGTGAAATTTCCTTTTGGTTTTAAGTGCTCTTGCAATATAATTCGGGGAATATTCAAGGTCCTTAATAATCTTCAATATTCTCTCCCGCGTTCTTTCTGCCACTTCACCTCTCTCATGCAGGACTCTGTCTACCGTACCGATAGAGACTCCTGCCCGCGCAGCAATATCTTTTATCCTTGCTTTCTTCAAAGGCATTGTTAGTCAAGAACTACTTTATTATCTCTTGGTGCAAAAACTTTCAGTATTATCCATGCCAGAAGATAAGCGCTTCCTGCTATGGAAAACATGATGACGTAACCTGTTTCAATATGTCCAAGGTTCTTGAAATGTTGAAGTATACTTCCTGCTATATATGAAATAAAGGCACCGCCGACGGCACCTGCCAATCCACCGATTCCTGTAACTGAGGCTATAGCTTTCTTGGGGAACGCATCTGAGACAGTTGTGAAGAGGTTAGCTGACCATGCCTGGTGTGAAGATGCAGCCAGGGCAATCAGACAAATAGCTCCCCAGTTGCCTATTGAAGGAGACTGAGCAAATATTATCGGTACGACCAGCAATGCAAAAATAAGCATGGTCATTCTTCTTGCTTTGAAAGGAGACATTCCCTTCTTAATCATATATCCTGAAACCCATCCTCCACCTATGCTCCCTACTGTGGTCATTGTATAAATGAAGGCAAGAGGCAATCCGAATGATGATACACTGAGACCTGCACCTCTGACAGTTGAAAGCCAGCCGGGGATCCAGAACAGGTAAAACCACCAGATAGGATCCGTAAGACCCTTACCAATGAAGAAGAGCCATGTTTGACGATACTTGAGAAGCTTCATCCATGGAACCTTTTCTTTAGTTTCTGCCTGTTCATCAACATCACTATGTATATAAGCAAGTTCACCTGCCGATACCTTTTTATGTTTTTCCGGTACTTCATAGAAAATGAACCAGAGAATTACCCAGATGAAACCAAGCGCTCCGGTAATGATAAATGCTGCCTGCCATCCCCAGGCAACTACCATTGCCGGAATAGCCAGTGGCGCCACTATTGCCCCGACATTTGTTCCGGAATTGAATATCCCGAAAGCAAGAGCCCTCTCTTTCTTAGGGAACCATTCAGCTATTGATTTATTCCCGGCAGGGAAGTTACCGGCTTCACTTATTCCAAGGAGACCTCGCCAGAATCCGAAACCCAAGACACCTTTTGCCAGGGCATGTCCCATTGCTGCAATGCTCCATAAAATGACGGAGATTCCGTAACCTATTTTAGTCCCGAATTTATCAATAAGCCTTCCGCCAATGAACATACCGACAGCATACAAGAGCTGGAAGGCCATAATAATGTGCGAATAGTCTTTTTCACCTATACCGAGATCAGATTCCAGCAATGGTTTCAGTATCCCTATTACCTGCCTGTCGATGTAGTTTACAGTCGTGGCAAAAAATATAAGTGCACAGACTGTCCATCTGTAGTTACTGAATTTTTTTATTGCAGACATAAACTGTTATTTAATATTTAGATATCAGATATTATATGTTGATGATGAGGTTGTTCCGCCACGACCTGTCCAGTTGGTATGGAAAAACTCACCCCTCGGCTTATCGACCCGTTCATAGGTGTGTGCCCCGAAGTAATCCCTCTGAGCCTGGAGCAGATTTGCCGGGAGTCTTTCACAGCGATATCCGTCAAAATATCCCAGTGCAGAAGATATTGACGGCACAGGAATACCGTTAGCCACTGAAGCAGAAACAACATTCCTCCACCCTTTTTGTGCATTCTCGACCTTCTCTTTGAAGAATGGATCAAGCAGCAGATTGGTGATGGAAGGATTATTGTCAAATGCCTCCTTAATCTTACCCAGGAATGCGGAGCGTATTATACAGCCTCCGCGCCACATTAGTGCAATTCCTCCGTAATTGAGATCCCAATTATACTCCTGCGCAGCAGCTCTCATCAGGGTATAACCCTGTGCATATGAGACTATTTTAGAAGCAAAGAGTGCCTCCTTAAGGTCATTTATGAAAACAGCCTTTTCCCCTTCGAATAGGGGAGATGGCCCTCTGAGTATCTTTGAAGCCTTTACTCTTTCCTCCTTTACCGCCGACAAACACCGTGAGAAAACAGCCTCACCGATAAGGGTGAGCGGGATTCCAAGGTCAAGCGCAACTATACCTGTCCATTTGCCTGTTCCCTTTTGTCCGGCAGTGTCAAGTATCTTATCTACAAGAGGTTGTCCGTCAGTATCCTTGAATGCAAGAATGTCTCTTGTTATCTCAATCAGGTAGCTGTTAAGTTCACCTTCATTCCATTCTTTAAAAACGAGGTGCATTTCTTCGGCACTCATATGGAGAAGATCCCTCATGATCTGGTATGCTTCACATATAAGCTGCATATCACCATATTCGATACCGTTATGAACCATCTTGACGAAATGACCTGCTCCGTTTTCTCCTACCCAGTCACAGCATGGGGTGCCATCTTCAACCTTAGCTGCAATTGCCTGGAATATTGGTTTCACATTAGGCCAGGCTTCCTTAGAACCTCCGGGCATAATTGATGGTCCTAGCAATGCACCCTCTTCTCCTCCTGAGACACCTGTCCCGATATACAGAAGGCCTTTGCTTTCAACGAAAGCACTCCGCCTGTTGGTGTCAGGGAAATGAGTGTTGCCTCCGTCGATGATAATATCACCCTTTTCCAGGTGCGGGATAAGGGAGGTGATCATATCATCGACTGGACTTCCGGCCTTAACCATGATCATAACTATCCTGGGTCGTTTGAGAGACTTTATAAGTTCCTCTATTGAATGAACCCCGACAATATTTTTTCCTTTTGCCCTTCCTTCAATAAAATTATCAACTTTCTGTAATGTACGGTTATAGACAGTCACCCGGAAACCCTTGCTCTCCATGTTGAGGACAAGATTCTCTCCCATAACTGCAAGACCGATTAATCCAATGTCAGATTGTGTGATCATATTGTGTGTTTGTTTATTTATAATACTCTGCCACCACTTCATCCATAACCCTGCTTGTCCTTGCCGCTGTTATTCCTGTACTCACGACACTTCCTTTGCCCGATAATGCCTTAACAACCTGCTCAATGAGGTAATATTGTACATTTTCAGGTCTTTCATTAACAAACTCCTGTCGTCCTTTATCATTTACCAGGACTATCGGTTCGAAAGTAAAAGTGGAGCTGCTTATCATTCCGGTTTCTCCGAAAATCTCGAGTGAATCCCTTGTACCTTCCGGTGAAACACTGAAGCACCAGCTTCCTGTTGCTGCAATATTTCCGGGAAAAACAAAACTTGCCGATACAAAATCTTCTGCTTTGTATAGTCCAGCCTGGTTAAGTGCCAGTGATTTAACTTTTTGTACGGGTCCTAATAAAAAATCAAGATAATCAAGCTGATGTGTGGCGAGATCAAAGAAATGGCCTCCGCCAGATCTGTCGGGAATAACCCTCCATGGTAATTTGCCATTCTTTTCTTCATCCGATGGGCTGTTATATAACTGAAGATTTACGAACCTTATCTTTCCTATGGTGTCTTTTTCAATCAGTTCCTTTATTTTCAAAAAGCCCGGCAGGGTCCTCCGGTAGTAGGCTACAAAGACAGGAAGTTTGTATTTTTCTGATGCTTTGATTATTGAGATACATTCATCATAATTCAAAGCCATTGGTTTTTCAACATAAACAGGTTTCCCGGTTTTAAGGGCTTTTATCGCATATTCTTTGTGACTGTCAGGTGGAGTGGCAACATATACTGCATTTACCTCGCGGTCATTAAACAGGTCGTCCGCATCGCTGTAAAATTTTGGCACATTATGCCTTCTTGCATAGTCTTCAGCAAGAGCTGCATCACGTCTCATAACAGCGATTATCCGCGAGTTTTCAACCTTATTGAAGGCAGGTCCGCTCTTTACCTCCGTTACATTTCCGCATCCAATGATACCCCATTGAATCATTGTGATTTTTGCTTTATAGTATGTCTAAACAAGTCTCTCTTTTGAACTCCACAGTCCTACTGCCGGATTAGAAATATAGAATATTTCCTCTCCATCATCCATTTTATTAAAGCCGTCTCTCAGCTTTTCCGGATTATATTTTTTTATTGTCTCTTCAAGTCCGGCATAATTAAATCCTACTGACTCAATCTCTTCTTTCGTCAGATATCCCGGGCAATATGTCACTGAAAATCTTCCTTCGGTACTGCCATGAATGAGATGAGCCGCAGCACTCAGGTTATTCCTGAGATCTTCATTATCTTTTAGCGCTTCAAGTGTGGCTGGTGTTCCGAAGTAACCATATTTTCTGATCAATCTGTCAATCTCCTTATCTTCACCAAATTCTTTCAGACCGGGAGCGAGGACGATCAGTTCTCCATTGTCAGCCATAACCATTCGGGTTCTGTAAATGCTTTTATTCCCCAGCCATGTGCTCTTGAATTCTGAAGGATCAAGATACACAACAACCTTCTTCAAAGGCTTTTCGAATACTGTGAAATTAACCTTCAGGGATAATTCAGCGGCCAGTCTGAATACCTCCTCATCATCGCCTATATAAAGACCCCGGATCACAAGCCTGTCTTTTTCATCATAGCCGATTACGGTATGTACATATACAACCGGCAGTTTGGTAATAAAATGTGATGATGCATAATTAAGCATTGCTCTTACAGGATTGTCAGCTTTTCCCAGGATCCTTTCAATACCGTGAACAGCTCCTACAAAGTGACTCTTATTTATTCCCTCAGCACCTCCGGTACCGACAAAGAGATTCTTATTATAATTTGCCATTCCAGCCACTTCATGCGGAACTACCTGGCCAACAGACAGAATCAGATCATGACCGCCATTGTAAACCAGGTTGTTGAGCTGGGCCGGCCATGAATAATCCAGAGCTCCATTTGTTATTTCCGAAATATATTCACTAGGCACGGTCCCTGCAGTTATTACATCTTTTCTCCAGTCGTGGACACGAAACAGATCTTTCGGTACCCCTTTGAACATCTCGCTGATTTGAATATCCGTCATAGGAGCATGGGTACCAAGAGCCGGGAGGATATCTTTTAATCTCTTTCCATAATATTTGTAAAGAAGAACAGTAATATCACCTGCCCTGGAGTGAAACCGTGTAAAGTCGGGAGGAATAACGAGTACCCTTTTCTTCCTGCCAAGTTTTACAAGTGCAGAATAGAGTCCATATTCGAGGCTGGCAGGACTTATCACTGTATCCGGTGAACCTGACTGATAGTATATCATTGATATTTAATAATTTATGATAATATAGTACTTATATGTTAAATCGCCTATCCCTACACTCCGCTGTAAGCACTGAACCCTCCGTCTACAGGGATTACCACACCTGTTACAAATTTCGACAGATCAGAAGCAAGGTATAGCAATGTCCCGGTAAGTTCATCCGGTGTACCGTATCTTTCCATTGGGGTACTGTTGATGATCTTCATTCCCCTGGGTGTTGATTCACCTGTCTTTTCATCAATCAGAAGGAACCTGTTCTGATCAGTAAGAAGAAAGCCGGGGGCTATTGCATTTACCCTGACACCTGTTTTGGAAAAATGTACCGCAAGCCATTGTGTGAAATTATTGACAGCTGCTTTGGCTGCAGAATAAGCGGCGATTTTTGTCAGTGGCCGGTATGAATTCATTGAAGAGATATTTATTATTACACCGGATCTCTTCTTAACCATGTCTTCACCAAACACCATTGAGGGGATCAGGGTTCCCTTGAAGTTCAGATCAAAGACCTTGTCAAAACCTTCCAGCCTGAGACCGAAAAAGGTATCTTCAGGATTTTCTTCTCCCTCTATTTTTTCTACCCTGGTTGTGGCATCAGGTGAATTGCCCCCTGCACCGTTTACAAGAATATCCACGATGCCAAATTTACTGTTCACCTCTCTATTAGCCGCTTCAAGTGACTCCCTGTCAAGGACATCAGCTGAGATACCGATGGAAGGAATCCCATACTCCTTTTCAATTTCTAAAGCTGTTGAGACAGCCTTGTCTTTTTTATGATCAAGGATAACAGTCTTTACCCCATTTGCAGCCAGCGATCTGGCCATCTCTGAACAGATCACTCCGGCACCTCCGGTAATTACAGCTACTTTATTTTCAAGGTTCAATTCATTCATTAATGTACTTTTAAGTTCTTCATTGAATTTTTATACCTCTTACAAACCCCTCATCCGTGAGGTATCAAAATCCAAAATACTCTTTTGCATTTTTATAAGATATTCCTTCTATCAATGGTTTAAGAAGCTCTTCCTCATCAGGTATCAGTCCCTTTTCAACCTCACCGCCAATATAATTACATACTAAACGTCTGAAATATTCGTGGCGGGGGTAGGAGAGAAAGCTTCTGGAATCGGTTACCATTCCCACAAATCTTCTTAGCAGACCAAGGGACGTAAGATCTCTTAAATGCTTTTCCAAACCGTTTTTTTGATCAAGAAACCACCATGCAGCACCATACTGAACCTTTCCGGGCGATGACCCATCATTAAAATTACCGGCCATCGTAATAAACATCTCGTTATCAGAGGGATTAAGGTTGTAAAGTATGCTCTTCGCAAGTTGATCTGTTTCATCCAGGCTGTTCAAAAACCCAGACATTTTAAAGGCATCCTGAGGAGCTCCGATTGAATCCCATCCGGTATCCGGACCCATTTGTCTGAACAAGCGGCTGTTGTTATTTCTTATTGCCCCAACATGAAATTGTTGTGCCCAGCCTCTCTTGTGATTCATGTGACATAATTCGGTCATTATCGCAGCCTTATATTTCTCTGACTCCTCGCATGATGCTGCTTTTCCTGTGAGCAGTTTTTTGAATATACTGTCAGCTTCCGCGGCAGTAAAAGGAGCAAAATAGAAACGATAAAGACCATGATCCGATAATCTTGCACCCATATCATGAAAAAACTGATGCCTGCTGTCAACCATTTCAATAAGGTCATCGAATGTTTGGATCTCCTTCCCGCAAGCTTCTCCCAGATTTTCAATATATGACCTGAATTTTACAGTATCATCTGTTTTCATCAGGTTGTCAGGACGGAATGCAGGCAGTACTTTTACCTCAAATGAGTCTTTGAGTCTTTTGTGATGTTCAAGATTATCTGCCGGATCATCAGTGGTGCATACAACTTCGACATTCATCTTTCTCAACAGTGCCCTGATGCTGTATTCTTCAGACTGAAGGAGTGCACTTGATTTTTCGTAAATCCCTTTTGCCGTTGATGGAGACAGAAGTTCGAAGATCCCAAAGTACCGTGCAAGTTCAAGATGTGTCCAGTGATATAACGGATTCCCGACAGCTGCCGGCACTGTTTCTGCCCATTTACCGAATTTGTCGGGATCGGAAGCATTCCCCGTACAGTATTTTTCGTTGATCCCGTTTGTCCTCATAGCACGCCACTTATAATGATCGCCTTCAAGCCATACCTGTGTTAGGTTTTCAAACCGGCGGTCGTCTGCTATCATTTCAGGAGAGAGATGACAATGGAAATCAATTACAGGCTGATTCTCAGAGTATTGATGATATAATCTTATTGCTGTTTCGTTGTCAAGGAGAAAATTTTCATGAATGTATGGTCTCATACCGGAAAAGTATTTAAGCTGACAAGTCAATTCTGCAATATAACAAATATATTTTCGTTAACGAACACGATATTGAGAAAAAGATTGTATTTTTGTTTGTATTCTGTAATTAAAACCATGATCATGAATGTAGAACTCCGTTATGCATCACATCCCCTTGATTTCAAAGGTTATGATACTGAAAAAATCAGAAGGGAGTTTTTAATTGAAAAGGTTTTTTTGAAAGACGAGATATCACTTGTCTATTCCTTATACGACCGTTACATGGTAGGAGGAGCAATGCCTGTAAAGAAAGTTCTTGCTCTGGAAACTGCAGATGATCTTAAATCAACATATTTCCTTGAGAGGAGGGAGATGGGGATAATAAATGTAGGAGGACCGGCGGTGATTGAAACAACAGAAAAGGTATTTAAGATCGGACATAAAGAAGCCCTCTACCTGGGGAAAGAAACAAAAAATGTGGTTTTCAAATCAGCAAATCCCAAACAACCGGCTAAACTTTATATTAACTCTGCTACGGCGCATCATAAATATCCTTCAAGAAAGGTGACGCTTAAGGATGCGGAAGTTGTTACACTGGGAAGCCCGGAAGAATCAAACCATAGGACTATTAACAAGTTGCTGGTAAATAGTGTCCTGCCTACGTGCCAGCTTCAGATGGGTATGACTGAACTGAAATCCGGAAGTGTATGGAACACGATGCCTGTTCATACTCACAACAGGAGAATGGAGGTTTATTTTTACTTTGAAATACCAGAGAAACAAGCTGTTTGTCATTTCATGGGAGATCCTGATGAAACTCGTCATATCTGGATGAGAAATGAACAGGCCGTACTTTCTCCTTCATGGAGTATTCACAGTGCAGCCGGCACATCAAATTACACATTTATCTGGGGAATGGCAGGTGAGAACCTCGATTACAGCGATATGGATGTAAGGTATCCGGATACACTGAGATAAAAAAATAAATATGAAGGAACTATTTGATCTTACAGGAAAAGTTTCCCTTGTTACAGGCGGAACACATGGAATCGGACTTGCTATCGCCCTTGTTCTTGCAAAAGCAGGAGCAAAGGTTTGCATCAACGATATAATTGATGAAAAACTAAATAACTGCAAGGCAGAATTTACAAAGCAGGGTCTTGATGTTTATACTCTGAAATTCGATGTGACTGCTGAAGCAGATGTTGACAGGGGTATATCAGAGATAGAGAAAAATGTAGGTACTATTGATATCCTGGTCAATAATGCCGGGATCATAAAACGCATTCCGATTTTGGAAATGCCGCTCTCCGATTACAAACAGGTGATTGATGTGGACCTTGTTGCACCACTGATTGTATCAAAGCGTGTAGTACCAGGCATGATCGAAAAAAGAAGCGGTAAGATCATTAATATGTGTTCAATGATGAGTGTATATGGAAGGAATTCGGTATCTGCATATGCTTCAGCCAAGGGAGGACTTAAGCTTTTGACACAAAATATGACATGTGAATGGGCAAAATATAATATACAGATTAACGGCATTGGTCCCGGATATATTGAAACTGCCCAAACTGCTCCAATCAGGGAGGATGCTCATCCCTTTAATGACCTGGTCATGACCCGTACCCCGGCAGGCAGATGGGGTAAACCTGAAGATGTTGCCTATGCAGCACTTTTTCTTGCTTCAAAAGCTTCCGACTTTGTTAACGGACATATACTTTATGT